>Ga0196971_1000296_pt1 | contig 43996 bp, 44 predicted proteins | sample S1v_1013CmetaG_FD_148660 | JGI IMG/M metagenome (GOLD analysis project Ga0196971, IMG submission 148660) | Soil microbial communities from Anza Borrego desert, Southern California, United States - S1+v_10-13C | ecosystem: Environmental > Terrestrial > Soil > Desert | place: USA: California... | reverse complement strand
AACGGCAAAGCCATCGCCTGCGCCGCCATGCGCAAGCTCATCCACATCGCTTTCGCCGTCCTCCAATCCGGCAAACCCTTCGACTCCAAAGTGGCGCTTGCATGAATTCGTTCAAGACGGTATCTACGGCTATATCGCTGCTCAAGGACAGCGAAATCGACGGCATCGCCACCGAGACCGCCGTTTTCAAACACTCCTTCGCCACTCGCGCTCGGACTCTACGTTTTAAACTGCTGGCACGGCTATCAAGGCTGCGAAGCCGATTCCGTGGCCGAGATCGGCACATCATTGAGCCATTCGAATCAGCACTAACCAAAAGATTAAAGATCAGGATCGCGGATGCCCACACTGAACTGGATCGGCAAAGAAGCCGTCGTCAAACATCATAAAGAAGTGCCGTTCCGTCTCTTGGAACCGGTGCCGGAACGGTCCTGCGGGGAGGTCGAAAGCGGCAACCTGATCGTGCAGGGTGACAACCTCCACGCGCTCAAGGCGTTGCTGCCGCGTTATGCCAGCCAGGTGAAATGCATCTACATCGATCCGCCGTACAACACCGGCAACGAGGGTTGGGTCTACAACGACAACGTCAACAGTCCGGAAATCCGCCGCTGGCTGGGCGAAGTGGTCGGCAAGGAAGGTGAAACCCTGGACCGGCACGACCGCTGGCTGTGCATGATGTATCCGCGGTTGGTGCTGTTAAAGCAGTTTTTGCGGGAGGATGGAGCGATTTTTGTTTCAATCGACGATAACGAGGTGGCGACGCTGCGATTGTTGATGGATGAGATTTTTGGGGCCAGAAATTTTGTAGCGACGGTATTGTGGCAAAAGGTCTATTCACCGAAAAACTCCGCCCGCCACCTTTCTGAAGATCACGACTACATGGTGATCTATGCGGCCAAAGCCGACATATGGAAGCCAAATTTACTGGACCGAACCGAAGCACAAGATGCTGCCTACAAAAACCCCGACAATGATCCACGCGGTCCGTGGAAAACCAGTGATCTATCTGCCCGCAATTACTATTCCGACGGCACTTATTCTGTTACCACTCCATCTGGCAGATTCATTGAAGCTCCCCCAAAAGGTAGGTATTGGACTGTCTCCAAAGACCGATTCAACGAGCTTGATCGTGACAACCGCATCTGGTGGGGAAAAAATGGGGACGCCATCCCGCAACTTAAGCGATTCATTTCGGATGTCAAAGACGGGCGCGTTCCTCAAACCATGTGGTTCTATGGCGAGGTCGGCCACACACAAGAAGCTAAGAAAGAGTTGCTTGAGCTAGTGGATTTCGATACCTCAGATGATGTTTTCATCACCCCCAAACCCACCCGCCTGATTCAACGCATTCTGCAAATCGCCACCGACAAAGATTCCTTGATTCTGGACAGCTTCGCCGGGTCCGGCACCACCGGCCATGCCGTACTGAAGCAAAACACGGAGGACGGCGGCAATCGCCGCTTCATCCTGGTGGAAATGGACGAAGGCATCGCCCGGAACGTGACCGCGGAAAGGGTCAAGCGCATTGCTTCCGGCTACGTCAGCGTCAAGGGCAATAGGGTCGAGGGACTGGGCGGCGGATTTCAGTTCTGCCGCCTTTCCGCCGAACCCCTGTTCGCCGCCGAAGGCCAGATTCGCCCCGATGTCACTTACGCCGAACTGGCGGAATTCGTCTGGTTCGCGGAAACCGGCAGCGGCTACGCCGGCCAAGCCGACTCGCCTTTGCTGGGCGTGCATGAGGGCCGCGCGGTCTATCTGCTCTACAACGGCATTCTCAAGGACAAATCGGTTGCGGGCGGCAACGTGCTGACCGGTCCGGTGTTCGATCTCTTGCCCCGGTTCGACGGCCCCAAGGTGATCTATGCCGCCGCCAACCGCATGGGTGCACGCACGATGCGCGAAGACATCGTGTTCAAGCAAACTCCTTATGCACTGGAGGTGTGAGCCATGACGACGTTTTCCGCGAAAACCTATCAGTCGCAGGTTCTTGAGAGCGTCGAGGCGTATTTCAAAGCCTGCCACGAACTCCCCAGCCCTTCGGTGGCATTCAACGCCGTCACGGAAAGACTCTGGGGCCGAGGCCTGTCCTATAACCCGCTATCGGGTTTTCCGCCGGACATGCCGTATTTCTGTCTGCGTGTGCCGACCGGCGGCGGCAAAACCTGGCTGGCGGCCAAGAGCGTGCAACTGGTCAATACGCATCTGCTACGCGTCGAGCACAGCGTGATTCTGTGGCTGGTGCCGTCCAAGCCGATTCGCGAACAGACGCTGCGAGCCCTGAAGGACCGCAAGCACCCCTACCATGCCGCGCTGAAGGAAGCCGGTCCGGTCACGGTGATGGATCTCGAGGAAGCCAAGAGCGTAACCCGCGCCACGCTGGACACTTCGACGGCGGTGATCGTAGCCACCCGCCAGGCCTTCCAGGTGGAGGAGGAAGAATGCCGCAAGGTGTATCAGTCAAGCGGAGCGCTGATGCATCACTTCGACAATCTTTCGCCGGTGCAGCGGGACGAGCTTCTGAGAGAAGGCCAGGGAGCCGAGCAAACCGTGCCCTATTCGCTGGCCAACGTGCTGCGCCTGCGCCGGCCTTTCGTCATCGTCGACGAAGCCCACAACAGCCGCACCGAACTGGCTTTCGACATGCTGGCGCGGTTTCGGCCCAGCGGAGTGATGGAGCTGACGGCCACGCCCGATACCGAGCGGACGCCGTCCAATGTACTGCACAGCGTTTCCGCCGCCGAGCTGAAAGCGGAGGAAATGATCAAGCTGCCGGTAGTGCTGGAAACCGAGCCCAACTGGCAACAGTGCCTAGCGGACGCTATCGGCCGCCGCGACGCATTGCACAAACTGGCCGACGACGAGCGCCGAACCGGTGCCGATTACCTTCGCCCGATCGTGCTGATTCAGGCCGAACCCCGGCGCAGCGGCGTGGAAACGCTGGACGTGGAGCGGGTGCGCCATGAACTGATCGCCAATCACCGGATTCCGGCCGACGAAATCACGGTCGCCACAGGGGAGGAGAAAGGTCTGGAGAAGATCGAAGCGGAACATAAGCTCGGTATCGCCGATCCCGCTTGCCCGGTGAAGTTCGTCATCACCCAGAAGGCGCTGGCCGAAGGCTGGGATTGCCCGTTCGCCTACATTCTGGTGAGCATGGCTTCGCTCCATTCGGCTACAGCGGTAGAACAGTTGCTGGGGCGGGTGCTTCGCCAACCCGGAGCGAGCCATCGGCAGAATCGATTGCTCAACCAGTCCTATGCCTTCGTGGTGTCGCGCAATTTCGCCGAGACGGCCGCCGCATTGCGCGACCGGCTGGTGACCGGGGCTGGCTTCGAGCGGCGCGAAGTCGCCGAGTTCGTCACCGCGGCGAAACCCGAACAGGCGCGGCTCGACCTAGATGGGCACATCGGCCGCATCGTGGTCCGGCCGGTTGAAGTGAGCCTGCCGGAGAGACCTGACCTCAAGAGCGTGCCCAAACCCGTGCGCGACAAGCTGAGCTGGGACACGAAGCTCAACACCCTGACCATCAACGCGCCGCTGACCGAGGAAGAAACCGAGCACCTGAAGGCGTCCGTCACATCGGAGGCAGCCATAGCCGCTATCGAGCAGGCCGCAGAAGTAAGCCGCACCACCGCCATCGAGTTTTTCCAGACGCCGGCCGAACTGGGCGAGCGCTTTCGCGTACCGCAACTGGCGCTGTGGGTACAAGGCGAGCTGCAACTGTTCGACGACCCCGAGGTGCTGGAATATCCATGGGACGTGTCGCCTTACGATGCCGCACCGACCGCCGACGATATCTCCACTCTGGGGGCCGGTCTCAAGGTATCCGAAGGCGGCGAGATCGATATCGACGAAACATCAGGCCGGGTGGTCTCCCGCTTCTTGCCCGAGTTGCAGCGCGATCTGGGTCTGGTCTATCAACCGGAACACTGGAATGAAGTGCGGTTGGCCGCCTGGCTATGCCGTAACCTGCCGGAGCCGTCCCTGACACATGCGAGCAAGCAGGCTTTCGTTGCCGCGTGGATTTCGGAGTTGCTGCGGCGTGAAGGATTTACCCTGGCCCGCGCCAACTTGCAGAAGTTTCTGATCCGAAACCTGATCGAAGCGCGTATTCGCTGCTTGCGTGTCGAGGCTGTCGGTCGCGCCTATCAACAAACGTTGTTTGGCGACGGCCAGGCCGAACGCGTGGCCGTAAGCGATCAGTATGCCTTCGAATTTCACCCGCAGGCTTATGCGCCAAGTCGAGACTACGACGGACGCTTCGGCTATTTCGACTTCCGCGGGCACTTCTACGGCCGTATCGGCGATTTGGACAGCAAGGAAGAATTCGAATGCGCTTGCTGGCTCGACAGCCAGGCGCAAAAGGGACGCATCCGCTACTGGGTGCGCAACCTGGTGCGGCGGGAGGGGTGTTCGTTCTTCCTGCAGAAGGCCGATGGCCGATTTTATCCGGACTTCCTGTGCCGATTGCCGAACGATGTCGTCCTCGCGGTGGAATACAAAGGCGCGGACCGCTGGAAGAATGCGGAGGACGACCGGCTGATCGGCGGGCTCTGGGCCTCGCTGTCGGAAGGCCGGTGCCGCTTCGCGATGGTCAAGGACAAGCGCTGGGATTGGATCGAAAGCTTGCTGCAATGATTGCGGCCTCGTTGCAGCCGGAGCGACCGTTACTTCGCAACCGGTCCCACATCAAGGCCATAGTCGGGGATCAGTAGCAGCCGCTCAAGAAACTCCGCCATCAGTCCTGTCTACGTTCGCTTTCGGCCGCTTTCCGTAAGCTGATATCCTTTGCCTAACCCCCCTTCAACCGGAACGATCCATGGATTTCACGATTCAACGCCAACTCTCCATCGCGATCGAGAACAGGCCCGGCCGTCTCGCGGCTATCGGACGCCTGATGGCGGGGCAGGGAATCAATATCAAGGACATCTGCGTGGTGGACAATGTCGAGCAAGGCATGATCCGCCTGATCACCAGCGATCCTTCGGCCTGCAAGACGCTTCTGTCGAGCGAAGGGCATATCGCGGTGGAGGCCGATGTTTTGGTGCTGATACTGAAGGATCTGCCGGGCCAACTGGAAACCGTTTGCAGTGCGCTGGACAACGCCGGAATCAACATCGATTACGCCTATGGCAGCGATGATGCCCGCGAGGAGGAAATGCGGCTGATCATCAAGGTATCCAATCTCAAGAAAGCGGCCGAAGTCATCTCCGCCTTGGAGGGATGAGACATGGTGTCAGAAAAGGCCGGCCGCGTGGGTATCCTGCCGGCCGGCGCCCTTGGGGTGAGCTTTTTCTACCACCTCACGCGGCAAGCCCGGCAGATCGACGGCGAGGTTTATTTTCTGGAACGTGCCGGCTCGGCGAGTGCCAAGGCTTTGAGACAGCGAGGAGAAATTCTGATCGCCGGCGACGAGGGACTGCACCCGGTTCCGACAGCCGGAATCCTGAAACCCGATCTTGTGGCCTCTTACGAAGAAAACAGCCTTCCCGACGTTCTCCTGATCTGCCCGAATCCGGATCAGCTAACCGGCGCGATGGGAAACTTGGTGGAGCTTCTTGAGCGCATTCACCATAAAGGACGGTTGAACGCTGCGGGCTTGCCGTTTCCGCTGGTCGTGCTCTGCTCGAACGGCATTTATTACCAGCGGCTGCGCTTGTGGTTCGTCGAAAAACTCGAAGAATCGGTTTTGTTCGGCCGGCTTCCCGAGCTTTGGCCGGATTTGATGGGCGTGATCGTGGGACGCCTGCTCCGCGGGGTGACTTTGCAGTCTGGCATACGGGAAGGTTCGGGCGGCGCAACCGTTTATCGACCGGGGCCGCGCGCCATCACGCACGTGGCCGGCGGGAACGAAGCCATCCGCCAGCGCTGCTGCGAAATTCTGCAAGAGCACGGCGGCTGGTTCGAACAAACGGTCAATGGCTCGGCCACGCGGCTGGAATTCGACAAAGCCATGCTCAATCTCGCCGCCAACACGCTGGGCCAGCTTTATGCCATCGACGATAGGGGCCGCCTCGCCACTCTGGCCATTCGGGACATGATCGGGCCGGAGCACCAGGCAGCGATTCGCGAGCTTTTTCGGCACGTGTTCCAAATAGGCCTGGCGGTCAAGGCTTACGGATCCGAGGACTGTTTCGAAGACATCTACGCCCAGCGCATGGAAAGCCTCCGCCTGCACGAGAGGCATATTCCGTCGAGCCTGCAATGGGTCGATCTGAAATGCCGGCTGGGCACCTTGGAACCCGAGTTATCGCCCACCGAAGCGTGGCTTTTGGAACCCCTCATCCGCTTCGCCCGCGGCGTGGGTCTGGAGGAGTCGGCGCATTACTTCGAGGATCTCAAGGAGAAATTGCTGTACAAGCTGCAGCTTGCCGCTAAAGCCTGCCGCAATCGAGACGATCAAACCGCAGGCCAATATCGGGTTATTTGAGGGAGAACATGGTGATTTCCCATAAGCCTCCGTTCGACCCCACCTACGGCTACACCCTGGAGTCGCTGCTTCGGGTCGGCTGGCCGGATGAACCCGGCGATTTCGCCGAGTTCTGGCAGTCCCGTTACCGGAACGCGCTTGGAATCTATCCAAATCCCGAACTGACGCGCTGTAAAGGCCATCATCCGGATTTCGATGTTTACGATGTCCGTTATCGATCAACCGAGGATTTTCTCATCGGCGGCTGGCTGGTGAGTCCGAAGCGCGGACCGATTCGGCGGGGGCTGGTGGTAGGGCACGGCTACGGCGGCCGGGAGGGTCCGGATTTCGATCTTCCGGTCGGGGAAGCGGCGGTTTTGTTTCCCTGCTTCCGCGGGCTTTCCTCGAGCCGCGATCCGCGCCTGCCGGACAATCCCGCCCGGCATGTCCTGCGCGGCATCAGCCAGCGCGATCGTTACATCCTGGGCGGCTGTGTCGAGGACTTATGGCTGGCGGTCTCGACGCTGATAAGCGTCGTCCCTCAAATCGAAGGCCGTATCGGCTATCTGGGGATCAGCTTCGGCGGCGGGATCGGCGCTTTGGCCTTGCCTTGCGAACCGCGCATCCGCATCGCCCATCTGAATGTTCCGACCTTCGGCCATCATCCTCTGCGGCTTACGCTGCCGACACTCGGGAGCGGCGAAGCCGTCCGGCGATACGAGCACCGCCATGGGCACGTGTTGGAAACCTTACGCTACTACGATGCAGCCTGTGCCGCGAGACACATTCATATTCCCGTCCATGTCGCGGCAGCGCTGTCCGATCCGGTCGTCGCACCGCCCGGCCAGTTCGCCATCTACAATGCGCTGACGGGACCGAAACGCTTGTTCGTGCTGCAAGCCGGACATTCCGATTATCCGGAACGGCTCGAGGAGGAGCGGGCGTTGCTGGCGGAGCTTGGAGCTTTTTTCGAACCGCTCTGAGCGGAACGACATTCCCGGTGCAGCCGGCGACGAGCCTTGGGTCCTGCGTTCGAGCGGATGGACTAATCTTGAATCGAGCCGAAAGAAGGCGGGCTGACCGCCTCGGCTCGATGGGATAGCCGGGCGATAAGCCGGATCACGGATATCATTGGGGTCCGCGACCCGGGCAAATCACGGATTATTTGATTTTTGCTTCCTTGTACATGACATGCTTGCGGACGACGGGATCGTATTTCTTGATCTCCATCTTTTCCGGCATATTCCGCTTATTTTTGGTGGTCGTATAGAAATGGCCGGTGCCGGCGCTCGATACCAATTTGATTTTGTCGCGCATGGTTCAGACCTCGATTAAACTCTTTCGCCGCGCTTGCGGATATCCGCCAAAACGGCGTCGATACCTTTCTTGTCGATGATGCGCATTCCCTGGCTGGAGACGCGAAGACTCACCCAACGGTTTTCGCTCTCGACCCAAAAACGGTGCTGGTGCAGATTCGGATTGAACAGGCGCTTCGTCTTATTGTTAGCGTGCGAGACGTTATTGCCTACAATACGGCGCTTGCCCGTCACCTGGCATACTCTGGACATGGTTGACCTCTAACTCGCCTAGCTGGAACGGAAACTAAGCTTTATATATGATTCAAGGTTTTTAAGTCAAGCCACGCTTGTTTTATTACGGAAAAAACGTTATGAGTCTAAAGCTTGGGATCGTCATGGATCCCATTGGCAAAATCAAAATCCACAAGGACACCAGTTTCGCCATGCTGCTGGAGGCCCAATCGCGGGGTTACGAGCTCTTTTACATGGAGCTCAACGACCTTTATTTGCGGGACGGACGTACCTACGCGCGGATGCGCCGCCTCAGCGTGGAGCGCAACGAACGCTCCTGGTTCAGCTTTCTCGGCGAGACGGACGCACCGCTGGACTCGCTAGACGTGGTCTTGATGCGCAAAGACCCGCCTTTCGATCAGGAGTATATCTACGCGACCTATCTCTTAGAATGTGCGGAAAACCAGGGACTTTACGTGGTCAATAAACCTCGCTCCCTGCGCGATGCAAACGAAAAGCTCTTTACCGCCTGGTTCCCGCAATGCTGCCCGCCGACTCTGGTCGCCCGGGAAGGGCACAAAATTCGCGAATTTCTGCATGAACAGGGCGAAATCATCCTGAAGCCCTTGGACGGGATGGGCGGTGCCTCGATTTTTCGCATCGCGGAAAACGACCCCAACCTGAGCGTCATTCTGGAAATCATGACCCGGCACAACTCGCGCTTCATCATGGCTCAACGCTATCTGCCAGAAATCGTTGACGGAGACAAGCGCATTCTGGTGGTGAACGGCGAGGCGGTTCCTTATGCGCTGGCTCGAATCCCCGCCCAAGGCGAGAGCCGAGGGAATCTGGCTGCCGGAGGGCGCGCCGAGGGACGCGAGCTGACACAAAGGGATCGTTGGATCGCCGAGCAAGTAGGCCCAACGCTTCGGGAGAGAGGGCTCGTATTCGTGGGTCTCGACGTGATCGGAAACTATTTGACCGAAGTGAACGTGACCAGCCCGACCTGCGTGCAGGAATTGGATACACTGTTCGGCTTGAATATCAGTGCCTTGCTGATGAATCATATCGAGTCCGTTGTACGGGTTTAAAAGCAGCTTCATGAGTTCCGATAGGGTTTTTTCCGACCGCTTTCTTCTATTTCTGGTTCTTGCCAGCATCGCGCACGCCGTTCTCATTTTAGGCGTCAGCTTCGAGATGCCCAAGCACCCCGAAATCAAGAAATCCTTGACCATCGCGCTGGTGCGAAACCCCTCTCGGGAGGCACCGGAAAAGGCTGATTTTCTCGCCCCCGAAAACCAGTTCGGCAGCGGGACCCACACCGAAAAAGCGATTCCGAGGAGCGAACCCACACCGCAGGAAGGACAGGGTCAGCAAACCGAAAATGCACCCAATCCCGCTCATGTTCAAGAAGCCAAGCTCAAACGCGTCCTGAGACAGGAAAAATCCGAAAAGAAGATCGTCACGGACCAAGGCACGGAGAAACAGCCGGAACTCCAGCCCGTGAAACTCACGGCCGCCGCGCTCAGCCAGCAGATTGCCGAATTGAGCGCCCAATTGAACGAATCTCGGGAAAACTATGCCCGCCGTCCCAAACTGGTTTACATCAACTCGGTCAACGCCCATAAATACAAGGCAGCCGCCTACGAGAAAGCCTGGCAGGAAAAAATCGAACGGATCGGCAATCTCAACTACCCTGATGAGGCTCGCCGCCAAAATCTTTCGGGAAGCCTGCTTTTGAGCGTCGGCATCAACCCGGATGGAACCGTATATAGCGTGAAGGTCCGACATTCCTCCGGTCAGCAAGTTTTGGATGACGCCGCAATGAACATCGTACAGCTTGCGGCCCCTTTCGCGCCCTTTCCCCAAGAGCTGAAGCAGGAAGCGGATGTCTTGGTCATCACGCGTACGTGGCGGTTCGAGAACGATCACCGTCTCCAAACGGGCCCCTGATAGGCCCCGGCTTTTCCCGCGAACTCGACCGCACCGCCACAATTTCTGAGCACTCTCCAAGGCAGCGCACTGCCGCCTAGCCTTCCCCAAAAAACCGACTATTCTTGATGGCGTGTCCGGCTGGGGACGCCTGGGTCCGCTGACTAGCCATCACCCTAGGCCTAGGTCCGCCAACCCTGTCGAGCTTCGTTCACCTTAATCGAGCGAATTGCGCTAGCCGTTTCTTCTAAAGAGCATTAATGGCCGATTATCTCTCTCAAGCTCAGCGACCGGCCCTGCCGCAATACAGCAAGCCGAAGCACGACCTCGAGCTGAGACATTTTGCTGAACCCGCCTTTCTGATCGAGGACTGTCCACTGCTGAGGCCGCTGTGTCTCGGCATGGAAAACGAGGTCGCAGATTATTTGGCCCATTCCGTGGCGGCGCTTCCGGATAACCTGTTGCGCCACACCCAGCGGATATTCCACCACTATAACCAAGACGACCAAGACGGTCTGTATGCCGCGTTGTTGGACCTCTTCATTGCCTTGGGACATAGAGGACACACCCTCCGCAAGCGATTATTGACCGGGGCGCGAAATCGGCTGAGGAAGGACCGCTATGCCTTGCTGGACCGATGGCTCCGCTCCGGACGCGCGCCCGATTGGGCCGAGTTGCCCCCAGCCCGGCAATCGGTCCTCGCACCCGGAATTACCGGCTCGCTGAACCTAGTCCGAGTGTCGACCAATAGCTCGGGCGAAGACAGGGACCCGCTGTTGGAAGCGCGGGAACACATCGAGTACAGCCAGCTCGATCAAGCGCGCACGGTATTGGAAGAGGCATTGATCCGACAACCGGGCCGAACCGATTTGCAAGCGGAACTACTGCTGCTGTACCGGGCGGCCGGCGATCTCGACAATTTCCTGCGCACTCGCGAAAAACTTCAACAAGTCGTGGACTCCCTGCCGGCGATTTGGGACGACTGCGAACGACATCTGCGAAAGGAACGTACCCCATGACCGATTTAGCCATCCCGCCATTAAGGTTGGCGGTTCTAGGCATGGACGAACGGACAGCAAAGCTGTTCAAGATGTTCCTGCTGGGCCCTTGCCGGAAGCAGGCCGAGCTCGTCGACGACGGGGAAGCGGCGGAAGCCTGTATGATCGACATGGATGCACAAAGGGCGGTCGAGTTATTGGATCGGGAACGGCAAACCCATCCCGACCGGGTGCTCATCCTCCTTTCCCTAAACGACCGTGCCGCTTCGCCCGAGACGGTCTTTCTAAAAAAACCCGTCCAAACCGAAAGCATGCTGCAGGCGATCCGCCGGGCCCGACAAATTCTGGAAAGCCGCCAATCACGGCACGCCAAAAAGCCGGAGACAGAAGCTCGACCCATCCCGCTGCGGACGGTCGCCGCGCCGGAAAAATCGAATGGTTCGGTATCCAAGGTGGCGGCGCAATTGGATGAGCAGAGCTTCAAGAGCTATTTGGGATTCCGTGACGATATCGATCCGGCCGATCCCAAGCAGACCGCCGCCGCCCACTACAATCCCAAGGATTTCCTACAGGGAAGTTTCGAATCGGCCTGCGCGCTCGCCCTATCGCGTCAGCAGACTTTGCGAGTGGAAACGCCATGGAAACCGCTCGTTATCTTCCCGCAAACTCGACGGATATGGATCAATGCCGATGAGGCGCAATTGCGCGCCGCTTGCGCGATTCCCGTGAGCAACCTAGCGCACATGGATATCGGCGGAACGCACGCGGCGGCAACCAAGAACCTGAAAGTAACACTGATCGACGCCGACGAAGCCCAGCTCGATCCGGATCGGCTGATTCCGCTGGATGGCTTCTTGTGGAAAATGGCGATTTGGACTTCAAAAGGCAAGATTCCTTCGGACATATCGTTCGAACATGAGGTAATCCTCAAATCCTGGCCCAATCTGACTCGCCTCCTGCTCCCTCCTCATACCCTAAGGATCGCCGCACTGCTACACCATAGTCCGCATGCCGTATGCGAGGCGGCGCAGATTCTAGGTATACGGCAGCAGTACGTTTTTGCATTTATCAGCGCCGCTCATGCTTTGGGACTCATCGAGCAGCGGCCAAAGCGGCAGACTGCCCGAGTGGAATTTCAACCGCCGCCGGCCAACCCGGAGCCGGAGCGAAAATCCTTTCTCGGGAAGATTTTGAAACACCTGAAAATGTCTTGACGGGAGCGGAATCGAATCGTGATTCAGTACAACAAAATCATTTTCACCGGGCCCGTAGGCGCCGGGAAAACGACCGCCATCGCCTCGCTCAGTGATGTTCCGCCGGTCAAAACGGACCAAGCAGCCAGTGATATGACCAAGAGCCGGAAAGCCTCGACCACGGTTGCGCTCGACTACGGGATGATGACTTTGCCCGGCGGCGACAAAATCCATTTGTATGGGACGCCGGGTCAGGAGCGGTTCGATTTCATGTGGGACATCCTGACCACCGGAGGCATCGGCTTGGTGCTGCTATTGGATAACACCCGCGCCGATCCTTTCCAGGATCTGCGCTTTTTCTTGAACAAATTCGGCAGCTTCATCGAGACCACGAGTTTGGTCATAGGGGTCACACAGATGGATATCCGCCCGACGCCGCTCCTGTCGGACTACCACCGCCAGTTGGGAGGAACCGGTCTAAATCCGGCGATCTTCGAAGTGGACGCCCGGCGCAAGAAAGATGTTTCTCTGCTGGTGCAGGCGCTGCTTTATAGCATCGATCCGGGACTGGAAGATTCATGAAGGAGTACGTGCTCACAGAGCATCTTTATCTCCACCCTACGCCGGGCGGGGCCTATCATGCAGTCACAACCGAGGCGCATACCCCCACTAGACAACTCATCAGGGCCTTGCTGCAAATGGAATCGAGCCCTGTGCTCACCTTGGCCGGACTGAAGGATTGGTCGGCTCTCGAAGATACCGAAAAGGCCTACGCGGCACTTCACCGCGCACAGGAAACAAAATGGCTGCAAGGGTTACAGACGCCGCTGAAATGTCCGGATCAGCCTCTTTCTGAGATCCTGCCGGGACTCCTGAGCCAGCTGAGCAGCCAAGCCAAGGTGCTTTTGGCCGACAGTCAAGGCTTTTATCTCGCGACTCACGGTTTTCCTCACGAAGTCGCCGAGGAGCTTTCGGCGCTCAGCGCCGAGCTGGCCAATTTGCATGAACGTCGCTCCGGTCTGCTGCTCAACAACTTGGGGCTCAACTCGAGCGCCTGGTCCATAGTGGACTCCGCAGGCAACAGCAAGGTGGGATTTTGGCCACTCTACCTTGGGAAAGAGCGATTTGTGCTGGTCGCCGCTGGCATGCCACGGTTCAACCATCCGGATTTCGTCACGCTGGTCTGGATATTGAGCCGCCGCTACGCTGGCGTCGGCGCCTGATGCAAATGTATTACCAACGAATTTTCCGGAATCAATCCGAAATTGCGAGCGAGGTTTAGTTATGCGTGCAGAAATGTTGACTTCCATTCTGAGCGAATTGAACGGCACATCGGCCGACATCGAAGCATCCGGCGTTATTTCAACGGACGGCTTGATGATGGCGGCAGTATTGCCGCAAAACTTGGATGAGGATCGAGTGGGTGCCATGAGCGCCGCCATGCTGTCGCTCGGCGACAGGACCGCCCAAGAGCTGTCTCGCGGCGCGCTCGAACAGGTGCTCATCAAAGGCGATAGGGGATACGTCTTGATGACCTATGCCGGCAAGGAAGCGGTGCTGACCGTCATGGCCAAGCCGAATGCCAAATTGGGTCTGATTTTTCTAGACGTCAAACGGGCAGCCGAAAGCATAGCCGGCCTGATCTGACCTGCGTTCAGCCCATTCACCGCTCTTCCAGGAGGCCGCCATGCAAGACATGAAGCCCGAAGACATTGTTGGAACCTATCGCGAACATACTCTCGTCCATTTCGACGGGACTCGCCGGAGAGTCTTAGTGACCGATGTCGAGTCGTCCTTCCCGGACGGGTGCTTGATCGTTTCGCGGACCGATCCGGCCGGCATCATCACCCACGTCAATCAATCCTTCGTCGACATGTCAGGGTATTCCAAAGAAGAACTGATCGGCGCACCACACTGTATTTTGCGGCACCCAGACATGCCTCCGGCGGCTTTCCAGAATCTTTGGGAAACCGTACGGCGCGGCGAAAAATGGCAGGGTTACGTCAAGAATCTGCGCAAAGACGGCGGTTTCTACTGGGTCAAGGCCACCGTCATCCCGAACATTCGGGACGCCCGAGTCATCGGCTACACCTCGGTTCGGCGCAAACCGTCCCGACAGAAAGTCGCCGAATGCATGCGGCTCTACCCTACGCTGTTTTAGCGTCTCGACTCCGCGAGGACTACCGCCATGCCCCACGTTTTCACCGTAAGCCCAGATTTCACTCCTGAACACCTCTCCGGCTGGTTCATTTTCAATACTTGGCTGCAAAAGACCCTGGACGAAGCGTTTCATTTGCAACTTTACGACGACTTCCACAGTCAGCGGGACGCCATCAAATCCGACCGGATCGACCTGATCTACGCCAACCCTTATGATGCCGCCATGCTGGTGCGGGAAAAAGGCTTCAAGCCCTTGGTCAAACCGGCAGACAAGACGGACGAGGCGGTTATTGCAGTGAGCGCCGAACGTCCTTATCTTCAGGTGGAAGACTTGCCCGGCTCGATCAAGCTGGCGATCACCGAAGATCCCGACGTACACATGATGGGCATGATCATGCTGGAGCCGGCCGATCTCGATGCCTCGTCGGTCGAACTACAAATCTGCGATTCCTATGTGCTGGTCGCCAAGGAATTGCTCAAAGGCAACTGTGATGCTGGCGTTTTTCTCGCCGAGGCATTCAACGATCTCTCTTCGGTCATACGCAAGCAGCTTCGGGCACTGGTCGGCAGCCAAATCCAGGTCATCCACCACGCACTGTTGATAAGCCCGAGGCTGGCGGATTGTCGCGACCGGCTGCTCGATGCGCTACTGGCCATGCCCGACAACGACAAGGGCAAAAGTGCTCTCGCCGCGCTGAAAATCTCCCGATGGGAACGAGTTGAGGATGAAGAGATGGAATTCATGATCGATCTCATGGACACCCTCGCGACCTGAGCACACAACATTCAACCGGTAAACCGGGAGCTTGTTCTGTCTCGATCAGCAAGTTCCCGGCGCGACCGACGGCTCGCTTTCTCGAACACAGCCGCCTCCACGCAACGGACTATCCTCCGCGCTTTGATCTTCATCTGAGACCTGCAAGAAATTTCGGCCTTTCCGTGAACTGACTTGCAGCCTCGTCGGTCTACCCCGATACTATGACCATGATTGAAGCGATCGCGAACCTCACCAACAACTTTCTGATCGCCATGCCCGGGATGACGGACCCTTTTTTTGCCCGTACCGTCACTTACCTGTGCCAGCACAGCCCGGAAGGCGCATTGGGGATCATCGTCAACCGTCCGTCCGAGCTGACCTTGGGCGACATCATGCAGCAAATGGAAATCGACGTCCGCGAATCCTCCATCGGCCAGATTCCAGTTTACTTCGGCGGCCCGGTGCAAGCCGAACGCGGCTTCGTTCTCCACGAACCGGGCGGCAATTGGAACTCCACCCTGCAGGTATCGGATTCCATTTCCCTCACCACATCCCGTGACATCCTGGAAGCGCTGAGCATCGGCAAGGGACCTCAAAAGATCTTGGTGGCGCTGGGATATGCCGGCTGGGGAAAAGGACAACTGGAACGGGAAATCATCGAAAATTCCTGGCTGAGCGCGCCTGCCGACGACGCCATTCTGTTCGACTATGCGCCGGCCCATCGCTGGAAAGCCGCCGCCGAACTGATGGGCGTGGATATTTCGCTTCTGACCTCTCAAGCGGGGCACGGCTAATTCATGGATTTCGACCCGGTGCGGCAAGAGACCAATGAATCCACTTATCTCGGCTTCGATTTCGGGGAGAAAAATATCGGCGTGGCTGTAGGACAGCGCGTGACCGGTACCGCGACGGCTCTCGAAACGATACGCGTGACCAGCGGAACAGCCCTGTGGGATGCCGTATCCCGCTTGGTTCAGACTTGGCGACCATCGGCGTTCGTGGTCGGTTTTCCATATAACCCGGAGGGCGAAGAAAACCCTATCATCGAGCCCATTCTGCGCTTCTGCCGCCAGTTGGAAAACCGTTATCATTTGCCGGTCCACACGATGGATGAAACATTGTCCACCCGAGAATCCCGCGAGATTTTTTATCGACGACGCTCCAAACGGTCCACGCACTTCGCCGATGTCAAAGATGAACTCGCCGCTCAATTGATTCTGCAAACCTGGCTGGCACATACCACAGAAAGAGATGTCTGGAATGCCTGATACGGCTTTGCAGGTGGACCCACTGCTCGACCGTCTGGAAGCCTCTTTGCGCGAGGAAATGGCACGACGCGAGTTTTCCGACCCAGCCATGATCGGCATCCACACGGGCGGCGCGTGGATCGCCGACCGCCTGCATGCCCGGCTCGGTCTAACGGAGCCTTTGGGGCTCTTGAACATCTCGTTTTACCGAGACGATTTCTCGCACACCGGCATTCACCCTCAGGTCAATCCGAGCGTGCTGCCGTTTCGCGTCGAGGGCCGTAACATACTGCTAATCGATGACGTGTTCTACACCGGACGGACCGTTCGTGCCGCGTTGAACGAGATCTTCGATTACGGCCGCCCCGCCCAGGTTGTGCTGGGCGTGCTGATCGAGCGCAACGGACGGCAAATTCCCATTCGGCCGGATTGCATCGGAAGCAAAATTACGCTCGCCGCCGATCAGCGCATCACGCTCAGCGGGCCGAGTCCGTTGGAATTGCGCATTCATTCGGTGTCTCCGCAACCATGAATCCGACTCAGGCCGACATTCTTCAATTAGACTCCACCGGACGGCTAAAGCACTTTCTGACGGTCGAGGGTTTGAGCCGCGACTTGCTGGTCAAGATCATGGACACCGCGGAATCCTTCGCCAGCGTAACCGAACAGACCGTCAAAAAAGTGCCTCTGCTGCGCGGCAAGACCGTGGTCAACCTGTTCTTCGAGAATAGTACTCGCACGCGTACGACCTTCGAGTTGGCCGCCAAACGGCTGTCCGCCGACGTACTCAATCTAAACATCGCTACCTCCGCGACCTCCAAAGGGGAGAGCCTGCTGGATACCATTCGCAATCTGGAGGCCATGCATGTCGATATGTTCGTGGTCCGGCATGCGGAAAGCGGCGCCGCTCATTTCATTGCTCGCCACGTGGCACCCCATATCAGCGTGATCAATGGCGGGGACGGTCGGCATGCTCATCCGACCCAAGCCATGCTGGATGTATTCACCATTCGCAAGTTCAAGGGCGATTTCGCGAATCTGAAAGTGGCGATCGTCGGCGACATCCTGCATTCCCGTGTCGCCCGCTCCGAAATTCATGCGTTGAATACGCTCGGTGCTGCCGAAGTGCGCGTGATCGGTCCCAAGACGCTGCTGCCGGCGGCGGTCGAGACTTTGGGCGTCACCACGTTCCATGATCTGGAGGAGGGGCTGGAGAATGTCGATGTGGTGATCATGTTGCGCCTGCAGAAGGAGCGCATGAGCGGGGCGTTCATTCCGAGCGAGCACGAATATTTCGCCTGCTTCGGACTGACCGAAAAACGATTAGCACGGGCCAAGCCGGACGTCATCGTAATGCATCCGGGGCCCATCAATCGGGGTGTGGAAATCGATTCGCAGGTGGCCGACGGGCCGCATTCCGTCATACTTCAGCAGGTCGACCACGGGATTGCCGTTCGCATGGCGATTCTATCCATGGCGATGCGCCCCGATCTCGAAACTTCCTCCGGAGATCGAGCGATATGACCGAACGCATCGCTATCCTCGGCGGATACGTCGTCGATCCGTCGAATGGCATCGAGGGTAAGCACGACCTCTACCTGGCCGACGGGCGCGTGGCGTCGTTGGCGCGCGCGCCCGACGGTTTCACGGCGGATCGAACGATTGCTGCGGACGGACAGATCGTGTGTCCTGGCTTTATCGATCTTTGCGCGCGTTTGCGCGAGCCCGGTTACGAGCATAAGGCGGCTATCGCCAGCGAGAGCGAGGCCGCTAGCGCGAGCGGCATTACCACCCTCTGCTGTCCGCCGGATACCGACCCGGTCATCGATACGCCCGCCGTAGCCAACCTGATCCGCGAAAGGGCTCAACAAGTCGGCAAGCTGCGGGTTTTGCCCATAGGTGCCCTGACGCGAGGCCTACAAGGGAAGGACCTGAGCGAAATGAGCGCATTAAAGCGCGCCGGCTGTGTCGCGGTCAGCAATGCCCATGCGCCGATGGCGAATACGTTGGTATTGCGCCGGGCGCTCGAATATGCCGCCAGTCATGATCTTCTGGTCGTCATCCGCCCGGAAGATCCTTGGCTCGCCGATCAGGGCTGCGTCCACGAAGGCCCGACCGCCACCCGGCTAGGCCTGCCGGGCATACCCGATGCGGCCGAAACCGTGGCCATCGCTCAGGTCTTGGCGCTGGTCGAGCACACCGACGCACGGGTTCATTTCGCGCAATTGAGCTGCGCACGCGCCGCTCGGATGGTGGCCAGAGCTAGAGAAAAGGGAGCGCCGGTGAGTGCCGATGTGGCCGCACATCAGTTACATCTGACCGAAACGGATATCGACGGGTTTAACGCCATGTGCCACGTCAGGCCTCCATTACGAAGTCTGGCCGACCGCGATGCTCTGCGCGAGGCGCTCAAGAACGGCGTGATAACGGCGATTTGTTCGGATCATCAACCCCACGAACCCGACGCCAAGCTGGACGTCTTTCCGTCCACCGAACCCGGCGTGGCTTCGTTGGAAATGCTGCTTCCTTTGACTCTGAAGCTGGTCGACGAGGATGTCCTTTCCTTAAGTCGGGCCATCGCCCTCCTCACTCAAGGCCCGGCCGCTATCATGGGCATTGAAACCGGCACCCTCAGTGTCGGCGCATCGGCCGACATCTGCATCTTCGACCCGGAGGATACCTGGACGATCGATGGCACAACTTGGCACAGCAGCGGCCGAAACACGCCCTACTGGGGACAAACCGTCAAAGGCCGGGTAACGTATACGCTCCTAAATGGCCGGGTGGTTTTCGAGCTCCGATCGAATCAACGCTAAACGGTTAGCCTTTTCTTAATCGGGTCTCGAACTCCTTACTTCACCACACCGCACGCGATACGGGCGCCCCCCGGCTTATCGGCATAATTATCGTTTTCGGCATGAATCATCAATGAATGTCCCCGAAGATCGGCCACGCGCAAACGCTTCGTGGCGACCACTTTCTTAGCCGTACCATCGGAAGCCACGCTCAAAACCGGGAGATCTCCGGCGTGACCGTCGCCAGTGGGACCCGCATGCTTTCCGGTCTTGTTCGGATCGAAATGATTGCCGGCTGCCAGCCCAGCCACCGGTTTTCCATCTTTCTCCTTGACGCCGCAGTCGGGAAATTCATGAACGTGAAAGCCGTGAGGTCCGGACGGCAAGCCTCTAAGATCCGGGGTCAGCGTCAATCCGGCAGCCGTATCCATCGCAACGATGACGCCAATGGGCTTTACGGTCCCGGTCTCATCGATCTTGTTCATCTCCACTCTGATCTCTTCGGCATAAGCCGCGGAGCCGAAGATGATCGCCGCGCCTGCGGCCATTAATCCGAATCTGTGCATCATGACCTCCCGTACTATCGTTAAATTTTGCCGCCCAAAGATTTTAAGCCGAAGCCGGCCAACGCCGTAACCCCTGATGCCTAGATTTGACATAATCTGACCTGATGTTTCCCGGCCTTTGCAAAACCCGGATCGAAAGCGGTACTCTCCATACGAAGCGACGGGTGTAAGCTGATTACAGGACCCACTTTGAGCCATGCATGATCCATTACCCTTACTCCGGGACACCGATTTTCCCGATATCATCCGGAAACGACTCGAGACGCTCCAAGTCAATTTGGGCTATCGCTGCAATCAGCAGTGCTTCCACTGCCATGTCAACGCGAGTCCGAAACGCTCGGAGATGATGGATGCCGAGACAGTGGAGCTGGTCGTCGAATGCGTCCGAGCGTCCAAGGTAACCACCCTCGATCTGACCGGCGGGGCTCCCGAGATGAATCCACGCTTTCACTATTTGGTGGAATCCGCCGGCAAGCTGGGCGTGAAGGTGATTGACCGGTGCAATCTGACAATTTTGGAAGAGCCCGGTTATGAAGATCTGGCTCAATTTCTGGCGGAGCATCGTGTTGAAATCGTGGCTTCGCTGCCGTGTTACCTCGAGGAGAATGTGGATGCTCAGCGTGGCCAGGGCGTATTCAATGCGAGCCTTAAGGCTTTACATAGACTGAATCGCCTCGGATACGGCTGTCTCGACTCGGGCTTGACTCTAAATCTGGTCTACAATCCTCAAGGAGCAGCTCTGCCGCCGCCGCAAATCGAGCTGGAAAATGCCTATAAACGCGAGCTGAAAAGCCGCTACGGGGTCGTTTTCAACCGATTGTACACTCTTGCCAATATGCCAATACGGCGTTTCGGCAGCACACTCATCAGTCAGGGGAGGTTTGACGAGTACATGACTTTGTTGAGGAACAGCCACAATCCGAAAAACCTTGAGGACGTCATGTGCCGTAGCTTGATCAGCGTCGACTGGCAAGGTTATGTATATGACTGCGATTTCAACCAGATGCTCGGTTTGCCGCTAGGCGCAGGCATGAAACCCCGCACCCACTTGCGCGAAGCCCTGTTGCTTGGCTCTGAAGGGCAGCCCATCACCGTGGCCGATCATTGCTACGGCTGCACCGCAGGGGCAGGCAGCAGTTGCGGCGGAGCACTGCAATCTTGAGCAGACGCCTTCTCTTTCTTCTCCGCACGATCGCTGTGTCCTAATCCGTCGTTTTTCCATGCTGCAGTTTATCAACGTCAGCAAACGCTATTCGGATAGCGGAGAAATTTTGTCAAACATCTGTTTTCACCTTGAAAAAGGTGAAATGGCTTTCCTGACCGGTCACTCGGGGGCTGGGAAGAGCACCTTGCTCAAGCTGATTCCACTCATCGAACGACCCAACCGCGGGCAGATCCTTTTCGATGGGCGGCCCATAAACGCCGTTTCGAAACGACAGGTGCCATACCTGCGCCGCAAATTGGGACTGATTTTCCAGGATTACCGCTTGCTGCATGATAGAACCGTATTCGACAACGTAGCTCTGCCCCTGCTCGTTGCCGGCTACAGTCAGCAGGAAACCGCCCGGCGTGTTCGAGCCGCTCTCGATAAGGTCGGCTTGCTCCGCAAGGAAAAACGATACCCCTTGGCGCTGTCCGGAGGCGAACAGCAGCGGGTCGGCATCGCCCGAGCAATCGTGCATAAACCTTCCTTGATTCTGGCCGATGAGCCCACCGGTAATCTGGATCCCGGTTTATCGGCTGAAATCATGGATTTATTCAAGGAATTCAACCAGGTCGGCGTAACGCTCTTGATCGCGAGTCACGATCTCGATCTGATTTCGCGGTTCGGCTGTCGAACCCTGAAGTTACAGCAAGGCCAATTGGTCGCAGACGGCTGAATCGTACCGATGGCAAGAATAAAGCAGAAAACTCGAAGGGGACGAAACGCCAACGCGGTCCGTGCCCGGCGCACCAACAACGGCCTCCCAAACTGGCTGCAAGCCTACGTCGACTTGCAGGTCGAAACTCTTAAAGCCAGCTTTGTTCGTCTGCGCCGAACCCCTCTCGCCAGCATTATGACCGTGCTGGTGATAGCCATAGCCTTGACCATACCGGCAAGCTTTCACGTTTTTATCAAGAATGCCCGGCAGGCCAGTTCGACGCTCGAAGCGACCAACCAGATTTCTCTATTCCTGAAACCGGAATTGACCAACGAAACCGGCGCAAAAGTCGCGGAAACACTTAAAAAGCATCCACAAATCGCGATGGCCGAACTGATTACCAAGGAAGCGGGGTTACAGGACCTCAAAAGCTACAGCGGTTTTGGCGATGCCTTACAGGCTTTGGATTTCAATCCTCTGCCGGCGGTCGTCAGCATCAAACCCAAGGATTCCCTCACTCGTCCTGATGACGTAGAACAATTGCTTGCCGAACTCCGAAGGCTGCCGGAAACCGATTTCGTTCAGCTCGACACCGAGTGGATGCACAAGCTACACGCCATATTAACGATCGCCCAACGCAGCGTCCTCGTGTTCAGCATACTATTGAGTCTTGGCGTACTGTTCATCGTCGGCAACACTATCCGTCTCGAGCTGCAAAACCGCCGCGAGGAGATCGTCGTGGCCAAACTTATCGGCGCCACCGATCGTTTTATCCGCCGCCCTTTCCTCTATGCCGGCTTTTGGTACGGCTTCCTGGGCGGCACTCTCGCCTGGCTGTTGGTCAGTTTCTTCCTGTTGTTCCTCCGCGGCCCTTCCCGCCACTTGGCGGAACTCTACGGCAGTCCTTATACGCTCTCCTTTCTCAGCCTGTCGGAGACAGAACTCCTGATTGGAGCATCGGTCTTATTGGGAATAATCGGGGCATGGATAGTCGTCGCTTATCATTTACGGGAACTCGATCCCACTTGATTGCGGAGGTTTTCTAGACATACTATTAGCACTCGTCATTGTTGAGTGCTAATCTAGAACAGGAACTAAAACTGAGGACACTTATGAGCAACGCATTAACTCTTCCGGTTAATCTCTCGCTCGGCTCCATCGAAGAATATGTCTCTGCCGTAAACGCGATGCCGCGTTATAGCGCCGATGAAGAGCGCGCACTGGCAGTGCGCTTTCGCGAGCATAACGATCTGGAAGCAGCACGGCAGTTAGTGCTCGGCAATTTGCGCTTCGTTGTCCATATTGCCAGGGGATACATGGGCTATGGTTTGCCGTTACCCGATTTGATCCAGGAAGGAAACATCGGCCTCATGAAAGCCGTGAAGCGTTACGACCCCACTGTCGGCGTCCGGTTGGTGTCCTTTGCCGTCCATTGGATCAGGGCGGAAATCCACGAATTCATCATTCAGAATTGGCGTATCGTTAAAGTCGCGACCACGAAGGCACAGCGGAAATTGTTCTTCAATTTGCGCAAGTTCAAGAACCGTTTGGGATGGCTGAGCCGCGACGAGGCTCATGTCCTAGCCAATGAATTGGGCGTGGATGTCGCGACCGTTTATGAAATGGAAAATCGCCTGAACAACCAGGATGTTGCCTTCGAACCCAGCGATAGCGACGACAGGGAAATATCGGCACCGGTTCATTATCTCCAGCAAGAAAATGCCGATCCGGCGGATTTGCTCGAAGATAACGACTGGGGACAGCATAAGCAGAACCAGCTGGTGGCCGCCATCGAGCAACTGGATGAGCGCAGCCGGGACATCGTTACGAGCCGATGGCTGAACGAAGAAAAATTGACCTTGCACGATCTGGCCACGCGCTATCAGGTATCTGCCGAGCGCATTCGCCAGTTGGAAAATACCGCCATGAAAAAGCTGCGAAACTCCCTGGCTGAAACCTGAGGTTGGGTTAGACTCAACCACAGACCTTAAAAAAGGTGACCGAGAGTCACCTTTTTTATGTCTCCGCTCGCAGAAGTAGATGATTTTTTATGCGCTATTGCAGCGCCGTGTCGAGATCCTTTCGAAGATGCAGCATGGTGAACATACCCAGCGGCGGTAGGGTGTGCCGTTTAACCTCACGCAAGGAAGTATTTCCCAGGATCTCCTGAACAGGCATGTCGGGACGCCAGCCCAACTTATTGGATAGCGGTGCCAAGAACTTCTCGATATCCCGCCTAAAACCCTTTTCTGCCGCAAAGTGATTCACAATAATCACATCGCCGCCCGGTTTACAAACCCGCTCGATTTCCCGAATCACTTTCTCCGGGTTCGGAACCACCGACATCACGTACGCCGCGACCACGGCATCAAAAGTATCATCGGAAAATTCCAGCTCTCGGGCATCCATGATGCGTAGACTGGAAACATGAGTAAGCTTCCCTCGCGATACCCGCTGCTGCGCTCTCTCAAGCATATCGGGAGAAATATCGATACCGTGTACCTCGTGCTCCCTGCGATAGTAGGAAAGGCTGATTCCCGTACCGACCCCGACTTCCAGTACCTTGCCCGGCCTCTTGTTAGTGACACCGGCCGCCATCGAACGACCGCGGAAGCTTAGCATCCAACCAAAAGTCTGATCATATACTGGCGCATAACGTGCATATGATTTTAGGATGTATTCCAACTGCATTGTGTTGTCCTCTCCTCCCGTCCAGTAGCGTTATTGACGAGACTTCTTATTGTTTTTCGAGAAAATTTTTGCTTGGCATCCCCACCCAATAAACGCGCGGCTGAAACTTCAGCATCATTTTCCGCGTCAGTGATAATAAAGGTTAACTTAGAACATGGGAATCCGGTTGAGTTCGAATGTGAACAATGAACCAACAGTTTTCCATCAAGGCTTCCGTTCCAGGCGAATCGAGTTCATTTAATATAGCCGTATCAAGATGCAGAGTTGGGCAATCCGATCATGAGTAAATTAGTGCAGGTTAAGCTGAACCAATCGGCAGAGGAAATAGTCGGCAAAGCGAAAGAGGCAGCGCGCGACAAAGGTATTCATTTTGTTGGCGATGAAGAAAAAGGACGCTTTGCCGGTAACGGGATCGAAGGCCATTACCAAATTAGCGGCGATACACTTTCAATCCAGATTTCCAAAAAACCGTTTATCGTACCGTGGAATCTGATCGAAACCGTCGTGCGCAATTATTTTGCTTAGTGGCCAAGTTTTTACCAGACACTGAGAGTCTGGATTTCACCCTGGGTCCGGTTCGGTACTTGATCGGCAGCTCGAGTTACCCTGCCGGCCGATGGCTGAAATGGACATCGAGGCGTTGTTTGAGTCTTTGAGGCAATACCGGCAAAGACGAACGTGGAACCAGAAAAGTCGTAAGAATACCTAAATCTCTGAAGATTCTTTTCTCTTCCATCATTTCCCGGACATAGTCATGGCTAATGCTGCCCCCTAGTCCGACTTTATTTCCCAGCATATGCTGTTCAAACAAAGAACGGTTGATACGCCAACCGATCAATTGATCGTCGACATCCATCAACCGCTTAAGGATACGGAAAGGAACTTGGAGGAAAGGTTCATCCCGATAAAGAAGGAGAAATAAGGCCGATAATACGGCTGCTTGGCGGAACTGGAACAATCCCTCGTCCCGGAGCAACTCGTATTCTTCCGGCTTAAACAATGCATCGAACCGGTAACGGGCATTTTCCAACTTACTGAGCTGCCCTTGACGATCCCAACCGGATAGCCGACGGTTGTTCTCAACCAATCGATAGTCCTTTTGCAGCATGTCATGGACTATGCGGCGGTAACCCGGCCAAAACTCGCCTCCCTCGATACTCCGAAAAGGCATATTTGCAAGCCATTCATCGACCGCTTCGAATAAGGTCTTTTCTTCGCACGCTTTTCGAAGGGTCTCGCTTTCTTCAGGCGAAAAATGATTGAACGATTCCGGAGTAACCCGTGTGGCCAAGCCGAGACGGAGTTCGATCTCACGGAATTGGCTGCTCTGGAATACGGCGTCAGAGAACAGATAATCGCGAAGATCGAGAAAATCGAGCGGAGAGATCGTCTCGAGGACTTCAATTTGACGATTGATGATTTTCTGGATCGCGACCAGGCGACCGAGACGGGCAGCGATCAGACCGATTTTCTGTGCATCCAAGGGAACGGACGAGAACAACGCAAGCACTGACTTCAACTCGTGCAGGATCTCCTTGAACCACAGTTCGTGGACCTGATGAGCGATGATGAACAAAGTCTCGTCATGGATTTCTTGATCGCCCCGTCCACTTTCAGGCGATTGGGCATTAAGAACCACATCGAGTTGCAAATAGTCCGAATAGTGGAATTCGTCCGTTGACTCTCTCATCATAAACCCTCTTCCTTAGAGGCTTGATTGGAAGCAACTCCTTGATAGCGGGGCTGCATGTCCGTTTATGCCAATCAGCAACGTGTTCGATCCGGCTGCTGATTATCCTCCTCACGTCGACTTCTGATCAACCGACATGGCCGTGAAGTTCATAGTCGGGAGCCGCAAGCCAGTATTGCCCTCGGGAAAATCTCTAGTCTATGCGTGAAAATACGAGCGCCAGTTGCGCTAAACGACAAAGACTGAACGGAGAAAAAGACATTAGCTCTATCTTCTTCGCGAATAAAGTCGCCGAATCAACCCAACACACATCGATTGCGTCCCCCTTTCTTCGCTTCGTAAAGGGCCTTATCCGCCCGTTCGAACAGAGATTCCGACGTGTCGCCGTTCCGCACTTGGCTTATTCCGCAGGACACGGTGACCTGAACCGGCCGGCCCAGGGAATTGAAACCGCAGCGGCCGATCCTTTCCCGAATTTGATCGGCAATCCGGTGTGCGGCCTCCCCGGCGGCGCCGCACAAAATCATCGCGAACTCCTCGCCGCCGAGACGCGCCACAAAATCGGCCTGCCGTATGGATTTGTCCAACTCCTCGGCAACCGTCACCAACACCTTATCCCCGGCCGAATGTCCGAAACGATCATTGATGCGCTTGAAATGATCGACGTCCCACAACAGTAGCGACAAAGGTTGCTGAAACCGTTGCGATCGAGCCATCTCTTGGGTGATACGATCTTGATAAGCCATGCGATTAGGCAAGTTCGTCAAGGAATCCCGCAGTGCCATATCATGTGCCAACCGCAATTTGGAACGCAAATCAGCAGCTTCGAGCTCCAATTCCTGAAGCCGACGGGTCAAGTCACCGAGTTGCCCGGTGGAGTTCCTTAATTGACCCAATTCACGATTCCAATTGGTATGCAACTGTTCCAGCAAGCTGTTCAATCCATTTTTCACTAACAGTTTAAGCTGATCCATCTCGGTGATCGCTTCCATTTTCGAGTGCAAGTTCTCAAACTGCTCAGAGAAAGAGGCGTTTTCCGCTTCACGTTTACGAACGAAGGCCTGAGTGCTGGCATCCACTCCGATCGCATCATGTCCCAATTCATTCAATCGGCCAGATAAACCCGCTAGAAAATATTCGATTTCCCGCTGTTCTTTTTGAATGAAAGACTTCACATCGCTTAAAAAAGCGATAGCCTCGTTGAGCACAGTCTCCAGTGCCTCCGCATCGGTCTCCGATTTCAAACGCCTTTTGATATTCTCCGCCTGCTGCCTGAAGTTCAAAGGAAGCTCTATGACGTCCAGCAACAGAAGCAGCCGGTTGCCAATAAGGCCCATTTCGACCTTTTCTCCCGCCGTTTTTTTATTCGCTTGAAGCAAGCGGCCCAAAAATCCCGGCTTCGACGCTTCCGCCACTTCTGCAGAGGCTGAAGTCGGGTTCGTGCGGCGCAAAATCTCCTGGAGTTCCGAAAACAGCGATTTCCAATCCGCGATCTCACCTCGATCGGTTCTTTGTTCGAGCAGCGCTATCGCTGTCTTTTCCTCGTCACTTTTTCCGAGCTGCTTCACAAAGCGGAACAGAATTCCGCTTTCCTGTTTGAGGGGTTTGTTGTTTGCGTCCTTGCCTCTTACGTCCCGCAATAAGGTTTCCGATACCGCATTCAATTCGGCAAGGAGTTTTTCGTTTGAAATCCCTTTTCTCAGCAGGTCGCGGATCTGAATAAGATGAGGATCGATCGCGGGATCCAGCCCACTGGTCGCCAAGGTCAAACGAATAATGGTGCGGCAGAGCAATTTCTCCCGTTCATCCGCCTTTTCCCGGTGTCCCTTCAATTCATCGACGAGCGTTGCATGTCTCGCTTTCCAATACTGCGGATCATCTGAGTTAAGGTTGTTCATAGGTGTGTCTGTAGCGGATTGGGAACTCGCTTTCCCTTGAATGGCTAATCAAGATAAACCCGAACAAAGTTTAACTGGGATCGAAAACATCGTTGCAAGCTTGGTGTCGCGGACAAATACCGCACACTGTCGATTTGCCGTAAATCCCCGCGCTAACTGTAAACAGGTAAAAATTTCTTTTTGACTTAGTAACAAGCAACGTGCATGTGTTGAAATGGCGTATTTTCGTCTTAAAAAGCAATAAGTTGTGGAGTTATTTTATTGTGGATAAAAATCGTTATGCGCACGGGTGAGGATTGTGGATAAGTGTACTCATGCCATTGTTCGATTGGCTTGCTACAGGTTGCCCACAGGCTTTTGGGTGAGTTCTGAACAGGCAAGCACGAGATTTCGGATGGATTCGCTGGAAGGCTTGGCTATCATTCGAATCGGTGCGCCCCGGCCCAGACAGCAGAACGCTTTCCCAATCCGCGAAAGGAAAATCGGTATCTACATAAACTGTTTTCACCGGATCTGGCCTAAAACGAATCTTCGAGCGCCGGTACAATAGCGAGCCTTACCAACGTTCGAATCATCAGTCCATGAAATACCGCGATCTCCGCGAATTTATCGCCCATTTAGAGGCGATCGACGAGCTTAAACGCATAGCCGTCGAAATCGACCCGAATCTCGAGATGACCGAAATCTGCGACCGAACCCTCAAGGCCGGCGGTCCCGCCTTACTGTTCGAACGGCCGACGGGATCCAATATCCGGGTGCTCGCCAATCTATTCGGGACGCCGCGTCGCGTGGCGTTAGGGATGGGCCAGGAATCGGTCGAAGCGCTTCGCGAAGTGGGAAAGCTCCTGGCTTTTCTCAAGGAACCGGAACCGCCGAAAGGCATGCGCGACATGTTCGACAAGCTGCCGCTGTTCAAGCAGGTACTGAACATGCCCGCCAGGGAAGTAAAAAATGCGCCGTGTCAGGAAGTGGTTTATGCCGGATCGGATATCGATCTCGGCCGTTATCCCATTCAAACCTGTTGGCCGGGCGATGCGGGACCGTTGATCACGTGGGCTTTGGTCATCACCCGAGGACCGCACAAGGAGCGGCAGAATCTCGGAATTTACCGCCAGCAGGTCATCGGCAAGAACAAGGTCATCATGCGCTGGCTGGCGCATCGGGGCGGCGCGCTGGATTTCAAGGATTGGCAGGAAGCTCACCCAGGCCAGCCGTTCCCGGTCGCCGTTGCTTTAGGCGCCGATCCCGCCACCATTCTCGGCGCCGTAACGCCGGTTCCGGATTCGCTTTCGGAGTACGCCTTCGCGGGGCTCTTGCGCGGCGCCAAGACGGAAGTGGCCAATTGTCTTTTGAGCGATCTCCAAGTGCCGGCCAGTGCCGAGATCGTGTTGGAAGGCTTCATCTATCCCGGCGAAACGGCGCCGGAGGGCCCGTTCGGCGACCACACCGGCTATTACAACGAGGTGGACGAATTTCCGGTATTCACTATCGAGCGCATCACGCAACGGGAAAATCCCATCTACCACAGCACCTATACCGGGCGGCCGCCGGATGAGCCGGCCATTCTGGGCGTGGCTCTGAACGAGGTATTCGTGCCTATCCTGCAGAAGCAGTTTCCGGAAATCGTCGACTTTTATCTGCCGCCGGAAGGCTGCTCGTACCGTTTGGCTGTAGTCAGCATGAAGAAACAGTATCCAGGGCATGCGAAACGGGTGATGTTCGGGGTGTGGTCATTCCTGCGGCAGTTCATGTACACCAAGTTCGTGATCGTCGTGGACGAGGATGTGGACGCCCGCAACTGGCGGGACGTGATCTGGGCGATGACGACCCGCATGGATCCGGCGCGCGATATCGCGCTCATCGAAAACACGCCGATCGACTACCTGGATTTCGCCTCTCCGGTTTCGGGGCTAGGCTCCAAAGTCGGGTTCGACGCAACCAACAAATGGCCCGGCGAAACGGCTCGCGAATGGGGGCAGCCCATCACGATGACCGAAGCCGTTCGGCTAAAGATCGATCAGCTCTGGGATAGCTTGGGAATTTAGACGAGACCTCAGCGAACAGTAAATCGGCAATCGGCGTTGCCGCTATCTCTCGATGTTTTACGATGACTAAGCATTCTTCCATACTGCGCCTCCTTTGGCCGGTTATCCTCTTTGTAGCACTGTTGTCCTACCTTGGTGTCGGCTGGTCGGCCGAACCCGACCCGGTCCGCCCACTGGGTGAACGGGTAAAAGATTGGCAAAAGACCCTGGACGCGACCGAAAAGGAATTGGCCAAGCCGGATATCTCGGATCGCCGGCTTGCGGCTTTGCGCGATGAACTGATGACCATTCCGCTCGATGCCCGCGCAGCCTCGGACGAGGCTCTGCCCGAAGTACAAGTGATTCGGGATGAGCTCGCCGCATTGGGGCCGCCGCCGGCCGAGGGCGCACCGCCCGAAGCGCCGACCGTGGCAGCCAAGCGCAAAGCCATGAATGAACGGCTGGCCGCGGCGGAAGGCGCGATCAAAGAGGCCGAACTCATCATCGCTCGCGCCGGCCGGCTCGCGAGCGACGTCAAGACCTTGCGGCGCACCCGTTTCACCGAGCGCATTTTGAAGCGGGGCGTCTCGCCGCTGTCGCCGACGGTTTGGCGAAAAGCCTGGTCGGAGTTGAATACCGGATTTACGGTCATCGGGCAAAACCTTCAGCAGTGGCAGTCCAGCGATACCTTCGCGCAGGATGCCTGGGCCATCGGTTGGCGTCTGACCTTAGGCACAGGCGTGGCGATCCTGTTGGCGTTCCCCTTGCGAAGGGCGTTAATCCGAAGATTTGGTTACATCGAAGTCGAAGCTCAACCCACTTACGGCCAGCGCCTGAGAACGGCGTTGTTCACCGGATTCATTCGGGCCTTATTGCCCTCTGCCGCTGTTTTGGCGCTCTTCCTGAGCCTGGCTCATACCGAGTTGCTGACAGAACCGCTGCTCGCCGTTGCCCGAACCGCTTTGCTGTCGCTGGTCTTGCTCTTTTTCGTGGCGGGCTTTTGTAGGGCGGCGCTGGCGCCGTTCGAGCCGGAGTGGCGCTTGGTTCGAATCCACGACGAAGGTGCCCGGGCGATCAGCCGCACCGTGAACGGCTTGGCCTTCGTATTTGCCCTTGACCGAGTGTTGAGCGAGGTCGGCACCCAGTTCAATGCTTCGGTCGAATCGACGCTCCTGCAAAAATTCCTATTCGGCTTGCTGATAGCAGCGTTGCTGCTGAATCTGCTCCGTCGCCAAATCTGGTTTGCGGCCGACAAATCGCCACTCAGCCCGACATGGCAACGCCTCCGATATGTGCTGATGCTCCTCGTTTATGCGATTCCCGTAACGGGATTGCTCGGCTATGTGGTGTTGTCCCGCTTGCTGGCCACTCAGCTGGTGTTGACGGCCGGGCTTTATTTGTCCGTCGTCCTGCTGCGCAAAATCAGTTCGGAGCTCATCGAGGATATCCTGAGCAAGACATCTCCGGTGGGCGCGAGGCTCCGCAGCAGCCTCGCCCTGAGCGACGAGGGCGCCGAGATGCTCACGTTTTGGCTCAGTGGAACCGTAGGCCTGTTCATTCTGGCCATGGGCTTGGTTTTGTTATTGGTCTTGTGGGGCGCCGCAGGCAAAGACCTCACCGCCTGGCTTCACACCGTGTTTTTCGGTTTCAAGGTCGGCAACATCACCTTGTCTCTCGCCGATGTGTTGCTGGCGCTGCTGCTTTTCGCAGGCTTGCTCGCAGCCACCCGCATGATACAGAAGGCGCTGGATCAGCGTATCTTTCCGCGGACGCGATTGGATGTCGGCATCCGGCATTCGGTCCGTTCTGGAATCGGATACATCGGATTTACGATCGCGGCAATGTTGGCGATTTCCACCTTGGGCATAGACCTGTCCAATCTGGCCATCATCGCCGGCGCATTATCCGTAGGCATCGGTTTCGGCCTGCAGAACATCGTCAACAATTTCGTGTCCGGACTGATTCTGTTGATCGAGCGTCCGATCAAGGCCGGCGATTGGGTCGTGGTGGGCGATCACCAAGGCCATGTGAAGAAAATCAGCGTGCGCGCGACCGAAATTACAACCCTTGATCGCGCCTCGGTGTTCATCCCGAACTCCACGCTCATTTCCGGCGCGCTGACGAACCGGACCTACGCCGACAAAGCGATGGGACGCGTCATACTGCCGCTCGGCCTATCCCATAATGCGGACGCCAAACGAGTGCGAAACCTTCTGCTGAAGATCGCGTTCGATCATCCGGAAATCCACCGCAATCCGCCGCCGGTCGTTTTGTTCAAAGGATTTTCGGAAAGTACCCGAAATTTCGAACTGATCGCGGTTGTCCACGATGCGGGAAAAGTCGATTCAGTGACTAGCGACCTTTGTTTTGAAATCGATGAGGTATTCCGCAAGGAGGGAATCCCGGTTCCGTTCCCGCCCCGGGATTTCAACCTGAATCTTAACGGCGAGCAGTTGCGGCAGATCCTGACGGTGCGCGGAACAAACACCGTCACGGATTTGAAGCCGGATTACTCGGACTGATCGCCGGCCGGATCGTCCGAATAGCGTAGCGCCTCGGTCAAATGAGGCTCGATGATGCCTGCCATGATTTGATGCAGCTTGGGATTCGCCGTCAGCACGTTGCCGGATTCGAAGTATTTGTCCTTTCCTTCCAAATCGGAAACGATGCCGCCTGCTTCCTGAATCAGGAGCAGGCCTGCGGCCATATCCCACTTTTTCAAGCCGATTTCCCAAAAACCGTCCAGCCGCCCCGCGGCAACGTAAGCAAGATCCAAAGCGGCCGAGCCGGCCCGGCGGATCCCGGCCGTGTCTTTCATGAGATCGCGCATCATGCCGAGATAGGCCTCGACGTGGCGCTGATCCTTGAACGGAAACCCGGTGCCCAACAACGCCCCCTTGAGGCCGTTTTGCTTGCTCACCCGGATACGCCGATTATTGAGCGATGCTCCGGCGCCTCGGGCGGCCGTGAACAGCTCCTGGCGCAACGGATCGTAGATCACGCCCTTTTCGATTCGCCCGCGGTGGAGCAGCGCGATGGACACGCAGAACTGAGGAAATCCGTGCAGAAAATTGGTGGTTCCGTCCAAGGGATCGATGACCCAGACGAAATCGGTCTTGGCCGGGCCTTGCCGGCCGCTTTCTTCGCCCAGGAACGCATGGGTGGGATAAGCTTTCTGCAAGGTGTGAATGATTTCGCGTTCCGCCTGGCGGTCCACTTCGCTGACGAAATCGTTGCGTCCCTTGGGCGTGATCGTGAGAAGGTTCACCCGGTCCATGGAGCGGACGATAATATCGCCCGCCGTCCGAGCCGCGCGAACCGCAATAGTGAGCATGGGATCCATATTTGAATCGGCGCTGGTTAAAAAGCGGTTTAGGGTATCAAATTTCTGATAGTATTTTACCTTTTTTGGTTATCGCTCTCGCTGACGCATGAATCGCTTGTCTCATGTCAGGATCGTGCTCGTCGGAACCACGCATCCGGGCAACATCGGCGCGACGGCGCGCGCCATGAAGAACATGGGGCTGCGCGATTTGGCCCTGGTCGCGCCCAAGGTCTTTCCGAGCGGAGAAGCAACCGCACGGGCATCCGGCGCCGACGATATTCTGGCCGAGGCACGGGTGTGCGATGACTTGCAGGAAGCCATCCGCGATTGCGCCTTAGTCGTCGGAGCCAGCGCACGGCTCCGCACGATTTCCTGGCCGCAGCTCGATCCGCGCGAATGCGCGAGACGGGTCAGCGCGGGCAACGCAAAAACTGCGATTCTATTCGGGCGCGAACATTCGGGTCTCACCAATGAGGAATTGGAGCGATGCCATTATTTGCTGCATATTCCTTGCGATGCCGAATTCAGCTCGCTGAATGTCGCCGCTGCGGTTCAGATCGTGGCCTACGAGCTTTTCCTCGCCGCTCAGGAACAGGCTCACACCGACAATACCGGCCCGGTCCTGGCGACGGCGAGTGAAATGGAATCCTTTTACGGACACTTGGAACGCACTTTGTACGATCTCCGATTCCTCCATGAAAGAAAGCCGGGACCTTCGGTCATGCGCCGGCTCAGGCGAATCTTTAACCGGGCCATGCTGGAGAAAAAGGAAATCCATCTTCTGCGCGGCATACTCACCGCCATTCAGCTTCGGATACGACCCCAGGCATGATCCCCTATATGTGGCAACGATTGAAAGAAGAATTCAGCTGCATTTTCGACCGTGATCCGGCGGCACAGTCTTATTTCGAGATCCTTACCACCTACCCGGGCGTGCACGCCATTTTGGCTCACCGATTCAGCCATCGATTGTGGAATTATCGGCTGAAATGGCTGGCTCGCTTCATTTCGACCCTGGCTCGCTGGTGGACGGGCATCGAAATTCATCCCGGCGCACAGATCGGAAAGCGCTTTTTCATCGACCACGGTATGGGCGTTGTTATCGGCGAAACGGCGGTGATCGGTGACGATTGCACGCTGTACCATGGTGTGACACTGGGAGGGACATCCTGGAAAAAGGGAAAAAGGCACCCGACGCTGGGCAATGGGGTCGTAGTCGGCGCCGGCGCGAAAATACTCGGTCCGATTACGATCGCCGACGGCGCCCGTATCGGCTCCAACTCGGTGGTGTTGAAAAATGTTCCGGCCGGTGCCACGGTGATCGGGATTCCCGGCCATGTGGTCAGTGCCGATCGCCAGGCTCAAGAAGCGCGCCGACAAGCCATCGCCAGTAAGCTCCGTTTCGACGCTTACGGCTTGACACCCGACATGCCTGACCCGGTCGCTCATGCCATCAATCATATGCTCGACCACATACAAGTGCTGGACGAGCAGATCGAGGCGCTCAAGCGAGCGCTCAAGCAGCAGGGTATCAGCGTCGCGGAAGCGCCACTGCCCGAACTGGAACATTGCGAGCTGAAACAGGGTGAGGAAAAATAGACGGGTTCGTCCCCCCGTTGGCGGTTCTGAGGCCGGCGATGCGCCATCAAGGCTGCTACTTTTTTTCCAGCACCTGAAAAATCTTGTTCGCCCAACCGACACTTTCAAGATGAATCTTGCCTATTTCGGGTAATTCAAGATTCGCGAAGCGCACCGCATTCAATTTCCAGCATTCATAGTTGATGGCGCAATTTAAGGCTTCTCCAGCCAATCCCGCGCGAGACACCAATGCGTCTTTCACCTCGCCCGACAGCGGCAGGCCCGCAACTGCGTCATCCAAGGGAATCTCCAGCAACTGATCTATGGTGGACATCAGGCCTACGAGGAAGAATTGCTCGCTGTTCGGCAACTTGACGGAAGCGGCGAGCAATTCGCACGTCTTTGCCCGAATCAAAGCAATTTTCACAATCTCTCTCGGCTGGTCGGGAAAACTCGCTAGGCTGATCAAAGATACCCAGCGCTGGATTTCGCGGACACCCAGATAGGTGATGGCGAATTTTAACGAATCGATTTGTTTCGGCAGCGCATAGAATGCCGAGTTGATGTAGCGGAGAAGCTTGTAACTGAGTCCCACATCCATCGAAATCGTACGTGCCAGTTCGGGTATCGAGATGTTCGGCCGATTGATCTTCGCCAGCAGCTGTAAAACCGCATGTTGGCTGGTTTCCAGCCGTTTTCCCCGCACCATGTTCGGACGGCTGAAAAAGAACCCTTGAAAATATTCACAGCCCAGTGCCCGATACTCGAGGTATTGCGCCTGCGTTTCCACCTTTTCCGCCAAAAAGCGGATCGGCAGCTTCTTCAGGTGTTCCATCACCCATCCGCTGGCAGCCGGCGTGACCTTTTGGATATCGAGCTTGATGATGTGGGCCATCTCGATCAACGGCAGCCAACGCTCATCAAACACAAAGTCATCGAGTGCGATCCTATATCCCCGTTGTGCCAAGCGTTGCAGGGCGTGAATCAAAGCCTCATCGATGTGGACATCTTCCAATACCTCGATGACCACCTTATCTTTGGGAAGCAGGAAAGGGGTTTCAGAGAGCAGGTTTTCCCGAGTGAAATTGATAAAAGCCCACTGTGTTCCGACAACTTGGTCGAGTCCGAATTCAAGCAGGCTGTCCACGATGATTTGATTGCTGGCGGCCGTCGGCCCGAATGTTTCCGCAGTGTCCCCGTTGGTGTCGCGGAATAGCAATTCATAGGCAAAGACGCGTAAATCGCGGTCAAAGATTTGTTGCCGTCCAATGAGAAAATCTGTCCTCACGATGATTAGTCCTTTAATCCAAGATTCGGGGCGCTTTGCGATGTCACTCGGCGGAAGATTGGCTGTTTTATTGCAATTACGGATCCGTGTCCGACTCATCCGCGAGGGCGTGAGACAAACAGTACGGCGCTCCACAAGTTTAGCGAAGACTGAGAGAGATGCTCAACGAATCGGGCGACTCATCCAATGGAGATTTGATACGCTTCTCCGTCAATTCACACTTTCCGACGGTAACCCCCATGTCCGCGACGATTCCCGACTTTGATACCGATGTCCTCCATCGCAGCCATACCATACCCGTTTTGGTAGATTTCTGGGCACCATGGTGCGCGCCCTGCCGCGCCTTGGGTCCCATCTTGGAGCGGCTCGCTCGAAGAAATTCGGACCGCCTCGTATTGGTTAAGATCAACACCGAGGAATTGCCGGACATTAGCGCCCGCTACCAGGTGCGCAGTATTCCCAATGTCAAGCTCTTCGTCGATGGGCAGGTCATCGATGAATTCACCGGCGCGCTGCCGGAGGCCATGATCCAGGAGTGGTTGAACCGTGCTCTGCCGAGTCCATTGCGGGACCGGATCAACCAGGCGGAAACCGAGGCCATCGGCGGCCATTTCGACAGGGCCGCCGCGATCCTGGAAGAAGTGCTTGCCGCGGAACCGGATAATGACCGTGCCGCCGTCATGCTGGCTCGCCTGCTCCTCTCGGCGGACCATAAGAGAGCTATGGCGGTTGTGGAACGCATCGGCCCGGATTCGGATTCTTATCCGCTGGCTGAAAGCATTCGCACCTTTTCCCGTTTGTTCGAGCATGCCGAAAAGCCGGAAGCTTTACCGGAAGCCCCTCTGAAGCCGATCTACATATCGGCTATTGAGCATTTGAAAAATGCCGATTTCGAGAAGGCCTTATCGGCCTTTATCGAGGTGGTTAAAGGCGCGCGTCATTATGACGACGATGGTGCGAGGAAAGCTTGCCTCGCCGTTTTCAAGTTTCTCGGCGATGATCACGAGCTGACCCGAGAGTACCGCAGACGTCTCGCCAGCGCTCTATACGTTTGATTCGGCAGCTGACGCTTACTTGTAGATTTTGATCCGGAAGTATTCCGGATTTGCATCATCGGCCAGATCGACCTTTGATGAGAAAGAACGGACCTCGCCTCGCTCCAGCATGTCCAAATTCGGTGTGCCGTCTTGATGAAATCCTATCTTGGACAAACCGACCTGAATGCCTACACGGTCGAAGAAAAGGATGTCCACCTCGGGATGAATAAGCGACAAGTCTGAATTATGCATAACGATCTTATACTCGTAATGCTTATCCGAATCCTTGCCGGCAACGGTGAAGACGATGTTTTTCACATAATCCAAATCGAGCGGAATCACTTTGTCGAATTCAAGCTTGGTCAAGTTCGGCAAACGCGAAGTCGTCAATGCGGCAATCTCGACTCGCAGTTTTTTGACCTCGGGTTTTAATGCCTCGAGTTCCTGAGCTTGTTTTTTCTCCGCGATGGTCAAATCCAGGTTTTCCTTTTCGCTTAGCGTCAACTGGATAAATAAGATCAGAAGCGCCACCGTTTCGACGATCAACGCGACGAATAAAACGAAAATTAACCTCCTCCGAGAGGAGCGACTATGCTTGCCTCGATGCGAGACATATGGGTATCGCACGTTATCCGTTACATTCGCCGAGCCATTATTTTGTAGTCGGTACATTTTTTCTCCTTGGGAGGCGGCCCTTTCAGCATGGGTTAACCCGTTCGCGTTTCACCTTTCCGACAGAACACCTTGGTGTGGCCTCATAGATCTCCTAATCCATTCGGTTCGGCTATCCTCAATCCCGGTACATGCCTTTTGAAAACCTTTGCTGAAGCTTGTGGACAAGGTGTGTCGGATCGATGCAACTCAATTCAGGGCAAAATTATCCACAACTCCGTCACAGGCGTACACTGTTTTTAACACACCTTTACATGCCTAATAAGTAATTGTCTTAAAAAGCATAATCAGGTAAGTCCACATGCCTGATCGATCGTTATAACTAAACCAAAAAATTTTCTTAACCTGTTTACAATTGGTAGCGAGGTTAATTAAGCATGAATACCACGTTGCCGACTAAGCTTTAAGATGCCGCGAAAAACGAGAATATCGACATTTATTTATAGAACAGCGGCCAAATGGCCGAAAATCTCAGCATTTATAAAACATTACGCATTCTAAAAATTGATTAGGGGGAAGAAATGTCCGCGTTTGGCGTTTTTGTATTGTTTCTCTTGGTGTTGTCCGTCATCTTGGTCGTATTGAGTGTCAAGTTCGTTCCGCAAGGTTCGGAATTCACGGTGCAGCGGTTCGGAAAATACACGGCGACGCTCAGACCCGGTCTCAATGTCATCATGCCGGTGATCGATCAGATTGGCGCACGGATCAATATGATGGAACAGGTTTTGGACGTTCCTTCGCAGGAAGTCATCACCAAGGACAACGCCATGGTCAAAGTGGACGGGGTCGTGTTTTTTCAAGTGGTGGACGCCGCCAAAGCCGCCTACGAGGTCAGCAATTTGCAGCTCGCCATCATGCAGCTCACCATGACCAATATCCGTACCGTCATGGGGTCCATGGATTTGGACGAACTGCTGTCGAAGCGGGACGAGATCAACGCCCGCCTGCTCTCGGTGGTGGATGACGCCACTACGCCCTGGGGTGTCAAGGTGACGCGTATTGAAATCAAGGATATTACGCCGCCTCAGGATCTGGTTGATTCCATGGCGCGCCAGATGAAAGCGGAGCGAGACAAGCGAGCCGCCGTTTTGGAGGCGGAGGGACTGAAACAGGCGGCCATCCTGCGCGCCGACGGCGAAAAACAAGCGGCGATTCTCGAAGCGGAGGGCCGCAAGGAAGCCGCATTCCGTGAGGCCGAAGCCCGGGAGCGTCTGGCCCAGGCGGAGGCGCGAGCCACCTTGATGGTGTCCGAAGCCATCGGCAAAGGGGATGTTCAGGCGATCAATTATTTCGTCGCACAAAAATACGTTGAAGCCTTGCAAAACCTTGCGGCGGCCGACAACAACAAGGTCATTCTCATGCCCTTGGAGGCCTCCAGCGTCATCGGCGCATTGACCGGCATCGGCGAAATCACCAAAGAAGCGTTTTCCAAAAAGGCAAGCTAATGGCATTCGAGATCGTTTTTTGGCACTGGTGGGCGTTCGGCGTATTTCTTCTTATCGTCGAACTCCTCGCGCCGGGGATGTTCTTCCTGTGGATGGCCGAGTCGGCTTTTGTTGTCGGCGTGATCAAGCTGATCGCGCCGACACTCGATTGGGAGTATCAGTTGATACTCTTTTCCGTTTTATCGATCGTCAGCATCGCGGTGTTCCGGCTTTTTCTCAAAAAACATCCCATCGAGACCGATCAGCCCTTATTGAACCGGCGGGCGACACAGTACGTGGGACGGCTGTTTACTCTGGAATATCCGATTGTCAACGGCCAGGGCCGGATACGTGTGGATGATTCCACGTGGAAGGTGCAAGGAGAGGATTGCGAGCCGGGAAGCAAAGTTCGGGTCGTGGCCGCCGAAGGGGTGGTTCTTAAAGTGGAGAAAGCCGCGTGAATAAGCGCTGTTAAATTCTGAACGTTTTCACCCGGCGTCGCAGCTGATCGACATCGCGCGGATCGGCTTGCCGTCCGTAACGGATCCGCAAGAACAGCGTGGTAATGGTGCCAATGGCTTCTTTGGCGTCCGGTCGTTCGGACGCCGCACGTAAGGCGAAATCTCGGGGTCCTTCGCCCGTTCGTTTGACCAGCCCGTTTCTTGCCAGTTTTTTGAGGAACCGGTTGTAAGCCGTCACCGCGGGATCGGCTGTCTTGGGCTTTCGGCGGGGGCGCAGCCAAAGTCCGACCAGCGCGCCGCAAAGGACCAAAAGTGCCGTCAGCCAGGTGACCAATCCCCGCCAATCGATAATACCTAGGGCTTCCCAGAAACGCTTTTGATTTGCCGGGTTGTAGCTCAAGACCCACTGGTTCCAGGCGTGATCGACGCTGGACCAGACGAGATGTGCCTGATAGTACCAATTGTGGAGATCGAAAGCGGCATCGGCCAGTGCCCATTCCACGGGAGCGAAATTGACTTCGTGATCGGCCATTTGCTGATCTAGATTGATCCCTTGCTCGATGCGGTGCGGTGCCACGGCGGCGGTCGGATCGATCCGTGTCCAGCCTGATCCAGGCAACCACACTTCGGCCCAGGCATGGGCATCGGCCTGCCGTACTTCGAGAAATTTTCCGACCGGATTCCATTGTCCGCCCTGATAACCCGTGACCACCCGCGCCGGAATCTCCGCCACACGCATCAGATAAACGAATGCCGTAGCGTAATGCTCGCAAAAGCCCTTGCGGGTTTCGAAAAGGAAGGTGTCCACCAATTTATCGTGAATCGGTGGCGGATTGAGCGTGTATATGAATGGCTCCTCCCGAAAATGGAGCAACGCCTTGTTCACGATTTGTCGCGGTTCCTGCGACGACTGGCGCCAGCGCTCGACCAGCCGGAGTATGCGTGCCGAGGGTTTTTCGGGCAGCTGCAGACCTCGTTCGCGTTCAGCGGGACTGAGTTCGCCGGTTCGGTAATTCGAGTAGGAGATAATCGTGTATTGGCGGCGTTCGCTGATGTTCTGCGGCGTCAGTAACAGATAGTCAGGCGTTTGGGCGAGGTCGTCCGGAAACACTTTGGGCAGATCCAGAGCGAAAACCCATTTTTTGTGATGCGGCTCCAGAGTCACGGTGTAATGGTAAGCCGGTCCTGAGAATTCGGGTGCCTGATTGGTGTTCCGCCCTTGTTCCGGCGGCAGGGTCCATCGTTTGCCGTCGCTGTGCCAGAACACCGGTCCCCGCCAATAGCGCTCGGCAGGCGGCGGGGGCTCGCCTTCGAAATCGGCTCGAAAAGCCGGCTCCGGCGATAGGGCGAGATGGCTTACGCTGCCCGGCTCGATCGTGTCGCTGAGCCCCGTTTTGGCACTAGTCGGCTCGTCCGGGAGCTTCCACAAAGGCCCCGCGATACGCGGGAAGAATATGAACAGAACTACCATGATCGGCAGGGCTTGCACGACCAGCGACGCCGCCATCTTGAACTGGGTCTTGAGCGATAAGACCGGCCCGGCGTTTAGCCCGATCAATACGGAAATCAACAAGCCGACGGCAGCCAGCGTATAGACGGCCAGAGCAATGCTCTGGGAGAACAGGTACTGAGTCAGAGCCACGAAGAAGGCAAGATAGACCACGAGGTAGACATCGCGCCGGTTTCGCATCTCCATCAATTTCAGACCCAGGCCAACGAGAAAAAGGCTCGATCCGGCTTCGCGTCCATAAAAGCGATGGTAATCGACATAAACCAAAGCCGCCCCGGCTAAGGTCAGAAGGAACAGCAGCAAACGGCCGGGCTGAAGAGTGGGTCGATACCCCAAAGCGAATCGCCAAGCCGTCATCAGGGAAAAATAGAGAACGATTCCCAAGCCCAAATTGAGGAGATGCGGTGCGGCAACGAAGAAAACGCTGAACAAAAGCAGGTTTTCCTGCGTTCGGTCCGGCATGAATGACGCAACGGGGGTCTTCATAGATCGAAAAGCGCCAGCGCCTCGAGGCATTTTCGGCAATGTGACGCGCCGTGGCCCGCAGTTACGGTGTTCCCGGGCAAGTTGAGCGCATAGCGCATTCCCGCCTGTTCGGCATCCAAGATCCAACGGCAAAGCCGGCTCAAACGGGCTTCCGTATCCATGCCTTTGGTGTCCGCCCAATTCAAATGAAGCACCTCCGTTTCGCTGCCCGCATATTGCTTGATTTGTGGATCACGGCCTTTAGCCAGGCTTTTCCAATGGATATGCTTGAACGGATCGCCCGCCTGATACGCCCGAAACCCATGGAAGTCATCGGAAGAATTTCGCGGCCGGGCATCGACCTGACCCCCTTCGGAACGCGGGAAAGGCAATCGTTCCTGCGCGGGGTTCGGGTAGACCAAAATCCTATATTTCAGATTGATCGGCGACCAGACATAGAAGATCCCCAACGGAAACGCGGTGCTGATGGTCACCGTGCCGAGGTCGAGCCAGCCGCGCTTCTCGGCTTGGACGCGAAGGATGGCCGGAACATTACCCTCGGCCGGCAGATCCAGCCGTACAGGCTCTGCGCCTTTGAGTTTCAGCTCGATGGCATAGCGCGGTAACGCAGCCGGGTTGCTGAGTCGCAACTCGAAAAGCGCCTGATCGCCGGCAAAGACGGGGTTCATTTTTCCTACCCCGACGCTCAATCCGGAAAGATTGCGGTAGCCATACAACATCGAGGCCATGGCCGCGGCGGCCAACAGGAAGGTGAGAATGAAAGCCAGGTTGTTGCCGTAGTTGATGGCGGTCAGCCACTGAATCAACAGCAGCAGCGCGAGGGCGAAGCCGGATCGGCTGGGCAGAATGAAGATTCGCCGATGAGACAACATGATCGGCCCATCGGCCGCTTTTTCGCCGCGGAAGAAACGCCGGAGATCCAGCCGTTCCCGAAGCGGAAGCGCACTCACATCAGACCGCCGCAACTTGTTCCAGCATCGGCGCCACGATGATGTCGGCGTTTGTGGCGCCGCTCGAAACGGGGCGCAGCCGGTGCCCGCAAACCGGAGCCAGTACCGCCTGCACATCCTCGGGCAGGACCGCTTCTCGCCCTTCGATGAAGGTCCAGGCACGGGCGGCGTTCAGTAGAGCGAGACCCGCGCGGGGCGACAGTCCGCATTCGTAATGACCGGATTCGCGGCTGAAACGGATCAGCGCTTGAAGATAATCCAAGAGCGCGTCGGAGACATGGACGTTCTTGACCATGTTCTGTAAAGCCATTAGTTCGTCGTCCGGCAGACAGACCGGGAGTTGTTCGAGCAGGACGGAACGGTCTTCGCCCTTGAGCAAGGCGCGCTCGGACCGGCTATCCGGATAACCCAAGCTGATGCGCATCAGGAAGCGGTCCAATTGAGACTCGGGCAAAGGAAAGGTTCCGATCTGGCATTCGGGATTTTGCGTTGCGATGACGAAAAACGGTTCCGGCAGCGCGCGGGTTTCTCCTTCGACCGTGACCTGATGCTCCTCCATCGCCTCGAGGAGCGCGCTCTGGGCTTTGGGCGTCGAGCGATTGATCTCGTCCGCAAGAATCATTTGGTGAAAGATGGGTCCCGGTTGAAAGTGGAACGTGTAGGTTTTTCCGTCGAAAATGGAGGAACCCACGACGTCGGATGGCAAAAGATCGCTGGTGAACTGGATGCGCTGATATTTGAAGCCCAGCAGATTGGCCAGAGTGTGCGCCAAAGTCGTTTTACCGACGCCGGGTACGTCCTCGATGAGTAAATGGCCCCGGGCCAGCAGGCAACAAACCGCGAGACGGATCTGGCGCGGTTTTCCGAGTATGACGGTGTTGGCCGTCCGTAGCAGTGCGTTTAAGGAATTGCGCATGAAGAGCCTGAGAAATCGTTATTGCAACGAAGTATAGCTTTGGGGCAAAACAAGGCACGGATGAACGGTGGGTTCCGATTATTCCTAGTGGAAGCCGAGCCGACATTGCGCTGTTTTCGGGCCACGCCAGCTTAGACGAAATTCTCCCGGAATTGACAAATCGCGATGCCCCGCTAAAAAGCGTTGCAGCAAAAAACAACAGCGATCTCGGACCGGCGTTCGATGAGCTTCCGGGATAATCGGAGAGGGACAACATGGCCGACAACGATCTGGACCCATTAGAGCATTTTCCGGTCCGACGTAGCGCTCGGTCCTACAGAGGGTGAGATACAACTGGTAGGCCGGGATAAGGCGGCAGCCGTTCCCGGCGCTCGATGGACGAAACGCCGGATACGCTTTGCTTAATCCGGCCTACGTTTTAAGCGAGGTCCTCACCCGTGCTACCGCTACACCACCGGGAAAATGCTCTAGCCTGGATATTTCATGAGAAAAGGACGGCGGAATCGAAAAGCCCTTAAAATTCAATTGCTGAAGCTGAATTTTTGAGGAGATTCCGCCATGTCAGATTGTACCGGACAAATCGAGTTGTTTTCGCCGG
>Ga0196971_1000295_pt1 | contig 44031 bp, 39 predicted proteins | sample S1v_1013CmetaG_FD_148660 | JGI IMG/M metagenome (GOLD analysis project Ga0196971, IMG submission 148660) | Soil microbial communities from Anza Borrego desert, Southern California, United States - S1+v_10-13C | ecosystem: Environmental > Terrestrial > Soil > Desert | place: USA: California... | reverse complement strand
GGTTGGTGCAGGCGAGGTTTCGACTCGCGGGCCGGCCGACTATCGTGGTCGGCAGGGTATCGACGCGGAGCGGGTGAAGGAAATTCAGGCGCTGTACGGCTTCGACAAACCGCCTTTGGAGCGTTTCTGGCAGATGCTCAAAGGTTTTGCGACCTTTGACTTGGGGCAGAGTTTTTACCACCACAAGGATGTCTGGGGACTGGTGAAGTCGAAATTGCCCGTCTCGATCAGTCTCGGCTTGTGGACTTTCTTCCTGACGTATTTCATATCCGTGCCGCTCGGTATTGCGAAGGCGGTGCGAGAGGGCACGCGCTTCGATGTAACAACCAGCATCGCGGTTCTGGTCGGTTATTCGATTCCAGGATTCGTTCTCGGCGTGCTCCTGCTCGTGCTGTTTGGCGGCGGCAGTTTCGTCCAATGGTTTCCGCTGCGCGGGCTGACTTCAGATAACTGGGAGCAGCTTTCATGGTTTGGCAAGGTTGTCGATTATCTCTGGCATATCACGCTGCCGGTCACTGCATCTGTCGCAGGCTCGTTTGCGGTGATGACGATGCTGACCAAGAATGTCTTCCTGGAGGAGATCCGTAAGCAATACGTGCTGACTGCGCGTGCCAAGGGACTGAATGAAAAGACGGTGTTGTACAAGCACGTGTTCCGAAACGCTTTGATTCCTCTGGTGACAGGATTTCCTGCCGCGTTTATTGGTGCCTTCTTCACCGGCAGCCTGCTCATTGAGACCCTGTTTTCTCTCGATGGCCTGGGCTTGCTGTCGTATGAATCTGTGATCCGGCGCGACTATCCGGTGGTGATGGGGACGCTCTACCTGTTTACGCTGATTGGCCTTGTCGTCAAGCTGGTGGGAGACCTTTGCTATGTATGGGCAGACCCGCGGGTGCAATTTGAAAGCCTGAGCCGATGAATCCGACGAACACCTCACTTTCCCCATGGCGCCGTGTCTGGGTGCGCTTCAAACAGAGCCGCCGCGGTTACTGGAGCCTGATCATTTTCTGTGTGCTGTTCGGAATCAGCCTCCTGGCCGAAGTTGTGTCCAACGATAAGCCGCTGGCGGTGCGGTATAACGGCCAGATCATGTTCCCGATCTTCCAGACATATTCCGAAAAGGTATTTGGCGGTGACTTCGACACCCCGGCGGACTATCTGGACCCCTTCATTCAGGATCAGTTCCAGCGCGATGGAAACTGGGCGATTTATCCGCTGAACCGTTACCGCTTCGACACGCTGAATTATTTTGCGAAATCGCCGAATCCGTCGCCGCCATCGGCAGACAACTGGCTCGGCACCGATGACCGCGGACGCGATGTGTTTGCGCGCCTGCTCTATGGTTTCCGCGTTTCCGTGCTCTTCGGCATGGCGCTGACCATCCTCGGCGTGATCCTCGGCGTCGTGACCGGTGCTATCCAGGGATATTTCGCGGGCAAGGTCGACCTGTTTTTCCAGCGCTTCATGGAAATATGGGGCTCGATGCCGGAGTTGTACCTGCTGATCATCTTTGCGTCGATCTTCGAGCCGAGTATTGGCCTGCTACTCATCCTGTTGTCGTTGTTCGGCTGGATGGGATTGTCCGATTATGTCCGCGCCGACTTCCTGCGCAACCGTAACCTTGAATATGTACAAGCGGCGCGTGCGCTTGGCCTGTCGAATGGGCAAATCATCTGGCGCCACGTGCTGCCGAACAGCTTGACTCCCGTTGTGACCTTCCTGCCGTTCCGCATGAGTGCTGCAATTTTGGCGCTGACAAGCCTTGATTTCCTTGGACTCGGCGTGCCGCCGTCGACACCGAGCCTCGGCGAGCTGCTCGCGCAGGGAAAGAATAATCTCGATGCATGGTGGATCGCCGTGTCTACATTCATTGTGCTCACGATGACGCTGCTCTTGCTGACCAATATTGGCGACGCGCTGCGTAACGCCCTGGATGTCAGGAGGAAAGCATGAGCCTTCTCGATGTCCAGAACCTGCGAGTTGCATTCGGTAGCTCCACCGTCGTCAATGACGTCAGCTTCTCCATCGCGCCGGGTGAGAAATTCGCGCTGGTAGGCGAGTCCGGGTCCGGCAAGACAGTCACATCGCTGTCCATCCTGCGCTTGAACCACGACGCGCAATATGGCGGGCGAATCCTGTTCGAAGGCGATGATTTGCTGAAAAGGCGGGAAGCAGCAATGCGTTCCGTGCGCGGCAAGGATGTCGCGATGATCTTCCAGGAGCCGATGACGGCATTGAACCCTCTGTTCACCATCGGTAATCAGATTGCGGAAGTGCTGATGCTGCATGAGGGCATCAGTGCCAAGGTGGCCGCGCAACGGGCGGTGGAATTGCTGGACAAGACAGGCATTCCCGAACCGGCGCGCAGGGCGCTTGCTTATCCGCATCAACTCTCCGGCGGACAGCGGCAGCGTGCAATGATTGCGATGGCGCTCGCCTGCAAACCGAAGCTGTTGATTGCTGACGAGCCGACGACAGCGCTGGATGTGACGATCCAGGTGCAGATTCTCGAGCTGCTGAACCAGTTGCAGCGTGAAGAGAACATGGCAGTGCTCATGATCACGCATGACCTGAACCTGGTCCGGCATTTTGCCGACCGCGTCGGCGTGATGGAGAAAGGCAGGCTGATCGAAACGGCGACAACCGCCGGCTTGTTCGCCAATCCGCGCGAAGCCTATACGCGTAAACTCCTCGCCAGCCATCCGCAGCGCGCGGTCGACGAGGTGCAAGCGTCTGACAAGCCACTAATGTCTGCGGAAAGGATTCGCTGCACGTTCTCGATCAAGCGCGGCTGGTTCAAGAAGACCCCATTTCTCGCCGTGGACAGCGTCGATGTCCAACTCAGGCCGCATGAGACCCTGGGCATTGTCGGCGAATCCGGATCCGGCAAGTCGACGCTCGGTATGGCGCTATTGCGCCTCTCATCCGCAAATGTCGACGGCAACATATCGTTTGCCGGCCAACCGATCAGCGACATGACGAGTTCGGATCTGCGGCCGATGCGCGCGAAGATGCAGGTGGTGTTCCAAGATCCGTTCGCTTCGTTGTCGCCGCGCCGCACCATCGAGCAGATAGTGGGCGAAGGGTTGGAGCTGCATCAGCCGCAATTGGGCAGGGATGGATTGCGTCGCACGGTTGCCGAAGGGTTGGCGGAAGTCGGCCTGTCACCCGAGATGATGTCTCGCTATCCACACGAGTTTTCAGGCGGTCAGCGGCAGCGTATTGCGATTGCACGTGCTCTTGTGCTCAAGCCCGAGTTGATCCTGCTGGACGAACCCACATCGTCGCTGGACGTATCGGTGCAGCAGCAGGTATTGCTGCTGCTGGCGGAATTGCAGCGCAAGTACGGCATCGCGTACATTTTCATCAGCCACGACCTCGCAGTCATCCGCGCGATGGCGCATCGCGTCATGGTGATGAAGGATGGGAAGGTAGTGGAGAGCGGGAAGGCGGAAGAGGTGTTGTCCAACCCATCGCAGGACTATACAAAACGCCTGCTCGCCGCAGCAACTTATTCGACGTTGAGTTGAAAGTTGAAAAAGAAAATGGCCATGCAGCGTTGTCAACGTCGCTGCATGGCCATATTTTTTAAGTCCCGATCAGCCTGGGCGCTTCTTTGTAGTCTTGCTTGCTGACGTGATAGCCTTGCCCTTGGTCGCGCTGCTGGCGGTCTTGCGCGCAGGAGCCGGCGCAGCCTTGCGATGGGTCGAGCCGGTATTGCTCGCGACCTGCCGCGATCCCTTCTTCGCCGCGGCAACCTTCGCCTTGTAAGGCAGGTTCAGCTCGAGCTTCTGTCCGCTCGCAACCTTTTCATGTTTCAGGTTGTTCCAGCTCTTGATCTGGTCGACGCTCACGCGATGGCGTTTGGCGATGGCAGCCAATGTCTCATTCTTACCGACCTTGACATAGACCCTGCGCGAATCCGGTACGTCCGGGGCGGTAACCAGCGTCGCAGTATCGATCAGCTCCGGCGCAATATCCTTTTCCGGCATGTTTTCCGTCTTTGGTACCAGTACGGTCGAACCGGCTTTCAACAAGGTCTTTGGCGGAATGTTGTTGGCTTCGCGAATGACTTCCGGCGTGGTGCCGAATTTCTTCGCTATGGTCTCGATCCGTTCGCGCGCATTGGTGACCTTGTGCGCAGTCCATGAGGACAGCGCGCGACTCCACTTTGCCAGGTTCGCCTTGAACTTCTCCGCGTTGCTTTGCGGGAGGAGCAGTTGGGTGCCATTGCCAGCCGGGATGACGGGACGGTTGAATTGCGGGTTGAGCGCCTTGAATTCATCGATCGACAACTCTGCCAGCTGGGCCGCGACCTTCACGTCGATGTCACGGGTCTTGCCGATGGTGACAAAGTAGGGCTGGTTATCGACCTTAGGCAGTGCAATGTTGTAGTTGTCCGGCATGGCGATGATGTTCTTGACCGCCTGCAGTTTGGGCACGTAATTGCGCGTTTCGGCCGGCATGAATTGCGACAGGCCGTTGAAGTCAGTTGCCACACCCGCCGCGCGCGCCTTGTTGATGGCACGCTGCACGGAACCTTCGCCCCAGTTGTAGGCCGCCAGCGCGAGCTGCCAGTCACCGAACATGCCATACAGTTTTTGCAGATAGGTCAGCGCGGCATCGGTGGAGGCAAGCACATCGCGGCGCTCGTCCATGAAGACGCTTTGCGTGAGGTTGTAGTCACGCCCCGTGGACGGGATGAACTGCCACATGCCGGCGGCCTTTGCGGTGGAGTAGGCCTGCGGGTTGAAAGCGGACTCGATGAAAGGCAGCAGCGCGAGTTCTGTCGGCATGTCGCGCTTCTCGAGCTCCTGCACGACATGAAACAGGTAGCGCGATGCGCGTGTCGTGGTGCGCTGGATGTAATCCGGCCGCGAGCTGTACCACTGGACATGGTTTGCTACCAGCGGGTTGTCGAGGTCCGGAATGCGGAAGCCCTTGCGGATGCGGCCCCATACATCCACTTCTTCCATCGCCAGCACCTGCGCGAGCGGATCGTTCGGATCATACGGCGCGGCGAGTGCGGAAACCTGGGACCAGTTGTGGAACTGAAGGGATAAGTCTGCGGCGTGAAGCGGGGTGCCTAGGAGGAGAAGCGCTGTAATTGAGAGGGTTCTTATTTGCAGCGGATGCATGGTTCCTCGCTTGCTGTTGATGTGTCGGGCACGGCTAGTTGCCCGTAAGTCAATGGAGTTTACGTAAGGGTGTTTTCCTGCGTCAAGACTAATTACAAAAGATAACGTCTCATCAGTGAGACGCCCGGCTCAACGGTAGGAATTCTTCCATTGCCTTAAGGCAGCGAAAACCGCGATTGGTTCCCGCGAAGAAAGATGTCCTGTTGCAATAAGCCGGTCGGCAATGCCAGGTTCACGAAATCGCAAGAACGGGTTGGTTGCCTTTTCCATGCCGAGGGTGGAGGGCAAGGTCGGCAGTCCTTGATCACGCTTTATTTGTTCTTGCTGGATACGTGTTGTTAAATCGCTATTTCCCGGTTCGACTTCGCGTGCGAAGCGCAGGTTCGACAAGGTGTATTCGTGCGCGCAGAAGATTTGCGTTGAATCAGGCAATGCAGCGAGTTTTGTCAAGGACGCAACCATTTGCTCCGGTGTGCCTTCAAACAGACGGCCGCATCCACCGGCGAACAGCGTATCGCCGCAGAACAGCCATGAATGTTTGCGGGAAAAGTAGGCGATATGCCCGCGGGTATGGCCGGGGACATCCAGCACCTCCAGCGTGAGTCCGAGCCCAGGAACGTTGACAGTAGCGCCTTCGCTCAGTGGCTGGGTTATATACGGAATGTTTTCGTGTGCGGGGCCGAATACCGGGACGTCGGATGCGCGGAGCAATGCGGGAACGCCGCCAACGTGGTCAGCGTGGTGATGTGTCAGTAGAATAGCGGAAAGGGAAAGACGGTGCGCCTTCAATGTATCCAGGACGGGCATTGCATCGCCGGGGTCGACGACCGCAGCATGTTCGCCATCGTGGATCACCCATAAGTAATTGTCCTGGAACGCCGGAACAGCCAAAACTTTCAACATATGATGTACCCGTCAGGCGAGAAATCCATTATAGCGCTCGGCCCCTGGCTCGAGACGCCTCCGGGCGACTATGTCCGGGCCTGGCAGCAAGAGCGGCTCGATATGCTGACGGCGGATATTTTCGGCTTCAATGCGATCCAGGTCGGTTTGCCGCAGATTAATGCCCTGCAGGCCAACCGCATGCCAAACAAGTGGCTCACGGATACGGCCATCCCGCCCAAAGAAGGTTACGGCAGTGGACCCCATGTCGTTGTCGTCCATGACTTTGCCGAACTGCCCTTTGCTTCGCAGAGCCTTGACCTGGTGGTATTGCCGCATGTGCTGGAGTTTGCGGACGAGCCGCACCAGGTGCTGCGCGAAGTCGAGCGCGTACTGATCCCGGAAGGACAAGTCATTGTCTGCGGCTTCAACCCTGCCAGTCTGTGGGGACTGCGGCAGGTTGCAGGACGCTTGAGCGGCGCTCATTTTCTTCCGCAGAACGGCGAGTTCATCAGCCTGCCTCGTTTGAAGGACTGGCTGAAGCTGCTCAATATGGAAGTCAACCGCGGCCACTTCGGCTGCTATGCGCCACCTTGTCGATCCGATAAATGGCTGAACCGCTTCTCTTTCATGGAAAGGGCGGGAAATCGCTGGTGGCCGCCCCTCGGTGCTGTCTATATCGTGCAGGCCATCAAGCGGGTCCGCGGCATGCGCTTGATCGGGCCGGCCTGGACACGACCAGCCGCGACGACTGCGCAAGGCGTGCCAGTCACCAACAAAATACACAAACACAAGAATCAATAGCATGGATAAAGTGGAAATCTTTACCGACGGGGCATGCAAGGGAAATCCTGGCCCCGGCGGGTGGGGGGCATTGCTGATTGCGGGCTCACACCGGAAGGAGCTGTTTGGTGGTGAGCTCAATACCACCAACAACCGCATGGAGCTCAGGGCCGTGATCGAAGCGCTCACGGCGCTAAAGCGTCCATGCGAGATCGTGCTGCATACCGACAGCCAGTATGTGCAAAAAGGCATCAGCGAATGGATTCACGGCTGGAAGGCGCGCGGCTGGAAAACCGCATCGAAGGAGCCGGTGAAGAACGTCGATTTATGGCAGGCGCTGGACGCTGCGCAGGCCAGGCACCAGATCCAGTGGCGCTGGGTCAAGGGACATGCCGGCCACGATGGCAACGAGCGCGCCGACGCGCTTGCGAACCTCGGCGTGGAGTCCGTGTCTTGATAGTATGGTTGTGCTACATTCGCTCGTTGGCAACGATTCCGCTTGCTGACTAATCAACCATTACTATTCAAGCAAATGAACGCACGGAGATTTCTGTATTCCGGTGTCGCTGCCGTTGGCATTATTGCGTTGGGAACTGTTGCTTATTTTGTACAGCGCCAGCCGCAACAACCTACGGAACAGAAAACCGTTCCTGCACAAAGCACTTCCGCACCGACGCCCGCAGGTCCGAGTGGCCCTGTTTCTGTTGATGTTGCCAGGGTGACCAGCGCAAGGCTGGTCGATGATGTGAATGCGGTCGGCACCCTCCGCTCCAACGAATCCGTCGTCGTCAGGCCGGAAGTGTCCGGTCGCATCGTAAAGCTCAATTTTGCGGATGGCCAGCAGGTGAAAAAGGGCCAGCTGCTGATTGCTTTCGATTCCACCGTTAACCAGGCGGAAGTGGAGCAGGCCAAAGCCGAGCTCGGGATCGCGAAAGCAAACTACGAGCGGATTGCCGATCTCGCCAAGCAAAAATTCATGTCGGACCGTGCCCGCGACGAATCGCTCGCGAATGTCCAAGTGCTCGAAGCAAAGCTGGCGCTGGCGCAGGCACGCTTGTCCAAGCTGGAAATTCGCGCGCCGTTCTCCGGCATCGTCGGCATCCGCAACGTCAGCATCGGTGATTACGTGAGGGATGGAACCGACCTGGTGAACCTGGAAGATATTTCCAGCGTCAAGGTCGATTTCCGCGTGCCGGAAAAATATGCAGACCTGGTCCACAAGGGGCAGGCTATCGAGGTGATCGTCGATGCGCTGCCGGGAAAGCCATTTCGGGCTAAGGTCGATGCAGTGGATCCGCAAGTGGATAGCGCCGGCCGCTCAGCATTGCTGCGCGGCCGCATCGAAAATCCGGAGGGGCGGCTGAAACCTGGCATGTTCGCACGTGTCAGACTGATTCTGGCCGAGCGCGAAAATGCGTTGGTCGTGCCGGAAGAATCAATTGTTCCGCAAGGCGGCAAGGTGATGGTGTGGAAAGTGGTGGACGGCAATGCCGTCAAGACGGAAGTAAAGACCGGCCTGCGCCGCGCAGCCAAGGTTGAAATCACACAAGGGCTCGCATTGAACGATGTCGTCGTGACGGCCGGCCAAATCCGCCTGTCGAAGGACGGCACCCCGGTGCGCATCGTGCAAGGTGTCGATCCGGCGCAGGCCACTGCGTCCGCGACCAAGAGCTAGGCGGAGCAGATCATGGTCTTGTCCGATGTCTGTATCCGCCGTCCGGTGTTTGCGACGGTGATGTCGCTCATCATCGTTCTTATCGGCCTGGTGTCCTACAACCGCCTGGCAGTGCGCGAATACCCGAAAATCGATGAGCCGGTCGTCACCGTGCAGACCAACTATCCGGGCGCTAGTGCGGAGATCGTCGAGTCGCAGGTCACCAAGCCGATGGAAGACTCGATTGCCGGCATCGACGGCATCGACGTGCTGACCTCCATCTCCCGTGCGGAGCAAAGCCAGATTACCGTGCGCTTCCGGCTCGACAAGGATCCGGATTCCGGCGCCAACGATGTGCGGGACCGTGTATCCCGCGTGCGAGCAAGATTGCCGCAAACTATCGACGAGCCGGTCATCGCCAAGGTTGAGGCCGATGCCAACCCCATCATCTGGTTGTCATTCTCCAGCGACAACACATCACAGCTTGACCTGACCGACATTGCCAACCGCATCGTCAAACCGCGCCTGCAATTATTGCCCGGCGCCGCCGACGTGCGCATCGGCGGCGAGCGCAAATACGCGATGCGCATCTGGCTCAACCGCGACAAACTAGCCTCTTACCAGCTCACGCCGGCGGACGTGGAAGATGCATTGCGCCGGCAGAACGTGGAAGTGCCGGCCGGCCGCATCGAGTCCCAGCAACGGGAGTTCTCGGTCGTGTCGCAAACCGACCTGACCACGCCGGCTGAGTTCGAAAACATCATCGTACGCACCGTGAACGGTTACGGCGTGCGCCTCAAGGATGTTGCCCAGGTCGAAATTGGTCCTGCGGCAGAGCGCTCTTCGGTGCGTTTCAATGGCAAGAGTGCCGTATCGCTTGGTGTTATCCGGCAGGCTACCGCCAATCCGCTGGAGCTGGCCGGCTACGTCAAGGCAGAGTTGCCCAAACTGAATGAGGAACTCGCCGCACAAGGTGTCCGGATCGACATCTCTGTCGACAACACCTTGTTCATTGACCGCTCCATCAAGTCGGTATATACAACAATCGCCGAAGCCGTAGTGCTGGTGGCACTTGTCATCTTCATATTCCTGCGGTCCTTCCGCGCCTCCATCATTCCGCTGGTAACGATTCCGGTATCGCTGATTGGTGCCTTTGCCTTGATGTCGCTGGCCGGCTTCACCATCAACACACTGACGCTGCTGGCGTTGGTGCTGGCGATCGGCCTGGTGGTGGATGATGCAATCGTGGTGCTGGAGAACATTTATCGCCATATCGAAGACGGCATGGAGCCGTCCCAGGCGGCGCTCAAGGGCGCGAAGGAAATTGGATTTGCTGTGGTGGCGATGACGCTGACGCTGGCGGCGGTGTATGCGCCGGTGGCATTCACGCCGGGGCGGACCGGACGCCTGTTTGTCGAGTTTGCGCTGACGCTGGCGGGCGCGGTGCTCGTCTCCGGTTTTGTCGCGTTGACCTTGTCGCCGATGATGTGTTCGGTATTGCTCAAGCATCAGGAACGCCATGGCGTCGTCTATCGCGTTATCGAAAGTGGCTTGAACGCGATCACCACGGGTTACCGCACCTTGCTGGCGCGGACCTTGGCCGCGCGCTGGCTCGTAATTGCCGTCTACCTGCTCGTGATCGGTGCGCTGGTATGGCTCGGCACCAGCATGAAGAAGGAACTGGCGCCGATCGAGGACCGGGGGACGATCTTCACGGCAATTACCGGCCCGGATGGTGCATCGCTCGAATACACGGAAAAGTATGCGCGGCGCCTGGAGCAGATTGCGCAGGAAACCAAGGAAATCGACCGTGTATTTATCTTTGCTGGTAATCCTACCGTCGAGCGTGCGGTTGCATTCTTCCGCACCGTGGATTGGTCGGAACGCGAGCGAAGCACGCTGGACATGATCAAGGAGATGCAACCCAAGATGGGTGCGGTTCCCGGCGTGCTTGCGTTCCCCAACGCGCCACCATCACTCGGGCAATCCATCCGCGAGCGCCCCGTCAGTCTCGTCGTGATGACGAACGCCTCCTACGCGGAACTGCAGGCTGTCGTGCAGCAGATCGTGGACGAGGCGAGCAAAAATCCCGGCCTCTCCAACATTGACACCGACCTGCGTCTCAACAAACCTCAGGTCAGCGTTGAAGTCGACCGCGATAAGGCAGCCGACGCCGGCGTGCAGATCGAAACCGTCGGTCGCACGCTGGAGACGATGCTCGGTGGCCGCAATGTCACGCGTTTTAAGAAGGGCAGCGACCAGTACGATGTGGTGGTGCAGATCGAAACCAGCGAGCGCAATGCGCCGGACGATATCAACAACATCTTTGTGCGTGGGGTCGGCAAGAATGGCGGCGAAGACCATATGATCCCGCTGGCCAGCCTGCTGAAGGTGCGCGAAACAGTCGCACCGCGCGAGCTGAACCACTTCGGACAGCGGCGCGCTGTGGTCATTTCCGCCAACCTCGCGAATGGATACACGCAGGGCGAGGCGATCGACTTCATGGAGGAGACCGCGAGGCGCATCATCAAGCCGGGATATGCGACCGACCTGTCCGGCTCCTCACGGGAGTACCGCGCGTCAAGCGGCAGCCTTGCGCTCACTTTCGTGCTTGCGCTGGCGTTCATTTACCTCGTCCTGGCGGCACAGTTCGAAAGTTTCGTCGATCCGTTCATCATCATGCTGACGGTGCCGTTGTCGATGGCCGGCGCGCTGGCAACGCTGAAACTGAGCGGCGGCACGTTGAACGTCTATAGCCAGATCGGCCTGATCACGCTGGTAGGACTGATCACCAAGCACGGCATCCTGATTGTGGAGTTTACGAACCAGCTCCGAGAACAGGGCAGGACCATGCATGAGGCTGTCGTCGAGGCGGCCGTGCTGCGCCTGCGCCCCATCCTGATGACGACCGGCGCGATGGTGCTGGGCGCAGTGCCATTGGCGCTGGCCACTGGAGCAGGTGCCGAGTCGCGCATCCAGATCGGCTGGGTCATTGTCGGCGGCATGACCGTTGGCACGTTGCTGACCTTGTTTGTCGTGCCGACTTTCTATACATTCCTTGCTCGTAAAAAGGGGCATGCGGCATCCGCGCGCGCACCCGTTGAACCTACTCCGGCTACTGCCGAATAACCATGCGACAAATCGTTCTCGATACTGAAACCACCGGCCTGAACCCGCGTTCGGGCGACCGCATCATCGAAGTCGGCTGCGTTGAAATCATCAATCGCCGCTTGACTGGCAACAACTTCCACACCTATATCAATCCGGAACGCGACTCGGAAGAGGGCGCGCTCGCTGTGCACGGGTTGACGACCGAATTCCTCAGTGACAAGCCGAAGTTCGCCGAGATCGCGGATGAGCTGCGCGACTATGTCCGCGGCGCGGAAGTCATCATCCACAATGCGCCGTTCGACCTTGCCTTCCTTGATGCAGAGTTCGAGCGCCTCGGTTTTCCTCGTTTTGCAGAGCATGTCGATTCGATAACCGATACGCTGGTGCAGGCGAAGGAAATGCACCCCGGAAAGCGCAACTCCCTCGACGCGCTGTGCGACCGTTACGGCATCTCGAACGCGCACCGCGCACTGCACGGCGCGCTGCTGGACGCGGAGCTTCTGGCCGAAGTCTACCTCGCCATGACGCGTGGCCAGAATAGCTTCACCATTGATCTGGCCGCCCCGCAGGCAGGTCCGGCTGATAATCAGGCGGTCGAGGCTTTGCCGCTGGCAGACATCATCGTGCTGCAGGCGACAGAGGCAGAGCTGGCCGAGCACGAGGCCCTGCTGGATCGTCTGGACAAGGAGGTCAAGGGCAATTGCGTCTGGCGCGTTGAGCCGGCTGCACCGGCAAATTGATTCTATGCACCGTTTGTGCGATAATGCCGACCTTCCCGGACAGTTAGCTCAGGGGTAGAGCACCGCCTTCACACGGCGGGGGTCACTGGTTCAATCCCAGTACTGTCCACCAGAATTCCTAAAAAACCGGCGGTCAGCCGGCTTTTTCATTTCTGCTTCCGCACATACGAGGTCAAGCACTTCGTTTTATGCGGCACATCACCTTGCCAAGCATCCGGCACTCCATTCTCGCAATGCCGGTAGACACAATGACCCAAGGTTCATTTGAGGTTTCACAACGTTATGTATGCATTCGTGCAGCATTGGGATTTCTTCTACCAATCTGTCGCTCCAAGTTGTGCGGGAATCAACGAACGCCTTTATCCATCAGGCATGGGGCGTCGTGGAAGGAGCAGCGCAATGCATAGCTCCAGGGGCACCACCGCAACACGACAGGGAGCACATAGCGACGTTAGAGCGCAGACATGATTCTCTTTGATGGAGACATTATGGGATGGCTACAACAAAGCTATAAGCACGATAAGCAGTCGCAGTCAGGCCGGCAGACGGGAGGCGAGTGTGCCGGATGGAATTTGGTTAGTCATGGCCGCGTGGAGAACTTCCGGCGACCCTCTGCTGGGATGGCATTTGCTGCATTGACTTTGCTGATGCCCTTCGCCGTCAGCGCAGTGGACACGGCAACGATGGTGAAAACGCCTTCATCGTCATCGAATAGCACGAAGGCGCTACGTGCGTTGAACGAGGAAGAACTTCGGCGCGTAGCAGCGCAGGGGCTTACAGAGGATCGAATGTTTCGGTTTTCCCGTTATGCAACCAGTGGATTCGGTGTGGAGGTACTTGGCGACATGGCGACGCTCCTGAATCCGGTGGCCAGCGTTCTCGATGCCAACATCACCTTTCAGGATGCTGTGTTCAATCCCCTCAATCCGACGGTGCTGATCGATAGCAGCGGATCCAGCATATACCGGATACCGCAGACAGTCGGCGTCATGAATGTCGAGAACATACGCGTCCGCGGCTCGAACGGGGCGAGCTTTGGCAGTGTGACTATTCGTGGTATTGACCTCAGGGGCACGACTATCCGTGTGACACCCAGGCGTTGAGCGCCCGGCAGAATGGTCAGTTACTTGCAGGCGCCAATTGGCGCCTGTTTTTTTGACGCTGATCGTCTCTCGCGAATCAGGCGGCAACGGCGGCTTGTTCTTCACCCGTAGATGGAAGCTGTCGTTCGGATGTGTTTCCGGAAGATGCCGGTGCGTTTGCCGGCGTGTGCGGGCAGTGGCCGGCGCGCACCTGCATGGCAGGATGATCGGCGAACAGTTCCGCAACCCATTCGACGAACACGCGCACCTTGGCGGACAGATGGCGGTTGTGCGGATACACCACATGCAGCGGCAGCGGATCCACGCTCCAGTCTTCCAGCAGCATCTCAAGCTGCCCCGATTGCAAATACGGGCAGATCACGAATGCCGGCATTTGCGCGATCCCCATGCCGGACAATGTTGCAGCCATGTAGGCATCGGAATCGTTGACTGCAATACGCCCGGGCACGCGAAGCTGGATGCGTTCGCCATCCTTGGCGAAATCCCATTCGAAGATCTTGCCGGTCTTCGCCGAAAAATAATTGACGCAGCGATGCTGTGCCAGTTGATGAGGATGAAGAGGCCGCCCGAAACGCGCAAGGTAGGAGGGCGCTGCGCATGTCACGAAATGCAGCGCGCCCACACGCCGCGCAATGAGCGTCGAGTCCGCGAGCACACCTCCACGTACGGCGCAATCCACGCCTTCTTCAATCAGGTCGACCGGGCGGTCGCTGCAGCCGACCTCGACATGGATATCCGGATAGCGCTCGAAGAACATCGGCAGCGAAGGAATGATCAGGTGGCGGCCCAGTCCTGAGGGCACGTCGATGCGCAGGCGTCCGCTCGGGCTGGCATGCGTCTTCGACAGTGACTCTTCCGCATCGCGCACTTCTGCGAGGATACGCAGGCAGCGCTCGTAATACGCGGCGCCATCGGCGGTCATGCTCAGGTGGCGCGTGGTGCGGTTGAGCAGCTTCACGGAAAGCGAACTCTCAAGGTCGCGGATCAAGGTCGATACCGTGGCCTTCGGCAGTTTCATGTTGTCCGACGCTCGCGTGAAGCTGCCGGCGTCGACGACCTGTACGAACACTTCCATTGCCTGCAACTTGTCCATCACGCCTCCAATCACCTTCGATTGTTCAGAAAGCTGAACGGTTAATTCGAATTCTTGCTATTTATTCAAATTGTAGAACAAAGCTATAGTTCGCCGCATGAGCACCGAATTGCACATTGCAGGCAGCCATGATGCTGCAGAGCCAAACCAAGCGACGATGCGCGTGGTCACTGTGCAAGGCGCGCAGGAAAAACTGGAAGCGCGCTTGTACACGCCGGATACAGATGAGCATAGTCGACAGACGGATGCTTTGATTGTTTTTTTCCCGTATGGCGGCTTTTCGGTTGTTGACCTTGACGAGTGTGAGGGATTTGCCCGCGTATTGGCGGCTCGCACAGGCTGCAAGGTGTTGGTGTCCAGTTATACCGTTGCCTCCGAAAAGCCATTTCCTGCGGCAGTCGAGGATGCGCATGCCGTCTTGAAATGGGTATCACGCCATCGCAACAAGCTAGGATGGTGCGGAGCAAGATTGATCGTTGGCGGAATCGAAGCAGGCGGCAACCTGGCAGCGGTATCGGCATTAATGGCGCGCGACAGGGGCGGACCTGCATTGTCGGCTCAGTTGCTGATCATGCCGATGCTTGACCCCGGCCTCACGAGTTGCTCGATGCGCAGCTTTGCCGGACAGGAAGCGTGCGTCGCCGGATACCGGCGCTATCTGCCGCGCCCGCTGGATCGCACGCATCCGTATGCATGTCCGCTGCAGTCGAGCCGCATGAAAGGCTTGCCGCCAGCGCTGATCTTGTCGGCCGATGATGACCCGCTGCGCGACGAGGCGGAACAGTACGGCGTGAAACTGGCATCGGCCGGCATTAAGGCAATCGTGCACCGTTTGCCATCCATCACGCTGGAAGAGCCGGGCGCGCGATGTAGCTGCGCACGAAAGGAAAGCGCATTGCAGGAGATTGCGGGATTTATCGCTGGCCTGGAAGACGGAGCTTGACCTTCCCGTAGTGGCAAGCCGAATACTGGCCCTGTCCACGTGCCGTATTACTTCTGTGTCCCCGGTATGACCCCGGAGGGCGGGCTATTCGCCGCACAAACGCGTCATAGACGAATTCCGATTAACACCTTTTCGAATCAACCGAAAGAGAACACCATGAAAGACGCCATCATCCATACCTCAGCAGCACGCAAGGCGGCTGCCACGCTCATCTTAATTGCCGCAGCAGCGCTGGTGCTGTCCGCCTGCGGCAAGCCGGCCGCACAGGAAGTCGGGCAGCAGCCGGCTGGCGGTCCTCCGATCTCGGCGGCAACCGTGCTGGAGAAATCCATTGTTGAAACACAGGAGTTTTCCGGCCGGCTGGAAGCGGTCGACCGCGTGGAGGTCAGGCCGCGTGTTTCCGGTTTCATTGCATCCGTTAATTTCCAGCCGGGCGCGGAGGTGAAGAAGGGCGACGTGCTGTTCGTGATCGATCCTCGCCCCTATGAGGCAGAGGCGAGGCGTGCGGAGGCTGCAGCGATGGCAGCGCGCGCCAAGGCTGATCTTGCCAAGGTCGAACTCGCCCGTGCCGAAAAGCTGGTTGCCGAAAAAGCCATTGCACAACGCGAGGCCGACGAAAAGGCCGCTAGCGTGAAGGAACTGGATGCAACCGCACGCGCTGCGCAAGCAACCTATGAGGCAGCGAAGCTCGATCTCGGCTTCACCAAGGTGCATTCGCCGATCAATGGTCGCGTCAGCAAGGCCGAAGTCACTGCCGGTAACCTCGTCGATGGCAGCGTGGTGCTGACCTCCGTCGTGTCGAGCAATCCGATCTATGCCAGCTTCGACGGTGATGAGAAGTCCTTCCTGAGCGTGAGCGCAATGGCGCGCAAGGGTGTGCCCGTTACGGTGCGCATCGGCCTTGCCAATGAAAACGGCTTCCCGCATGAAGGCAAGCTTGAGTTCGTCGACAACCGCGTCGATCCCGCCACCGGCAGCGTGCGCATGCGTGCGGTATTCAAGAATGCCGACAGTGCATTGGCTCCCGGCCTGTTTGCCCGCGTGCAGCTGGCCAGCGGCGACGGTAACGGCGGCGCCACCAATGCTGCACTCATCAACGACCGTGCGGTCGGCACAGACCAGAACCGCAAGTTCGTCTATGTCGTTAACGGCGAAGGCAAGGCGGAATACCGTCCGGTCAAGCTGGGACCGGTCGTCGACGGCCTGAGGGTAGTGCGCGAAGGCGTGAAGCCCGGCGAGACGATTGTCGTCAATGGACTGCAGCGCGTGCGTCCCGGCGCACCGGTCACTGCGCAGCTGATCCCGATGGATGCCGATCCTTCCAGGCAGGATCCGGCAAAGGCGGAATCGAAGGGTAGTGCCTCCGGCGCACCGCAAGCAGCCACCAGCAGCACCCAGCAGCCACAAGCAGCGACTACGCAGCTACCTCCCCTAGGCGGGGAGGGAAGCCCCGCTTTCGCGCATGACATTCGACATACCTGAGAGATCATCATGAATATCTCCCGCTTTTTCATCGACAGGCCGATCTTTGCCGCCGTGCTGTCGATCCTTATCTTCGTCGCCGGCGTGCTGGCGATCTTCAAGCTCCCAGTGTCGGAGTATCCCGATGTCGTGCCGCCCTCGGTGGTGGTGCGCGCGATGTATCCCGGCGCCAATCCGAAAGTGATTGCAGAGACGGTTGCCGCACCGCTGGAGGAACAGATCAACGGCGTGGAAAACATGCTGTACATGTCGTCGCAGGCGACCTCCGATGGCGCACTGGCGTTGACGGTCACGTTCAAGATCGGCACCAACGTCGAGCAGGCGGAAACGCAGGTGCAGAACCGCGTGCAGCGTGCCTTGCCGCGCCTGCCGGAAGAAGTGCGTCAGATCGGCGTGACCACCGTCAAGAGCTCCCCCAATCTGACGATGGTGGTGCACCTGGTATCACCCAACGGCCGCTATGACGATGTGTACCTTCGCAACTATGCAGTGCTGAACATCAAGGACCAGCTGTCACGCATTCCGGGCATGGGTGAAACCCTGTTGTTCGGTGCTGGCGACTATGCAATGCGCGTCTGGCTCGACCCGCAGAAGATCGCTGCACGCAACATGACCGCTTCCGACGTCGTGCAGGCCATCCGCGAACAGAACGTGCAGGTCGCCGCCGGCGTGATCGGCCAGGCGCCGGCAAAGAATGCCGAGTTCCAGCTCACGGTCAATACGCAGGGACGGCTGCAATCGGAGGAAGAGTTCGGCAATATCATCGTGCGCACCGGTGCGGATGGCTCCGTCACGCTGCTGCGGGATGTTGCTCGCATCGAACTTGGTTCCACCGACTATGCTCTGCGCTCGCTGCTGAACAACAAGTCGGCGGCGGCGATCGCTATCTTCGAGGCGCCGCAGGCAAATGCGTTGCAGCTGTCATCCGACGTACGCGCCAAGATGGAAGAATTGAAAAAGGATTTCCCGGAAAGCGTGGATTACAGCGTGGTGTACGACCCGACGCAGTTCGTGCGCGAGTCGATCCGTGCTGTGGTCAAGACGCTGCTGGAAGCGGTCGCACTCGTGGTGCTGGTGGTGATCGTATTCCTGCAGACATGGCGCGCTTCCATCATCCCGCTCGTGGCCGTGCCGGTGTCGATCATCGGTACCTTCGCCGTCTTGCTGATGTTCGGTTTTTCCATCAATACGCTGTCATTGTTCGGTCTGGTGCTGGCCATCGGTATCGTCGTTGACGATGCCATCGTCGTGGTCGAGAACGTCGAGCGCAACATTGCGTATGGCTTATCGCCGCGCGACGCCACTGTGCAGGCAATGAAGGAGGTCAGCGGTCCGATCATCGCAATTGCGCTCGTGCTGTGCGCGGTGTTCGTGCCGATCGCTTTCGTGTCCGGCCTGTCTGGCCAGTTCTACCGCCAGTTTGCGCTGACGATTGCGATCTCCACGGTGATCTCCGCCTTCAATTCGCTCACGCTGTCGCCCGCATTGGCTGCAGCTTTGCTGAAGCCGCATGACGCGCCGCGCGATGCGCTCACGCGTGGCATGGACCGGGTGTTCGGCAGTTTCTTCGCCTGGTTCAACCGCAGTTTCGGCAATGCCTCCAACCGCTATGAAGGCGGGGTGCGGCGCGTGCTTGCACGCAAGACAGTAGCGCTGACCATCTATGCGGTGCTCGCGATTGCAGCAGTATTCGTGTTCAAGGCGGTGCCAAGCGGTTTTGTCCCCGGCCAGGACAAGCAATACCTCGTCGGCTTTGCGCAGTTGCCAGATGCTGCATCGCTGGATAGGACCGATGCAGTGATCCGCCGCATGTCGGAAATTGCGAAGACGGTGCCGGGCGTGAGGGATTCCGTCGCTTTCCCCGGTCTGTCGATCAACGGTTTTACCAATGCGCCGAATGCCGGCATTGTCTTCTTTGGCCTGGAACCGTTTGACCAGCGCAAGTCGCCGGAGCTTTCCGGCGGCGCAATCGCCCAGCAGATCAACCAGAAACTGGGCGGTATCGAGGATGCATTCATCATGGTGTTCCCGCCGCCGCCGGTTAACGGCCTGGGCACGATAGGCGGCTTCAAGATGATGATTGAAGACCGCGCCAACCTCGGTTACGACGAGTTGTACAAGGCGGTGCAGGCCTTGCAGATGAAGGCGTGGCAGACGCCGGAGCTGGCTGGCGTGTTTTCCAGCTACCAGATCAACGTGCCGCAACTGTTTGCCGACATCGATCGCACCAAGGCCAAGCAGCTCGGCGTGCCGCTGTCGACCATCTACCAGACGCTGCAGATCAACCTCGGCTCGTTGTACGTGAACGACTTCAACCAGTTCGGCCGGACTTATCAGGTAAAGGTGCAGGCCGATGCGCCGTTCCGCTCGCATGCGGAAGACATCGCTCAGCTGAAGGTGCGCAGCGACAAGGGCGAGATGATTCCGCTGTCGTCGCTGATGCGGGTGACGGACAGCTACGGCCCCGACCGGGTGCAGCGTTATAACGCCTACATCTCGGCCGACATCAATGGTGGCCCGGCGCCCGGCGTGTCCAGCGGGCAGGCGCAGGCGGCAATGGAAAGGCTGGCGCAGGAAGTCCTGCCGAAGGGGATTACGTATGAATGGACCGAGCTGACCTACCAGGAAATCCTCGCCGGCAACACCATGGTCATCGTCTTTCCGCTGTGCGTGCTGCTGGTGTTCCTCGTGCTCGCCGCACAATATGAAAGCTGGACGCTACCGCTGGCGGTGATCCTGATCGTGCCGATGTCCATTCTGTGCGCGCTGCTCGGCGTCAAGCTGTCCGGCGGCGACAACAACATCTTCACGCAGATCGCGCTTTTCGTGCTGGTCGGCCTGGCATCGAAGAACGCGATCCTCATTGTCGAGTTCGCACGCGAGCTGGAGCATCACGGCCGTACCGTGGTGCAGGCGGCACTGGAGGCTTGCCGGCTGAGGTTGCGCCCGATCCTGATGACGTCGATTGCTTTCATTATGGGCGTAGTGCCGCTGGTGTTTTCCTCGGGTGCAGGTGCGGAAATGCGGCATGCAATGGGTGTGGCCGTCTTTACCGGCATGCTCGGCGTGACCTTGTTCGGTCTGTTTTTGACCCCAGTGTTCTACGTGCTGCTGCGCTCGCTGGCCAAGCGTTTTGAAAGCCCAAGGCCGGTTGCAGACGACAAGCCGCGCGTTCCCCACACCGAAGGAGTAGTGTGATGATCAACCAATCGAGCAACATGAAGAAGCTTTCCTTACTGCCGCTTGTCATGGCGCTGATACTTGCTGGGTGTGCTACACCTGAACTGAAGGCACCGCAAATCGACATGCCGGCTGCCTTCAAGGAAGACGCAACGATCGCTCCGGCCAATGCGGATGCCGCCCGCTGGAAGCCGGCGCAGCCGGCCGAAGCCCAGCCGCGCGGCGAGTGGTGGAAGGTGTTCAACGACAGCACGCTGGACCAGCTGATCGCCGATGCGACTGCTGCAAATCCGAACCTCGCGTCGGCGGCTGCGCGCGTGAAGCAGGCACGCGCGATTGCCGGCATTTTTGAAGCGGACCGCGTCCCGAATGTCAATGTCGAGGTCGGCCCGCAACGGGCGCGCGGCTTATTTGCTGTGCCAGGTAACCAGGCAAATGAGGTCGGTCCGGCAACCACCTGGAGCGGACGCCTTACTGCAAGCTATGAGGTGGATCTCTTCGGCCGTATCGCAGGTAACGTGAATGCCGCGCAGGCAGACGCGGCAGCCAGCGAAGCAACCTACCGCTCCGTATTGCTGGCACTGCAGGCGGATGTTGCGCAGACCTATTTCCGTCTCCGTGCCGCGGATGCGGAACTGGCCTTCCTGAACGAGACGGTGCGCCTGCGTGAAGAAAACGTGCGCATCAACCAGCGGCGCTACGACCTTGGTGACCTTGGCGAGCTCGACCTGGCACGGTCAAGGACGGAACTGGGGACGACGCGTTCGGATGCAATCGCTATCGAACGACAGCGTGCGCAGCTCGAACATGCACTCGCGATCCTGCTCGGCAAACCGCCGTCACACTTCAATGCGCAGAACAACCCGCTGCTGGCCTCCTCGGCCTTGCCTGGCATTCCTGCCGGCTTGCCGTCTGCATTGCTCGAGCGCCGGCCGGATATCTCTGCCGCCCAACGCGCCATAATTGCCGCCAACGCGCGTATCGGCGCTGCGCGTGCCGCGATGTTCCCTGCGGTACGCCTGACTGCCGCCGGCGGAGGCCTTTCGGAAGACTTGTCCGATGTCTTCCGCTGGAGCAGTCGCACTTGGGTCATCGGCGCGCTGATGTCGTTGCCGATCATTGATGGCGGCCGCAACCGGGCAAACGTCGCTCGCAGCGAGGCGGCACTGGAAGAGTCGGTGGCCAGCTACCGGCAAAGCGTTTTGAGTGCATTCGCCGAGGTGGAGGACAATCTTGCAGGACTGCGGACACTGGCCGGACAGGCGCAGGCGATCGACGATGCCGTCGCGTCCGCGCGCCGTTCTGCGGAGCTGGCGAACAAGCTCTACGAAGCCGGCCGGTCGAGCTATCTCGATGTGCTCGACTCGCAGCGCAATCTCGCAGCGGTCGAACGCACCGCAGTACAGCTGCGCGGAACACGCGCAACCACGACTGTGGCGCTGATCAGGGCGCTGGGAGGAGGTTGGTAGCATTGAATCGTCAAGCGGAGGCGGCCAGATGGAGGCCGCCTCCGCTTGATGTCTCCGACGCGTAATCGCGGATTGACGTAGGATAGCGGCCAGAGAATACAGCGCGAAAGAGAATGGGAGGTATGCGTGCGTCTTTGGTCCATCAACCCGAAACTGCTCGATAAGATCGGCTTGGTCGCACTCTGGCGGGAAGCACTGCTGGCACAAAAGGTGTTGCTCGGGCAGACGAAGGGGTACAAGTTTCATCCTCAGCTGGTACGCTTCCAGGCATGCGTCGACCCCGTGCTGGCAATTGGCTGCTACCTGGGGGAAGTCGCCACCGAAGCAGAGCGGCGCGGTTACCGGTTCGATTCCACGAAGATCGTCAAGCGGGGAAACTGTCCGAGCGTGCCGGTGCACCAAGGCCAGATGGAATACGAATGGAAGCATCTGCTCGCCAAGCTGCAGGTCAGGTCGCCGGCGGTGTACGAGACACATCACGGCATTTCCATGCCAAGCGCCCATCCCATGTTCCACATTGTCCCCGGAGGAATAGAAACCTGGGAACGGGTTTGAGGGCTGACGGGTCAGTGTTTATGCTGGCCGGGTCAAATGGCGCAGCTCACTTCATTTCCGCAGGTTGCGTTACTCATGGAAAAAAGAATCGTCGGTTTTCACCGGGATGAAGAACGGCACTGGGTTGCCGAACTGGAGTGCGGACACAATCAACATGTACGGCATAATCCGCCGTGGACAAACCGCCCTTGGGTCGTAACGCAGGAAGGACGGGACAAGGCACTTGGGCGCGTGCTTAAATGCAAGAAATGCGATGAAGGCGCGCCGAGGGATTGGACGTAGGGAAGGGATTGTTCCCGATTGGGACCATCGGAACGCGTGTATCGAAACAAAATATTCGGGCGGGCAGTATCGACATGGAAGAAATGGAAAACCCAGCACCCAAGGTGCCCACGCAGCGTCCATGGATTGCGCTCAATAGCACTTATGACGTCGAAGCATGGATAGATAGTTACAACCGAGACCTGCAGCGCTTCGTCGAGGGCAGGAACGTCAGCGGTTACGGCATCTGTTTTTATCTTGCCGAAGGCGGCGAAATTTATATGCACACGACGCCCGACGGCGATGTTTTACTGGACGTCACTCCGGAAGCAGAATGGGCTACTCCCGTCATTGCCGCTGCCACACGCGTGGAACCGCCGCAAGGGCAGATATGGACGTTGCCCGGGCATGTCCTGACGCAGCTGATCCTCGGTTTGAACAGCCTGATCGATTCCACCCGACTCGTCCTGCAGCATGACTACAGGACGAAGAAAAGTTGGAAATTCTGACGTCGTCTATCCGCCGAGCGAGCGCAGGTCGGCAACCGGTTCGGCACCGAATTTTTCTACAAGCAAGTAATCAACCAGGCGCTTCGCACACGACTGCGGGCTGACGAGCTCGCCATTGCGCTTCAATGTATCGAACTTCTCTCGCAACGGAAATTGCTGCAATGACGTTGCGCGGATTTCAGCCTGCATATCGGTGTCGATAATGCCGGGGGCGAGGCTGCAAATCCGCAGCGCACGCATCTTGTCCAGAGCCGCCGCGCGCGCATGCTGGTCCATGGCCGCCTTTGTCGCGCAATACACGCTCCAGCCGGGGTAGGGGCTGCGTCCGGCGCCACTGGAAACATGCAGGATGCGCCGGTCGTTTGCCTCAGGTGTAGCGGCGGCCACTGCACTGGCCAGCATCATCGGTGCCGCAACGTTCAGTGTGACGGCACGCGCAATCGTGCTCACATCCTGCAGGTCCAGCGGACCGACCGGTTGCACCGTCCCCGCATTGTTGATGAGCAGCGCTGTCCTGCAGCCTTCCAGGAACTTGCGCAGCGTCTGGCCCTTCAGCCATTGGGCGAGGGCATTGGAATCGGCGAGGTCGAGCTCAACTTGTGTCAGCGCGGCAGGGAAGCGTTGCGCCAGCTCGGCATTCTTCGTCCGCGCCAGTGCGAGGACGGGAATCTGTCGTGAAAGCAAATTCTCGGCAATTGCTGCGCCAAGTCCCCGGCTGTGTCCTGTCAGTATAGCTTTCATGGATCATGCCCCTGCTAATGTTGGTTTCTGCTCTGCAGAGGGCATTGTAAAGCCGCTGTCGAATTTCAGTCTTCCATTCGCGTCGGCACGGAGTCAATCTTGGGGCGTTCAAGCACAAGACGTTCGCGCCCGGCGACGGCTGCGATGGCAAACATTGCAGCGAACCAGAGGCAGGTCTGCATCAGCAGCGAAAGAGTCGAGAAAAATGCTGCCGTGCCTGCCTGTTCTGGGGTTCGGAATTGGATGGAAATCCAGAGCAGGCAGCTTGCCAGAGCAGTGAACATTGCCCACTGGCCGAATTGCCTCGACGCCGCCGCGCGCGCGCTCAGCAACCGGCGTGGCAACCACGGCAGTGTGCCGGATAACGCAGAACCAGCACGTTTGGCTGCTGCCCACATCAGCCCTAGCAGAAAGCCCAGCCAGAACGCGCATTCAACAAACAAGGGCCATATCTGCCTGGCGAAGTCGCGTAGTTCGGCGTTGCCGCTTCCTGGCGGCCAGACCGCAATCAGGAATGCAACTGCAAGCGCAGCACCGACCGCAATCCATATCGATAGAACGAAGTGCTTCTTCCAGAAGGAAAACTCGGCCTCCACATCTTCGTTGATTGTCGGCATCCACCAGGTTTTTTTCGCCATTTCTGCCTCCGAGAACTATGCGGGATAGATTCCCGATCTCACAGGCAAATTCATTTTGCTCTTTGCGCTTTCTCAATTACGCTGGAAGTAAACAATGTTCGCGCGTCTCAATGTTCGTGGTGGTAGGCCTCCTGGATCATCCACAACGCTGTGTGCATCGGGTACACCTCAGTCAAACTGTCAGTTTCTTCAGACGGTTGAAGACATGGGCGGCGTTGCGCCGACGGGGAGGCCATCATGTTGAGGTAGCGCACATCTAGATCGGCATCACGTTCCAGCAACGAAATCGCTTCATCTTCGATGTCGAACATCAGCCGCCAGTTGAGGGATTCGTTGTGGGCGATGCGGCGTTTCACGATGAGGCGGATCACATCTCTGAGACGGGCTTCGGCGGCTGCCAGTTTTGCGACTTCTGTTTCCATCACATCCTCGCACGAATACTGTTTATATATACAGTATAGGCAAAAACGTGAAATGCAAAATACTTAAATTTGGAGTGCACGGGTTAAAGTTCGACATGCGGCATGTACTATTCGCCGCAACCGGGTGTTGTTCAACATCCAACGCGATGCCGGTATAAGTGCTGACAAAGACGAGCCATCATGAACCCTGAATACCTCCAACTCCTGACGACTTGGACAATGCCTTACGGGAAGTACAAGGGCCGCCTTCTTGCAGATCTGCCCGGACATTACCTTGGCTGGTTTGCGCGGGAAGGTTTTCCGGATGGAGAGCTTGGCCGCTTGCTCGCTTTGATGTATGAGCTCGACCACAATGCGCTTCGGCATTTGCTTGACCCGCTGCGGCAGCCACAGGCAAGAGGAAACTCCTAAGGAATCCACTCATGGCGATGAATGATACATATGTGGCAGTCGAACCTCCGCGCAGTGAAATTGATGCACTTGAAGGTCCTGCAGTTGTCGAGTTCGGGGCGCCGTGGTGCGGCTACTGCCAGGCGGCACAACCGTTGCTGGAGGCGGCCTTTGCGGCGCACCGTGACGTCCGCCATATCAAGATCGAAGACGGTAAGGGGCGCCCATTGGGACGTTCCTTCCGGGTGACGTTGTGGCCGACTTTGGTTTTCCTAAGTGATGGAAGGGAGGTGACGCGCCTCGTACGTCCGCGCGACGCGAACGCAATCAAGGAAGCATTGACGAAAATCGATGATTGACGAATATGCAACACCGATTGCAAGGATCGACCCTTCCGGTGAGCGGAAGGGGATACGTCAATGCACGAAAAAAGCAGACTGAATTAGTCGAAGAATTTGACCGCCCAAGCGATCGTGCTAATGGTAACGGCGGCCGACAATGCCATGCAGATCACGGCTTGCAGCTTGTTGTAGTTGAAATCGGCTTTTGCCGCGTAGACTACCTGCTTACGGTTCGTTCGTTGCATCGTCTCCTCCGTTTTGTAGAAGCAATCTCTTGCTCCTGGTCATTGTATAGAAGACGTGCTGCAGATCAATAGACGAACCGGCAACTTTACGCTTGCTTACATCATTTTTCCCGGCAACTCAGGGACGAGGGCGCAAAAAAGAAAGCCCGCAGGACCTTGCGGTTTGCGGGCTAAATCCAATTCAAGAAGAGTTGGAGGAGACGGTTTAACTATAGCTTTCTAACAATTGCATGTCTGCTTTATTGTGGCAATAACAGATATTCAAAATTTTTATATCTTCCGGCCGGGCTTTGTCGTTGTCCCTCCCGGCTTGCGTGTTGGTTTGCCCGCCTGCGGTTTTTTATGCAACGGAACGCCGGCAAATTTAACTGGTTTCTGAGTTCGCCGTTCACTGTTGCAACGGCGCTCGACTGTCTGCACGGCGCCGACTGGCGGGGCAGATCGGGGTACAAGATGGCGTTCGCTGTTGCCGATCAGGTCCGAACGTCCCATTCGTTGCAACGCTTCCCGCAGAATCGGCCAGTTTTCCGGATCGTGGTAACGAAGGAAGGCCTTATGCAGGCGGCGGATCTTTCCGGCGCGGGCGGTTTCGACCACTTCCGAGTCTGCCGATACCTTATGCAAAGGATTCTTTCTGCCGTGGTACATCGCCGTTGCCATCGCCATCGGCGTCGGCACGAAGGCCTGCACCTGGTCGAGCCTGAAATTATTCTTTTTCAGCCACAGCGCGAGGTTCAGCATGTCCTCGTCGGTCGTGCCCGGATGCGCAGCGATGAAGTAGGGGATCAGGTATTGCTCCTTGCCGGCTTCCTTCGAATACCGCCCGAACATTTCCTTGAACTTGTAATACGCGCCCATGCCCGGCTTCATCATCTTGGACAACGGGCCTTCCTCTGAATGCTCTGGCGCGATCTTGAGCAGGCCGCCGACGTGATGCGTTACCAGCTCTTTCACGTATTCCGGTGAGCGCACCGCCAGGTCATAGCGCAGTCCGGAACCGATCAGGATCTTCTTGATGCCGGGGATCGCACGCGCCTTCCGGTACAGCTGGATCAGCTTGCTGTGGTCGGTGTTGAGGTTTACGCAAATGCTCGGATACACGCAGGAAAGGCGGCGGCAGGTTTCCTCGATCTTCTTGTCCTTGCAGGCGAGGCGGTACATGTTGGCCGTCGGCCCGCCAAGGTCAGAGATCGTGCCGGTGAAGCCTTTGGTCTTGTCGCGGATGTGTTCGATCTCGCGCAGGATGGACGGCTCGGAGCGGCTCTGGATGATGCGGCCTTCGTGTTCGGTGATAGAACAGAAGGTGCAGCCGCCGAAGCAGCCGCGCATGATATTGACCGAGAAACGAATCATTTCCCATGCCGGGATACGCGCATTGCCGTAACTGGGGTGCGGTGCGCGCGCATACGGCGCGTCGAACACGCCGTCCATTTCATCCATCGCCAGCGGCAGCGGTGGCGGGTTCAGCCATACATCGCGTTCGCCATGTGCCTGCACCAGCGCACGTGCGTTGCCCGGATTCGATTCAAGATGGAAAACGCGTGACGCATGTGCATACAGCGTCGGATCGTCCTTCACCGCTTCATAAGAAGGCAGGCGCACGACGGTCTTCTCGCGTTGTTCCTTCAGCGCTGCCTGCCGCTCTTCGCGGGACAAGATCACGACCGGTTTTTCTGCCTTCGGTTCGGTCGCACAGCTCGCCGTTTCCTTCGACTTCATTTCGTAAGGATCCGGATGCGGCTCGATGCGGCCCGGCGTGTCATAGCGAGTGGAATTCGCCTCGCTCCAGTCCTCTGATGGCTTCCATCCGCGTGGCACCATGAAGGCCGTGCCGCGCAGGTCGCGGATGTTCTTGATCGACTCGCCAGCTGCCAGGCGGTGCGTCAACGCGACGAGCGCACGTTCGGCATTACCGAATAGCAGAAGGTCAGCTTTCGAGTCTGGCAACACCGAGCGTCGCACCTTGTCCGACCAGTAATCGTAATGCGCAATGCGGCGCAGGCTGGCTTCGATACTGCCGATGATCACGTTCGTATCCGGATAGGCCTCACGCGCACGTTGCGCATAGACGACGACGGTGCGGTCGGGCCGCTTGTCGCGCTCGCCATTCGGCGTGTAAGCGTCCTCCGAGCGGATTTTCCGGTCGGCGGTATAGCGGTTGATCATTGAGTCCATATTGCCGGCGGTGACGCCGAAATACAGGTTCGGTTTGCCCAGCGCGCGGAACGCCTCTGCGGAATGCCAGTTGGGCTGGCTGATGATGCCGACCCTGAAGCCCTGCCGTTCCAGCAGCCTGCCGATCAGCGCCATGCCGAAGCTCGGATGGTCGATGTAGGCGTCGCCCGTCACCAAAATGACATCGCACGAGTCCCAGCCGAGGGTATCCATTTCCGCGCGCGACATCGGCAGAAACGGGGCCGGCTTGGTGTAGTCGGGCCGGTAACGGGGATAGGAAAACAGGTTCTTGGGTGAATTCATGGTGGGGCGGATTGTACCGGAAATGCCGTATCCGAAACGGCGGCAAGCCCGCACTGGCGGCGTGGTTTAGCAGAAATGCAGCGGCTCCATTCGACTGGCGTGGACTGAACTAGTTGCCTTGCTTTCAGCGGCTGCCGGGTGCTGACGGCGGAGGCGGTGGTGGAGTGGTGGGGCGCTCCTGGTAATCCCGGAAAAACTGGTTCATCAACCCGCCCGCCATCGGGATGCGATGGCCTTTCGCATACATGCATTGTTGATAACCAATGTCGTAACGATGCTGAAGGCGTGAGCCGGACGTTTCTGCCGCGCCCGCGCCCGACAGGCCGCCCAGTGCCAACCCGGCCCCAGCGCCAACCGAAGCGCCACGGCTGCCATCCGCAGCAGCGCCGGCGGCCGCGCCGAGTACGGTTCCGAGGGCCGCGCTCTTGACTCCGCTGGCGATGCCGGTGCCTTCCGGTGTACGACCGGCGACTTGCTCCTGGGCGTACTGCTTGCACACATCGTTGTCGGCTTTGAACTGCTCGAAGTTTTTTCCGGTGCCAGGCAGCACCATCACGCTCGGTTCATTGGGCGGTGTCGTTGTACAGGCGCCCAGAACCAGGCAGGTTGCAAGAGCGCGATAAAACAGTGCCGATTTGGAAGACATCACTCACCTCAGGTCTGGCGGTTGTGGCGGTACGAGTTGCCATCCTTGCGGGCATTCCGTTACGTACGGGTAATACGCGCGCGAGCTCGGGCAGTAGTACCACCAGTTTCCTCCCTGCTGCCCGTTCAGGGGCGGAGCGGCGTTCTGCTCGATATAGACCGGGGGCGACGGGAGAACGACCACGGGAGGATATGAATAGGAATACGTGTAAGGGTAGTAATAATCGGGGTACGAATTGGGGTACGGCCAAGCGGGGTGCGGCCAAGGCGCACCCCATGGTATGCCTATCGTCACACCCACACGCGCGTGCCGGTGCGTAGAACCTCGATGTGCCAAAGAGTCGCTGGTGGCGAGCAAACCTGCCAGCAGCACGATAAGAAATCCCGGCCTGAAGCTTTCCATGACGGCCTCCTCGACAGGCGGGTTATGACGAAACCGCGACTGCCACTTTAGACCATTGCCATTTTGACTTGCAGGGCCAAGGCAAGTTCTGCCGCAACTCAACGGCATTCATCGAACCCTATCGCACTTTGTGCGCCATTTCTTTTAACAATCGACGGCTAGGGCTTCGACCGGAACTCCATTGTCAGCCTTTTATCAAATTTACCCGCAACGAACCGAGAAAAGGAGGCATATCATGCGCCCGGACGAAATTCAGCAACGATTCAGCCAGATAGAAAACACCATTCACGACGCCGCAAAACGCTGCGAGGTGGCGCAGGCTGTACCGATGGATCTGAAAGACAGCCTCCAGCGACTGGATCAAAAGGCCATTCACGCACGGAATATCCTGCAGTCGCAGGACGAGAATCAAATCCGGCAATGCGTGGACGAACTGGAAGAGTTGGGAGACCGTGCCAAGGATGCGTGCGAGCAGTCGACGGGAAATCTGGATGGAGAGTTGAAAACGGCCATCATGCAAGCTCATCGCGAGCTGTCTGACCTGAAGCATCAGTTACATTAGTCGGCAATACGTTGGGCACTAAGTTGCACTGAACTGCTTTGGTCGTCTCGCGAAGGTGTGGCCGCCATCGCGAGACTTCACTTCATTATTTGCCCGGCATGACGTCTGGCAGTACGACATTCACATCCAGCACTTCAAGGTTGCCCTGACGATCAAGAGAAATCTTGATGTCCTCGGCGTTGACCTTCGCGTATTTCGAAATCACGGCGATCAATTCCTTGTGCAGGGCCGGCAGGAAGTCCGGGCCGTCACGGCCGTTGCGTTCGCGCGCAATGATCACCTGCAGGCGCTCCTTGGCGGCGCTGGCACTCTTGGGCTTGTTATTGAACAGGAAGGAGAGCAGTGCCATGTCACTTACCCTTAAACAGTCGCTGGAACAGGCCCGGCTTCTCGTAGGCGGTAAAGCGCAGCGGAACTTCGTGGCCGAGGAAGCGGGCTACCACATCCTGGTAGGCTTCCGATACATCGGTGCCGGCCATGTGGATTGCCGGATTACCTTGGTTCGATGCATGCAGAACAGCCTCCGATTCCGGGATGATGCCGATCAGCGGAATGCGCAGGATTTCCTGCACGTCGGAGAAAGACAGCATCTCGCCGGCATCGACGCGCTTGGGCACGTAGCGGGTGATCAGCAGATGCTCCTTGACCGGCTCCTGGCCGTTGAGCGCGCGGCGCGACTTGGCCTGGATGATGCCAAGGATGCGATCGGAATCGCGCACCGACGATACTTCCGGATTGGTCACGACGATCGCTTCATCGGCGAAGGTCAGAGCCATCACCGCGCCGTGCTCGATGCCCGCCGGGGAGTCGCATACGATGTATTCGAAGCCCATCTTGGCCAGATCGCCCAGCACACGCTCGACGCCTTCCTCGGTCAGCGCATCCTTGTCGCGCGTCTGTGAAGCAGGCAGCACGAACAGGTTTTCGCAGTGCTTGTCCTTGATCAGCGCCTGGTTGAGGGTCGCTTCATTGTTGATGACATTGATCAGGTCATACACGACGCGTCGCTCGCAGCCCATGATGAGGTCAAGATTGCGCAGGCCGACGTCGAAGTCGATGACGGCGGTCTTGTGACCGCGCAGCGCGAGGCCCGATGCGAAGCTGGCGCTGGAGGTGGTCTTACCAACGCCTCCTTTGCCGGACGTTACAACAATGATTTTGGCCACAGACTAACTCCTTTCAAAGAAAACTATGCGCGAATGGATAGCACATCTATCCGGTCGCCGGCAAGGCGGACCTGGGCGGCTTTCTTCGCCAGGTCCTGCGGCAAGCCGCTTTCAAACGTACGATAAATGCCGGCGATGGAAACTAGTTCGGCTTCCATGCTCAGCGTGAAGATCCGTGCTTCGGCGTTGCCGCTGGCTCCGGCCAGCGCCCGCCCGCGCAGCGGAGCGTAAATATGGATGCTGCCGTCGGCGATCAGCTCGGCACCGCTGTTGACGACCGCCGTCACAATGAGGTCGGCTCCGCGCGCATAAATGCGCTGGCCGGCACGCACCGGGGTGTCGATGATCATTGCCGGCACGCCGCTGGCTTGTGGTTGTTGCGCGGCTGCTGGATGCACAGGAGCGGCTGCGGGAGCAGGGGCAGGTGCTGGTTCAACCGCGACTTGCTCATCCTGCAAATCTTGGCGCGGTTTGACCAGCGTATCGATGCTAAGGCCGCTGGCGATAATGGCCTGCTCCATCTCTGCAGGAGCACCCCGCACGGCGACCGGATTCAGGCTGTAGGACTTGAACAGTGCAATGAGAGCCTGCCAGTCGACCTCGCCGGTGAAGTCGCAGCCGGAGACATCGATTACCGCAAATTCGTGATCGAAATAATCCGATGCGCCGCCGGTCATGTTCTTCATGGCGGCATCCAGCGTTGCGGTATCGGTTGCGCGCAGAATGGCGGAAACGGCAACGACTGTTGAAATCTTGATCTCTATCGGCTTGCTGCTTTGATTCTTTGACATAAATGCTGATCGGTGAATGCGCGCTGCGCGATACGGGTGTTCTCAGAGCAGAAAGTCAATGCGGTTTCCTGCCAAATGAAACGGGCCGCATGGAAAGCGGCCCGAACGTGCAGGGGGAAACTGGAAACCATTACAGCGCATTGATTAACTGCCTGCCACTCGCTCTGTGCTCGCAACTATTATACCTGTTGCTGCGACGCCATTTTCTCGAATATCGCCCCTATTTATGCGGCTGTTGCGCGATTTGACGGCCTTTCCGGCGAATGTTCGACCGAATGTCGGCGCGACTCCGATGCGCAGGATGGAACAAGCTCTTGTTCCGGCAGAAAGCAGGCTGTTCGCGGGCGGTGGTGAAACAGGAGCCAGGCTTAGCGCATCGGCACCTTTTCGCTCAGCCGCCAATATTTTCTGAGAAGCTGGACGACATTGAGGTCGATCCCGGGCTGCATGTATGTCCAGGTACTGTTTTCCTTGTGCAGCCGGGGAAGACGCCGTGCCTTGATATTGACTTCATGGACTGGCATGCCAAGTGCCTCGTAGGCCAATAGTTCATCTTCAATGCGGACGTCGTTCTTGAAGAAAATCCATTCTTCGACAAAGCGGGACTGGATGCGCTCCAGTTCGTGGCCTACCGATTCGGGAACAGGGCAGCGGATCTCGTCTTTGGTCGGCGGATAATCGATGGTCCAGGGGCCGTATACGTCGTCCTGTACGCTGCGATACAGGCGTGGAGAGCGGTCGGCGTAAAAGTTTTCGACCATGAAAAAGGCCGCAGAAAAGTACAGGCTTCTCGCCTCGATATGCCAGCCATACAGATCGACCCCCGACTCGAAGTAAAACAACGCAAAGACGGAGCCCAGATTGCCTGGCGAATCGGAGATGTATACCTTGGGCTGCATTCACTCATAGCCTTATCAAGCCGACTGACTACTGCTCCTCCCGGTATTCCTGACCGGCTCCCGGCAAGTTTCCTCTTGGTAGTGGGGAAGCGCGGTTGTCCATTTGCCTGCGGCACATTTGCCATACCCGTATAGACAGCCCTTGATAATGCTGGTTCGCGCACGGGGCTGACAGAACGCTTATCGGTCGCCTGCAAACGTGCGGCGCTGAGAATGCTCAATCTCCCGCCTAGAACTAATCAACCGGCCTCCAATCGAATTCAGGGGCGTTTGTGGCTGTCCTTCAGCTGCCGAACAAACACAACAATAGAAGCGCCTGCAACGCTATTCCGGCCGGAGGAACGCATCAAGTGCGGATAGCGACATCCATCAAAACTCATCAACATTGCACGCAAGGGGGAAATATGGAGTATCGACGGGTTGCGCTCGTAACAGGCGGTATGGGCGGCTTGGGCGAAGCGATCTGCAGAAAGCTTTACAGTGCAGGACATCGGGTGGTTACCACCTACTCTCCGAATAACGATCATGCGAGCGCCTGGTTGGACGAGCAGAAAAGGGAAGGCTTCGAGTTCTCAGCGTACAAGGCGGATGTGGCAGATTTTGCGTCGTGCCAAAACGCCGTCATGAAAATTATCGGAGACACGGGGCGGATCGACATTCTCGTCAATAACGCAGGGATTACGCGGGACGCGACTCTCAAGAAGATGGCGCCCGAGGATTGGCAGGAAGTGCGAAAAACAAATCTCGACAGTATCTTCAACATGAGTAAGCAAGTGCTTCACGGGATGCTTGAAAGCCAGTGGGGAAGGATCATCAACATCTCTTCCGTCAACGGCCAGAAGGGCGCGTTCGGGCAAGCTAATTACTCTGCAGCAAAAGCGGCAGTGCATGGATTTACGAAAGCGCTGGCACTGGAAGTGGCCAGCAAGGGAATTACAGTCAATACCGTATCTCCCGGCTACCTGCGGACGAAGATGGTGATGAAGGTGCCGCGGGACATCCTCGAGAAGAAAATCATCCCCGAGATTCCCATTGGGAGACTGGGCGAGCCCGACGAGGTTGCGGCATTGATTTCCTATCTCTGCTCCGACGACGCCGGATACATCACGGGATCGAACATCGCGATCAATGGCGGGCAACACATGTTCTGATTCAAGCACATCGTCGGACAGGGAAGTTGCGTGAAGAGCCGCTCCAGCTCAAGGCAAGATGATTGGCGCTTCGGTGGTGCTGAACCTCGTCGAAGCGCGAATGCCTGAGTTAGGGCGTAACCCTATTGTCGGCCATGCTTAACATACGCATCTTCTTTCACATATCGGCAGGCATGTTCCGGACGCGAACAGTTCAGTGCCGGGGGTATCGAACTCTGTCCGATTGATCTGTCTCAATCAATGGAGGGAGCAGGTGGAAGACTGAACTCGATACGTCGAGAATATACGAAATTCGCCGCAACTCCTTCCCACTCAACGCGGGATGAAACAACCGTTTCATTTTTCCAGGAGAGCAAACCATGCAGAACGTATTTAACCCGATGATCAACATGTATCAGAATCAACTGGAAGCATCACGTAGATTTGCCGATGCGGTACTTTCAGGGGCGGAAAAAATTGACCAAGTAATGATTGGCGCTACTCGTCACGCAGTCGCCGAGCAAATGAATCTTGCACAAGCCATTGCAAGCGCACGCGATCCGCGCAGTGTCGGGAACGCGCTGCAATCCACTTTCATGTCGCGCAACCCGGAAGACACCGTGAACTATCAGCGGGAAATCGTGCGCGTCTTTACGGAGGTGCAGAGCGAAATCGGCAGGTCGGTACAGGAATATATCGAGCGCCTTGGCACCAGCGCGGCAAGCTCCACGATGCGGATGTCGGAGCGGACTGCGGAGACGGCACAGGAGCAGGCGAACGACGCAGTCTTCAATCCTATGACAAGCATGTTCTCTGTGTGGGAATCGGCCTTCAAGGACGTTGCCGCGCTGGCAAAGAGAAACATGGTGAATGCACGTTCGTCGATTGACGATGTGACGACGAGGTCCATGCATAGTGCCGGCAACTACGCCGATGTGGCTTCCAGCGCCACGGCACATGCAGGAAGAGGCGCAATGGCAATGGAGGAAGACGCTGGAACGGAAGATAAAAGAGGAACTTCCCCAACTGGCGGCAAGAAGAAATAAGCCAATTTAGAACAAGTCGCATGTCGGCTCCGTGGCCGTTGGCATCCAAGCGGCCGGCCGACTTGTAAATCCATGGGGACGTATGGTTTGGTCTGCGCAGGTGTCCGACTATGTAACTGTCGCGGTTGTAGGAAGAGATCGCGTGTGCGTCAGCATCGCTGCGAGTTGGAAGAGCGCAGGCAAGACTCCAGACTGTGGAAGCAAAAAAAGCCTGATCGTTTTCTGATCGGGCTTTTCGTTTTTGCTTTGCGCCGTATTGCGCAAAGCGCTTTGCAGCAGAGGGTTGGCAACTATGCCGTCGCGAGATCGCCCCAGTCGGAATCTGGCTGTTGCGCGGGTTGGGCGGCCTGTTTGGATTTCTTCGAGGCGACTTGTTTTGCGCGCGAACTGGAAGGCGGCAGACGACGCAAGGTTCTGAGTGCTTCCGGGTCCTTGATGCCGATCGACCGCTGATCGACAGTAATGAGGCCAATTTCATTAAACGCGGACAGTGTGCGGCTCACTGTTTCCAGCGTCAGGCCCAGGTAGCTGCCGATCTCGTGGCGAGTCATCCGCAAGTTGAAGAGCTTGCTTGAATATCCCATGTCGGCATAGCGCTCAGACAGGTTGACCAGGAATCGCGCAACGCGCGCTTCCGCACTCAAGGCACCCAGCATGCTGACCATTGCCTGCTCGCGAACCAGCTCGCGGCTCATGACGCTGTACATCGCATGCTCGAACTCCACATGGGCACGGCCGAGCGCGGTCAGTTTTTTGAAAGGCAGGAGGATCAGGTCGCAGTTCGACAACGCCACAGCTTCAGAGGCATAACGCTTGGTATGGATGCCATCGACGCCGAACAGGTCGCCTTTCATTGGAAAGCTGAGGACCTGCTCATTGCCGAATTCATCGATCAAGACCGTCTTCAGGAAGCCGGAATGGACGATGTAGAGCGTGTCGAAAGGCTGTCCGATCGTATGGATGCGCTGGCCGGTCTTGAATTGGACATGCTGGAACAGCAGTTCTTCGTCCGTGTGGATCGCTGCGGAAGGAATGCGCAACACATCGCAAAGCTCCTTGAGGTTAGACCATAGCTTTCCCTGTCGCTGCCAACCAGCCTCTAGAGAGGAGGAATGCAATGTGGATGGCGGGGAGTCGGAACGGACTTCTGAGACTGGTGTGGACAGCATGGTCATCTCCTAATTCAGTTAAACCAAGTGTGGTTCGTGCAGCGGGCAGACGGGCGCACGAGCGTTTTACGGATCACTGCTTTTATTATTGGAAATTCGTTTGCGGTATGTCAGGTTCGCCGAGGGTTGCCTGCCTGTCATACTCAATCGCGAGTGCTCAGTATCGCAATCGCATCCGGCAATTGCTATCGGTGTGAGCTGAATTGCAATGTAGTCCGCTTGCGCGTCATGTAGGAATATGCCTACATCCGCTGTGAACCTTTACTGATAAGACCCTACTGCGAGAAGGGCGCTATTTCTGCTTCATGGAAAGTAATTTCCATATGGCATTGCCATAGCGATTGCAATTGCACCGCGTTGCGTCACTACATGACGGGGTCTTTGCACTGAATGGAAATGTGAGGAGATGCTCTTGGAACCTAGTTCTTCAGCGGCCCGAGCAACCTGTGCTGAACCGCATACTGCACCATCTCCGCGAGGGAGTTCATATTCATCTTGGTCAGTATGCGGGTCTTGTGCGTGCTGACTGTCTTTGCACTCAGATGGAGGAAATCCGCAATTTCGGTGATCGACTTGCCGCTTACCAGAAGGGTAAAGACTTCAAACTCGCGGTTGGACAATTGCTTGTGTGGAAGATCTTCGTTGGACGGCATGACGTCCATTGCGAGCTGTTCGGCTACTTCGAGGCTGATGTAAGGCCTGCCCGAAGCGACTTTGCGAATCGCGCTCACCAGTTGGGTTCCGGCGCTTTCCTTGGTCAGGTAACCGCGTGCGCCGGCGCGGATCGCGCGTACTGCGTATTGTTCTTCCTCGTGCATCGTAAGGATGAGAATCGGCAGCTTCGGAACTTCGTCCTTGATCTGGCGGATCAGCTCGACCCCGCTGCGACCCGGCATCGAGAGGTCGAGCATCAGGAGATCGAACCCTCCCTTGCGTACATGCGCCAACGCTTCGAAACCGTCCACGGCCTCACCCACAACCTGTATGTCGTCGGCTCCGTCAAGAATGCGTTTGAGTCCTTCGCGCATGATGGTGTGGTCGTCGGCGATTACGATGCGAATCATAGGTTTGATGTCGGAGGGGGAGAAGTCTGGTCGGCTTTAAAAATCGGTTCAATCGGTATCGAAGCGTGAATGGCGACCCCATGGGGCTTCACATTCCGAATGCTGATTGTACCTCCCAAAACGAAGATGCGTTCCTGCATCGCAATCAATCCGTAACAGCCCGGCTTGTTCTCGCTACCGCTTTCCATGCCGATGCCATCGTCTCGAATCATAACATCGAGTTGATTCATAGTATGGGTGAACGAAATTCTTGCGTTGCGTGCCTGTGCGTGTTGTTCGATATTCGCCAGTCCCTCCTGTATTACCCGGAAGATCGCAGATTCTATGGGGTCGTCGAGCTTGACATCCAGCCCGTTACTCTCGACCGTGCAGTTAATGGAAGTCTTCTTTTGGAAATTCACCGCAATCCATTCGACGGCGGGCAGCAATCCAAAATCGTCCAATAGCGGCGGCCTGAGCGCAGATGCCATGCTTTTCGTCATCCGAATGACGTTGTCCAGCAACCCCTGCATTTGTGCGAGGCGGGTAGGAAAACAATCATCTGCATCGGAGAGGCTGTTCTCCAGCCAGTCCAGGTCGAGCTTGAGGACGCTGAGGCGCTGGCCGATATCGTCATACAGCTTTTTCGAGAAGCGCTTCTTCTCCACTTCGGTAGCATGCTGCGAGGAAACGACCCATCGCCGAAGCTCTGAGTCTCTTACAGGGCGCTGCTTCACATCCATCCCGGACTTGCGCGCCCCAGGATCCTTGAGAAACAGTGCAAGGAACAGCTCTCCACGCACCGCCACACGCGAGATATTGGCGTTCAAGGAAATGGACTCTCCATTTGCACGCAGGCCCTTCAGCTCGAGGCTGGAGCGCTGTCCATGAATCCGCGCGACGGCAAGACGTTCCATCCGACGCCGCTGCTCGCCACTGAACCGTGAAGGCAAGAGCATGTCCAGTGGCTTCTGAAGCAGTTGCTGCGCAGGGTAACCGAAGATCCGTTCTGCCTTGTGGTTAACCAGCACAATCTGTCGCATCGAGTCTACGATAATGACGGCGTCCATGCTGGAGTCGATGACCGCGAGAAGTGACCGGTCGACCTTGTTGGCCGGGAATTCCGGAAGGGTCGTAATGAAATTGGGCAAATTGCCGGCAAAGTGTTCCAAATGAGTGGTCATCAAATTTCTCTATTGCCCAAACTGGTTATTGAGCTGTCGGTGACAACGAAAGAAGCGTCTGTCCTTTGAAAGCACCGATCTTTTGGTGCCTGCTTGCAATTCCATGGATCCGGACGTAGTACGGAGCCAATCTGAAACGGCAATCAGTCGACAACAATGCATTTTCCAGGCCTGAACTTCCTCGGAATACATGTTCAGATATGACCGTCGGCGACCATAATTAATAGTTGAAAATGAAGGCGCGTTGAGGCAGCACAATCTATTGCCTGTGCGCAGAACCGGTGGAGGCCAGGCGTACTGGCGCAGGGCTTGCTGGTAGACTACGCAGCTGGATTTCGCGTTTAGCCGCACCAGAACCATCACACGACAATAACAATCATGGAAATTCAACTTGGCGACATCGGTCACACCATTCAGCTTGCCATTGCACCAGTTTTCCTGCTGACAGGCGTCGGCACTAATCTCGCAGTCCTGACTAACCGGCTCGCCCGGATCATCGACCGCTCGCGTGTACTAGAAACCCGCATGAATGGGCCGGAGTCAGCGGAACGTGCCGAGGCCTACGTGGAACTCGAGACCCTTTATCGCCGAGCGCACTTGATCAACCGCGCGATCACGTTGAGTACTTCCTGCGCGCTACTCGTATGCGTGGTCATCGCAACGCTCTTCATCGGGAATGCGCTCAATCTCGGACTGGCGAAGTTTATCGCCCTGTGCTTTGTTCTCGGTATGTTCGCGCTGATCGGCAGCTTCGTCTATTTTCTGCGTGAAATCTTTATTTCAACCACCACTCTTTCATTGCGTCATCTCCAATTGCCGACGAAATAGACAGCTTTGCCGAGGAGGGGGCGCAAACACAGGTGGCTCGTCATTGTGCGAAGACGACGCCACGTCACTGTGATCCAGTCCCTGTATAGCGACGGCCTGCATAGCGCGAACGACATACTGTGCCGGTGGCTGTTCATTATCGGTACGGTGAAAAATGTCGTTGCGGCAAGCGTCACGGCGGTCGTTCCCTACATGGCCTTGCGAGGAAAGAGAGGAAGACACAGCCGCGCGATTCGTTTGCCACCCGCTATACCGCTGCCTTGTCCGAAGCCGTCGCCAGCGACATCGTGGTGGCGACGGATGTCCATAACATGGCTGCAATGCCATCCGCTGCCACACTGAGCATCTGGAGGGGATGCCGCTGTTTGTCGCGCACATCACACCATAACTGCTGATAGACGGAGTAGTGGTCGCGTCACCAGATGCCGGCAGCCTCAAACGTGCAGAGCGGTTCCAGCAGCATCTGTTGAGCAGGCCGGCAATGCCCCGCAAGGCAGCCAAGTACGCTGCAGATACGGTCAATCCTCTTTGTAGGTCCGCGATATGGTGGCTCGCGCAGGATGAGCCGGATTTGTTATATCGTGCCCGAAGCGACTGCGGTATTCTCCTGGTTCCACATCAATGGGCAGGTAGTTGCGGCAGAAGTCGCGGTAGAACGCGCCGACACTTCCCATATGCTTACTCGTGTCGAGGCAGGCAGCTTTGTCCACCAGCGGAGCAATGATGTCGAGGCGTTCCAGTCAGCGTCGCACCGCCGAGTTGATTGGCACAACCCAGGTCGCAGGCGCGCAAGATATACCTGCTACGCTGAAATGTCGTGATTAGGGTGGCATCCAATGAGCGGACAGGGAGGGGCGTAACCGGTGCAGTCGTTCACCCACTGTTTTACACCGTTGGGCAGATCGTGCGCGCTGACATGACACCCTGCGAGAGGCCTGTCGAATTAACTCGCAGGCGTGTCGGACGATGGTTTGCGGCGCGAAAAGATAGTGCAAACGCGGCCTTGGATCATGAAACGTCGGATGGCCGGATCGTTCGGCGCTTGATGTCGCGAGCGCACAAAAGAAAAAGGCCTGATCTTTCGATCAGGCCTTTGAATTTCTTGGCTCCCCGACCTGGACTCGAACCAGGGACCTGCGGATTAACAGTCCGTCGCTCTACCGACTGAGCTATCAGGGAACAGCTGAGCCGCTATTATAGGATGATCTTCTAGGAAATGTCAAAGCCTGACGGCCGGCTTTTATTTCTTTTCATGAATGGGCCTGAAAAGCCCATTCATAACGCACACTTACAGCACTTTCGCGATGGCATCGACGACATTGTCAATGTTGCGCGAATTCAGCGCGGCAACGCAAATGCGGCCGGTATCCACAGCGTAGATCGAGAACTCGTCACGCAGGCGCGCTACCTGTTCCTTGGTCAGGCCGGAATAGGAGAACATGCCGCGCTGCTTGATCACGAAGTCGAAGTTGTGGCTTGGAGCCTTTTCCTTCAACTTTTGGACCAGCGTCTGGCGCATTTCGCGGATGCGCACACGCATCGCAGCCAGCTCGTCTTCCCACATCTTCCGCAGTTCCGGCGTGGACAACGCAGTTGCTACGACCTGGCTGCCATGGATCGGCGGGTTGGAATAGTTGGTGCGGACGACGCGCTTGAGCTGCGACAGCACGCGGGCTGCTTCTTCCGAACTGACGGCTACGATGCTCAATGCACCGACGCGCTCGCCGTACAGCGAGAACGACTTGGAGAATGAGTTCGACACGAACAGCGGGCCGCCGGCTTCAGCAAAGCGGCGCACGACCTTGCCGTCCGCTTCGATGCCGTCACCGAAGCCTTGATATGCCATGTCGAGGAAGGGAATCAGGCCGCGCTGAGTCACAATCTGGATCACTTCGGTCCACTGGTCCTCGGTCAGGTCGGCACCAGTCGGGTTGTGGCAGCAAGCGTGCAGCAGCACGATGGAACCGGCCGGCATTTCTTTCAGCGCATTCAGCATGCCCGCGAAATTCACGCCACGAGTTGTCGCGTCGTAGTACGGGTAGTTGTTCACGGTAAATCCGGCGGATTCGAACAGTGCGCGGTGGTTTTCCCAGCTCGGGTCGCTGATCCACACTTGGGAATTCGGCGAGAAGCGTTTCAGGAAATCCGCGCCCAGTTTCAGTGCGCCCGTGCCGCCCAGTGCCTGGACCGTGATTGCACGCTTCTCCTGCACGACGGCGCTGTCGGCGCCGAAAACCAATTCCTGCACCGCCTTGTCATATGCTGCGAGGCCTTCGATCGGCAGGTAAGTGCGCGGAGCAGCCTTTTCCATCAACTGCGCTTCCGCCTTGCGGACGCATTCGAGCAGCGGTACCTTGCCATTGTCATCATAGTAGACACCGACGCCAAGGTTCACCTTGTTCGGGTTCTTGTCGGCATTGAAGGCTTCGGTAATGCCGAGGATCGGGTCGCGCGGCGCCATTTCGATGGCGGAAAACAGGGACGCAGGTTGGGATTGGCTCATCGTGATAACATGAAAAATTGACTGCAAAAACAAGGTCTTGCAGGGGTTGTGATTAGTTCCGGGCTGAAAGTTTGAGGCTAAATTGCAACTAATTATTCTACCAAAGGTCGAATACAGATGGCAGATTTATCCCAGGTTTCCAGCACCATAGACGAATCGAAAATCGTCACATTTCCCAATTCGCCGTACCGCCTATACCAGCCGTTCCCGCCGGCCGGCGACCAGCCGGTAGCGATCTCGCAACTTGTCGAAGGCATTGAGGACGGCCTGTCTTACCAGACACTGCTCGGCGTAACCGGTTCCGGCAAGACGTACACGATGGCCAATGTCATCGCGCGCCTCGGCCGTCCGGCGATTGTGTTTGCGCCGAACAAGACCCTTGCCGCCCAGCTGTACAGCGAGTTCCGTGATTTCTTCCCGCACAACGCGGTGGAGTACTTTGTCAGCTATTACGACTACTACCAGCCTGAAGCATACGTCCCGCAGCGCGACCTGTTCATCGAAAAGGACTCGTCGATCAACGAGCATATCGAGCAGATGCGCCTGTCTTGCACCAAATCCCTGATGGAACGGCGCGACGTGGTGATCGTGGCGACGGTTTCAGCGATCTACGGTATCGGTAATCCGAACGAGTACCACAAGATGATCCTGACCTTGCGTACCAAGGACAAGGTCAGCCAGCGCGACGTAATCGCTCGCCTCATCCAGATGCAGTACACCCGCAACGAGGTGGATTTCGGCCGCGGCACCTTCCGCGTCCGTGGTGACACGATCGATGTATTCCCGGCTGAACACGCGGAGCTGGCGGTGCGCATCGAGATGTTCGACGACGAGATCGACAGCCTGCAGCTATTCGATCCGCTCACCGGGCGCGTCCGGCAGAAGATTCCACGCTTCACGGTGTATCCCGGATCGCACTATGTGACGCCGCGCTCCACCGTGTTGAGGGCGATCGAAAGCATCAAGGAAGAGTTGCGCGAGCGCCTCGAATTCTTCCGCAAGGAGGGCAAGCTGATCGAAGAGCAGCGACTCGAGCAGCGGACACGCTTTGACCTGGAGATGATGCAGGAGATCGGCTTTACTAAGGGTATCGAAAACTATTCGCGCCATCTCTCGGGGGCAAAACCGGGAGAGCCGCCGCCGACCCTCGTCGACTATCTCCCGTCTGACGCAGTCATGTTCCTCGACGAGTCGCATGTGCTTCTGGGACAGCTCAACGGCATGTACAACGGCGACCGCGCGCGCAAGACGAACCTTGTCGACTATGGTTTCCGCCTGCCGTCTGCGCTTGATAACCGGCCACTGAAGTTCGAGGAATTCGAAGCGAAGATGCGGCAGACGGTATTCGTATCCGCCACGCCGGCAGACTATGAAAACGCCCATGCGGGCCAGGTGGTCGAGCAGGTGGTGCGTCCGACCGGGCTGGTTGATCCGCAGATTGCGGTGCGGCCCGCCAGCACGCAGGTGGATGACCTGATGTCGGAAATCACCGAGCGGGTGAAGAAGGATGAGCGCGTGCTGGTCACCACACTGACCAAGCGCATGGCCGAGCAGCTTACTGAATTTCTGAGCGATAACGGTGTGAAGGTGCGCTATCTGCATAGCGATATCGATACGGTGGAGCGCGTCGAAATCATCCGCGACCTGCGTATTGGCACCTTTGATGTGCTGGTCGGGATTAACCTGCTGCGCGAAGGACTGGATATTCCGGAGGTATCGCTGGTCGCCATCCTCGATGCAGACAAGGAAGGTTTCCTGCGTTCGGAGCGCAGCTTGATCCAGACGATTGGCCGTGCGGCGCGTAACCTGAACGGCATGGCAATCCTCTATGCCGACAAGGTGACGGATTCCATGCGCCGCGCAATCGATGAAACGGAACGGCGCCGTGCCAAGCAGATTGCGTTTAACGAAGCGAACAACATCACCCCGAAGGGGATCAAGAAGGAAATCCGCGAGCTGATCGACGGTGTTTACAATCCGCACGAAGCCCGTGTCGAAAGACAAGTCGCCGAAGAGCACGCGAAATACGAAGGAATGAGCGAGAAGCAGGTCAGCAAGGAAATCAAGCGGCTGGAAAAACTCATGCTCGACCATGCGAAGAACCTCGAGTTTGAGAAAGCAGCGCAGGTGCGCGACCAACTGCATATCCTCAAGGAGCAACTCTTCGGCACGTCAGGTACGGACAATGTGGTGCCATTGATCGGGAAGTAGGTCTGAGCGTCAGAGCGGTTGCGATTGATACCTCGAACCAGGGAGGGACTCGGCAGCAGGTACAATCGCGCTTTTTGCGTGCGATCCATCATGTCCCAGCCGATTCCTGCTCCCATTCTTGACGCGCTCGGATTGGCGCATCCTTCCTGGCACCCCATCCTCACGCGAGGGTTGGAGACCATGACGGAGGTGGATGCAAATTATCTGTCTGCGCTCGCAAATGACGCGTATCTCCCGACGAACGGGCGCCTCTTCGCTGCATTTACGGCCCCGCTCGATGCCGTGCATTACGT
>Ga0196971_1000294_pt1 | contig 44138 bp, 78 predicted proteins | sample S1v_1013CmetaG_FD_148660 | JGI IMG/M metagenome (GOLD analysis project Ga0196971, IMG submission 148660) | Soil microbial communities from Anza Borrego desert, Southern California, United States - S1+v_10-13C | ecosystem: Environmental > Terrestrial > Soil > Desert | place: USA: California... | reverse complement strand
CCGAAATCTGCGTGTAGTTGCCAACGCGGGTAGTCGGCGCGATGGCGTCATAGGTCCAGTCGTTGCCTTCCGGCTGGTTGTTGGTCGTGTCCGGCGTACCGAGCACGTCAGTCTGCCACTCGGGATGAGTGGACTTGACCGACTTGCGGCCGATGAGGGCCATGAACGGGGTCTTTTCCGGGGTGATCTGGTAGATGCGATCTGCCAGTTCTTCCCGATTGCCTACGGCGTCGTAGGTTTCGAAGGTGTTGGCAACCTGTGCCATGAGGGGTTCTCCTTAGAGATCAAAGTCCTGAAGCGCGGCCACGCCGTCTTCGAAGCGGCCGCTGTTGCGAAGCCGCTCAGACCGAACCTGTCGTCCCTGCTGTTCCCTCGTATCGGTGGGCGCGCGCTTTCCCGGACGAACCGGGGCTGGTTGGCGCACCTTCTCCTGCACCTTTGGGGCTGCTGCCTTGATCCGGCGATACGCAAGCGCATCCCGAAGCATCACAGCGTCCCTATGGTCGGAGCGCGAGTTGATCTCATCTGCCGAATAGCCGTAGTGCTCGATGGCACCACGGACCAGCGTGTTCCATGCCTCTGGACCCTTCACGGGGTCTTTGAGGATTGGGATAGCCTTGACGAGTGCGTCGGCTTCGCGCTTCAGGCGGACCTGGGTCTGCTTCTGCGTTTCACCGGACTTGCGCTGGTCGTCTTCGGCCTTCTGCTGCTGGAAGACCTGATAGGCCTGCTGATGCTCAAGGAAAGCATCGCGCTGCTGCTGCCACTGCATGTACGCGACAGGATCGCGCACGGAGTCGCCAGTGAAGCGGCCAGGGTCTTTCGGTAGATGGGTCTCGGCATACCATGCGAGGTATTCGCGGGACTGGTTCAGTGATTGAGCGTACTGATCCACCTCGGACTTCAGAGACGTGATCTGCTCGCGTTCGGCAGTCAGCTCTGTCGTCTTCTTGGTGTAATCGCGCTGGAAAAGGTTGTTGCGCTTCAGGTCCGCAACGGTGATCACGGTGCCATCGTCAAGGGTGACTTTCGCACTGTCTGGTGCAAAGCGTCCGCCCTTGATTTCAGGCTCTTCGGAGCCGTCTGGAGCTTTTGCGTCTTCCGTTCCAACGTCTTCCGCATCGGGATCATCGGCAAAGAGGGGATCGTCTTCCTCTTCGACCGTTTCGGCCGGCGCGGCTGCTTCATCCTGATCGTCTTCGGGGAGGTCTGTTTCCAGGTCGCCTAGGAGATTGGATATGTCCTCGACCTGATCGTCATAGGTCTGAGGAGTCGTGACATCAGGCTCCGCCGCTGGGGCAGAGAGATTGTTGTCAGCCATGGTGGTAGTTTCCTTTGCGGGGAGGTGTCGCGCCGGGATCGCTAAGCGGTCGGCGGTTTCTCGACCACAACCCCGCCGTCACGCTGCCCGGAGGCAGTGATCTTGGCTTCGAGGCGGTCGTGAATTTCTTGGGTGGCAACGATGCGCTGCTGGAGCGCGATCACTTCCATGATGTTGTCGGGGCCGATGGTGATCGATTTGAACTCGGCAAAGGCGTCGGCCATGATGCCGTCGAGGGCTTCCACCAGCAGCGGCTCGCTCAGGAGGCGGGCAGCTTCGGCGGCCTGGCGTTCGGCAGGGGTCATTTGCGGGCACCTGCGGGCTTGGTGGCGGGCTCAGGCTTGCTTGCCGCTATGGTCGCGGCATTGGCCATGCGCTCTCGCTCCATAGTGTTGCTCTGCTCGATCTTCCATGCTTCGAATGCGCGGTCGGCGTCTGCCTGTTCGCGGTCAAACTGCTGCTGCTGCATCTGAAGCGCCAAGGCGTTCTGCCGGTCGGCTTCCTTGGTCGCGAGGTCGGCTTCCAGTTCAGCGCGGTTCTTGGCAACGTCGCCCTGCGCCTTGATGTTGGCTTCTTGCAGCGAAACCTGCGCATCAACCTGCTTCAGCTTCTCCGCAACCGCTCCCTTGGCCTGCTCAAGAGCGAGGGCAGGATCAGGACGGGGCTGCGCTGCCTGCTGTTGCAGAGCCTTCACTTCGTCTTCGGAAATCTCCGGGTAGTACTCTTCCGGGTTCTTGAGGCCCGAGCTTTCCGCCAGTCGCACAGCGGTCTTGCGAATGCGCGGGATGAACTCGATGGCCTTGGACGCCATGCCGGCTTCCTTGAGCTGGGCCGCCATGCCAACCTGACCTTGCAGGATCGTGTTGAGCATCGCCATGTCCCGATCACGGGAGCCAGTGCCCAGGCCCACATTGATCGTGCAGGCCATGTCGTCCGTCCACGCCTCGGGCTGGACAGTGCGATAACCGGAGGGCTTGCCGTCCTCGCCGGGGTCGCCGTTCTTCGACGGAATCTTGACCGGCTGCTTGACGTATTTCTTGGCGATGTTGCGGCGCTTGGCGAAGAATCGGGTCCAGCCCAGCTCTGCCATGTTGCGGGCAATCAACTCGGTCTGCGATACTGCGGCGTCATGGTTCTGCTGCGCTGCCGTGGCCGTCTGATTCTGCAATGCCTCGGGGTCCAGGGCCATCGTCGTACGGGAAATCCCGGTACGCTTGGTGACCATCTGGTCCATGTATTCGAGGCCCAGCATCAGCTTGTCAGCAATGAAGGGCGTCTCGTGTCGAACGATGGGCGCTGTGGTTTTCTTCTTCCAGATCAGCCCGCCAAACTTGGGGTTGATCAGGATGTCGGGGTTCAGGACCGAGCCCTCTTCCACCTCGCGCATGGGCATGCCCACGGCGTAGGTGTTGTCGAGCATCTGGCGCAGCAGCGCAGTCTTCACCCGCTGGATGTCAGCCGTGCGGTCGAACAGGCTTTCGGCTTCCCAACGGTGCGGGATCGGATAGCAGGGGATGTCCGTGAACGGAACATCGTCTTCCCAATCATCCTCGCTCAGCACTTCGCCCTGCCCGGAGTTGCCGGCATACCAGACTTGGAGCAGTTCGGCCTGCCCGTCGCCGTCCCGGTCAACGCGCACATAGCACTCGTAAAGGTCGATCAGATCACCGGACTTAACCGGCGACGTGTCGTTGATCATGTAGCTGCCCGAGCGGCGGGCATCAGCAACCATCGTGCGGTCTGCCCGCGTGAACGATGGCAACTCCTCGATGACAGACTTGTCCCAGCCGTATTCGTCCGCCATTGCGAGCAGATCGGAGCGGGTCTTGTCGTCATGCAGGTAGCCCACGAAGCGCGCACCGTCGATGGTCGTGGCCGAACTGTTGAGCAGCAGGTTTTCCGGCTTGAGCGTCAGGTCTTTGATGTGGCCGCGCTCGGTCACCATCTGGAGCCGCACCGTGAATGTCGGCACACCGACTTCAACAGGTTCGCCAGTTACCGGGTCGTCAATCAGCATGAAGCGAGGCTTGCCGGACTCCGGCATCTGTCCCATGCCCTGCCAGCCTTCCTCGCTCATGAGGTAGGCTAGCTCTTCCTCGGTCTTGTCGCGGAACAGCTTGGTTTCCGTCTCTTCCGGGCACCAGTACGACGCGGCAGCACCATTGCCCATGAGCAGACTGTCATAGGTCGCGTTGTAGAGGATGCGGTAGCCGTCATTCTCGCGGAAGAAGCCGTAGTTGGTGTACTCGCTGGCCTCTTCGGCGCCGCGCTCCCCACCTTCCTGCGTGGCTTCGAACTCGACCATCTGGTCTGAGGCCGTAAAGGTCCGCACCACACCGGGAAGTGTCCAGGCAACAGCATCGGCAACCGTGCGGTCGGTCTGCGACGATCCATTGACCCGCGATGGGAGGTCACGCATTTCGCCGCGCATGTATTCGAGTGCGAGGGTACGCTTGGACTGGTCGAAGGTCTGCGCCAGACGAATCTCGTCCGCCACGATGGCTGACAGGTCGCTTTCCTCGATCTCGATGTCAGCGTCAGCCATTAGCGAACCCAATCATTGTCTACTTGCGGCATGACGCCGGCGCGGTGCGTCTCAGCGAAGCGGAGCATCATCAGTGCGTAGCGAGAGGCGCAAAGCACATCATCACGCTCATCGACGACCACACCATCCTTGCGGTGATACATGCGGCGCTCTTCCAGCCAGCTCGTGCAGGTCTTGAAGACCTTCCAGCGACCTGTCTCCATGCGGTCGAGCATGTCCATCAGGCCTGCCTCTCGCCCGTAACCGCCGCCTTCGAATTCCGCCTTCTCAGGCAGCATGTTCAGGCCTTGGTCTTCGTAGAGAGTTTTGAATTCCTTGCCGCTCGGGTCTTTGTCCTTGCGCATGCCATCGTGAGGCCATGCCACTGGTATCCACGAGCCCCACGGCTTCAGCGCTGCGGAGTGGACTACCGGGCCGGCTTCGCGCTTGCGATATTCCGCCGTGACGTAAACCACATCGTTGTCGCGGTCGTGAGCGACCCGCACCGCGCCGAAAGGATGGTCATAGCCAAAGTCGATGCCGATTATCTGGGGCCAAATGGCCGGGATATCGAATGGCTCAACAACGATGTCGTCCTCTATGACGGGGAAGACCAAGCCACTACCGAGAGATGGAATGCCTTTCGTGCGCGCTTCCCTCTCGTGCGGCGGGTAGCTTGCGATGATCTTGGCCCGTTCCTCGGGCGTGTAGTGCTCTGCGTCCTCAATCGTCATCGAAATGACGGCGCGGTCCTCGCTGTCTTCCAGCACGTACCTGGCCACGACTGCCGACATGCCCTTGAGGGGCGTAAAGGTCACCGCAATAGAACCGCCAGTGGCGTTCGTGCGGGTGATACCCTCGAAATAGACATCTTCCGGCGGCTCTTCATCGAACCACACGAATTCAACCGTATTGGCCTGCCATTTGCCGCGGCCCTGTTCATAGGCCTTGAGCAGCAGCGTGGACGTGCCACCAGAGACGTGGCGCACCGTAACCGTATCAAGGGCGCCAGACACACCAGAACGCCGTGTGGTGGCCACGATGGCCTCTTTGGGGATATACCCCGTCCCCCATTCAGCCTCGGTCATCGGCGGGCCAACCAAGAGGCGTTGAACGCCGTCCCTGGTCAGCTCGTAGCTTTCCGAGCCCGCCAGCATCGTTATAGCGCCGTTAAAGCGCCGGCCTTCCCACCAATCGGGATAGCGGCCGGTGAGATGCATTGCGGCTTCCGCAGCGCCCGCATACGTCTTGCCGAGCTGGTTGCCCGCCATGAACAGGCGTTCGCGATACCAAGCCCCCCGCTCGTGAAACTCTAACTGCTTGGCGTAGGGTCGGTAGTCCCTGAGCTTATTCGACCGGATCAGTTGTTCCCGACGATCCATGAGCTGGGCCAATTCCAGCTTTTCCGAGTAGCTCAGCGAGTCGAGCATCAACCTGTTCCTCGCTCATAGTACTGATCGAGCCGCTATGGTTCAAATCCAGCTTGTCGCCGTACTTCTTGGCCTGGAGCTTGCCGGCCATCCACTTGCGAGCATCAACCCGGAGTTGCGACCGCCGAAGCGCCTCGCCGTTCTCACGCCAGCCAATACTCTGATCGTCGGCGTTCTTGCGCTCCATCCAGTCGTTGGAGCCATCATCTGCTATCTCTAGGATCTCATCGAACAGCGCATCAGCTTGAAGCTCACGTGCGCGCGCGTACTGTTCCGAGAATGCAGGTTCGGCGGCCAACCATTTGCAAACTGTCGATGTGGAAGGCATCGCGTCATCTGCGCATATTGACCGAAGGCTTTCCCCATCAGCAATGCGCTCACAAATGGCGTCCGCTGCTTCTTGCGTGAAGGTCGTCTTGCCAGCCATCGTACTACGCCAGCACCCAAGCCAGCTTGTCACCCTGTACGCAGTAGAACTCGCGCAGCAGGTATGCCGGCACGAAAGCCCGTTCCGTTCCGGATGCGTCTGGCGTGGGGCCGATGGCGACGTAGAAGTCTGCGGTCCCATAGACCTGGAAGAGCGGATAGTTCCTGCCCGTGATCGTGGTTGCTGGCGCGGACTGCGTTGTGGTGCCTGCGCTTGCCATGGTCTGGGAGAACAGTATCTTTCCGACCAGGGGATAGGACTGGTTCGGGTTGTCGCTGTTGCCTGCATAGCAGCAAGTGACGTGTACGCCTGAGAGCGCCATGGAGAATGCTCCCTAGTCGATGGTGTAGCAGGAAGTGACAGTGGTTCCTGTCGAATTCACCCGAGCCACGCGATAGGGAACAATGAAGCCCACCGCCACGCCTACGAAGGCAATGGTCGAGCCGCCTGTGGTCAGGACAGAAATGTTCGCGCCGGCAGTCGCGTCGGTGACCACCACAGATTTCGCGATTGGGTCGAGCAGGGTTGTGTCGCTGGGGGTCACAAGCCGGCCCTCTTCCCCGAAACTGTCGGACCCGTTCGCGCCACGGTTCCACTTCGTGCTGGCCATGCTAGGCCTCCTATGGTGATGGGGGTGTTAGAAGGGGGCGCCCACAGATGATGTTGGAGTGTGGGCTAGTCGAACAGCCCTTCGATGTCATATTCCTGCAACTCATTGAACCGCGACCCCACCAGGACCAGGTGGCGATTGCCGTCATGCATGATCATCAACCTGTTTCGCCAGCCTGCGATGAACGGGCCTTCGATTGCCGTCGCTCTGGGCAGGATGAACGTCTTTTCATAGACGCAGGCCGCTGCTGTCGCACCAATGGAAAACCGCAGGAGTTGCCCCGGCTCGTTGTTCTCACCCTTGGTGATGAACAGGTGGTTGGTAGCGGCATGCTCACATGCCTGCTCTATGCCGCTAAGAGCGTAAGACCCGCCAACAGAGGCAAAGGTCGACTTGTTGCGGAACTGGAACGAGGTCGACCCCGCCGTCAGCATGAGGCTGTTGGACAGCGCTACAATCGCGTTGGTTGTATCGGAAAGCGGGAATTGGGCGATAAAGCCATCTGCCGCTGTGCCGCTGGCGGCTGCTACCGGATCGAAATGCAGTGCCGATGTTCTGCCAACATCATCCCCATCCTTGGCAATGGCCCAAAGAGTCCCGTCAACCGGATCAATAGACAGCCCTTGCCCTGACATGCCCTCACCAGCTAACTTCGGCGGAACGAGGTCGGGGCGATCACCCCAGCGGGTTGGGTATATGTCGGAGAATTTCCACTCGAAGTCGAAAGTGGCCTTGTCCTCGCTGTATTGGCAGATGCCCGCCGAATAGGCCGTCACATTGTCGTATGGGCGACCATCCGTAGTGATGAATATCTTGCCGTCGCTCTCGCGCTCAACAACGCCAAGCCCGGACGGACCCTTGCCCGAAGTCATCTGGCTAGGACCGTCTGGAAGCACGAATACCGTAGCTGCGCCGGGCGGAACATATGGGGCTCCAGACACCATAATGATCTCGGAGCGCGACAGGTCGGTGGGGATCGCGTAGTCGCCAGATACCTGGGGGATCACCTCAAAGGTGCCATCGTAAAACCAGAAGGTCAGGTCGAGGTCGTCGGCGCCCAGGGCCAATGTCACAACATCAGCATCGCGAGCGGCAGCAGACCCCGCCGACAAGATGGGCGATGTTGGCTTGTGTCCTAGCTCGATCTGAGCAGCCAATATGGTTATGTCGCCTAGCCCATTGGGACCGAGACGAATGGCGTGGGTGGCCGTGTTGAGCGGAACGAAGGCAGAGGTTAAGAGCTTCCCCGTGCCGACATCCTCCGTCAGAACATCTGTCAAAGCGCCCGCTGACGAGCTGGTAGCGGCCAACGCTGAGATGAGGCCGTTGATATTGCTGTTGAGCACGTTGGTCGTGTCGCGCTCGACAAAGCGGGCCTGTCCGGTGGTGCCGGCTTTGAACCATACGCTCATTGCGTATTCTGAGGCAGCGGTGAGCGCGTATGTCGGGGTCGATATGCCAATGGTGGTGGTCGAATTTGGGCTGGCGACCAGTTGCCCCTGATCGAAAATGCCGAGTTCTGTCGTGACCAGATTGGTCCGCGTCGGCGCGGTGCCAGAGACGTTGCCGTATTGGGCGATGTCCTTGAGGTAGGTAACCAGGTTGGTCCGGGCTGGCTCTACCAGCAGGCCCCGGTCAGTGATGCGCAGGACGTTGGCCCCGAAGCTCTGATAGACCCCGGCAACCGTGCGGTGATAACCTGAAGCTTCGCGAGAACACGAGATGATCGTTGCGGGATCGACGGCGCTGCCATCCACCATGGCGCGACTTCGCAGCGGGTCATAAGCGAACACTGCACCGGAAGGCCACCACCCCCCACCCGCATTGAGACTCGCAATGCTTCCCAGCCCTAGATCAAGGGATAGTCTCATGATGGGCTACCTCTGGGGATGGGGTGGGACGGCTTGTGCCCATGACCATTGAAGGCCAAGGGCTGGGGAGGGTTAGGCTGCGATCCGGTGAGGCTGACGAGGAACGCCGGGCGTGATGTCGTAGACGCCGACCGTCTTGCCCTGCTCGTTCATGACGTAGACCGTGCCGCAGTCGATGTCGAAACTGTCGCTGGTCGGGGTGATGAGTGTGAGGGTGCCAGTCGGGCTCGCACTAGTTTCAATGGTGCCCGCTGGATACCACAGCACGCGTCGTGCAATATCGATGGCCTCGGCGCCGTCAGGGCGAATATGTTTGATCGTGAGCATGCTGCTAGTCCTTCTGTTGCTGGTGGGTAGGCACGAAAAAGCCCGCCGGGTTAGGGCGGGCTCATGGGATCGAGCGGCTAACAGCCTTGGCAATTGAGCTGGGGTTAGCGCTGTGCCGCTCGAATTGGTTGAGGCGTTGTCTGGTCCGCTTGCGAGCGCCATTCCATGGCAGCGCTCAGACCGTAGCCTCAAGCTATATCGAGACGGGCTAGACCACTCGCTACCCATCCGGGTTAGGCTCGGACTTTGCGGTTCAGCGTGTCTTTGCCGAGGCAGAGCACTCCCGCATTGTGTTCAGCTTACCGGCCAAAGCCTTGTCCGTCCGCCGTCTCGAACTTGTTGCCCATGGGGCGAATAGGGTGGGTGCGGTATTCAACAGCGCTCGACCGTCGCCACTGGCTGATTACTGACCGCTTTTGGATGGCCCGAGGCATCAAGGCGACCGTCTCGCCACTCTGCCAACATCCCTCCGAGAATCTCTTACACGGCCAGCTTGTCGGAAGCGCCTGTACCGTGAGTATGGCGGGTTCTAGGCCCGCAATTGGCTGGGGGAGGATGCTGGGCTCCGCGAAGAGCAGCATCCTCATCCCCGTTCCCATTGCTGGGAATTTCATGCGCGAAAAACTTTGGGCCGGGAAGTGTGATGCTTCATCCCGCGAGGCCCGAAGGCAGCGTTCCAGCGGAACCCCCTTGCAGACAGCCCAAATCACTTGGGGGTAAATTTATGCTATTCACGCCGCTGACGCAATAGCCTCAACCTGCCCCACCTCCAATTCCACAGGCGTCATTCGCCCGAACATCGAAGCCATGACCAGCAGGTGCCCGCGACCGTTCACATTGGTCACCTCGCCGTTGAAGCTGGTGAAAGGCCCATCGCTGATCCGCACCTTGGACCCGACCGGGAATTTCATGCGGGTGGTTTCCTTCTTGGTCTTGCCAATCTCGCGGCGGTGCAGTTTTCCATCCCGCGTTTCGTCAAAAGCGAAGTCAGCTTCGGCCTTCATGATTTCGTGCAGGGAGGCCACCTCAGCGGTAGAAAGCCGGTGCGGGCTACCGTTGATGCCTAGAACGCTTTCTACGCCCTCACAGGCGCGCACAACGTACCAGGGCACGTCATCCGTGCTTAGGTCCGAGGCCATGAACAGGTATCGGGGCGCCAGCCGCATCTGATGCTGGATCCAGACCTTCTTGCGGGAGTTGAACCGCTCGAACTTCTGCCACGGGGCATAGGTCAGGAACCCGGCATCCCGCAGGTTGCGCTCCGCCTTGTCCTCGCATTTGATGTTCGAGCGAATGACGAACCAGTTCTGCCCCATTGTAGTCAGCCTCATGGTTAGGATGCGGAAACTCGCATGTACTTGGTCTGCTCGGCAGCAAGCGCTACGGTCAGGCTGTCGAGACGATCCTTGGCGTCTGCAAGCCGTGAGGCCATCAGCGCCTCAATTTCCGGGCGCGTCAGATACAGTGCGAATGAACCCTTACGGGCTGCGTCCCCGCCATCGTGCTTGAGGGAGTGCCGAACCATCACCGGGTCGCATTCGGGGAAGCGTACGTTGCCGAACGTTCTCGTAAGGTGGTCATAGTCGCGCTGCGCTTCGTCCCTGAGAACCGCCAGCTTTCCAAGCTCAAGTACGTCCGTCATTCCCCTCTCCTTCATCTACATTGGGCTGGGGAGTGGAGACCCGGCGGATTTGAACCGTGGTCCGAGCCTTCCCGATGCTGTGCTGATATTCGTGCCTGCGCATGGCTCCGGGGCTTTCAAACGTTTCTCCGCTTGGCGTCACCACAACGCGCTTGGTTTGGATGACGGTCATTGCCGCACCGGCTTGTTCCAAGCGGCGATGGCTTCCTCTAGGGTGGGCTTCTCTGGGCCGCAGGCGCCGCATTGGCAGCATGCCTGGTACTGATGCGGCGGCGCAGCTAGCCTGCCCACTGCGACCACCTCGCCTTCGCAGAAGACGCAGTTCAACAGTTCTGGAATTATCCGGGCCATCTCAGCTCTCCCCCTTATCGTTGTATTGGTCGGTCATGCAGCTAACCCCTTGATGAGTTCTGCTGGCGCCTCGCAGCCGGGATCCCCAGGACGGGGACCCCAGGCCATTGGCCAGATGCCGTACTGGGTGAAGCTATCCATGCGGCCAGCCCAATCGACTGCCGGCGCCTGCTCCTTGATCGGGATAGCTTGGCGCTCTGCATGGCGTTGGACGATGATCGTGACGAAATAGGTCCAGCTTCGAATGGTTGGATTGGCCCGCTCGCGGACTACCGGCAGAATGTCCGTGTCAGGATCGAAGCCCTTGGCCACGAGGTCGGTGATAGGGCCTATACCCATAGCGAGGTTCTGATGGCACTGGCCACGAGCGGAGGCGGCGTCGATCAATCGGTCGTAGAGGAAGGCGCTCGCGCCTAGCTGCGAAGCAGTCTGGAAAGTGGCTTCTGGCTTATGGGGCTTAACCCCCGCCTTATCCTGACCCTTATCCGACGCGGGAATATCCTTGTCTTTTGAAAGAGTTGGGTTGCCTCCGTTCTTGCCGTTTTTCCGGGCAATCGCGGCCTTCTTTGCGTCGGCCACCATCCGACGCGAGTAGATGCGGTTGTGCCGATCACGGGAGAACACGCCATTTCGCTCTAGCTCGCCCAACAGGGAAGTTGCCTCGGATTCCTGGCACCCGGTCAATCGAGCGAGCGAGGTTTCATCAAGGCCCTTGCCTGCTACCGCGACGTAGCCGATAGGGTCGTGTGCTGCCGCAATGCAGAGCATGCGCATCCAGAAGCCTTGCGCCGCGAAGGAGCAAAGCCTGACGGCTGGGTCCGATTCCCAGTCCGACCAATAGAACTTAGACCAGAGTGTCCCGCTCATTCGTTATCTCGGATCGCTGAGTGGGCAATGGAACACCACAGGCGCACATCATCGGTGGCGCCGTTGCGGTTCTTGCGGATGAGGAATTCCATCTTGTTGCGGGCATCGCGGAGCTTTTCGAAGTCCGCATCCGCCTGCATGTTCAGGTAGTATTCCTCGCGGTACAGGAAGCCGATCACATGGGCGTCCTGCTCGATTTCACCGGACCAGCGAAGGTCGGACATCACCGGGCGCTTGTCGTCGCGCTTCTCGACTTCGCGGGAGAGCTGGCACAGCAGCAGCACACAGCAGTCCAGTTCCTTGGCAAGCGCACGAGCCCGTCCAGAGACTTCGCCGGCCTCGGCTACCTTGTTACCGGCATAGCGGTCGGAAGGCGTCACGAGCCCCATATGGTCGATGCAGACGACGCCCAGGCGCACACCTGCCGCTTCCATCTCGGACTTGAGTCTACGGGCCTTGGCGGCGATCTGCGCGAAGGTCAGGCGGGCACTGTCGTCAATGTGCATCGGGCAGAGAGAGATACCCTGCGCCGAGGTATAGACGGCTGCCTTCTGTTCATCGCTCAACTCGCCCTTGAGGATCGTGCCGAACATCGGCGCCTTGAGGCTGTCCATGGCATCCGAAATCATGCGAGCCGCGATTTCCTGCTCGGTCATCTCCAGCGAGAAGATCGCGACGCCTACCCCGCTGCCGGCCGTGCGGCGGAGCGAGGAACACATGAAGGCCGATTTGCCCATGCCAGGGCGGCCGGCAATGACGTAGAGCTGGCCGCGACGGTAGCCGTTGAGCTTCACGTCCAGAATGCGAATGCCGGTTGTGGCGCCGCGCTGTTGGTTCGGGCTCTCGATGTCCTCGATGAGGTTTTGAGCGGCGCGGGCGAGACTGCCGCCAACCTTCTCGGCCTTCACCTCCAGGATGCGGTCGAGGTCGAGTAGGCATGCACTGGCGATGTCGTAAGGGTCGGCTTCGAAGGTGACAGCGGCAGCAGATGACTTCTGCGCCATGTCCACAATCGAGCGGCGAGCCCAGCGATCCTTGAGCGTGGCCACAAGGCTGGGAATGTTGATATCGGGCAGACCAGCAGCACAGGCGCGGGCGTAGAATTCGCCGCGAGAGACACCGCCCAGGTCGAGCGGCAGCGCTGCCATGATCGTGGGTGGGGTGAGGCGGTTGCCGGCGTCGTGGATGCGCTGGCAAGCCTCGAACAGATACCGCGCAAACTCATCCCCGAACCACTCTGCCTTGATGGCATGGGCATACTTGTCGAAAGACCCGACGTTCTCGAACAGCGAGCCCAACAGGGTCAGTTCGAGGTCGGTTTCAGCCAAGACGATCTGGGATGCGGCAGCGGTCATGCGCGATGCTCGGTAAAGGGCTCGACCCATGCTGCCCAGGCTTTGCCGGCAGCGATCCCGTCGCTCATGTCGCGGGACATTTCGGCGCGGTCTTTTGCCTCAAGGTACGCCTTCCAAAGCTCATGGAGCTTCTTCTTGCGCGCCTCTGCTTCGTCATCCAAAATCACGCTATCGTCCATTTCGGAATGCTCCTTGCAAATCACTCGGCTAAATTTACGCCCTGTTAACAACTGGCGTCTTGCCCTACCGGAACGCTGGTTAACTCTAATTGTCCCGAGCCTGTGAACACTGTGGACAACGGGGAATGTTGCTGTTGTCCATTGCGCTCCTCATACCGGCGCAAAGCGCTCAAAATGGTTGAATGGTCGCGGTCGAAATAGAGACCCAGCCGCGTCAAACCGATGCCCGGAACATGGGTGCGAGCAAGGTGGATGGCCTCAGCGCGAGCAATGGCCACAGAGCGCCCTCGGAAGGGGCTGAGGATCTGATCCTTGCCCACTCGATGCTTGAGCGCTGTATAGGCCACCAGGAACCGCCAGGACGGGCAGGCGAGCATGTTGAGCGGGCACGGTGTGCTTGCCTGCGGCTCGGATGGAAATTCGGCCAGCGAGCGCCCATCGAGGATTGGCAGCACAACGATAGGCTCCGGAGGTCTCGGCCGACGCATTGCGGGACGCGGGCCATATAGCCTCGCCTTTGCTTCCGCATAGCGGCGCACCATGTCGCTCTCCGCCCTTCCTGCTGTATGGGGGGAGTGGGAAATGGTCATGAGGCTTCATCCAGTATGGAAAGCTGTTCAGGCTGGGGAGCGGCGAACATTGGCGGCTGCGCAACGGCGTCAGAAATTCGGCGGCATGCGATATCGAAATATCGCTCTTCAGCCTCGATCCCGATAAAGGGCCTATTGGCTTTCACTGCAGCAACCCCGGTTGTGCCAGAGCCTAAAAACGGATCAAGGACAGCCCCAGGACCCACGAAAGATATGGCTCGCGCCATCAACCCAACCGGCTTCTCCGCCTCGTGACCAGACGGTCGTTGCGACGACCAAGGCACTACCCAGATGTCAGGCTCGGACCTGTTTGATACACCGAAGCCGGATTTGCCAAATTGGAAAACCAACTCATATCGCTGTCGGAGCCCCTTCATGGAGCCGACGCCGATCCAGTCTTTGTCCCAGACCACGACGGAGGACATCTGGGCGCCAAACTGATCCGCAGCGATAGTGATCACGGGCATGGAGCGCCAATTGCCGCATATCCACATGGAGCCGGTTTCCGGCATGGCGCTCCATGCCGACCTCATCCAGGCTGAGAACCACATTGCGGAGTTGGTCCAGTCTACGGTTCTAGACCGGAATCCCTTCCCCGACCTCGTGGATGCGGAGCCCATCAAATAGGGAGGGTCGCTTACTACCGATCCGAACGGCCCAACCCAGGGCAGCACCTCAAGGCAATCGCCCAGGTACAGCGTACAGTCCCCAATGACCTCTTTGCGCTTCCAAGGTGTCATTGCCCTTTAGCTCCCGGAATGAGAGCTGCGCGAGCTAGGGCAGCGTTGGACGGGGCGAGTTCAGCCATGAGCTTGGCGGTTGTTTTCGCCCGCTGGTTGTCCGCGAAGATGTGTTCTTCGGTGGCGCCCTTCCGGTGAGGCTTGGGCGTGGCCACCTTTGCGAGAATGTCGGGGCGCAGGGACATAGCTCACGTTCTCTCTGGAATAGGCTGCGAATTCATGCCGCGCTCGTAAAGCGCCATCGTCGCCTCGATATCCTCGATATGCATGGCTAGGCCCTGCTCTACGGCCTCGACCTGGCGGCGAAGATTGTCCCGGCGGCTGATGAGGTCGAAGCGCTCGCTTTCGAGTTCCTTGACGGCGAGGTCGATCCGATCCCGGTGGGTGGCAAGGCGCTGCACCATTGGAGCGTCTTGGGACTTGAGGGTTTCGATGAGTTCGGCTTCTGCAGCGTCAACTATGGTGAGCTGGGTCTTGCTACGTGCGGTCATTGGAATCTCCCTCCTGCAACATGTGTGGGATATGGGCGGGTGAGGCTGTACATGGCGGCATGGCAGGCGATGAGCCCTAGGTGCCAGCCGACGAAAAGGGGCGCGGTGAAGGTGCCCAAGGTCGCCCAGATGACTAGGTTCATAGCCACGCAGGCCAGGTTGAATGCCGTGCCGATGATGAGATACTTCACCATGGTCACAGGTCGCTCTGGAGCATCATTTCGATGCCGAAGCCGGGCTCGTCCCAAACGTCGATAACGAAGCGGCCAGCACCGCCGGCAACGCCAGCGTTCGGAACAACAGCCATCAGGAAGGGATCAGCCTTGAAGGCAGGCGCGGGCGCATAGTCGCTGACCATGAACGCGACTTTGTGCGGGAACGCCTTCTCGATCTGGGCAACTTTCTTGAGGGCGTGAAGTGGAACTACCTTGTCGTACGACGGGGTTGCCGAGGCGCCGCCCATGCGGCCCATATTTCGGTATGGGCTGTAGTGGTCGGAAGCTGGCCGATCCTCACCGATCCATTTCGGTCCAGTGTCCCCCCAATTCATCGTCGGCTCGCGGCGGGTAGCCTCTGTGCCAAAATACAGTTGAACCCGATCCTTCTCCCGGAGAGGGATCCAGTTCCAACCCCACCCTCGCCCTTCGGCCTTGGACTTGGCGTCCATGAACTGGACGACCGTCGCCAGCGAGAACACGGTCATGCCGCTGTCGATGAGGTATGCCTTGAATTCCTCGACGTGGAGGTCTGCCGGCGCTACGCCGACTTCGGCGGCAACGGCGATATATTCGGCCAGTGCCGCGCGGTCGAAGGTGGGCACCTCTGCCTTAACAGCATCGTAGCGCAGCGGGACGTACGGAGGCGGCGCGGGCTCCACAGTGAGGGGCTCGTGTTCAAGGACGGCAACTTCAGCCTGCGCTGGTGCTGCCCGCTCAGGGGTGGACGGGCTGGCAAACGGGGCGGGCTTTCCTGTCCATGCGGCACTGCTGAAAAAACTGTCGCGCTTCCTAAACATCGTCGTCTCCCTTGGTCGGTTCAGTCGGTTGATCTGCGGCGGGTTTCGCCGGAATTTCCCATGGCGCTATCCAGTGCGCCCACCCGAGAGAGGACACGCTCAAGCGCAGCAATCTCCGCGCGATCCATGTCCGCACCGTCTTCAGCGGCCTGCTGGTGGATGAAACGGAGCCATTCGATGTGTTCACGGTTGCGGCGGTCGCGCTCGGTGGCCTCGATGGCTTTCCGCTTTTCTCGTGCAAGGTCTTTCTCCCAGGATTGAACAAGCCGCGCCCGGCCCGTCAGGAATTCAAAGCACCGGTTCCAGCTCACCAGTTCGTCCCGGTGAGAATTGGGGTTCAGCGCGTCGTAAAGCGCCTTGGTGCGGTCTTTGTTTTTGGTGGATGCGGCCAGCTTGTCGGCAATGAAGCCGGCAAGGGTCTGCATTTCGGCTACGTCATCAGCAGCAGACATTGGGGAGTTCTCCCTCTGATTTTTGGAATGCTCCACTGGAGTTGGGGACACGTCCATTCAGCGCCTCGCTAGTTTGAGAACCAGCGAAGGCAGCAGACGACGAAAGGACTTCACGATGAGCGGGCACATCAGCGAGAGCATTTACGGGCTTCTGATGCGCCAGGGATTGCGCGCGGAGACGGCGGGAACCGTTGAGGCGCAGGGAATTGGTGATGGCGGGGTCGCTGGCAAAAGCGCCCCGCGCCACCAACCGGCAAAGAGGGAGGGAGGCCCCTTGCCGATGGGAATGGAGCCTGGAAAAGGACGCGGACCTCAGCCCGCGCCAGTTCAACAGGGACGAAGCGTCAGCATCAAACAGGCAAGGAGACACCCTTTTCTGGTTGTGATTGCTGACAACGTGGACGTGGTGCCCACGAGACAGAGGCGCGGTGACGTTCGCCTCTCTCTGGTGCGCACGTGACGACGCGACACAGCGGCTGGCCGTGGCGCAATGCTTTGCCGAGACGAGTGAGCTGGTCATCCCAGCACCCACGCAAGCAGGTCAGTCCAGCCATAGGCAAGGATGAGGGTAGCGGCAGCGCCGGTGAGGAACTGGCTCATGGCACCAGCTCCACACCGGCAGGCACAAGGCCAGCGTCAATCGGGGATGGAACCAGCAGCGGGCGGAACAGCTCTAGGTCTTGTTCCTGAGTGCGGGTGATGAGAGGCTGGAAGCGCTTAATCCAGAGACGCCCGCCGCCATTTAGAGGCAGGCCATTTAGGGTTTGAAACGCGCCGTTCGGGAAAGTGGTAACCCCGCGATGCTCGACAAAGACATAGACCTGCCCCTCGATTGGCGCGAGCCCGGCCCATGTCCCGCCATAAGCGCTGTCATCCACGCAAACACATCTCACCCCAGGCTTTGCCCACGCGCTCACAGCACACCGCCGATCAGCGATCCAGCCGTAACAGCCCCAAGGCCGGTGAGATAAAGCCCGGCACCAAGGACCAGTAGAACCGATGCCAACACCACTAGGACAAGCGCTGTGTCAGAAGGCTCGCGGTCCAGGTGAAGGCGGGGGGATGGAACGTGCATTATGCTGCCCTCCGCGCGGAATTTTCTTCGTTCATATTCAGGCCGAGCAGGTCCGCGTATTCGCCAGTGGCGACGGCACGGTCGGTGACTTTGCGGAGCTTCTTGCGGTCGCCGCTCTCGTCTTTCTCATCCTGTATTTCGGCTTTGATCAGCGCCTTGAGCGCGCCCCAATCGCCGCCTTGAGCGGTGAAGGCGTCACGCAGCGCAGCGAGCATCAGGGCGTCGTCAAGTTGGCGCTCGATGATGAGGCGGGCTTCGGCGCGAATGTCCTTGAGGGATTGGGAGGTGAGCATGTTTCAGTTCACCCCATGCTTGCGGATGTAGGCGCTTGCCGCTTCGCCCGAGTAGATCGACTGAGACCAAGAGACATAGGTCTCAGGCAGGCCCGCGTTGATCGCTGGACGCGCATCCAAGATGTCTTGCAGAAGGTCGCGCTCGGCCTGGATCTCAGCGGTAGCCCCGAAGATGGCGCGGGCGACGAGAGCGACCTGAGTTTCCATCCATTCGGGGCATTCGCCCTCGTGCATGGCATCGGTCCACAGAGCTTTGATGGAAGCGTCCCAAGCCCACTGCGGGATATCCTCTGGCTTGCTCATACCTGTGCGTCCTGTTCATGATGCTGTGGGACGTTGGAGGGTGCCTGCTTGGCCTTGCGTTCGGCCTGCCAACGCCTTGTGTTTTCTCTGGCTCGCGCTCGCGCTTCTTCGGTCCAAATCGGACGTGTGTACGTAAGGGAAACACCCTTGCTGTCTGGCGCGAGGCCAAAAGCCTGATCAGCCGATGCCCCGCCTTGAATGGCTGCTATCGCACTTACCAGCCGAGGGTCTGCCCGGAACCATTCGTGGTGTGTGTGGAGGTCGCTGATGGAAGCGTGGATTCTCGCTTCGAGCTTCTTGCCGCCGTCGACTGCCGCGAGGATTTCCAAAGGGAACGGCGACCACGAAGCCAGTTTCTCAACCCGCGCCAGATGATCGCTGGAAAGGCCGACCTTGATCGGGCCATTCATCCCGACCGGCTTGATGAAATAGACCTTGCCCTCACTCACGACGCCACCCGCTCAGCGCCGAAAATGTCGGGCCGCAGCACGTGACGGGAGATGCCCGTTGCCGTCTCGATTTCCAGAACGCGCTCTGCGGGCACCTGCCCCCGAGTGCGCCAATTCATCACGACGCTGGGGTTGGAAATGCCGAGAGCTTCGGCCGCCTTGCTCGGGCCGCCGAGGGCGGTGATGACGGCTTCAACGGGGGAGGGTTTCTTGCTCATGACCCTGTTGTATCACGCAGCGTGAAGTTATTTCAAGCCGTGATATGTTATTATTTTTGGGTCATCGTCTGTGGCATACCCATGCCATGACTGACGGCGGGCGCACCAACACCGACATAGCTAGGCGGATCATTGCCCTGCGCGAGGCGCTGGGGCACAACCAGTCTGCTTTCGCTGCTCTGGTGGGTATCAGCCAGCCAGCCATGAACAACTACGAGAAGGGCCTAAGGCGGCCCGATCTCGACGTTGCAGTGCGGATACACCAGCGAACCGGCGTTACCCTGGATTGGCTCTATCTGGGAAATCGCTCGGGGCTTCCTGCCCATCTTCTCGCACGATTGCCAGATATCGCTGCCCCTGCTGCGCAAGCGGGATAACGGTCCCCGGCGGCTTCTCCTCCGCTAGCTGCTTTATGATGCATTGCGTGTAGTGCAACACGCGCATCGCTTCCCCCTGATCTTCCGGCAACTGTGACGCAATCAAACACGCTGCGCGTTTGAGGCGCTGTTCTGTACGCGTTGGCATTACTCGGCCTCTAAGTCTGTTCCGCATTTGTTCCTAGGCCATAGGAACTTTTTCCTCCGATAGTGTCAAGCCCCAAGGGTTCAGCCCCAACCCTTTGCGCCCCAGCTTGCACAAGGCCAAAAGCCTACGCCTTTGCTTTGAGTTAACCAGATCACATTTGCGAGCCTGTTTAAAGAAAAATCACGTCATGTGATATTTCCGCTTGCGTTCTTCACGCTGCGTGATAAATCTCTCCCCATCAGATGACAGCCGGTAGCAAGCGCTCCGGCGAAGATGGGAGAGACAATATGGCCCGCACCTGCCGCACCTCACTTAGCCACCCTTGCCACGAGTGTAAGGGTAAGGGGCCGGTACAGGCCTGGGCTTGCCACGAGTGCAACAACACAGGCACCCGACCTGAGTATCGCCCCAAGCCGCTCAATATTCGGGCGGGCTACAGCAACGCCGCTGAACTTCGGGCGGGCGCCTGACCTTCACCCACCGGCCTCTGCAATGGGGCCGGTCAGCGAGTGTCTGGAGAAAACGACATGACCCACGAACAGACCATCAACATCGAGCGCCTGACGGTAGGCACCCTTATCGCCGTCCCTGGTTATGACGGGGTCGAGGTCTATGAAATCAAGTTCGATGGCTCGGGCTATGCGGTCTACTGGCCGATGTCGGAGCGCGGGGGCTGGGATGACCTTGATATCCTCTATGTCCCTGCTGGCGGCTCGGTTGAATACGCCGGTCGCGGCACTCCCTCGCTGCGCTCTGATGCTGAAATCAACCGGGCGGAATGGGAAGCCAAGACGGAAGCCTGCGACCTCGCCATTGCCGCCAGCATAGCAGAATTGAACGCTCGTGCGAAGGGCTGGCGCGAACTTGCCGACGCGCTCGACAGCGTTCGTGAGGGTTCGGATTACCAGATGGAGGTCGCATCGTGAGCATGATCAATCACACGCCGGGGCCTTGGTCCGCTCATGAAAAAGGTGCCCATCCTAACCCGTACGTTTGCGGTGCGGAACGGGAATATGAGCATGGCCCTGACAAACCGGTCGTTGCGTACATCGTCGGCACCGATACTCAAGCCAACGCCCGGCTAATCGCCGCTGCTCCTGATCTGCTGGCAGTCGTTCGCGAGGCTTGCGCCATCTTCGACGCTAACCACGAGGGCGGGGAGATGGACGAATACAATGGCGACCTCGCTAACGACCTCTGGAAGGATGAAATCCACCGGAAACTAACGGACGCAATCGCCAAAGCCGAAGGTCTCGCCCTTCCCCTCCATGAAGGGAGCGGGGAATGAGCGGGATCGTGAAGCCCCTTGACTGGCATAAGCACGGACGCGAGGACATCGAACGCTATTCCTGCGACCCAGAGTTTGCCCAGTACATCATAACCTGGACCGCTAGCGGCTACGATCTTTTCATCGGCTTCTGGGGCAGCGCGGCAGTTCCGAGACCCGCGCCGTTCACCACAGTAGAGGCAGCGAAAGCCGCCGCTTTCAAGGATTACTCGGACCGCATCGCTTCGGCCCTCGGCCCCTCCTACGCTTCTTCCCAAGCCGAAATAGAGAGGCTGAGGACGTTGGCGGAGCGATACGAAAGTGCCCTCAAGCGCATCCGTGACGCAACCCCGCTGAACACGAATTCAGCCGACGCGGCCAACATGTGCAACTGGACCTATGCAGTTTCCAGCACTGCCCTGATCGACGCATCTCTCTCAGGGGGCAAGGAATAATGCCCCGCTCCCTCTCTCAAAACCCTGTCCTCTACCTGATCTGGGTAGGTGTTGGCTTCATGGCGGTGATCGTCGTGTTTTTCCCGGAGGCAATGTGATGAAGCTCAGTCAACTGAATGCCGCCGACACAGCGCGGCGCGACCTACGTCACCTGCGCTTGCTCCAGGACAAAACATCTAGAGCCGTTCGCTACGATGGCCACCTCACTATCAGCGGCGAAACCACTCTGCTGATGACGACCGACGAGGTGGATGTGGTTCTTTAGCGCCGCGAAGCCGAACTCATGGCGACTTTCGCTGAGCTTGGCATCGAGGTGGACGAATGACAGTCACCCCCTACGACATCGCCGGCCTTGCCGAAACCCGCCGCCGCGATCCTGCCCTGGCCCTCTCGATAGCAGAGCAATCCGGCAAGGCTCACGACCAGATAACCCGCCAACCCCTCGCCCTCATAGGGGCTGAAACGAAATCGAAGGAGCCCACCAATGAACGCCCGCGCACAGTTAAAAGCCGTTGAAGCAATCGAACCAACCGCCGGCAAGCTCACCATTGCGCACATGCATGCGCTCAACCTGGTGGAGCATTGCTACCGCGGATCGGTCCAGACCGAAGGCAGTGATGCAAGGCGGGTCAACGTCCGCGCCGCGATCCTGGACCTTGAGGAAGTCGCCCAGCGGCTTGGCTATGACATCGTGCCGGCGAGGCCGCATCATGGCTGATTTCATTCTACTCGATGCCAAGTCGGTTGAGCGCGAAATCGACGCCCTGCTCACCGAATTCCCCGATCTGCGGGACGATGAGGCTTTGCGCGCCGACATGCTGGAAGGCTCCACCGGACTGCACTCGGTCATGTCCCGGCTGAACGATCATCGGCTTGAGGCAAAAGCCATGCGGGCCGGGATGAAGGACCGCCGCGCCGACCTGTCCGAGCGTGATCGCCGCTGGGAACGCCGGGAGGACTTCATCAGCCGCTTAATGCGCCAGTTGCTCACCGCAGCCAAGCAGGAGCGGGTCGTGCTGCCCGAGGCTACCGTGAGCCTCACCAGCGGGCGGGACGGCGTGGAGATCATCGACTCCGATGATCTGCCGCAGGGCTTCTACACGCTCGTTCGCCAGCCCGACAAGGCGGCAATCCTCGCTTCGCTCAAGAGGGGCGAGGCCGTACCTGGCGCCGCTCTGGTGAAGGGCGAAGCCAGCATTACCGTGAGGACGAAATGACCGACAATCTCGCTCTATGGGAGAAGGTCCAAAAGACCGACCCGAACCATGTAAAGGCCATCACCGGCAAGAGCTATCAGGGTACGTCCCCCAAGCCCCACTACCTCATCCACAAGGCTACCGAAACGTTCGGCCCTGTCGGTATCGGCTGGGGTTTCACTATCGAAGATGAGCGCATCGAAGAAGGTGCCGGCGGCGAGCGCATGCACATTGCCCGCGTCAAGGTCTGGTTCAAGTGGAACGGCGAGCGCGGCGAGGTCGAGCATATCGGCGGCACCCAGTTCAGCGGCACTAGGTCGAGCGGTAAGCCGTTCACCGATGAGGACGCGCCGAAGAAATCCGTGACTGACGCGCTGGTCAAGGCGCTCTCGATGATCGGCTTTGCCGGCGACATCTTCATGGGGCGATACGACGACAGCAAGTACGTCAATGACCTCAAGAACGAGGCTGCTGCCGCCGCAGAGCCGGTTGCGCCGGCAAGCACGTACTCCAAGCACCTGTCAGCAATCTCGGGCGCCAAGACACTGGATGCCCTGCAAACGGCTTTCGTCGCAGCGAAGGCGGACAAGTCACTCTCCAGGCAGGACGGCGAAGACCTCATTGCCGCGAAAGACGCTCGCAAGGCCGAGCTGACCAAGCCTGCCGTTGCCCCGAATTTCGATGACCTCGAAGGGCAAATTCCTTTCAGCGATCTCCCGCCGGCCACGCAAGAGGCCGTCCGCAATATCACCGCCTAATCCCAAGAGGGCGGCTGGCACCTAATAAGGCCAGCCGATCAATCCGATGAGCCGAGTAGCCGTTACACTCCGCACCACGGCAGACCGCCAGAAGGTCTGCAAGTGGGTGATGAACGTCGATGCCGGCACTCGTGTCGAGCTGAAAGAGGCCAAGCGCACCGACGACCAGAATTCCAAGTTCTGGGCGATGCTCACCGAGGTTTCGCAGCAGCTTCTCTGGCACGGTCAGAAGCTGAACACGGAAGATTGGAAGTTGGTCTTCCTCGACGCCCTCAAGCGCGAGCTGCGCATTGTGCCGAACATAACCGGCAATGGCTTCGTCAACCTGGGGCGGTCCTCATCGGATCTGACCAAGGCCGAATTTTCCGACCTCATCGAGATCATCCACGCCTTCGGCGCCGAGCATGGCGTCCAGTTCCAAGATGACCGTGAGGTGGCAGCATGATCCGCTCTCAGAAGGTCATCGGCGCAGCTCGTGGCGCGCCCTGCTCTGCCCGCTTCCCTGGCATCTGCAACGGCAATGCGGAAACCACTGTCTGGTGCCACCTTAACGGATCGGCATTCGGCAAGGGTGCCGGCGTCAAGGCTCATGACGTGCTCGGCTTCGACGGCTGTTCCGATTGCCATCGCTATTATGACGTTGGCCACGGCACCCGCCCGCTGATCAGCACCGATACGCTGCTCGAATGCGTCTTGCAGGGCGTCTGCGAGAGCTACGTGCGCCGTATCATTACCGGCGTGATCGTCGTGCCCCGCGACCCCGAACGCCTCTCAAGCGAGCGCCCTGTGCCCGCCCGCAAGCCAAAGGCGGAGCGCAAGGCCATCCCCGCCTCCGACCGCCCCATTCCCCAGCGAAAAGACGCTTGGCCCAAGGGCCGCAAGATCGCCTCCCCGGCTCGTGGAGCCATGCGAACCATAGGATCAGAGTAGATGAGCGACCTGACGGAATTGCTGGAACGCGTGAAGGCGGCAACGGGGCCGGACAAGGTTCTAGACCGCGACATTCTTTGCATCATCGACGGCTGGACATACGAGAAGCGCGGACGGGACCGCCAGCCATGGATGTACGGAGCAAAGGGCGAGCGCCGCGACCCTCCAGGTGTTGGCATCTTCGGCGCGGCACGGCCGACATCTTCTATCGACGCTGCCGTTGCCCTTGTCGAACGGAAGCTGCCGGGGTGCGGCTACATCATCGGGATGGGACGAGAAACGCCAGATGAGCCGTTAGGCGCTTGCGCTATCTATTCCAGCCTGAGTGGGGAGGGTGCGGAATTGGCTGAGGAGGAGGCGCCGACGCTGCCTCTCGCCGTTCTCACCGCCCTGCTTTCAGCCCTCATTGCTCAGGGAGCTTCGTCATGACCCCTACCCCCACCAGAGACAGTGCTGTTAGCCCGGTAAGCGTCGATGATCTGGCGCAGGAAATCCGCAGGATAGATGGCAACAACGAAAAGAGCGCCGGCTATTTGGCCGAGGCTATCATGTCGTTCTTCGCCTCCCGTACCCCTAATACAGAAATGGTGGTGAAGGCCGAGCCGGTAGCGTGGCAGAAGCGTAGTTCGGTGGCTCTGTTTGAACCAGGTGAACACTGGACCGAGTGGGAGTTTTGCACTCTATCGGAAGCGGAGTTCATTCAGGAGCGCGAACGCGACTTCGACAACGTTTGGGCACAAAGCCGCCCCCTCTACGCCTCCCCGCCCTCACCAGCAGAGGTGACGGATGAGCAGGTTGAAGCAGCCGCCGTTGGGCTGTTCCGCTTCGACTATCCGCAGGACAAATGGGAGCGCTTTGGCCAAAAGGACTACCATCCCGAGAAGTATCGCGCCAAGGCTCGCGCCGCCCTCACCTCAGCCCTTCAACTCAACAAGAAGGGCTAGGAACAATGGCAAAGAGGATCACCATTGCGAAGGCGCGGTCATGGGTATCGCGCATGGAGAAGGCCCTAAGCCTCTCCCATGCCGTGTATTCCGAGGTCGATGATTGCTACTCCGACAAGGACAGCATTGAGCGGGATAATGCCGTCGAGTTCTTTGCCAACGCAATGCTTGACGCAGAAGTCGCTCTGGGCCGCGCGCGCGCCATCCTTCGGGAGCAGCAGCAAGCTAAGTCGGAGCCCCAGCCATGACCCGCGCATCCGAACAACCGCGCCATAAGCACAGCATCCTCCCCCTTGTCGTTGGCGTGGGGTGCGTACTCGTTACGCTGGTGGTCCTCGTCCTGCTGGTGCTGCCATGACCAGTGAAATCGTAGAGAGGCTGGGTCAGCTTGCGACGGAATGGCAGTATCTGTCCGACGAGCGTGGTCTAGCGAGCGCTGCCATGTCCGAAGCCGCAACCCTTATCTCGTCTCTCGTAGCGGAGAACGAGGAACTGCGCGCTGCAATCGCTACGCCGGAGTCCGTCCACGCAAACATGCTGCGCGGGGGCATCCCCAAGCTGTCGATCCGGAACGCGCTGCATCTACACGGCGCCGACGCGCTCGCCAAATGGGACCAGATCGAAACCGCTGAACGTCTCCTTGCAGAAGCAAGGGCGACAATAGCCGAGATTGCTGGTTTCGACCCCGAAGGGCCGATTGACCCTGACACTGTGCGGCTGATCCGCATTGCCGGGGCCTATCGCCGCAAGACCCTCTCAACAGGAGGGGTGAATGGGTAAGGCCCTGACGACCGACGAAATTCGGTTCCTTGAAGGCGTCAGAGACGGTGACGATGTATTCCCGATAGTCAGGGAGATTGGCTACGGATGGGCCGTCGAGAACAAGCTCGTGCGTCATCATGGCGGTGCTGACGGTCGAATACTCGATTTCTCTCTTACAGACGCCGGCCGCGCAGCTCTAGAGGGTGAGCCATGAGCCTCCCCCGCCCCACCCGTCGCAAAGCCCTCACATGGACGATATGGCTGGTAATAGTCCTTGCTGTTGTTTGGGTGGGGAAGGAGATGGGATGGTAGCGCGTCCGGTATCTGCCTCGATCATCGCTTCCGAATTCGGCTTTACGGCTCGGCACTGGATACGGCAGGCTGCGCACGGTCGAGTGCCAGGCGCTTACCAGCCGTCCGGCCCGAAAGGGCACTGGCTGTTTGATCGCGCCGTCTTTGAGAAATGGTACCGCTCGACGGTGCGGGAGGCAACATGGCAACCATCTATAAGCGCGGGAAAACGTGGTGGGCGCGGGCGCAGCGCGACAACAAGGAATTCCGGAAGTCTCTCTCGACACGAGATAGACCAACTGCTGAAAAGCGTCTCCGGGTCTGGCTCGATGAACTCGACGCAACGGGCTGGGGCGGGCGTTCTCGAATTCCGTTCGGCACGGCAGCGCGAGCGTTCATAGTGGAATACCTGCCCACCCTGAAACCATCCTCAGCGACCCGCTACGGCGTCAGCCTCAAATGGCTGTCGGACCACTTCGGGGATCTGACGATGGACGCTGTAGGCCGGGAGGAGTTGTCCGCCTTCGAAAGCCAGCGCAGGGCCATGGGCACTTCGGCGCCAACCATTCGGCGCGACCTCGCCTGCCTCTCGTCCATCTTCTCCTTTTGCGAGGACAAGGAATGGCTCGATGACGGCAAGAGCCCGGTCCCAGGCTTCCTCAAGCGGCGCGCGAAACGCGGCCTTGTGGAGTCGCCCGGCAAGCGGCGGTATCTGTCGGTAGAGGAGGAGGAGAAGCTACTGGCGGCGGCCGGCGGTTTGACGCGCGACGCGATCTGTGTGGCCATTGATACGGGCCTGCGCAAGGAGGAGCAGCTATCGCTCTTGCGCACACAGGTTGACCTCAAGCGGGGCATGATCGAAACCACCGAGGACACGAAGTCGGGGAAGAAGCGCTGGGTGCCCCTGCCCGCTCGGTCGGCACAAATACTGGCACAGCGCATCAAGGCCAATAACCAGTCGTTCTATGTGTTCGCCCACGATGACGGTTCGCGCTTCACCACATTTGACAACGGGCTGCGTTCGGCTATTCGCCGCGCCGGCATCGCAAAGATGAGCTGGCACGATCTGCGCCGCACCGCTGGGTGTCGATGGCTCCAGCGCGACCGCCGGTCGATGGAGGAAGTTTCCAAGCTCCTGGGTCACAGCAGCATCGCCGTGACCGAAAAGCACTATGCGTTCCTCGATGAGGAAACCGTTGCGCAAGATGTGAGCCGCACAAAACCCGGCACACGGACAGGTGGACAACGGAAGAAAAAGACGGCAGAATAGATACTTAAGGAAATAGAGAGCTGGACTCTGACTCCGTCAATCTTGGTTCGAATCCAGGTTCCCCAGCCATCAATTTCCTGACAAATCAACGGGTTAGCGTTGCGGAAAACGCGGACACAGCGGAACAGGCTGTGCACGACTGCCGCACGAAAACCGGCACAGTCGGAGATGATGATGACAAAACGTTCTGTCGACCTGATGGGTACGGCCTCCGTCAAGGGAGTGGCCAACAATTTCCCCTGGCGCATCTGGGCTTCGGAGGAAGGTAGCTACGGCCAAGGTTTCGAGGCCATGACCCTGGCAACTTGGTCGGAGTCCAAGATCTACCACAGCGATTGCGAATTTATCCGCGCTGACCTGCTGAAGGTTCCTCCCGCAGTGGCAAGCGAAACAATGCTGCAAGCTGGCGCAATGGAATACGCAATGACAGCCCAGCGTCCCAATGCCCCCGAAAGCCATGCCCGAGATATCTATGCGGCAATGATTAGGGCTGGCGGAGGGATGAGTGATGCGCTCGAAGACCTTGTCTACGACATGGCCACCATCCGTGATTTCGTGAAACGCGAATTCGTTGAGGGTGACAAGGCCTACCAGTTAGCCATCGTGGCTGACGAGGCACTTAAGAAGGTAGGGCGCTGATGGCCTATCTGGACCGATACAAGCACAAGGCCGTTGTGGTGTCTAATGGGCACGTTGACCGCATCACCGGGCCACGGTGCATCATATCACCCTTGGAAGGCTACGGACGCGGGCGCATGTTTGTCGCTCATACCGTGCCGCTGCTGTTCGCTGGGCAGTATGTCATCTGGGATGAAATCACGCGCAGCGCGACACTGGCTGATGAGACGAATTGGGAGAAGACCGAATGAGCTACCAGCCAAAACCAGCCGCATGGCAGAGAAAGCACCCAACAGAAGGGTGGGTGGCAGTCAATGAAGACGATATCTCGCACTACCGCGAACAGGGTCAGCCAATCCGCTCGCTCTACGCAATCACTTCGACCGCTGACGACAAGGACGGACGGACCTCCGTCGAGAAGCTGGAGAGGCTGCTTCGCCTTTGCGGGCACGATGCGTACGTGAAAGTCAGCTCCGACGATCTAACTTTCATCCACTCTGACTTGATTTGGGCATTCAACCGGATTGCCGAACTAGAACTGATCATACGCCCCCTGCCTACAGAGACAGAGGCCTACCCCATCGGAGAGGAGCCTTTCTAGATGGGCGCGCCCGAGGATGGGATGGACTGGCAACCGATTGAGACGGCGCCGAGGGATGGCAGGCAGCTTCTTGCCTTTGCACGAGGCCCGCACGGTGAGCAGGATGTGTATTACGGCGTGGCAGAATGGGCGCTAGATGGGCCGGGGAAAATCCAACCGCACACTGAAGGCTGGTTTTGGTCCTACGCCATCCGGCCAACCCACTGGCTGCCTTTGCCGGCTCCACCGCAGCACTGACCCAGGCTTAGGGCCTGTTATGGAGAGGGTTTAAGGATGGAAGGATGGTCTTTCGTATTCGATGCGCCGGTTGGGGAGCGCATCCTAAAGAGATATTGGGGCGTAACCTCTTTTGAGGACTTTTGGTTTGATCGTGAGGCAAACAAATGGATTCCCAGCGCTGAGCTAGATGGCCAGAGGTCTGTCGGAAACTGGGACCATCGGCCACGTACCTTCAAAGCCTTTAAGCGTTATCTGCGGAAGCACCCAGAGTTGCGCCAGATGAAGGAGGTCGTGTTCGGCTCACTTTTTGTCGGCCACGACATCAGAGCGCTCCCCTCCCCTCAGCAGCAGGAGATGAAATGATGGACACGGACGACGAAGACGAACGAAGCATTTACCTGTCGCCGGAGCAGCGGCGCGTGGCCCAGGCCGAAAAGAACCGCCTCATGAGCGCGGCCCTCTCAAAGTTGGCTGGGGTGCCTGTTCACATAAGCGAGGCCGTTCCGCCTAACGAGGTTCGCTTTGTGCAGGACGGCAAGACTGTCGGGAAGATCGTGGACGTTCCTGGAGATTGAAGATGAATAAGGCTCAAATCAAGGATATTGGCATTACCCAACTGTCGCCGGACGAACTGCGGGAGGTGGCTGCGACGTTTGTTGCGCTGGCAAATGACCTTGACGCGGCCGCGGAAATCGAACGCCTCGCCATCCTCGAATCCGCTCTCCGCACTATACAGTCAGCAGTCCCGAAATATCTGAAGAAGGAAATGACTGCGGAAGAGTTCGCTTTGGTCTGTGTTGGCGAGGTCGATAATGCTAAGGTGAATAAGGCTTTGGAGAAGGTCAAGTGAGACTGGAAAACGCTAGCGCCATGCCGGACGGGACTCAGAATTGCACGACTATTGGAGAAGTCATCGCCATCGAGAGGCAGCGCCTAAACGACCTGACGCGGCCTTTCTCTGTTCCGAAAACTTCCCCGTCTTGGGCACCACTCGCTAAGGCTTTGGAGGGGAATGAATGACTGACGAGGAGCTTATCAAATTCCGATCGCTTGCGCAGCAGATGGACACCCTAATCGAAGGGTTTATGGGCAGTTTTGCCCAGCCATTTTTCGCGCATTCCCAAGTGCTTCACGCAGTGCGCCAAGTGGCAGAAATCCGGGGCCGAACCGATATCGTTCAGCGTGTGGACGACTTGAACGCATCTAAACCTCGCTAAAATCCACCGGCGCTATAGGCACATCAGAAGCCACAGGCCACAGCCCAGCCCAAGGGAGAACCAGCAATGCCAGAACATCCCAGCACAAATGACGCGAAGAGCGGGCATGTTGCACCATGGATAGGCTATGCCCTCGGCCTTGTCGGTGTGGTCGCGGCGCTTCTGTTCCTGATGAACCCTCAGGCCGTCATAGACGCTATCTGGGTTCTACTGGAGATAGTTCGCCCGATGCCGATTTAGGGGCGTCACTCTGCGCAGGCCACATGCTGGCCTTGCCGCGAGGTTTGCGCAGGATATCTACCGGCTCGTGGAACCATGGGCCTGATGGGGAACAGTGCCGGCATTTGCTGGCAAGGATGGGCTGGTTGCCAACGCGGCTCAGGCTCCAGTCTAGGGAGCCGCCGCAGTCGGGACAAACGAGGATCATCGCCGCGTTCGCAGCTCATCTACGGCATCTTTGAGATAGTCCATATCCGATTGCAGTTTTATCAGCGCCCTGCTGTCGGCATTGGATTGAATCTGCCCTGCTTTGAGGGCGGCAATCTCGGTTCTGTCCTGCCCGATGGCAATGCCCACGCCGACAATGAGCATGACGAGCCCTGCCCAACTGGAGATGGTGCCGATGGAGATTTCATTCTTCACGCGCGGCATGTTCATTTAGACGCCCTCAACAATTGCGTGGGCAGGGTATTCGCAGCCATGATCCGGTTCCTATAGAACGGGGTTGTGGTTAGGCTCGTTCCGGTTAGACGCCAATCGCCGGAACGGGCCGCTTAGGGGCACAGAGCCGTAAAGGCCCTGTTGTGTGCCCGGACTTCGGAAACGGTCTCAGGCGTGTCCTGAGCGGCGCTGTAGGTGATCGGCTTGAACGCCGAGCATGAGGTGTCAGTGACGATCCCGGTTGTAGGGATCGTCGTGCATGCCGAGAGCGTCAGCATCGTCCCGAGCAGCAAGAGCTTCGACAACGCGCCGGTCGTGGACTTCCTTGGCTTCAACATAGGCTTCGGCCTTTCCTTCGGCCTTGATCCGGGCCCGCTCCAGCCACGACATGACGGCGGAAGCGAGTTGGATCAGGCCGACGATGAGCTTGAGGATCACTTGACGGGCGGCTGTTCTTTGGCGAGGCCGGTCACGCCGTCGCGGAGGACATTGACGATCAGCTTGAGGGTCGCGGCGCCAGACGCAACGGCAACCGCAATTTCGGCCGGCAGAATGGCCTGGATTTCCGGCAGCAGGGCAACGGCAGTCAGTGCCATGATGACGTTGAGGATGTTGTGAAACAGATTCGAGTTCATGGAAGCTCCTTACGCTTCGTTGGTGGAGAGGGGTTGCCCCGAGCTATCGAGGATGGGCAGGTTGTAGCGCTCGGGTTTCGGCGCGATGCTTGGCCAGCGATAGCCAAGGACTCGATTGGTTGCGAAGGGGGCGATGGAAACCTTGTTGCCCTGGTTCCCTCCGAGGACCATCAGGTTGCCCTTCTTGTCCTTGCCGACGACGAAGCCGACATGACCGGACCAGCCAGAGGGCTTGCCGCGCCAGAACACGACGATGCAGCCGACAGCCGGGCCCGCAATGGGCTTGCCGAACTTGAGCCAGTTGCGAGCGCCCCACGGATCCTTGACGTGGCCGAGCCCGACTTCCTCAAGCACCCCGCCGACGAAGCTGCCGCACCACGCGGTTTCATCATCCTTGAACGGCGCCTTGAGCTTTGCGAGCCAGCGGGTGATGACGGGAGAATGTTTCGGCCCCGGCACTTCGGACATGCCGACATACGTGCGGGCTTTGGCGAGCCACTTGGGATCGTCCATAGGTGAACCTCAATGTGAGTGGATTGGAATGGTGGACGGTTTACTCTGGTGCAGGTAGAATGCCGCCCGGCTCAACAGGGGTATGCTGGATGGCTCGACGCTTCTTCGCCTATGCGAAAACCAAGATGCTGAACTGGCTTGAGAACGCCTTCACCCTCGATGGAGGCAACAGCCCGTACCAGCGTAGACCGCGCCGCGTGGCAACTATCCTGCCATTCAGAAAAGGCTAGAACGCCAGCCCCTCAAGCTCCACCCACGACCCGACTTGGAAGTTTCCCGACCCCGGCATGAACCTGATGGCGTCGTGGGGCGACGAGTTGAGCACCTGCCCCGCAATGCGCTCAGAGACGAGCACACCGGACGCACTGCGATATTCGTTCAGCGACACGATGCGGGTATTTCGGGCCTGGTTGAGTTCGGTGATTTCAAACTTGATCGAAATGCCTTCGCCCGCACTGACCATGCCGATGCCTATGGTGTTGCCACCGAGCGCGATCGACGGCCCGGCTAGGTCACTGTCGTACGTATCAGCGGTGCTGCTGGCTCGATGCGCCACCGCGTCATTCTGCACCCCGTCCAGCCAACTCGATCCATTGTCCGCGCTCGCCTGAAACCGCAGCCCGGTTCCATCCGTCGCCGGCAGCAGGAAGCCGGAGCCACGAATGGCACGGTACGTAGAGAGATTTGTGAAGGTGATGGCCGCAGCAGGTGAGCCACTGACGACAACCGGGGAAATGCGGCGCCAACCGGCGGCGTACTGATACCCCAGGCACCGCCAGTTTCCCGAACCTTCGGAAACAAACATTGCCGTATCGCCCGCCGCCGTGGGGATGTTGGCCCCATACAGGATCAGCGAAGTAGCGTTGTGCGTCAGTGTCAGGGCGCCAGCGAACTTCAAGAACTTGATCGTGCCCGCCTTGATCGTGCCGAAGCCGGTAATGGTGGTTGTGCCAGTGATGCTGACATACCGACCGGGAACACTGCCGAGGTCGGTCGTTGCGGCTGATGCAAGGGTATCGTCCCCGAGCCATGCAGCAACCTGCGCCATTTCCTCGCGGATGGCATTGTTGATGCCGGAGGGGGCACAGCCTTCAGCGATGTTGGTCCCGCCGATATCGCTGTTATTGGAGTTGGTTTCGTCCCACTGCTCAAGAGCGGTTTTTGGCATGATCTATTCCATTTTCGGTTGAGGTCAGTCGGACTTGCCGCCATGGGCGCCGCCCGATGAGCCGGAGTCGGAAAAGCCGGTCATCCACTCGCGTCGCGCGGCGACCGAGGTGGGAGGACGAAGCACCGGCAGGGAGCGGCGCATTGCCATGAATGGGCTCATGCTGGCGGGAACTGGTGCAGCGCGTTCGCCACCGCCCATGCCAAAATTCGGTCGGGCAATGGGCATTGGCGGCATGGGCCGAACCGATAGCTGTGTGCCAACGCCGGTTGGACGGGGGAACGGTGTCGGGGCAATGCGCGGAGCTTGAGCGAACTGCGTGGGGAATGTCTGCGGACGCGAAAAGGGGGTTGGTGGTGTCCGCAGGGGTGCGGTAACGGGGAGCCCGTTGGGACCGACAGCGCCGGTCAGAGCTGCCGTCGAAAAGTCTGCATTGGGGTTGCCCGGCCCGAGACCATCGGTGGAGCCAATTCGGAACTGCCCCGGCTCGGTCGGATAGATGCCGGCATACATCTGCTCAACAGTCATGGGCGGCGGGACTGAAGGGCGAGAAACCGGCGGCGCCACTGAACGCTGAACGGCCTGTTCGGCTTGTGCCACCCGGAGGTTTCCTGGCCCAGACCGAACCGGAACGGACTGAACCATCCTCGTTGATGGCGCCATGCCGCCGGGAGGGGGCAAGGGCGGCAGTTGCGCGGGATTGCGGGCATTGAGCGCGGCTTGCAGTGTCGGGTCTGTAGCGCGGCGCCCGGCAAGCTGCGGAGATGGCAGGCGCGGAACCGGCGCGGACTCCCGAGAGCGCATCGTTGCCATGCCCTGCGTGTCGATGGGCGAACCAGACGGCCGAACCGCGCCAACGCGCTCGTCATAGATCCCGTCGAACATCGGCGCCTGCTGCTGCCCGCCATCGACCGGCGACATGGCGAGTTCATCGCCTAGAGTGCGGCGGGGCTTGTTGAGGCCGGCAAACGTGTCGGGGATGAGCTGAGACGGCGCACTGATCCGGCGCATCTGGGCCATGTCGATTGATGGCGTGACAGGCGCGGGCGCATTGCGTGGCGTCGGCACGGTCGAAAGGGCCGTGGCAACCTCTGGCAGTTCACCGGGGGGGAGGGGAACGGACGGATAGAACACATGGCCGTTGCGGGTGTACGTGCCGTGCTTGGCCTTGCTGTCTGCCCAATATGGCGAAACGCTGGGGGCATTGTAGTCGAGCGGCCGACCGGGCGGGCCTGGGATCGTGCCGGCGACCACCTGAGACGCAATCTCGCGAGCCCGCTTGAACTCGGGGCTGTCCTTCGGATAGCGGCCCTTTGGGTTATTGCCGCCCTCCCCGCTGTTCCATGTGGAGAACTGCTTCGGAGCGAGTGCAACATCTTGGATGGACGCGCCGTAGCGACCGTTGTTCAGCCGGTTCAGCACCACATGGCCCACGTCTGCCATGCCCTGCATGCCCTCGCCGCCAGCTTCGCCCAGCATCGTCCACGCGAGAATGTCGAGGTCGTCGTCAGCCATGGCAGGCTCCATAGAAAAAGCCGCCTCGCGGGCGGCTGTGGATTCGTTCGGATTGACGCTTGCTATGCTATCGGCCGATAGCTATGCATGCTGCTATCGTTTGATAGCAAAGAGGTTTGACGTGGCTTCTTCTCAATCCAAGGCTGGCAAGGCCCGACTAATCACAATGACATCTGAACAGCGAAGCGAAGTCGCAAGGGCTGGCGCGGTCGCTCGTTGGGAGAAAGCCGACCCATCAAGGGTCAACCTTCCCCGCGCACTATATGGCGCCGACGACCGCCCGCTTCGCATAGGGGACATGGAAATCCCCTGCTATGTTCTAGACGACGAGCGCCGGGTTCTCACTATCAAGGGCATGCTCGGGGCAATGAATATGGCCCAGGGCGGCAGCATGGTTGCCGGGATGAATCGTTTAGAGCTTTTTACCGCCCGAGACAGAATTAAACCCTTTGTCGTCAATGCGTTAGCCGAGCGAATCCACAACCCTATCCATTTCGTTACCCCGACTGGCGGTCGTGCGCAGGGCTACGAGGCAGAAGTTCTTGTCGATTTGTGCGAAGCGGTGCTTGAGGCCCGCGCTGCTGGGGTGCTTCAAACGCAGCAAAAAGCCATTGCGCAAAGTTGCGAAGTCATAATGCGCGGCCTTGCCCGCGTTGGTATCGTGGCCCTCGTTGACGAGGCTACCGGCTACCAGGAAGTCCGAAAGCGCGACGCGCTCCATAAGATACTTGCTGCCTATATCGCACCGGAGCTAATGAGCTGGGCGAAACGGTTCCCCGACAGCTTCTACGAAGAAATGTTCCGCCTGCACGGTTGGGACTATGACCCGGAGTCGGTCGCTCGACCCGGTGTGGTCGGAAAATTCACGAACACCTATATATACGAACAATTGCCGCCCGGTGTTCTTGAGGAACTAAGTTCCAAGAACCCTAAAGACGAGACCGGTAGGCGGAAGGTCCGCCACCATCAGCTCCTTACTGACCAGGTAGGCCATCCGCACTTGGAGCGGCAAATCGCAGCGACCACCACTTTGATGCGGGCTTCTGATGACTGGCCTACGTTCAAGAGGCTGTTCTCTCGCGCCTTCCCAAAGAGCGGAGACCAGACCGAATTACTCCCCTAGTCATACTGAGGCGTGGCGCTTATACTGCGCGCCATGCCCCAGATCGACCTAGAGCCCCACGAGTTCACCAGCAAACGCAGCCGGCGGAATGCATATGCTCATGGGTTGGCGGGCCTTGTCGGACTGCTGATCCTAGCAGCGATCTGGTTCAATAGAGCCGATATCACCCACGAAACCCTGTTCTGGGGGACAATGGCCTTTAGCGTACCGACAGGCGGTTTCCTTATGGTCTTCCTCAACCAATGGCGCGGCGTCTAGTAGCCTGGGCTTCCATCGACCGTGATACGGAGCGGAGGACGGTTCCCTAAGTCCTGTCCTGGTAGCAGCGGCACCGAGGCGGGAGCGATGGGCAATGCTCTTGGCGGCTCCTGGGCTCGCGTGAGCATCTGCATTTGCTGGGGCGTTGGCGCACCGCTGGTGAGCAAGTCAGCCGACTGCTGGTTGACCCCTGGCTGCAGTGCCGCTCGCAACTTTGCCCGTGCAGCATTGATCGCTGAAAACACCAGACCAATGGTACCCTGCGGGCCCAGGTCTGCCCCACCATCCGGGTTGACCATGCCTTGGGCGTTCATGCGTCGAGCGGTTTCGCTGTTCTTGGCGACTGCATTGGCCGTCTGCCCGAACATGAGTTCACGATCCACAGCGCGTAGCAGCTCGTCTGTCGCGTCGTTTCCGATTAGGGCGCGCATCTTGGCTTCGTTGTACGGCTTGCGGAGAAGCGTCCTAACGCTGGCAACATCATTTGCGGAGTTTCCAAGCATATCTGCGACAGCAGTCTGTGCGCCCTGAAGGAATGCGTCCTTTTCGCTGGCGGTGAGCGAGGCCATGGTGCGCTGAAGTTCGGCCGGAGACATATCCCCTTTGAACGTGCCACGGCCCGTTTCGATGGCATCCAGCACAGCTGCTGGCCCGGCAAATGCTTCGCGGGCAGCCTGATAACCAGGCGCAACCTTGTCGCCTTCGGCGGCCAGCACCCGGGCCATTTCGCCAGCCTGGCGCGCGGCGTTGTTCTGACCAGCGCGCCGGGCGGCCGTTGCGATGTCGTCTAAGGCCTGCTTGGTGTAGTCGAGGACGCCGATTGTCATCGTGCCCATAGGGACGCCATCATTCGCCGCCATTTCCATGCCCTCTTTGAGGGCTCGGCTACCGAGCGGCGTAGAGGTGATGAGTTTAATGTTTCCGGCCATCGGCACCGGAACATTACGGACAGCGGTGTAAAGCGGATCGGCCGCCGCCTTCTGCGCGGCGATGATGCTTTCGGTCAACTGGCCAATTTCTGGTCCAGAACCGAGCGTCTTGGCGATGTCTGCTGCCATGCGAGTAGGCCCGCCGGCCGCACGAGCTTCCACGGTATTGCGCAGCACCTTTTGTGCGGGACCGCGCACAGACGCGAGCCCGCCCGCAAGAGACTGAAGATTGGGGCCTAGGTCCATTACCGTGGCATCTGGTCCCAACTGCGCAAGCGCGCGGGAAAGCCCTGCTGGCGCAATGCCATCGTCGGCCATGGCGGAAGCAACGTTGGCGGCACCCTTTGGGACGCCTTGGCGAGTGAGCGCATTCCAGCCCGCCCCGAGACCCTTGAAGACAAGCGGAGCGGCCCCGCCGACCCCGACACCCATCGCGCCGCTTTTGAGCGCGTCTTCTGGCGAGCCACCGCGAGCGAGCGTATCTACGCCCGAGATCGCTCCACTCGATAGTCCGCCAAACATGACCTGAGAGCCAAGACCACCAGTCATGCCCAATGCGCGGCCAACAATCGCTGGACCGGCAACCCCAGCAACCGCCAGTGGCAGGACCGCCCCAGCAACATTGCCCGCCAGCCGTTCATTCCCTGCATGCTGCTCAAGGTACGCCTTTCGCTCAGCAGCCCCGGCCCGCACCTGCTCCGGCGTCATGCCGCCCGGCAGTTGAGCAATAGTGGCATCAAGGTCAACGCGACGGTCGGCAAGCCACGGGCCCGCGACGGGCAGGCCCTCAATCACGCCTTGTCCGAACGACTGCGCCCGATCTGCAAGGTTTGGAGCATTGCTTGGCTGATATCCGGCAAATTTCTGCGATGCCTGGGAACCCGCCGCGAGAGCTTCATCATAGGCTGGCGACGGCGCCGCGTTGCCCTGCGAGGCCAGATATTCGTCCAGCGTGTCGCTTGCCGACTGGGCATCAGGCGCCTCAATCTCGAACTTGCGGCCATCGGGGGTCGCGACCTCGAACTTCGCCATCAGAGCGGCTTCACGGTATTGCCGTTGGGCATGGTGACGATCCCCTGAATGGGCTGATAGCTCTCGGGCTGGCGAATGAACATGCTGGGGTCAACGCCATAGTTCTGCGCACGGGTCGAGAACTGGTCATTGATGCCGCCGAGGTTCGCGGCCGTCTCTTTGTAGATGCCATCCGCCGCCTGCACGAACTGCTGGCGCACGGTTTCGGGCAGGCGCTCGCCGTTAACCAGACGGCTCACAAGGCCCTGGATTTGCTCACCATATGAGCCCGCCTGCGCGGCCATGGCGAATTCGCTTTCGCGCACAACTGAGCCCGGATCAAGCATCTTCATGTAGCCGTAGATCAGGCCCATATCGCCCGCTCCCGACTGGAGCGCTGCCGATTGCCGAACGCGCTCATAGCCGCCCTTGACGGTTTCGTAGATCTTCACCGGGTCGGAAGCTGCGTACTGAGCGTAGAGATCCTTCTCGTTTCCGAACTGGTCCTGCTGATCCGGCGCACCCTGAGCGATCACGTTGCCGGCGCCATCGTATCTGGACTCGCCCGCGCCAAGCGTAAACCCTTCGGGCGCGGCCTTGGGCTTCAACCGATCCGATGCCATGTTGAACGCAACATCAGCCTGTCCTGCGTCCACCAGCGGCACAAGGTCGGTAAAACCATGCTGCTCAAGCCAGGACTTGGTAGCGTTGGTCTGTTCCCCCAGTTTGGCCTCTTCCGCCGCGCGATCCGCCCGTTGCTCATCCATCGGCATGCCCTGAGCAAAGCCCGTGGCGAACCCACCCCCGATATTGCCGGGACGTGCCGCGCCGAGCCCCGCAAAGCCCGAAACAATCGCGCTGCGGTTGGCATCGAACGCCTTATACCAGGGATTGTCAGCCCACCCGAGGCTTTCACCAAAACCGGCCATCTGTGTCTCCTAGAAGAATGCGCCGGCAAGAGTGCCGCCAATAGCAACGGGAGCCTGCCACCACGGGGCGCCGGGCTGTGTCATGGTGCTGGTGGAGCCTCCTGTTCCCGCCGTTCCGGCCAGAATGCTCGAAGCATTGTTGAGCCCCATCCATGGAGCCTGTATCTGGGATTGCCCAACCGACTGCTGAACGCTGCCCGGTGCCTGTCCCATGGCAAAGGCGCCCGGCAGGGCTGAAATCGCCTGCATCTGTCGCTGCTGGTCGTTCTGGAGGTTGGCGTAATCGAGCCCGGCCAGCGTTTGTGTCGCCGCAGTGCCGGCAGCATCGCCCATGACCGAGGAGCCGAAGCGCCCATCCGTGAGGAAAGATGACCCAACTCCGGTCAGAGCGTCATCGAGCGCACCGGCCCGCATGGTCGCATAGCCGGGATCATCCGTGCCAAAGCGCTTGCCGCTGGCGATGTCCGCAAGCTCGCGCGTTGACCCCGCCACACCACGCGCATAGTCAGGATTGCCAGCCGCGCCGAGCTGCGATGCCCAGCCCGCCGACAGGTTGGGATTCGTGCCCGCTAGGTTGAACTTGTTGTTCTCGTTCTGCACCCCACGCAACAGCATGGACAGGGTGGGGTTCACGTCCGGATTGGACGGAGCATTCGTCTGCGTTGTGGTTTCAGTACCGCCGCCGCCCATTTTACAGGACCTTTCTCAATTCGTTCGGATGCCCGTCTGAGGCCGTATACTCAGGCAAAATCCGCTGCCAATCTCTGCCGCAAAGCCGATGTTCGATGCAGCCCGCGTCACGGGCGACCGTCTCAAGATGCCGAACCGCAGCCCGCATGATCGCAATGCGCGCCTTGGGTCCGCCCTCGATTGAGCCGGCCAGGTATTTCGTCCAGCACACGAGGTCGCTGGTGACTTCGATGACCATCAGGCATTGGCCGGGACCGGATATGGCCAAGAGGCTGTCAGCGCCGCTGGCTAGGCGTTTGTGCAGCCCTTCCATGGTCTGCCGAGGATCGTTCCGCACCGCTGGCGCCAGTATTTCGGCAATGACCGGCCACATGCGCTCAATGCGCGCCGGCTCGACATGCTCGAACTGCATTACCGCTGCGCCGACAGCGCAAAGATGGCGTGGACCACAAGCGCCAAGGCTGTGCCTGCGGTGGCTCGAAGAGAATGACCGCTCTGAAGCAACTCATCATAGATTTCGATGGCATCGTTGGCCGGGACCGAGCAGGCGCCGGTCAACGAGAACGAATTGGTCCCGTCGTAGACCTCAAGGTTCACTGTTGCTGCCGACGCCGTGACATTGGCGACCCTGATCTTTCCGACCGCCTGCTTGGTAGCGGCGCTCGGGATGATCTCGGTAACGCTCGTGGTCGATAGGACGACCCGAACCGGCTCCGGTTGATTGAGAGGCGCCTGAAAGACGCTCATTTAGGGCCACCCTTGCTAATGCCATTCGGTGGAATTTCAATGCCTCGGTCATAGGTCCACGTAGCGCCTGCGGCGTGGTTCACCCGGATCACAATGCACTTGCCCCTGCCTCGCACAGGAAACCGCCCGCTTGCCGTCTGGCCCACCGGGTCTTTGAACGTCACCGCATCAGCGAGCCGGTCACGAACGCCGAGGGTCAGGGTCACGTTGGGGTCGTCTGAGACCGGCGCGAGCCAGCTTACGAGCATCGATACGTTGTCGGTCAGCGTCGCGGTCTCGATTTCTGCCGCCAGGGCAGCGCCATCGAAGAACCCGAATTTGTAGTCAGCGTCCAGGGCAGCGAGCCGAGGCCGCCCGCCCTTCCATGCGTTGGAATCGAGCGGATACGGCAGGTCATCCAGATCGCCGTAGTCATCCAGATCCTCCAGTGACAATGCCGGGTTGGACATTCGGATCATGTAGCCGGTGCCTTCCTCTACCGGCACGAATTCCTGCGTGGCGAGGTCGTAGACCAGCAGCTCGTCCTCGTCCTTGCGCCAAACGACCTGTTTCAGCTCGGGATCATAGGTCGCCGTGACAGCCGTAATGTCGCCAACGCTGGCAATAAACGTGCGGGCTACCTTGTCGTCCCCAATCGCCATGACGCCCTGCGCCGTGGCAATCTGTGGACCCGAACTGTCCATGAAGGCAACGCCGCCAGGGATTTGCACGATGCTTTCCGGGCTCACGGCCCCGACATCACCGGGAAACTTGTCGATGCGGAAGATGCGCTCGGTCCCTGTAACCGTCAGCAGCCGCACCGCACCACGCTGGATGACCACGGCCTGACCGTCATTGACCACGCCGCCGCCCATCAGGGCCTCGCCGTCCGCGAACTCCTGTGCCCCTGCCCCGCGTGTCGTCCAGTTGATGTAGGAGCCCGGAGCTGAATTGCGCATCAGGCGGTTGTCGCCGTCGCAGTCGAGCGCCAGAACCATTTCCGCCCAGACAAACACAGACCGCGCGGCTGGGCCATCGGTTACCGGATCAACCGTGCCGCCGCTTTCAATGTCCCATTCCAGCATGCCGTCAGTGGTGTTGCTGACGATCAGGTGCTCGCCATACTGGCACATGCCCCAGCTATGGCCCGAGGGAACCGCATAGCCCGTTCCGATCTCAGCAAACTGATAGGTCGCATCCATCTCATAGAGTTTGTCCACCGTGCCGAAGTAGCCCTTGAACACGCCGGAGCGCTGCACCACGGCCAGACCGCCGCGCGGAGCCCCAGGAAGGGCCATGGCCCCTGTCGTGACCTGTAGGCTGCGCCGGGGGTGATACGACACCCCTTGGCTGTCCTTGCGCGGGTTCACGTTGAGGACGTGCCGCGACATGGCCGGGTTGGTTTCCGCGATATCTGGTCTATAAGGTCCGAACGGCAGCATCAGGGCGTGACCATGTTGAGGGTCATCTCGGCGCTGCTGTACTCAGCGACGTTGCCCTGCGAAACGAGGTCATCAAGGATTTCGTCAGCTTGGGCCTGGAGGAATGACGCGGCGTTGTAATCCTTCTCGTAGGCACTGGCCGCTGCCTGCCCGCCGAAGAGGTAATAGTCGGGCGCAAGGGCCAGCAGCCAGTTGGTCACGTTCGAGGACGAAAGGCCGCTGAGAATGGACGAAAACTGGATGGTGAAGTCGTCGTCGGTAACGGGCGCCACCATGAGGGATGTGCCGCTGATGGCGAACACGCCTGCTTCGCTGCCGATGCGATACGGGTTGCGATCAATCATCGCCGCCCACGACACCTGCGACATTGGCACAGAGCCGAGCAGCGATCGGGTAATGGAAGTGAGCCCGACAAAGCCGGTAGGCAGGGTTCCCACACCATCGGCATCGGTATTGACCGTGGCAGAGGTCCGGCGCCGGAAGTCCTGGCGCAGCTTGCGGTTCGCCCGCGCCTCGGCCAGAGCAATGAACTCATCGGTTCTGGCGGAGGGATAGGTGCGCTCTTCCCATTCGCTCAAGGCGGTGCTCAGGGTTGTGTAACTGTCGAACGGCATCACAGTTTCCCCGACTTGGTGCGGAAGGGCTGGTTCTCATCGCGGTTGAGCCACCAGTAGAGGTGGTCCTTGTCACCGGTCTGCATCTTGCCGGCTACTTCAGCGAAGAACTTGTTGAGCGGGATGCGGCCCACTCGGATCAGCGGCATGTTCCCGCCCTTGTCGCTGCCTGCACCCGCCGACCATGCCTTGGCGTCGCGGGAGTTCCGTTCTTCGGTGTTGAGCTTCTGGATTTCCTCATCCGCGAGGAATTCCGTGCGCTGAACCTCGATAGGCAGGCCCGTCTGGGGATGAGTGCCGCGACCGATGGAGCGCCGGTAGTGGGGGGTGGTTTCCACCACCTCCCACGTAACGTTCTGGCAATCGGCTTCCGTGAGCTTAATCGAAGTCACGGGTAGCGATCTTGGCCTGATGGAGCTTCTTGGCCTCGGCCTCGGGCAGCTTGACGATGGTGCCGGCCCAAAGCTTGCCTTCGGTGCCCGTGCCGGCGAGGACAGCGGCCGGCGGCGTACCGACAACCACATGCTCACCCTCGGGGCGATAGTTCTTTTCGAGCTTCATCGTGACCAGCTTCTTGGCCGGATCAGGACGCATATCGACCTTGGAATTGGCCTTGCGACCTTCTTCCAGGCCGGCGTTGTATTCCTTCTCCGCCTGCGTCGGCGCCTGCTCGGCAGGCTCATTGCCGGCCGCACCGACAGGGGGGAGTTCACCGCCAGCAATGCCGCCATCGCCCGTGGGCTGGAGCACCTGGTCGATGTTGTTCTTGAGCTGGGAGGGCTCGTCGGTGTTCACAGCCGGAGCCGCACCGCCAACCTTGCCGTCCTTGTCATGGTCGCCCTTGCCGCCAAAATTCTGCGCCGGCCGATGCGTGGTGTGATGCTTGTTGTTGGTCATTTGCAAATTCCTTGCCTGGGGTTGATTGGGGCGGGCCGTGGTCCGCCCGTGTTTCTCGATGCCCCATAGAAAAAGGGCGGCTCCGAAGAACCGCCCTCTGCGTAAGGATCAGTTGCCTGACCCGATTTAGGAGACCGCAGCCGAGAACGGCGTGGCCTCTGTGCCGGTGCCCTGTGCCACCATGCGAACCGACCAGAAGCCGGCCGCAACGTCTTCGAGCTCGATGAAATCACCGATGATGCCGCCCTTGGTGGAGCCGTTCATGGTGATCGTGTCGGTGGTCGAAGCGGTTTCGAAGATCACTGCGGTATCGGCCGCGTCCTGCGCCATGACGCACGAGCCCTGCATTACGTCCGTCGCGTTCGCCACCTGAATGATAGCGTTGTTCGACGTGACGGTGGTCCGGACGAAGAAGCGATAGAGGGCGCCCTTCCCTTCCGAGGCCGGAAGGGTGAGAGTCAGGCCGGCGGCAGCGCTGATATTCAGCACAGTCTCGGCATGGCTCTTGCGGTTGATGCTGGTCGAAGCGGTCAGAGTGATAGGCTGGAGGATTTCTGCCATTTTCGTTCTCCTTAGGCCGTAGCCGACATGCCGTAGGTATCGGCAATGACGGCGTGAGCCGCTTCGTTGTTGACGATCAGCGTGTACTCGACGTTGAGGACGCGCTTCTCGGCATCGCCAGTCTTGGCGGGCTTGTGGATCTGGATGTCATCGAAAACACCCATGGTCACCATCGACGGATCGATGAGGAACACGTTGCGGGCAATAGTGGCGCCGGCACGAGTCATCTGGACGTTGGGAACCACGGTGAGCAGGCCGAAGTCGCTCAGGTAGGCATCAGCCGCACCAACGATGGTGGCCTGCTGCCCGTTCTTGAGCTGGCTGCGCAGCGGAACAATGTCGGCATCATCAAGGAACCGCGAGAACACGGTCTTGTTGTAGTTCGACATCATCAGCACGTTGCCTTCACCGCCCGCATTGGTCTGCGAGAGGTTGACTTCATCGATCAGCGCCTTGGTCAGAGCGCGCTGAGTGCCGTTGGTCGCAGCATCGACAATGCCGGTGCTGGAGTTGAAGCCGCCCGATGCACCGCCGGCCCCAAGGGAGTCGTTGGTGGCGAGCCATGCACGGAAACCGCCGAGCTTGCGATTGGTCGCGCCATTGCCCGATCCGGCCGACGAGGCCTGGTTGGAGAGCATGATCACTTCCATGTCGATGCGCAGCTCGGTTCCCTTCTTGGCAACTTCGCGGGCAAGTTCGGAACGACGCCCGGCCTTGTCCGTGTTGTCCTGAGTACGCGAGATGATCAGGGTCTTTTCCGAAATCTGCGTGTAGTTGCCAACGCGGGTAGTCGGCGCGATGGCGTCATAGGTCCAGTCGTTGCCTTCCGGCTGGTTGTTGGTCGTGTCCGGCGTACCGAGCACGTCAGTCTGCCACTCGGGATG
>Ga0196971_1000292_pt1 | contig 44825 bp, 39 predicted proteins | sample S1v_1013CmetaG_FD_148660 | JGI IMG/M metagenome (GOLD analysis project Ga0196971, IMG submission 148660) | Soil microbial communities from Anza Borrego desert, Southern California, United States - S1+v_10-13C | ecosystem: Environmental > Terrestrial > Soil > Desert | place: USA: California... | reverse complement strand
CGGTATAGATATAAACGAGATAATAGAGCAGCTGAGAGGCATCAGGTGTCATTCGACCTTGAGGCAGAAGGGCTTAAAAGTCCTGTCCTGTCCGGATGCGATCGGCAGGGCTCTTGAAAGGTATATGAATTTCAATGCAGAGCGTAAGGATATAAAGACTATGGATGAGCTTGCGGTTGAGATTGAGGAGAGAGGAAGCTGCATAGGCAACTGCTCCCTATGCGCAACACCATGTCACGCTGCCACAGTGGAAGAAAGCAGAACAGCATATGAAGCTTCCCCAAGTTCCAAAAACAACCTGAAGAACTGCCCCGAGTGCGGCAGCACAATACAGCACGAAGGCGGCTGCGTAATATGCAGGAACTGTGGGTATTCGAAGTGTAATTAGTTCCTGTATATAATTTAAAAAACTGCATAAACTAATAGATTTGCATGAGATAGGCATTGTTCAATAATGCCTATCTTTTATATTGTGATGACAATCAAGCAAATACGTATAAAACTGAGATACCTGGTAACAAAAAAATTAATAATTAAAATATAAGTGCTACACTATGATAGCCTGCCTGCTGCTAGGCAATATACATTTGTATATTTTAAGTTTTTGAAATATACTAGGTATAGAATTTTAGCGAGTTGATAATATTTTTGGAACATATGACTGTAAAAGAAGCGGGAGAAAAGTGGGCTATCACTGGTCGGATGGTAACATCTTATTGCGGCGCCGGACGAATAAAAGGCGCGATTAAGAAAGGCAATCTTTTGCTTGTTCCGAGTGCTGCGGAAAAGCCTGTTGATGGAAGTTATAAATATAATAAGACAAAGGATGGCGAAGGCATATGAGCTCTATCTTACTGATTGAGGATAACGAAAGTCTGCAAAAGTATATCCGGGAATACCTGAATACTTATGGTTTTGAAGTACATATACTAACTGACTATGATACGCTTTATGAAACAATTAACGCAGTACCACCGAGGCTTATTCTCTTGGATGTGACATTACCTAAGTTTGATGGATTCTATTACCTGAAAATGATTAGGAAACAATATTCAATCCCTGTCATAATTATTTCTGCTCGAAGTGAGGAAGGCGACCAGATACGCGGTATGGAGCTTGGCGCAGATGATTATGTCACAAAGCCTTTTTCGGTTGGTGTCCTGCTGGCTAAAATCAATGCAGTGCTGCGTAGGGCTGATGCTTTTGTGAATTGCTATTCCATTGACGATTTGACCCTATGCTGCGATACAATGATTGTGAAATATAAAGATAAATCAATGGAATTAAGCAAAAATGAGTATAAGATTTTACATGCACTTATTAAAGATTCGGGGCAGATTGTCAGCCGTGAACAGCTTTTGGAAGAGCTTTGGGACGATGTGAGCTTTGTAGACGACAATACCTTAACTGTCAACATCACCCGTGTGAAAAAGAAGCTTTTGGATTTGGGACTTGAAAGCTGCATTTCCACAAAAAGGGGGGTTGGCTATGTATTTGATACGGCTGTTCTGCAGAACGATCAACAGTGAGAAGAAAGCGATTATCTTCTATATTGTCAATACTGCCGTTCTGCTTTTGATATTTAGTCTAACTGTCACGGAGGCCGTTATTGCTTATCCGGCTTTGATTAGCTTGACGATATTAGCAGTTTACCTGACCATTAAAGCCGTGAGTTTACACGGCTTTTTGAATGACTTGAACAGCGCAAAGCAAAGCAAAGGCTACGAACCTGCTCCTGAGACCAGCAAGGAATCCCATGTTTTTGAAACGATCGAGGAAATACATGCAAATTATAATGATAGAATCACTACCATGGACGAAAAATTGGCGGGGCGAAATTCGATGTTTTCCAGCTTTATTCATAACATGAAATCCTCTGTGGCTGTAATAGAACTTGCTTGCGTAAATAAATCATTAGGTGCGCTTGACGATATTGAACTTGAAAATGAAAAGCTCAAAAGCAATTTAGAGCAGGCGCTGAATATTCTGAGGCTTGATGAATTTTCAAATGATTATGCGCCGGAGCGCGTTGACCTTCACGCTTTAGTCAGCAAGGTTATCAATGAAAAGAAACGCGACTTTATATATGCGGGTGTGTTTCCGAAGCTTAGCGGAGAGACTACCTATATCTACACCGATAAAAAATGGTGCGCCTATATCATGGAGCAAATTATCGCAAACGCAATCAAGTACAGCCTTCCCGGTAAAAATGTATATACGGAAATATCGGTGGGCGAAAAACGCACAGTGCTGACAATACGCGATGAAGGCATAGGCATCGAAGCTGAAGATATTCCGCGAGTTTTCGACCTGTTCTTTACGGGCAAAAACGGACGAGACCATAAAGCCGCCACAGGGATAGGGCTTTTTATGGTTCGCCACATCGCAAAGCAACTTGGTATTGAGGTAAGTCTGGCCTCTACTGTTGGTACCGGAACAAGTGTCAGCCTTTCTTTCCTTTCAAAACTGTAAGGTTATTGTAAGCCAAATCGATTTTGACCTTGTGGTCCTTTAGCTATACTAAAGTAAAAGGAGATGAATATATGAATGACATTATCAAAGTAGAAAATTTGACAAAAGTATACCGCTCTTTTAAGGGAGCGAAGGAGGTTCGCGCTTTACAAGACGTGAATCTCACTGTTTCTAAGGGCGAGTTTATCGGCATTATGGGGCCAAGTGGCAGTGGAAAAACCACGCTTTTAAATATATTGTCCGGAGTTGATACTGCAACATCAGGCAAAGTAATTATAGACGGCAAGCCAATTGATACGCTTAAAAAAGATGAACTGGCGCTGTTTCGCCGGCAAAGAATCGGTTATATATTTCAGGACTTCAACCTTCTTGATAGTCTGACCTTGAAAGAGAATATTGCTTTACCATTGATATTGGACAAGTTGCCGCCGCAAAAAATTGAAAGCCGCGTGAATGAGCTGATGAGTTTCTTCGGCATAAGCGACCTTGCCGAAAAATATCAGTACCATGCTTCCGGCGGTCAAAAACAGCGCGTCGCAGCTGCGAGGGCGCTTTCCACCGATCCGGCGGTATGCTTTGCCGACGAACCGACCGGCAATCTTGACTCGAAATCGTCGGCCAATATAATGGAAATGCTGACGCAGATGAATACCCAAAAGCACTGTACTATATTAATAGTTACTCACGATGCCTTTGCCGCTTCCTATTGCCAGAAAATTATATTTATCAAGGACGGTACAATTAATGTACAAATACAGAGTTCGGGCAATAGAAAGACATTCTTTGACAAGATACTGGAAACTTTGAGCATAGTGGGAGGCGATAATGAATGACATTTCGGCATATTGTGATCAAAAACCTCCAATACAATGGTAAGAAATTTCTATCTTACCTGTTTGTTAACGCTTTCGTCGTTGCAACATTGTTTATGTATGGCAGCTTACTCTTTAATGAAATATTGTCAAACAATCCGACTACACGTATATCTGCAAGCTTTATAAATATGGCTGCTATTGCCATTATCTTGTTAAGTATTGCTTTCGTGACCTATACCGGCATCTACTTTATCAAGTCAAGGGGTAAGGAAATTGGTTTGTATCTTACACTCGGCATGACGACAAAGGATTTAATCCGTATGGTTGGTTTTGAAAGCCTTGTCATTGTCATCGGCTCATCCCTTTGCGGGTTATTATCCGGATGGATTTTATCGGGGTTGTTTTACATGATTCTTGAGAAAATACTTGCTATTGAAACATCGATTTATTATATCGATTACCGAACCTTTTTGTTGAGCCTTGGAACTTTTGGATTGGTATATCTATGCAACATGCTGTTCGCATACAGATTTATTCGCAAGCTTTCCATTGTTGAAATAACAAAATCCACAAGTACAAAAGGTATTTCAAAAAGCCATCCGATCATAGGCTGTGTCTCTTTATTAATATTTGGGTCATCGCTCTGGTTTTCCAATGCTGCTTTCTCGGGTAACGAGCTGGTAAGAGAACTTATCAGAGAAACATCCATGTCAGTTTTAATGTTGTCTTTAATTGGTATATTTGTATCTTTGTATTTTATATTATCCTTTTCCATCGGTGGCATAAGAGTAATTTTAAAGAGATTCCCTAAGCTGTATAATAGGGCTCTTCTCTTATTATCTAATCTTTCGCATCGCTTTTTCTCGTACAAGGTAAATCTCTATATAGTATCTATGCTTATTGCAATGGGTGTTTTCTTTATAGGTGTCGGCTATATATTTTATGCCTTTACAGACATTAGAATTGAGAATTATGTACCATATGACTTCATGATTGAAACAAATGGCGGCATTAACGATATCAGTGAACAGGAAGTAAAGAGTATTGTTACGGACAACGGCGGCATTTTCAAGTCTTTTTCCGCTTTGGAGTTTGTGAATAATGTAAATTATATGGATACACAAGATGGATTCATTTACTCGGATATTGATAGTATTTTGATCAGTGAATCGAATTTTAACAAGCATATGGGATTGTCAATTGATTTAGCTCCAGAAGAAATCTTAATTTTATATAATGAACCGGAACTGGCTGCCAAACCAATAACATACGATACACTTATAACTATTGAACCCTGGCGGGAAGGAATAGACCGTGCCAATGCTTTTCGTGATAATCCATTGGATATAGAAACTTTCAAAGACTCTTTGGGAGATACTCCCTTCTTATTTTATCATGTGGAAAATACTGATAGCATGTATGCCGCCTTTATTAATTCCTATGGCAATGCCGAGTTTGATACTGTTATAGCAAATGTTGTTGATGATGTCGTTTATGAAAGTATCAATACGCCTCGTTATATGCTCTATCTGTTTGACGTAAAAAGTGATAATAAGGAAAAAATATTCAATGCAATCCTTGCTTCCCTACGCATAAAAAATAATGCGGATGACAGCTTATGGGCAAGCGAAGAAATTGACTTTGGTCAAAAAGATAATATACAACATCTTCGACCTATTTATAAAGCTGAACGCCATAAAATTGTATTTCGGATGGCAGGATTTATACTTTTCTCTCTCGCATTTTTAGGTATATTGTTCCTGCTGGCGTCTATTGTGGTCTTATATTATAAAATTGCCAGCGATGTTGATGGGGAAAAGGAGCAGATCATGCTCCTGCAAAAAGTAGGCTTGAGCCAAAAAGAATGCCGGTCCTATCTCCAGTCGCATCTTGCGGTGGTCTTTGCCTGTCCTTTCGTTATCGGTGGAATTTTGGGGTTATATTTTGTGAACATTTTATTATTATCTGTCTTGGATCCAGGGAATCTTATGCAGCAAGTTCTAGTCCTATACGGATTATTAGCCGTCTTGGATATTCTGTTCTACTTCTCATTGCGTAGGAACCTTTTTAGAGGTGTAGGCTTGTGATTGTTTTGATTTTGGCAGAGACGCAGAGCCAAGGGAGTATGACAAGAATGCCAAGTTGAGCAGCCTGTAGCCATCAAAACCAATATCGGAATTTTTGAGGATAATATGGGAGTATCCCAGTATTCCCTTGAATATTATTAATGGAATCGCACAAACTAATATATTTGGATAAGATAGGCATAATTTATCGTTGCCTATCTTTTATTTTTTATAAATCCACTATCTATTACATTCAAGACTTTAGGTCAACATGGTAGAAGGATATGAGTATTAGCATAAGGGTTCAGAAGGATTTTTCAACATTTATACGTATCTTGGAAAATTAGAAAAAAACTAACTATTCCTGATTTAAAAGGAGGATTTTGAATTTTTTAGACGAATAACCACCCAGATAGTTATATTGAATATAAGATTTTCCTAAATACAGGTGAATAGTAAAATGAAAGGAGGTTCTCGGATGATTGAAATGAAAAAGCTCGCTATTTCCAAGATATCTTTGATTGTCCTAATAATTGCCGGGCTAATATTTCCTGCTACTGTTGGCGCCGAAGAGGGTGTCAACCAAGCACCTTACTTCACGTACTTGGAATATGTGGAAACATTTGAGATCTATGAGGGGGAGAGTTTACCGAATCTGCAAGCGGAAGATCCGGATGGGGATACTATTACCTTTTCTGTTATTTTTGGAAGCTTGCCACCCGGCATTACCCTGAATGATGACGGAAGCTTTGACGGAACTGCAGGCAACCCTACTCATGATGCATATTATGTAGAAGTGGAAGCAAGCGATGGCAAGGGTGGAACTGACACAGCAGGACTTATGATCATTGTACACCCTGTAAATGATACGCCGGAATTTACAGGCGCTGCTGCCAATACCAGCCAGATAATATTAGTCGGGCAAGGACTTGCAGACCTGGAGGTATACGATCAGGATGGTGATACTCTTACTTTTAGCATTACAAGCGGGACCCTGCCCGGGGGAATTAGCATGAATGTCGACGGCAGCTTTACCGGAATTGCAGATACTTTCTCAGCAGGTACTTATACTGTTGGAATAAATGTTAATGATGGTAATATGGGAGTAGCTGATACAGTGCTCGTTATTATTGTAAATTGGCTCCCTTCATTTACAGATGCTGTTACTAACACCAGTCAGATTATTAATGAAGGGCAGGGTCTGACAGCTCTGGAAGCTACTGACCTGGATGGTGATACCCTTACTTACTCAATAACTGGAGGGAGTCTGCCTGACAATGTTTCTTTGAGTTTAGACGGCAGCTTTTCAGGATTTGTAAGCTTTTCTTCAGCCGGTGCATATTCGGTTACTGCAGCAGTATATGATGATAATGGCGGAGCGGATTGGACGGCGTTGAGCATTACGGTTAATGATGTGAATCGTTCTCCGGTGTTTTCCGATGCTGCTGCCAACACCAACCAAACCATACTGGCAGGACAGGGTTTGACAGCTCTTGAAGCTACTGACCCGGACAGGGACACTCTCACCTACAGCGTGATAAGCGGAGTGCTGCCTGACTGCATAACGCTGAATTCAAATGGTAGTTTTTCCGGCACTACAAGCACCTCCCCAGCAGGTTTATATACTATCGTAATAGGTGTTAGTGACAGCAAAGGAGGAACAGATCAAACAGAACTTGTTATTACTGTGACAAGACCTTCCGGTAGAGATGATGACGACGACGAAGATGACTCTCCCGATTCCAATAATAATTCCGGCAATAATACAAGTAATGGTACAAGCAATAATGACGGTTTGTCCGTCATTCAGCCAGACAGCCCATCTCATGTTCCGGGTGTTGTCTTTAGCGACCAGCAGGCAGCAGGAGTAAACAAGCCGGTAGCACAGATACAGCAGGAATTACAGCAGGCGGGCATAAAGGATGTAAAGCCAACAGATTGGTTTGCAGGTTCTGTAACGGTCTTGGTTCAGAGTGGTCTGCTCGGACCTGATACAGACGGCAATTTTCACCCTGAAGCAAATGTGTCTTTAGAAGAGGGTATTTCCGTCTTTGCAAAGGTTCTTGGGATTGCAGCAAAGGATGATGCACCTTCTCAAGCTGTAGCTAAAATGCAGGAAGCAGGATTGATGGGAACCGGTACTGGTGCAAGTCAGGATATGAGCCGGTTGGAATTTACCAGGCTAATGGGGCAGGCATTAGGTGTGGAAACAAATGCTATTATATCCCGGGATCAATACCCCTTTGCAGATTTTGACTCGGTTACCCCAGAGGAACGGGGTTTTATTAAGGCAATGTATGACCTGGGCATCATAAAGGGCTATTTGAATGATGGGATACGTACCTTCAATCCGAATGAAATACTCACAAGAGCTCAGCTTGCAATCCTGGTCGACCGTATATTGGGCACACATCAATAAGCTGAATAGATGAAGTTTAGTGCCAGTCTGTCAGCTTATTAACTTATTCATTTAAAAGCAGAGGGAGTCTATCCTTCTGCTTTTATCTACCAAAACCAATATGCAAGCTTTTCAAGGTATGATGCAAGCATCCCAGTAACCTTAATAATTATGCGAAAAATGCATTTAATAATTAGTTGTAAATTTGGATAAGCTCAAGTAGCCTATCCAAATTTCTTCGGCAATATGTTCTTTTGTTCTGTATCTGGCATCATATTCCATAGCGGCTCTAGGCGCTGCCAATTGCCAGGTGCTGAAAGGTGGGATTATTCATCTTGATGATGTCAGCGGCGCGATTGCATTGGACTACAAAACTATACAAAACACTTTGAAACAAATTTCTATGACATATATCTGAGGCAAGAAGTTTTTAATAAGTTTCTGAAAAGCATTGGTAGAGCATATCAATAATTACTAACGTGCAAAACCTGAAAATTCCCGAATTCTCAACGCTTTCGGGAATTTTCATTTTTTTAACTGAAAAAGTCGGGTTATAACATATACTACAGATGATGGAAATACTAGATGAAATTAATAAATTGACAATTAAAGATGGCGAGGAGTGAGGAAAAGAAGATAAGCGGACGGTAAAAAGCTGCGGTTAATGGCTGCAGCTTTTTGGGTTACATCTTATGTGTTGGTTAAATGAAAGTTGTAGATTTGAGTAATGTAAAAATACAAATTTAAATACATTACATGTATGGGTTATGAATATATTATAGCATTTTGATATTAGGCATTGAAATATTGTAAAATACAAAACCAAATCAAAACGCGTTTTGAAAAGCTGGAAGTGAATATTATCAGAAGTATAAATGCTATTTTGAGACAAGAAATATAAGCAAAAGGGATGGTTATTTTTGCTTATATTTAGTGCATATGGAATAAAATCTTAAAATGATCTTGGGAGTGAGAACTATGCCCAGACAAGCAAGAACTCAAAGCCTAACTAATTACTATCATGTAATGAATTTGTGTTTAGTCATGGATGTGATAATGTTGCATGATTTTACGCTGAATTTTACGAATAATAAAGGTATAATAATAACAACAAGGAAAGGAGTTGTTTGCTATGCCAAATATCAAGCCTATTTCTGATTTAAGGAATTACAATGAAGTCCTGCGGGATATTGCCATAGGTGAGCCGGTGTTTTTAACCAAAAATGGCAGAGGGAAATTTGCTATTATCGATATTAATGAATATGAAAAATTAAAGGCGTTGCTGAAGCTGATGTCGCAGCTTGCCCAGGGAGAGCAGGCCGGAAGAGAAAAAGGATGGATGACTATCGAGGAAGTGGAAGCAGAACTGGGGATTGAAAATGTATGAGTTAAGAATTTCGCCTGAAGCAGCGAATTACTTGACAGAAATTAAAAGCTATATTTCTCAGGAACTTTGTGATCCGCAAGCGGCTGTCAATTTAGTTTCTAAAATCACGAGAAAAATACGTGGATTATCAGAGTATCCTCAAGTTGGCGCGCCACTCACTTCTGTTGCAGATATTCAGACAGACTGTCGTTTTCTTGTTTGTGCCAATTACTTGATACTTTACAGGTGCGAAGGTGAAAATATTTTTGTTTTGAGAATTTTATACAGTAGGCGAGATTATATGCGGATCCTGTTTAGCGCTTTGTCAGAGGATGAGAAAAAATAGATAGAATTTAGGAACAGCATATCGGTCCCTTTGTCCCAGAACAATGTCACGAGATAGGAGGATTAAAGGATTATGAATTTTAGAAAGCACTGTTTTCTGATAGGTGCTGCAGTTCTTACTGTTTTTATTGTTATTGTTGCACTGCTAATAAATGGTCAAAATTCAGATGCTGATAAAAAAGGAGTGCTTATAAGCGGGTATCAGGGAGATAAAAATGATAATATGAAACAAGTGTCAAATATCAATGCTGCAGAGCCATTTGAGATATACATGGTTCAGGAGAATGTAGAGAACAATTTGGAATTAAATGGTCTTCCTCTGGATGATAAGCCGGTTATTGGAGGAGAGCAGCTGATTGCTTACTATTGGGATGCGCACATCCTGAAAGTTAAGGCAGGAGAATATCTGGAAAAAATCAGAAAATATACTCCCGTTTCCGGAAGACCATTTGTGCTGGTATCTAATGGCAAGAGGTTGTATAAAGGCTATTTTTGGACTTCTTTGTCTTCGGTATCGTTTCCTGCAACGCCATTAATAGATATAGAAGGAGTACCCAATGAAGAAGAACTGTACATTCAGAGGGAGAGGGATGAGGTCCTTTTACAATTGGTTCTTTCTCCAAATATGAAAAACCGGCAGGATTTACTGAATCAGATTGAGCTTTTCAATGCGTTAAAAGAGTCCGGTAAGCTTGTTGAATCATCAACGCCTCCGGAAGATGCGGAAAAAGCGTATAGAATTGATATGTCCGGAACAGAAAAGGTGACCATTGAGCAGGATGAAAAGGTAATTTATACAATTAAAGAGACTGCTGAGTTAAAAAACTTTTCATCCTATCTGGATAATATGACTTTGCTTCCAAATGACAATAAAATAAGGGTGAACAGATCGTCCATAATCAAATTCAGACTCTGGAACAAGGACGGTACAACAGTAAGCTACGATACCGTGTATGATAGTTTATACGACCTGGGATATATTGATATAAACGGATTAAAGGTGAGGGCAGATCTGGATTTTTTCCGTCTGCTTGAAAGCTATCCACGATATCCCGGATCAAGTTATGATGTTCCGGAGGATGTCGTAAGTCTGTTTGAGAACTATGGGTGGACAGTTTCTTTCAAAGTAAATGAGATGAAAGAGAAGCTCCCAAGTGATCTAAAATATCAAGCAGGAGAATTTCCGGTAAAAATATATTGGGCATATAATTTTGCACTGGCCAAAGCAATTGGATCAGGCGATCTGAACCAGTATCTTGGAAGGACGGTAGATATTGAGATATATAGATTAAATGAAGGGTTGCCGGAGGAATTTGAGCCTAATATAGAAGCAAGGGGAGTAGTCATAAGAAGCCAAGGAAAAATCATTGGCGCTTATATGAACAGAGGGCGGCATTCCAGCTTTGCGTGTTCTCTTGACCGAAAAACATTGGAGCAAATCACAGGTAAAAGCTGGGCAGAATGGCTGGATAGTTATATTGATTTTGATAACAAGCTTCTTAAAGAACTAAGTGTCATGACTCCTGAAGAAGTAATTAAGACAAGTTTTGATGCCCTGGATAAAGGAGATTATAAAAGATATTATGCTACTTTTACTATAAAAAGGCTAGTTTCTTATTTATCCGGCAATATGGATTTTTCTGACTTGTATAATAAGGGGTTTCCGGAGTCAAATATTAATAAAGCAAAACTACTTAATATAGGAAATAGCCGGGATGAAATAAATTATAAAATGTATCCGGTGGAAATAGACTTTGATTTTAAGAGGATGATAACAAGTGACGATGGTCCCCAGCCACGATTTGTTGGAATTGAAAAAGAGTCAGAAAATATTGGGTGGCGTATCAGTGGAATCGGAACAGGACCATGAGATTCGAAGGTAATAAGGGAGTATCTCAGTAACTTGCATATAATTCAGAAAAGTGCATATATTAATTACTTTTGGGATGGGTACTTACAGTACCTATCTTTTATTTTGCATAGACTCACTATCTATTGCAGTAATATGTTCTTATGTTCTGTAACTGCCACCATAATCATATAAAAAAGTAATATATTGACAATTGGATTGAGTGTATGGTATAGTTTAACTACCTAACGGTCGGAAGTGAATGATGGTGAGAGGAGGAATAAAAGATTATTTCAACTAAAGAAAGAATTAAACAGGTTGCTATTACACTTTTTTCCAAGAGAGGGTACTATGGAACGTCCATGAACGACATAGCAGATGCTGTGGGTATTGTCAAAGCATCCCTGTACTCTCACTACTCGGGAAAGGATGAGCTGTTTCTGGCTGTTGCCGAAGACTTCATCCAGGATTTCAAACAGCTCAGTGATCGTATGTATGAGACCTCGGAAAGCATGGATATACCGGATAAACTGTACTACATCTTTAAAGAGTATATTCTTCATTACTTGAGAAATCCACTATTGATCAATTTTGCGATGCAGAGTGTTCGGTTTGTACCTGATGAACTGATAGAACAATTCTTTCCCAAGTATGAAAAACTTGCAGATTATTACAGACAAAGGTTGAAGGATGTTTTTTCAGAAGGTATGAAGCAGGGAATCATCCACCCTGGTGATCCGGAGAAAAAGGTCTGGTCGCTAATGATCACCAGAGACGGGGTGCTGGCATGGATAGTCGTGAAACAACTGGGAGAGGAATACATCGAGGCGTTCTGGAACGACTACTGGTTCGGGGCGGTAGAACAGAATAAGAAGTAAGGATTATTTTTAATGTGGGGGAGCATAAAAATGAAAAAAGTTACGGTATTTATCGGGAGCCCGCGAAAGCAGGCAACTTACCAGGCAGTCCAAGAATTTGAAAAGAATTTAAAGTCATATGGGGAAATTGACTTCGAGTATATTTTCTTAAAAGATTATCACCTTGAATATTGCAGTGGTTGTTGCTTATGTTTTGATAAGGGAGAGGAATATTGCCCCTTGAAAGATGACCGGGATGTACTGCTAGAGAGGCTGGATGGTTCAGATGGAGTTATTTTTGCCACTCCCAGTTACTCGTTTCAGGTAACGGCGCCCATGAAGAACCTGTTGGACCGACTGGCTTTTGTTCATCACCGGCCGCGATTTATGGGCAAGAGCTTCACGTCTATTGTCACCTACGGCATATTCGGAGGAGCCTCTATTGTAAAGTATCTGGAGTTTACGGGAGAGAACTTAGGGTTTCACGCAGCAAGAGGATGTAGTCTGATGACGTTAAGCCCCATGACTAAGCGTCAGCATAGAAAAATATCGCAGAAAATCGAGAAGGCATCCATGAGATATTATAAGGAGCTTATGCGTCAAACGCCGCCAACCCCTTCTTTTTTAAGGCTGATGATATTCCGGTTGAGCCGAACAACTATGAATCTGTTTCGGGATGAGGAATCCCGGGATTATCGCTATTATAAAGAAAAAGGCTGGTTTAAATCCGATTATTATTATGATGTGAATTTAGGCCTTATCAAAAAGTCGGCAGGTCGTTTTTTTGATTTTTTGGCGCAACGGATGGCCAAGAACAGATAGGAGATAGCTAGCCTTAATTCAGGAAAATAGGGATAAAGGTTTTCTAACATCAAAACCAATATCGGAAATTCCGAGGGTAATACGTGAGTATCCAGTAATCCTGGATATAATATAAATAACAGCATATAATAATAAATTCGTTGGTAAAAGGAGGTTCGCCTATCTTTTATTTTAGCTTACTAATGCAATATTATGGAATATTTGTAAATGGAATGATAGAATATTGATGAAGCTATTTATTTTAGGGGTGGAAAGATATGCGTGGAAATGCTATAAAGTATCATTTGTTAAAACTGGCTAAACCTCTTTTGATTGCACTTCCGTTAAATTTGCTGGTTGGGCTGATATACTGCTTAATAACAAAAAAAATGTCCATAGTTTCATATTCTGATGTGATGTTAATTATAGGGGGAGTGTATGCTGCAATTGGAGGGATGTGTTTTCTGGGGGGGATGGATGCCGGAACGAAAAGCACAATGATCTGGTTAAGAGATTCTAACCAAAAAAATATTGATGACTCTAGCCGCATCAATTTCAACATGACGCTTTTCATAATCGGAATAATTACAACATTGATTTCCTATTTAATAACTATTTTTCCGTAGTTTTCAATAACTAAAGTCTCAATAATTGCGGTACATAACTGTATTTGTTCGGTGCCTGCACCAGTATCTACTTATACTTAATCTTTTCATATTAGCTGATTTCTTGCTCCTGTTTCCGGCATGACTATATCATTCCTCTTCGGACAGGGAGAGAATTTGGCGCAAATCTTCGGTGAAAAGTTGAGTTCCCGGCGAGCAGTCGTTTTCTATAATGGATTTGAGAAAGACGAGCGTATCACCCTCCTGCCGGAAAATTAGATAGGTACAGTCCGGATAACCTGGCATGACCCAATTATCCTCAGTTATGTACATACCGCCGGCCAGAACAATATTCTCCGGTGACTCGGAGAGAAACTCGTAGTTCATTTGATAGATAACCAGCTTCATCCCGTCCAAATCGTCGTAGGTATAGCTGTATGTCAAAGCTTCAATTCGCCAGTTGACGTACCCGTAATCCGTAAAGTACGCCCGCATATCTTCAAAGGACTGACCGACCTTTTCCCTTGCAGCTTCCAGTACAGTATCAGGTACATCAATGCCGTCCATAACAATACCGATTTCAGTGGCAGAATTGTTATCAGCCGTATCCGCGGTATCACCTACGGATTCTTTCTGCCATTTGTCTTCTGCAGTGCCGGTAAAGGTACATCCTGCACAGACGGCAGCAATGAGAACCACTGCGGTCACAGCAAGGATAAATGCTTTAAGATGCTTCATGATCATATCAACCCTTCCTTTTATGTTTCTCTTGCCTGCATACAGAATAACATTACATTCCACATTATACCATATTGTGAGTTTCTTTGAAACAAAACTCTAGAAGACTTCACCCCCAAGGTTTTTCATTAATAAGTTGACAAGTTGACAGACTAATACTTAAAGATTAGAAAGAAGGGACTACATTATGAAAAACGAGAGCCCTCCTGATATTATTGGAATGCTGGATGATAAACTTATTCATAGAGTAAATGAAGAGAGCATGGCAGTAAAAGCCTCGCATAAAAAGAAATCATCAAGAAAGAGAATATTTGCTGCATTCTTTGCACTGTTGTTTGCTGTGAGCTTGATTACATATGCTGTCTCTTTAAGTTTTAGAGGGTTATTGGCTGAGGTGCTTCATTTGGATATCGAAAACACACATTATATAGGACTTTCTGATAGTGATAATGGTATCACCTTGAAAGTTGTATCCTCACATACTGGTAAAAAGACAGCCGTTGTCTTGCTTACCTTTGAAAAAGAAAACGGTCAGGCTTTTGGAAATGGTATGAATCCTAACATCATCTTATGTGATGAAAAGGGTAAGAACATCTTCGGATCAGGTATGACAGGCGGCATTTATACGGAGCTTTCGGAGGATAGTAAAACTTTATTCTGCTACTACACATGGATCTTCCCCAGGGATTTTTCCGGAAAAACTGTTACTCTTAAGGTTGATGAATTATGCTGCAACTGGTCTGAGGTACCCGAAAAGTCATGGCCGGATAAACTCATTCGCGGCAACTGGTCTGTAAGCTTCGAAATGTTGGAAGATAAAGACAATACTATAACTGTACAAAACCCCAATAAATCAAAAACTGTGATTATGTGTGGAAAAGAACTTCAAATTGATAGTGTTTCATTAACTGACATGCTTTTAATTGTCGATACAACTACGCTGAACGATTCCGGTATGCCGCTTGATCCTTTAAGTAATGTAAGCACAGCGAGCGGTTCATACTATGGTGTATATATCCAAATGGAATATACTGACGGAAGAGTATCCAAACAAAAAGACTGCAAACTTGATGAAGATGAAAACATCATTGCATGGTTTCCTGAAACAATTCCCATGGATGAAGTTGCGGCGATACATGTTGGTGATGTAATTATCAATGCCAGAAGATAGATTAGCAGCATTACCAAGCAGCTGGGACGGTTTCTTTCTGCTTTCCATTAACAAATGCTTTTGTTCAATAAATCACCATCTCATATTGTCTCTACGTTGTATTTTATATCATTACAGTATTAAGTTTTATACTATACTTCACCTGAAAGCTGGATATACTAACAAAGGTGTTGTATAGCTTTACGTGAGGAAGGATGGTTTTAGATCATATGGAGTTATCACCAAGGTTATATAACTGGTTTGTAAGGCCGAAATGGTATGGAGTTAAAGTGCATGGTCAGTATCGACAGCTTTGTTTATACAACAAGCTCTCTTTTTCTGCTACGCTTGTTAAGTAAGGATTATCTTTGAGACGGTTATTTTTTATGCACAAGGAGATGTATTATGGTTAATGTAGCAATTCCAAGGGCTATGTCCTATTACTACCTATATCCTTTTTTTAAGACTTTATTTTCTGATTTTAAGGTTGATACTGTTCTATCAAAGCCTACTACAAAGGCTACATTACAGTTAATATCGGAATGTCCTACTGATGAACCATGTTTGGCGGTTAAGCTATATTTTGCCCATGTAAAGCAGCTGTCCGAAGAGAAGAATGATTATATTTTTTTGCCTAAAATAGTCAGTGTGGAAAAAGGGACCTTTTGCTGTCCAAAGTTTATCGGCATACCGGATATGGTAAAAAGTGCATATGACATGAAAGAAAGGATATTATCTCCCCGAATCAACTTGTCAGAGAAGCGCTGTATGATGGAAGATATCTCAGAGCTTGCACATAGGTTAGGTTATAGGAAACATAATATTTCTCAGATTATCACCCATGCATGGAAGGTTCAAAAGAATGTTTTACAATACATGGTTGATAACCGGCTTACAACAGAAGAAGCCTATACCATATTCGAAAGGAGAGGGGATTTAAATGTCTATAACCCTCGGATAGGTGTAGAAGGTATTAGCGCTGCTATCGGTTTAATAGGACATCCGTATGTTCTGTATGAATGGATCAGCTGCGATTTAACAAGACGTTTACGAGAGTACGGTAAGGTCATTACGCCTGAGATGATTGACAAAGGGCAGATAAAAGCTCAAATGAAGCATATTTACGAAGGTCACAAGCTTTGGAGTTTTGAAGCACAAATGCTTGGGGCGGCTTTACACCTTATAAGAAACCATTTGGTAGATAAGCTTGTGTTGGTTGGATTATTTGAATGCGGTCCCGAATCAATCATTGAAGTATATATTGAGGAGGAAGCAGAAAAGTTTAGAATTCCCCTCCTTAAACTGTATATGGATGACCAAACCGGAGAGGCAGGTTTAATTACAAGAATAGAAGCTTTTATGGATACTTCGGCAGATGTAACTGTAGAACCGGAAAAAAATCACAGTTCAAAAATGAGAATTTCTAAAAAAGCCAGTACAAAACCAGTTATTGGATTTCCTTCCATGGGTCATCTTGACATTGTAATGGACTCAATTTTTAAGGAATGTGGAGTCAAGACCATAAAACCGCCTGCGTTGTCCCGGCAAGCTATTGAACTAGGAAAAGAATTGGCACCTGAATTTATTTGCTTGCCTATGACTGCAACCCTTGGGCAAATGCTGCAGATGTTGGAATTAGGGGTCGATCACATTTTTATGATCGGCGGGAAGGGCAAGTGCCGATTGGGATGGTATGGGCAAATACAAGAACTGCTTCTTAAGAGGAAAGGACTATCCTTTGATGTGTTAATGCTGGATTCACCGTTTCCTTTGATTGAAAAAGGCAATAATTTTGTAAATACATTAAAAAAAGTCACCGGCGGTGCGGATTGGGAAAAAGTGATAAAGAGTACACTGTTTGGATACCACAAATTAAGAATACTTGATGAGGCTGAGATTCTTTGCAGAAGGTTTCGTGCTTTTGAAAAGAGACGTGGAGAAGCCGATAGGCTTTTTACCGCATTAAAACATCATATTCATATGGCGTGCGATTATCAGTCCATGTCCAAAGTTCATAGAGAATTTGAGGAAAAAATGATATCTATTGAAACCGAGGACACAAACCCTTTAAGGATAAGGCTTGTAGGGGAATTTTGGGTACTAATGGAACCTTTTATCAATATGGAAATAGAAAAGCATCTTGGGAGCCGTGAGGGTGTGCGTATTCTGGTTGAAAGGGAAGTGAGCATTAGCCATTGGCTGCAGGGTAATCTTTTGCATAATAAGAAAGCCCTGGCCAGGAAAAGAGAAATTGAAAAAGCGGCAGCCCCGTATCTCAGTGAACCGGTAGGCGGGCATGGGCAGGAAAGTGTCGGGTTGACGGTACTCGCTTCTAAAGAAAGGATAGACGGAGTAGTTCACTTGATGCCTTTCACCTGTATGCCGGAAATTGTGGCTCAGAGCATCATAACTAAAGTGAGCGACAAGCTTGATATTCCGGTGCTTTCGCATATTGTCAGCGACCAAACCGGAGAAGCCGGGGTTGAAACAAGATTAGATGCTTTTATAGATTTATTGATGGAAAAACGATTTGAAAAAAGCTTAATTTGAGGTGACAACAGATGGAAAACTATATTGGAATTGATGTTGGGAGCGTTACGACAAAACTAGCCCTCATAGATGAAAATGGCAGCATGCTCTGGAATACATATATGCGAACAAAAGGCGGGCCCATTGAAGCGATACAAAAAACCTTTATAGGGCTTTCAAAAGAAAAATATGATAACATTGAGATCAGCGGTGTCGGAGTAACAGGCAGTGGTCGGCATTTAGCTGCTGTAATGGTAGGAGCAGATATCATAAAAAATGAAATAACTGCACATGCTGCTGCTGCAAAATATGTGGAACCAAAAGTCAGTACGGTTATTGATATTGGTGGGCAGGATTCCAAGATTATTTTTATCAAAAACGGTGTGTCGGTAGGGTTTAATATGAATACGATTTGTGCTGCGGGTACAGGGTCTTTCTTGGATCATCAAGCCCAGAGGTTAGGAATTCCTATTGAAAAATTTGGAGATTATGCTTTGGAGTCTATGAGTCCTGTGAAGATTTCCGGAAGATGCGGTGTGTTTGCAGAATCGGATCTTATCCATAAGCAGCAGCTAGGCTACAAGAAAGAAGACCTGATTGCAGGTCTTTGTATTGCCCTTGTTGGTAACTTCCTTTCCAACGTAGCAAGAGGTAAAAAAACAGAGCCTGTTGTATTATTTCAAGGAGGAGTTGCAGCAAATGCTGGTATAAAAGCAGCATTTGAGCAAAAGCTCAAGATGCCGGTAGTTGTTCCTAAACATCATTCAGTTATGGGAGCATGGGGGGCAGCACTGCTGGCAAAGCAGTGGAAAGAAAGAACCAATGAACCGACTCACTTTTACGGAATAAACCGGATTAGCACCTTTGAATGCAAACCAAGAACTTTTTCTTGTTTAGATTGTTCAAATACCTGTGAAGTGAATGAGTTTTATATTGATGAAAAATTGATTAGCAGATGGGGCAGCCGTTGTGGGATATGGTCAGACCTGGACAGATCATCTGCAGACCGGCAAAATGACCGGTATTTTCCTCTAAGAGGCTGGAATAATGATAGGATTCAGTAAAAATAAATGGCTGCTGAAATTTTTCAATAGCCGTTTATTTTTTACTATTCTCTTTCACCTGGGAATACTTCATAGATATCCTTATGGTAACAGCCCGCACGGAGTCTGCCGATAAAATTCGCGGGCTGGGCCTTGGGGCGGATGATTACATCGCCAAACCCTTTGACCCAGCCGAGCTGGTGGCAAGGGTCAAATCACATCTGAACCGCTATGAGCGGCTGACAGGTTCTGCAAAAGGCGGCAAGGATGACACTATTATGATCGGGGACTTAAAAATACTTCCCAAAAGCTGGAAGGTCCACAAGGGAAAAACCGAAATCAAATTGCCCAACCGCGAGTTTGAGCTTTTATTATTCCTCGCGGAGAACCCCAATACGGTTTTTTCGAAGGAACAGCTTTTTGAAAGGATATGGGGCTTTGATTATGTGGGCGACAGCGCAACCGTCACTGTGCACATCAACCGTATCCGTGAGAAAATCGAGGATGACCCATCCAGGCCGAAGGTCATAGAAACCGTATGGGGCGCTGGATACCGGCTTAACCTTTGAAAATATGATTTGCAGTATTATAACCATGTGGACTATATCCGCATGGTTTTTTGTGTTCAATTTGTTGCCTCATTATTTAGAAAATGTTTATCTCTTTTCATCCAGTAATTTATGAATTACTCCTATAATGAGTTTATCAACGCAAAAGGAGGCTTATAAGTGAAACTTACAATCAAAAATATAAGTAAAAATTATGGTAAAAAGCAAGCCTTAAATGGCATCAGCTTTGAAATGGAAAATGGCGTTTACGGCCTGCTGGGGCCTAACGGGGCAGGTAAGAGCACACTTATCCGTATTTTAGCCGGAGTGATGGAGGCAAGCGGCGGCGAGGTTATGGTAAATGGAAAGAACAGAAAGGCGTGCGACCGGGAGTACCGGTCAAAACTGGGCTATCTTCCGCAGTCGCTGGACTTTTACCCCGAGTTTTCAGGGCTTGATTATCTGCGCTTTATTGCCGCACTCAAAGGGATGAAAGGTGCGGCTACGGAAAATAAAATCAAGGGATTGGCCGAGCAAGTAGGGCTGTCGGGGGATTTGCACCGCAAATGTATAAATTATTCCGGCGGCATGAAGCGGAGGCTAGGTATTGCGCAAGCGCTCTTAAACAATCCGGAGATACTCATACTTGACGAACCCACGGCAGGGCTTGACCCCCATGAGCGCATCAAGTTCCGCAACCTCATCTCGATATTCTCCCGAGACAGGACGGTGCTTCTCTCCACGCACATCGTTTCCGACGTCAATTCTATAGCTAAACAGACTGTAATGATCAAAGACGGCATGGTTGGCAGGATGGAGAGAAACGAACATTTCGTGGATGCGATGGAAGGCAAGGTTTGGCTTCTTATAATGTTAGTTGACGAACTGGTCGTTTACCAGAACAACCACATCATTAGCAATGTCATACCCGTAGGCAATCGTATGGAGGTGCGGGTAGTGTCCGATAAGAAACCTGCGCCCGATGCCGTAGCCACTATACCAACACTTGAAGATGCTTATCTTTACGAATTTAATTCTGATTGGAGGACTGAATGATGAAACTGTTTCAGTATGAAATGAAGAAGCTTCTGTTTAACAAAAGTCGCCTAATTCTGCTGGCTGTAATATTTATTATTTGTACGCTTATGGGACTTCTCTCAGCTGAAGGGTCTTTAGCGCTCAGAAAAAGCGATGACTATAGCGAGTACATCAGGCTGGTTTCTGAAAACACCGGAAAATTAAACCCTGAACAATTGGCTGAATTCAGAGCAATATCCGAAGCGACCGAGGCAGAATATCGCAAAGGTAATGAAGATGGATTTTATATGTACCTGCATCATAACCCTGTTCAGAAATTCCATAACGATTATACTAAATTTGGTGAAAGAGTTCACGAATACTGGAACGGCCCGGAATATCAAAATGAAGCAAATATTATGGGAGTTTATCCCATACAGGAGAAGTTGAAAGAGCTTTCCTATAAAACGGACATATATGAATACAAATATTACAAAAATCGTTTGGACACCGAGCTTTCCCTGGGCAAGCCTGTTTTTGAGAACACGCTTTTTTGGAATAACTTTTCCCTTGCGTTTGATCCCTCCAGAGTGGGGTTCCTGCTCCTAATGTTTTTGGCGTTCATAATCTCCCCTGTATTTACACAGGAAGTGAAAACCGATATGGACAGTATTGTACTTTGCTCGGTCAAAGGCCGTCGTGAGATTGTTACTGCCAAACTGCTGTGCGTCTGTGCGACTTCCGCTATCCTGACCACCATATTTTTCTTGGGGATGTTTTTCGGTACTTATATATTCAACGGTAATATAAACGGTTTTGACGCGCCTGCCCGTTGCTTTGCAGGGTTTGCGTGGACAACACTTGACACGACAGTAGTATGTTGCTATGCTGGGTGTTTTGTGGCTAATACTTGTTGCGATGGCTTTTGGCTTGGTCAAAACATACAATGTATTCGGTATGCCGGTGTCATACGGAGCGGTAACCTTTGCAGTATGTCTTGCCCTCAGCGCGGCTGCTTGCCTGCTGACATATATCGCACAGAAGAGACGGTCGGTGGTGTGATACGCCGGGATGGAAACTATGAATATAATAAACCAGGACAGACTGATACATCATCATGAAGATTTAGGTTCTTTGTTCGACGATCCACAACAAAAATATACATAAAAATATAAAACTTAACATAATATACATTACTTCGATTTGGCAGTGTGATATAATATTATCAAACTATCAGCTAGTGGCTAAAGTCGTGATAATGTGTTTACAGGTAAAACCCGTTGATAAAATGAATTTAAAATAAAATGTGCTATGGGGAGGCAGTGTGGGAACATATCACAATCGAAATTCCGGCAGCTTTATGTACCGCAGTTTTTGATAGCCTTTTTAAGATTATAACAGGCTGACTAACGGTTGCCTGTTTTTTATTTTGAATAAAAATATATATTAGAAAAAATTTACAAAACAAATAATGGGGGGAAGTCAAAATGCCAAATAAAGTAAAGGTTTCACTTGTTGTAGAAATCATAGGTATTTGCCTGGGGCTGGTAATACTCTCTTCGGTAGCAATAGCGGGGGTTTCGTACAATACCGCAGAGAAAGCAATTGAAAAATCTATCGGGGAGTCCATATTAAACATTACGGAAGGTATCGCCGGCAGCCTCGACAGTGAGAGGTTTCAGGAATTGAAGACTGCTGAAGACATGTCAAAAGAGACATTTAAGGAATTTTACAATAATCTGGACAGCCTCAGAAGATCGTTGGGGCTGGAATTCCTGTATACAATGAGAAAAACTGCAGACGGCAAGTATATGTATGTAGTAGACGGTTCGGCAATAGACAATCCTGACAGATCGGATTTAGGAGACATCGAAGACCCCGAAAACATGACTGATGCATGGATGGCAAGCTTCGATGGGAAAGAGTCCTATGAACTGTACGATTCACAATGGGGCTACTTAATTTCTATATATGTGCCGATAAAAAATGCTTCAGGAGAAGCAATAGGCATGTTGGGTGCCGATCTGAGTGCAGATCATGTTGCGGCAAGCATTCAGGCAATGGGCAGAAATATTATGATCAATGCTATAATAGTGGCTTTTTTAGGCATAATTATCGCAAGCATCTTTTCCTTTTTCCTTGTCCGTTCTTTGAAAGAATTGCAGTCCAAGGTTCAATTAATGCGGCAAGGTGATTTGACTATAAGGATAAAAAGCAGACGAAAGGATGAAATCGGCCAGCTTGAGAGGGATGTCAATGTACTTGTAGAAACTCTTTCAAATATGATTAGTAATATATATAAGAAATCAGGCGATGTAAAAGCTTTTGCCACAAACCTGACCTCCACCTCGCAACAGATAGCCGCCTCTTCTGAAGAAACTGCCAATGCCATTGGAGAGATTGCTAAAGGTGCAACAGAGCAGGCCCAGGAACTAGCAGTCATAACAGAAGCTCTTGAGAATTTTAACGAATCAGTCCATGATATTTATACAGCCCTTGTTGCTGTAAAAGGCAATACCGAATTAACCGGCAAGCTTTCAAAGGAAGGCAACAGCCTGCTGCATTCATTGACACAGTCTATCAATGAGACAAAAGCCGCCTTTGCAATTGTGTTCCGGAATATTGGCGAATTGAACGCTAATGTAAAACAAATAGATGAAATAAACGCAGTAATCCAATCCATATCGGATCAAACTAACCTTCTTTCACTTAATGCAGCGATTGAAGCAGCGAGAGCAGGTGAAGCAGGAAGAGGTTTTGCAGTAGTAGCTGACGAAATAAGGAAGCTTGCAGAACAATCGAAGCATTCGACAGACAATATTAGAGATATGATTGGTAAAATATTGGAAGGTGTACAAAACGTCGTGACAACTAGTGATGAAGTGAAGGATAAATTGTCAGGGCAGATTGAAATAGTTGAAAATACAAATCATTCCTTTGATGGTATATTGAACTCATTAGATGAAGCGGTCCCAAAACTGGAACAAACATTTGCCGCAGCTGACCGTATAGTGCAGAATAAGGATCTAGTCATTGAAAAAATACAGTCTGTTTCGGCTGTAGCTGAAGAAGTATCAGCTTCATCGGAGGAAATTACAGCATCATCAGAGGAAATGAGCGCCACAACCCAGCAGGTTGCATCTGCAGCCCAAAATCTTCAGCATGTCTCCGGTGAATTAGTTGATGAAATAAAAATATTTAAAATATAAGGGCAGCTTCGCAGTTTCAATATAGAAATACTGTTTGAAATTGCATAAATCTAAAGTCAGAGCGCATATTTTGTTAAGTATTAGCTAAAGAAGCAAAAATAACCTTCGCTGATGCTTTGTTAAGTAGGTTGTTAACTAAAATTAACAACCTACTTATATTGTTTATGCTTTTGTCAGAACATCTCTGTTCCTGAATCCAAGCAATCCGATCCCCGTCAGTACAGCTGAAAGACAAAGCAGCCAGAACAACTTAAACAGCGGCAGATCTGAAATATTAATAGTATAGTGGGCATAAGAGAAGGGGGAAATACGCATCAGTGACCAATCAATGAGCTGCATTTCCCATGTAACCTCCAATAAGGTAAACGATAACCAGACCACCCACCCCAGTGCTGTTATTCGAGGCCATAAGCCATATAATAAAGTGGCTAAACCTGACAGTAACCATACAGGTGGGATTTTTGAAACGCTCATTACAAAAATATGCCAAAATCCGATGCTCAAATCGCCGGCAGCAAGCCCGTAAACAAGTCCCCCTGCAATGCCCATGACCAGCAGCAATGCAGCAGAACCCAGAGTTGCTACGATCAAATGGCTGCTCATCCATCGGATCCGGCTGACCTGCTTATCCAGCAGCATTTCTGTTCTGCCTTCATTTTCTTCTTTTTTCAGACGCAATACAGTGCTCATAGACAGCCACAATAAGTGACATCAGATAGATGCCGATACTGATAAAGATATAGCCCAAACCCACCTCATGAGTCCAGCTTGTGCCGCCCAGGTTCGACAGCCAATCACTCATTCCTCCGGCATTGGATAAAACGGGAGAGATTGCAGCAAACACTACAATATACAATACTGTCCCCACAAGCCAACCGATAAAGCTTCTCCTATGCAGCCTCCAGGCCAATACCAAAGGACTGGAAAGATGGAGAGCTGCTTCCCGGGGCCCGGAACGGGCCAAAAGAACACCTGCCCCCAGGTCTCTGCGGGCAGAAAGTACATAGGCAATAAGGCTGGGTACAGCCGCAAAAGCAGTATAATACAGCAGTCCCCATCCATGATTGCCGGCAAATGGCTTGATCACACGCTGCCATGCCATGGGAGTCATCCATCTTAACAGGGTAAAGCCGCCTCCGAAGTTATTTAAGATCGCCATCAGCATTCCCAAGCCCAAAGCTGCTATGCCGATTCCACGGGCACTTCCGCTGTTATCCCGGAGCTGAATAGCTAAAGCACCTATTCCGGCAAAAAAGCACCCAATTGCCGACATGGTTGCTCCAAACAGAAAGGAACCACCTGCAGCACCTCCGAGGCCAATAATACTTAAGGCGATCAGCACCCCTGCTGCCAGATTCCCAACAACGGTCAGAATCAGCGCAGCAGTCAGATTTGCATAAGGGCCTACTATATAGGCACGGATCAACTCGCTGCGGCCTGTTTCTTCATCTGTACGGGTGTGCCGGATTACAGTAAGCAGGCTGCTGAGTCCCAATGCCAGTGAGAGTAGTGAAACAGTCCGCCATACGATTGCTCCCGGAAGGTCGATGGACATGACCGGGCCAAGAACCGCAGAGATCAAAGGGTCATTGTTAAATTGGGTCAGCGCACTCTGAAGTCCTTCGCTACGGCTGCCCATAGCAATGAAGGTAGCTGCATTTCCCAAGAGCAGAATCGAAGGAAGGAATACCCATACGGACAGCAAGAACCGGTCCCGGCGCAAAAATAGCCTGAAAAGCATTCCGGTACCCGTAAAATCACTGGTTTTCATCTCCAATTCCTCCTTTTTCACGGATATCGTCTCCATAATGGCGCATGAACAGCTCCTCCAGGCTGGGCGGTTCAGCTGTCAAAGCTTTGATCCCCAGCGGCAGCAGCACCTCCATCACTTCCGTCATTGCATTGGAATCCACAGAAAAACGGTACTTCAGGCCATCCCGGGACAGATCATGAACTCCGTACAGCTTACCCAGCCCAATAGCAGCGTTTTCTGTCTCGACATTAACGGTGGTACGGGTAAGATGCCGGAGCTCAGACAAGGTTCCTGATTCTACGATCTGCCCCTGACGGATAATGCTTACCCGGTCGCAAAGAGTCTCCACCTCCGACAGGATATGGCTTGAAAGGAAAACTGTCTTGCCGGCTTTTTTTACTTCCTCCACGCATTCCTGGAAGACCGTTTCCATCAGGGGGTCAAGGCCTGAGGTAGGCTCATCCAGAAGATACAATTCCGCTTCACAGGAAAAGGCTGCCACCAAAGCTACCTTCTGCCGGTTCCCTTTGGAATAAGTAATGCTCTTTTTGGTCGGATCAAGCTGAAAGCGTTCCAGCAGCTGTTTTTTCCGGGAAACGTCAAGCCCTCCATGCAGTCGCCCTAGAAGGTCAATGATTTCACCTCCGGATAGATCAGGCCACAGGGTAACATCACCAGGGACATAGAGAAGCCGGCGATGCAGTGCAACAGCATCCTGCCAGGGATCTCCGCCAAGCAGTGTGACTTCTCCTGACGTTTTTCGCAAAATCCCCAGCAGGATACGGATAGTAGTAGACTTTCCAGCACCGTTGGGGCCAATAAATCCGTGTACTTCCCCTTGCTTTACTGTGAGATCAATTCCCCTTAATGCCTGAGTCGTTCCAAAGGACTTAGTCAGCTTTTGAATATGAATTACATTCATGTACAGTCCCCCTAGTTTATATGTTTTATAATAAATTGCTATACTATATATATAATATCTAAAGAGGAAGTTTTTGTCAATAAGTTTTATATATGTTATATTGACTCATTATAAAACTTCTAGTATTATTATGATGAGGTGAAAACAAATGAACGGATATGAACGCAGAACAGAGTTAAAAAAAGATAAAATACGCACTGCCGCATTAGAGCTCTTTTGCATGTACGGTACAGATAAAACCAGTATAAATGAGATTGCTCAAAAGGCAGGGGTTGCGCCTGCCAGTATTTACAATTATTTCGGTAGCAAGGAAGGCCTGATAAAAGATACAGTCATAAACCTCCTTGAAAGCGGCTTGAAAGCAAAAGAAGAACTATGGGAAACCGACCTGCCTTTTCCCGAATTAATAAAGCGTGCCGTATCATTTAAGGATGATATCATTGATCAAACCAATCTGGAGCTTCTTCTAAGAGCATTGCTTGATATCGATCCGGAGATAAAAAAACTGACAGATGATTTTTATAAACACAGATATCCTTATATCGTAGGCCAATTTATTGAGAAAGGGCGAAGGGAAGGGTATATACGCAGAGAGCTTTCTATTGAAGCGGCTATGCTTTATCTAAAAATGTATCAAAATGTAGTTCAGCAGCCTGAAATGCTGAAGAATAGTAACAAGGATTTGTTGAAAGAATTATATGATTTAATGCTGTATGGGCTGGCCGGACAGCCTATCACCGGTAAGACGGAGTAAGCTGTATACTACTGTAATATTGTGAAATATAATAGAGTTAAGATCAATTGTTATAAAAGAGCGATAATTCATATCCTATTGTCGGTTTTAGGTGCGAATGGTGAAATTAGCCGGCGATTTAACCCGTTTGTATTTTTTTGTATTTTCAAAGCCCATATCCGTCAGTTAATCTATGAATAATGATTAGCATATAAGTTGCATATAAAGAAAGTGAAGCGAAAAATAGAGCAGGGAGGATAAAATGAAATACGATTTCGATCAAATAATCGATAGGAGAAAAAATTATTCTGCAAAGTATGATGAATTAAGTGCGAAATTTGGTAGAGACGGTCTGCTGCCTATGTGGATTGCGGACATGGACTTTCAATCAGCAAAGCCTATTGTCGATGCAATTAAAAACAGGGCGGATCAGGGGATCTATGGCTATACTTCCAGGTCTGAAGCCTTTTATGAGCACATGATCGACTGGTATAAAAGGAGGTATGGCTGGGATATAAGGAAGGACTGGGTAATTCATAGCCCGGGGGTGGTTACAACTTTAAATATTATACTCAGGGAATTCACAAAGCCCGGAGACAAGATTATCATACAACCGCCGGTATACTATCCATTTTTTGATGCAGTCAGGGATAATGACAGAGAGCTGGTATATAATCCGCTGAAGAAGGTTGGAGAGAATTATGTAATGGACTATGAGGATCTGGAGGACAAAATCGATGATAAGGTTAAATATCTGATCCTGTGCAATCCTCATAACCCGGTAGGCAGAGTATGGACCAAAGAAGAGCTTCTGAGGCTCGGGGAGATATGTATAAGAAAAAATATCAGGGTAATATCTGACGAAATACATGGAGATATGGTATACGGAGACATGAAGTATACACCATTTGCTTCAATATCAGAAGATTTTAATCAGAATTCAATAACCTGCATGTCGGCAACCAAAACCTTCAATATAGCAGGACTGCAGTCCTCGTTTGCGGTCTTTCCTGATAGAAAGGATTATGTTAAATTTGAAAAAATACTGGGTATTCTTGATATTAAGCGGAATAATTGTTTCAGCCTGGTGGCGGTTGACGCTGCCTACAGGGAGGGGGAGGAGTGGCTCAATCAGTTATTGGAGTACCTGAAAGGCAATATTGAGTTTGTAATAGATTACTGCAGGTCGAATATACCAAAAATAAAGCCTAACAAACCTGAAGGAACTTATCTTGTATGGATGGATTGCAGTGAGCTCGGTCTGGACGATGAGACGCTGAACGCCTTTATGATCAATAATGCCAGGCTTGCGGTGGATGGAGGGATTTGGTTCGGAAAAGAGGGCAGCGGATATGTCAGAATGAATATCGCATGTCCAAGAGCTGTCGTAAAAGAAGGGCTGGAAAGAATCGAAAAAGCAGTTAATGAAGCGTGTTCAAAAAGCTTCCAGTAAAGCTTCAGAAAATATTCTAAAAGGTAATGGAGGTTGAATAGAATGGACATAAAGGGAATGGGATTCAGCAGCAAATCGATCCATGCGGGACATGAGCATGAAGGCAGAGGCGCTCATATAACTCCGATATATCAAGTGTCGATATTAAATAATAGGAGGTATTTTAATGAATGGTATTTTTGAGGCGATTAACAATTTCTTTCAATTTATTGTTCCAATAGCTGACTTCATGTGGGATTTCCCGACTAATCTGGGATGGTATTCAAGTATTCCTGTTCTTGGCAAGTTTTCATTGGCAATTCTTCTGCTTATGGGCGCCGGTATTTATATCACCTTCAAGACCGGCTTTGTACAATGTACGAAATTTAAAAAGGGTATAAATATTTTGGTGCAGAAAAAGACCGTAGAGACAGGGGTAAGTCCCTTAACTGCATTTTTACTAAGCTCTGCCATGAGAATTGGGCCGGGTAATATCATGGGTGTAACGGGAGCCATTTCTGTAGGGGGACCCGGTGCAGTATTCTGGATGTGGGTATCCGCTTTTTTCGGAATGGCAACAGCCTTTGCAGAAGCTGTTCTCGCACAGATATTCAAAGAGAAAGAAGGTAATGAGTTTGTCGGAGGCCTTCCCTTTTACGGCAAGAGAATTTACGGAAACAAGAGATGGGCAGGGATATTGTTGTCATGGATATTTATAATATATGCAGTATTCAGCATACCGGGACAGACTTTCCATATGTTCACTGCTTTGGGGTCTATAGCCGATACCGTGGCAGGCACTACTTTCGAAAGGACATCCGGAGTATACTATGCAATCGGTATCATACTGATAATAACAGTTGCAGTCACAGCTCTTGGGGGACTCAGGCGTGTTACCTCGGTTACAGACGTAATGGTACCGATTATGGCAATTGTGTATACTATAATAATTTCAGTAATCATAATAATTAACTTTAATCTTATACCATACTTTTTCAAGGTTGTTATTGCCGGAGCTTTTACGCCTGATGCGATATTCGGAGGAGCCTTTGGCGTGGCATTGTCACAGGGTATCAAGCGTGGACTTATGTCAAATGAAGCCGGCCAGGGTACTATAACAATGGCTGCAGCCGTTGCGGAAAATGAGCATCCCTGTGATCAGGGATTTGTACAGGCCATTGGAGTTTTTCTTGATACTATGATAATCTGTTCCATGACAGGCTTCTTAGTAGTTATGGCTCATGTTTGGACCGGTGAGGCCGGAGTTGCATGGGATGCTATTAAAGATGCCAAGCTTACGGTATACTTAGCCTCAATTCAGCATCTTATACCCGGAACTGCATTGGATTCTGTTGTTAAGGCTGTTTTATCCGCATGCTATGCACTATTTGCATTCACTACTCTGGTTGGATTGATACTTTTCTCTGAGATTTCAGGAAACTTTATTACCAGAAGCAAAAAGTTCATATTTGGGATACGTATAGTAGGCTCTCTGGTATTTGTTCCTTTTGGCGTATTAACAGTGCTCGCAGGCCTTGAACTAGGGAACCTGTGGTACATTTCAGACTTTGTAAACATCATGGTTGTATATGCCAATGTACCAATACTGCTCTTAGGATCAAAGATCATTTTTGCGGCATTGGATAATTATAACAAGACCGGCGGCGCCAGATTTGTATCTGAAGATATTGGAATTGAAACTGAATACTGGAAAAGAGATAGAAAATAATATACAAAATATTTATCAGCCCCTTGTTAGAAAAACGGATGAAAACTAATAAAATGCTCCCTTTGCAGTAATGTTGTAAAGGGAGCATTTTTCTTGATTGGAGCTGCTTAGGCATGCCTGCTTTAATTTGGGGGGAAAGAGATGATTGGAATGGAACATGGCTGAGCTGCGAATGTGGAGAATGCCACAAAACTGATAAAAGACGGTCAAAGGATCAGAGTGAACGGAACAGAAGGGTATGTAGAAATATTGTAGTCAGGGGATAGGGACAAGGTACCTGTTCCCTTGTCCCTTTGGATTAAATTACCATAGGGGATTTTGCAGCTATTGGAGTCCTTCGGCTATTTAAGTCGTCAAATATATGATAATATTAAAAGGTATGACTAATAACCGGGGGTGAAACATATTGAAGGAGATAACATTCCGTCAGGGCTTAAAACAGCGTGTACTGGATAGTATCGGCAACATAAAGCTAACTAGCAGGTGTCATGGAATAAAGCTTTCTCTTTCAGCCTCATTTGTTGCAGTTGTATTCGTGATATCACTTGTGCAGATACCTTCTGTATATGCACAGGCCATGCCTGCCTTTTCCAATGTTATAGCATGGATTAAGGAAGTAACGCAGCTTACGGTTAAAACCCCCGGGGCCTGGCCGCCGATAAAAGAATACGATAGTGGTCAGGAAGCTGTGGCAACAGAAACTAAAACTCAGGAGAACGCAGTGAATTACAGCTTTTTTACAGACAGCGGCTCTGATCGATATTACATAAGCATTTATACTGTTGATGCTCCTGTGCCTGTAAGCCGGTCGGTATTTTTCGGTCAGAAGGATATACCTTTTGGATACCGTGAATACGGCTACATCAGCGGGCAAAGGATTACTGGGGATATGATCCCGGTAAGGTACCATTATGATATTCCGGAAGATGCGGAGCAGTTCGTATTGATTCCTGAGGTTAAAGGCTATAGGACTGATCAAGGTGCAGGTGTCTGGTGGAAGCAGGGGAATTGGCTCATGGAGTTTAACGGCAGCAGCAATTCAATGGATAAGCTTAAGGAATTGGCCTCGGAGTGGAAGGATATTCCGCTTCCTGCAGCGGAGAACGGGCATGTTGAGATTGTTGAAGGAAATATGTATAATACCTGGATAACCTGGGATAAGGATGAAATACGTTATAGCTGCTATATCCGGGGAACCTTTGAAGGAAAGGCCATAAAAGACATTATGAATAGTTTTGAGTATGGCAGTACGCAATCAACTCCAGTAAACAGGAACATTGCTTCAAGACTGCAGAAAACGGCCGGTATCCCTGCAGCAATACCTCATATCTGGGAACCTTTTGCTGAATATGACAGAAACGCCGGGGATTATATTCAAAAGGAAGAAGGCAGTATTTCAGGTAATGATTATAACGGCTCAAAATACTACTATTTTGAGGCTGAACGATCGCCGGAGGGCTACAGAGCAGAGGCGTACCATGCTGAGTATCCGGTTGCCTTCAATGATAAGGAAGCGGATCTACAGAAAAACGGGCCGAAATTCCCTGAAAGGTTCGCTGGATCATTCAGTGCTGAGAAGCTTCAGGAGGGAATGACGTTCCCTGAGTGGACCTTACCCAAAAGCAGTCCACGGCTTACACTGATCCAGGGGGTTACTGCATTCAATGAAGGTAACGGCAGCAGTATATCATGGAAACAGGGGAAATGGACGTTCAAATACCAGGATAGCAACTCCGTACACACTGATCTGGAGGAGACAATCAAATATCTGAAAGAATTCGCTTCATTATGGAAGAGCAATACATTTATCATAAGCGGAAACGGACATGTAAATATCAGCAGGGATAGTAAACTTCATGCATACTTGTCGTGGGAGGATGGCGGAGTGATCTACGGCTATTCTTCTCCTACGGCAGATATAAAAGATATAATTAAGGTTCTGAAAAGCTTTAAAGCTAATGACATATCAATTCCATAGTGAATAATGTAAAGTCGGCAGGATATTGATAAACCCTGAAACCGGACAAAAAAGCCGGCGGCAGGGTTTTTCTCATGTAATCCCTGCTGGAAATTGTGAGAATACATGAAATTGGGCTAATATGACATAATGGTGTCATATTTGAGTGCTATAATATAGCTATACAGATTCTAATATAAAGAGGTTTATTATGAAGTACATTCCTGCAAAATCAATCATTTCGGGCTACACCGAAGGCAATTCCTGGTTCGGCAACAACTACAACATGAATATTTACAAAGGCTGTTGTCACGGCTGTATTTACTGCGACAGCCGCAGTGAATGCTACAGAGTGGATAATTTTGACGAGGTAAGGGCAAAGGAGAATGCCCTGGCTTTGATAGAGCGGGAGCTAAAGTCAAAGCGTAAAAAAGGTGTCGTCGGTACAGGTGCAATGAGCGACCCGTATAATCCTTTTGAAAAGGAATATCGTTTGACAAGAGGTGCTCTGGAGCTGATCGACAGGTATCGTTTTGGCGTTTCCATTGCCACGAAAAGTGATCTGGTTACAAGGGATACGGATGTTTTAAAGTCAATACAAAGTCATTCGCCTGTATTGATCAAGATCACCATCACCACCTGTGAGGATGGGCTGAGTAAAAAAATTGAGCCGAATGCACCGCTGTCATCAAGAAGGTTTGAGGTCATTTCAGAGCTTTCAGGAAAAGGGATATTTGCGGGGATACTGCTCATGCCCGTATTACCTTTCCTGGAGGATAATGAGGAAAATATCAAGGGGATAGTGAGTTCTGCCTTTAAAAGTGGAGCAAGATTCATTTACCCTGCTTTCGGTGTGACCTTGAGGCAGAATCAGAGGGAATGGTATTACAATAAGCTTGATGAGCTTTTTCCCAGCCTTAAAGAGAAATACATAAAGCAGTTCGGCAATGCCTATGAGTGCCGTTCAACCGAGGCAAAGCAGCTTTGGCAGTTGTTCGGCGAAGAGTGCGAAAGGTATGGCATTCTTTACAGGATGAAGGACATCATTGATAGTTATAAGCGAGGATATGGCTACGATCAGCTCTCATTTTTCTAGGTAATTGATACTTGATTTAGAGAGAGTAGGATGAAGCGCTAAATTAAGTAAAAACAGCATAAATGTTATATTGACCACTCTGGTCATTTTATTATATAATTAAAAATGACCGGGGTGGTCACACTATTTCTAAAACAAAAAACAAGTGAGGTGATTATCATAAATTCAAAATTTATTGCTTTGGATCAGGAGAAAAGAGAACGCATTATCAATGCAGCTCTCAAGGAATTTGCACGGAACGGCTATGATAAGGCTTCTACAAACGAGATCATCAAGGAAGCAGGAATATCTAAAGGATCATTATTCAACTATTTTAACAGTAAAAGGGATTTGTATTTGTTCTTAATTGATTATGTGGTTGAGGTCATTGATAAAATTTATGATGAGGTGGATTGGAATAAAACAGATCTTTTTGAGAGGATGAGGGAAATTGGGCTGATTAAGTTAAAAATCATGAAAAAATTTCCACAGGCATTTGATTTTCTTAAGACTACTGCCAGAGAAGATGCAGTTGAAGTGAAAACAGAAATTGATAAAATGGGTGAGTACCTGATTGAAAGCGGTATCGGAAGAGGATACGAAAATATAGATATGACAAAATTCCGTGATGATATTGATATTCAGAAAACGTTGAATATCATTAACTGGACGATACTAAGCTTTGCAGAACAGCAGAGGGATAAAGTGAACTCCTTTGAAACTATTGATATGGAGCTGCTTAAAGAATGGGATGACTATTTTGACATATTGAAACGATGTTTCTACAAAAAGGAGGAACAATAAAATGTTTATTGATGTTTCAAACTTGAAGAAAAGTTATATATCGGGCACAGTAAGAAATAAAGTTTTAAAGGGAATCGGGATGAAGCTGGAAAAGGGAGAAATCGGGGTCATCCTTGGGCCATCGGGTTCAGGGAAGTCCACACTTATGAATATCATAGGCGGGATTGACCGGGGTGACGGCGGCAAGGTCATCATTGACGGGGTCGAGATAAACAATTTGAATGATAACAAGCTGACCGATTATAGACGTGGGGACATCGGTTTCGTCTTCCAGTTCTATAACCTGGTTCCCAACCTTACGGTAGGGGAAAACATTGAAGTTGTTTCCAACATAAGCAAATCGCCGCTGAACACTGATGAAGTTTTAGTTGCAGTGGAAATGCAGGATAAAAAGCACCGCTTCCCCAGGGAGCTTTCTGGCGGTGAGCAGCAGAGGGTCTCAATCGCCAGGGCTATTGTCAAGAATCCGAAGCTGCTGCTATGTGATGAGCCGACCGGTGCACTTGATTATTATACATCCCGCAGTATATTGCAGCTCCTGGAGCAGGTGAACAAAAAATACGGAACAACCATTTTGATGATAACCCATAATGCTGCGATCGCCGCTATGGCGAACAGGGTATTCAAGCTGCGGAGCGGGGAAATCGTGGAAGAGTCTGTTAATCAGATGACTGTTCCGGCGGAAAGGATTGAATGGTAATGTCGATTAATAAGAGGATCAAACGTGTTTTGCTGGAAAACAAAGCACAGTATATCGGATCGATTCTGCTGATTGTTTTCAGTTGCTTTACATTTACCTTAATGAGCCAGTTTGCAGGTAATTTTGAGCGGCTGGCAGATGAATTTCAAAACGGATTTGTGCAGGAAGATGCGACCTTCACAACAGACAAAAAAATCGACAGCTTGCAGGAGCTTGAGTCGGCAGCCAATGTAATGATTGAAGAAGGTAAAACCTTCGACTATAAGCTTTCAGAAAAGGAAACCCTGCGTATCTTCAGCCGGAATGACAGGGTAAACCTCCCGGCAATCCTCGATGGCAAAGAATTAAGCAGAAGCGGCGACATACTCATCAGCCCTACTTTTGCTGCTGCAAACGACTATCAAATAGGCGATGAACTGAGGATATCGGATAAATCCTTTACAATTTGCGGTTTTGTGACATTGCCGAACTATATCTATCCGGTGCAGTCAGAAATGGACATGATGCCGCCGCCGGGTTTTGGAATAGCAGTCATAAGCCGTGAGGATTTTGCAGCCCTTGGCAGAGGAAGCAGCTTCTATGCGGTGAAGTTCAATCAAACTGCGCAAAACTCCAATACTCAATCAGTTGAGTTTAAAGAGCTGCTTGCAAGCAGTGGTATTGATATCGTACAGTGGACGGACATCGAAGATAATAAGCGGGTCAATATAGTCGCTGCAGAGGTTGATATCATCAATATTGTGAGTAAGGGCATACCGGCCGGGATTATGCTGTTGGCGAGCATTATGGTCTGCGGTGTCATTTCGAGGATGATCAACCGTGAGTCAACGATTATCGGTGCATTATATGCATTAGGATATAGAAGGAAGGAAATCTATCGTCATTATCTGATATTCCCGTTATTGATAGCTATTATAGGAGGCACTATCGGGACGGTGCTTGGTACATTCCCGGTACGTTCAATGGCAACATTTATGCTTAGTGCCTTTATTATACCGCTGACTGGAATAGACCTCAACCCGGGAATGATGATCCTGAGCCTTCTCCTACCAGTTTTCTTCCTCGGCTGCAGCAGTTACTTTGTAATCCGGAAAGAGCTGAAGCATTCGCCGGTGGAGTTGATGAGAGGTAAGAAAGAAAAGAACAAGGTCAATTTTTTAGAGCGTGGGCTCAAGCTGGAAAAACTTAAATTTGCAGCAAAGTTCAAAATCAGAGGACAGCTTAGAAGTCTATCGCGGCTCACTTTCCTTTTTGCCGGCATTACCGCAGCAACAATGCTTTTGCTTTGGGGTTTCACCCTCAGAAGTGGTTTTGATTACCTTCTTTCAGAAGGCAGCGTGGCAAGTGTTTATCCTTTCAAGTATGAGTATAAGTTTGACAGCCTGCGCTATGATCCGCTGCCGGAAGGCGCCGAGCCCGGCTCAGCAGCGTTATTCCTGCGGTCGGGTGAAGAAAAAAGAGATTTTTACATCTGTGGCATTATGCCTGACTCTACTATGGTTACTCTTGCAGATGAATCCGGCGCCAGGTTGAGTACAGATCAGGTAATTATAACTAAGCCTCTTGCCAATCAGCTGAAGCTAAAGCAAGGCGATACCGTAAACATCGTCAGGAAGCTGGATGGGCGCATATTTGACCTGAAGATCGACAGCATCGCGGATACCTATGCGGGCAAATTTATCTTCATGCCGCTGGTGGAATATAATGAGAAATTTGAAATGCCGGTTGGAAGCTATACCGGAGCCTTTAGTAATGTGCCCCTGGATATTCCTGAAGACCAGACATACAGTGTAATAACTCTGGAAGAGAAGCTCGCCGGAGTTAAAGAGGCTATAGCGCCTACGCAATCAATGATCGGTGTCCTTGCGGCTATAGCGTTTATAATCGGAATGATTGTCATATATGTTGTAACCTCGCTGATCGTTGAGGAGAATAAGAACATCATTTCCCTCATGAAGGTTTTCGGTTATCGTAAGAAGGAAATCAATTCTTTGATCCTTAATAGCTCAACCATCGTCGTTGTTATAGGTTATATCATTGGCATACCCTTGACTTTTTCAGCAATAGGGGTATTGACTCAATCGCTTGAAAACAGTATTGGTCTGACTTTGCCGCCCATGAGGATCGATCTGCCGTATATTCTGATCGGGTTTGCTGTTGTGATGCTTTCCTATGAGCTGTCAAAGCTGATGTGCAGGAAAAAAGTCAAGAATATTCCTATGAGTGAAGCCCTGAAATCAGGTATGGAGTAGAAGGTTGTGAAAAAGCTGAAGCAGCAGGGGGCTGCTTCAGCTTTTGTGTCTGTTGATGGAAAGCTTACGTATCCTGTATTGAAGATTCTGGCGTGAAATTCCAAGTGCTGCTGCGGATTTTGAGATATTCCAGCAGTACTCTTCAAGAGTGTCAGAAATGGCCTTTGTTTCAGCCTCTAAAAGTATTTCCGCCAGTGTAGCAGTTTTGGATTCCTCTTTTATCTGCAGCTTTGAAATCATGTCAGATGGCAGATGGCCGGGCAGTATTGTATTCTCATCGTCTATCATTGTAACGGTTGATTCGATGATATGCTCCAGTTCACGTACATTTCCAGGCCAGTCATATTTCAAGAATGCAGCTTTAAGCTTATCCGAAACTGGAATTATGGGCCTGCCGTATTTCATAGAGAAAAGCTTTATGAAATGATCTGCTAATGTGAGTATATCTTCAGGCCTGTCTCTTAAAGGAGGTATTGTAAAAGAGATTACTGATAGTCTATAATATAAGTCTTTTCGAATTAAAGATTTTTTCACACATTCAGAGGGAGCTATGTTCGTTGAGCTGATTATACGGCAATTAACAGGCAGCTCCTCCTTTCCTCCCAGCTTTCTATATTTATTTTCCTGCAGTACGCGGAGCAGCTTTGCCTGTAAACCAAGTGGCATGGAATTTATTTCGTCAAGGAATAAAGTTCCGTAATCTGCCTGCTCTATAAGTCCTGTTGTGTTCCTGGACCCTGTGAAAGCTCCCTGGACAGTTCCGAAAAGAAGGCTTTCCAGAAGTGATTCAGGGATAGCCGCACAGTTAATGGCTATAAAGGGATGATTTCTTGTGATACTGTTTTCATTGTGGATTCCTTGCACGAAAAGCTCTTTCCCGGTTCCTGTTTCACCATATATCAGTAACGGGGACAGAACATGGGCTGCACGTCTCGCTTTTTCAATAAGACTTCTGATCTCCGGACTATTTCCGACAATGCTGTCCAGGGAATAGCGGGTGTTATTATTTGCTTCATCAGCTATCAGATTTTCAACAATAGGAGTAAAGTCCTTCTGAAGTAATTTTGTATTATCCAGCAGTTCCTTGACCTTGCTTAAGTTTCTGCTGATCGAATAGGTGGATATGATCCTTCCGCTTTTCAGAATAGGGTATGTACTTGCTACAAGATGTACTTCCCTGTTCTGCACAGTCTTATATTTCTGATACCGGTCTATGATGGGCGATTTGGTTTTCAGTACGGTAAGATGCTCGCTCTCCAGGGCATTTACCTTATAGACTTCAGTAATGTGCTTTCCCAGAAGCATATCGGGACTTAAGCCTTCAAAATCCCTCAACTGGTTATTATAAAACCTTATCATACCGTCAGAATCTACAAGCAGCACCCCTTCATTAATTGAGTTCAATATGGTGGAGAAGCAGTAATTGAGCTCCTCAAGTTCCTCCTTGTATGTACAATCCTCAAAACAAAACAGGGTGTAGTGCCTTTTGCCGATTGTGATAGGGGTCCATGAAGGCAATAGAATTTTACTATTGCATTCTATTTTCTCTCCTTTTTTGTGATCAATATCAGCCTTCAAAATGTGGGCGATTTCCCCTTCGATATTGGTGCTGCCTTCAAACAAATTGCCGGCATGTTGATTCGCATATATTATGTTTTCATTTGAATCCAAAATAATGACGGCTAGTTTGATTTCATTCAGGATTTTTTGTAAGAGGGAATGCATGCAGAACATCTCCAATTCTCTTTAGTATGATTCTACTATTATTATAGCAAATAATATTTGCATTGCATAAATTATTTGCATTAAATAGAAACCATATCGGGAGGATCTGAGTGCAAAAAATATTTGCACTCAGATCCTCCCTGGTAAATTATTAAGCCGCAGAATCAACTAATATCAAGGTTTGATCGAATGGTAAAATTGGCATTGAAATTGCAATAATATAGGTGCTCAGTGTTTTTTATATTGAAAAAACTAGGAGGTCGTATATGAAAACTGCATTATGTCTTAATGGAGCGAACCTGAAGCTCGAGGATCTATTTTCTGTCCTGGAAGGCAGGCTTTATGAGGTAAAGGTACTGGAAGGAGAGGCGGGACAACTTGATGAGGAACTATTTATGCTGAGGGAATCCCTGATACCGGGTGGAAAGTCACAGACAATGCCTTTGGATATTCCCCAGGCATATGCTGAGTGCCGCGGTGAGCTTTTGCCAAAGGGAATAGGAATGTTAAGCCTATATCTTCTATTGAATGAAAGCCTGAAATATTCTCATATATTAGGCACAGCACTCGTTGAAAGGATACTGTGCTATATAAACAACGGCATTTTTCCTTGCATCCATAAAATGAACAAGACAGAATTATCTGCAATGAGTGAGCTTGCATTGGCCCTTGAGGGAGATGAAAATACCCTTTGCTTTTTCAATGGAGAGTCCTCCTCTACAGTAAGGGTTCTTGAAGCTGCAGGATTGGATAGATATGAGTATACCATAGAAGAGATAACCTTTATAACGAATCTTTGCTGCATATCTACGGCTGTAACAGTTTTAGCCCTCAAGGAAGCGGAAAAACTGGCTAAGACGGCAGATGTGTGTACAGCGATGAATCTTGAGGCCATCCGCGGTGAGACGGGTGCTTTTGATAAAAGGCTCCATGAACTGGGAAGACCGTTCCCCAACCAGATCATAAGCGCAGAGAATATAAGAAGGGTCATTGAAGGCAGTGAATTTACAACCGAAAAAGCCCGCATCGTCTATGGCGGTGATCATGGCCCCAGGTGCCAGGATGCGATATGCATAAGAGCTGTACCGCAGACTCATGGAGGGGTCCGGGATACCATTCAATGGCTGAAGGAGAACCTGAAGAATGAGATAAATTCAATTTCCCACAGGATCAACCCGGTTATCGGCTATTCAATAGACCTTATGATAACCGCTCTGATCGATCTGGGAAACATCAGTGAAAGAAGGAGCTTCAGACTGACCGATACAAATCTGACCTATGGGCTGCCAATGAACCTGGTTGGGGAAAACCCCGGTTTTAACCACGGGTTCCCTGTTATACAGGCATCTGCAACTGCGGTGCTTGGGGAGCTGAAATTACTGTCTATGCCATGTACAGCTTATTCAACTATAGATCCTGTAAGTAAAGAATACATTTGTACAACATATAGCTCAGCCCTCAAGACCATAGAGGTAATTTCCCTGCTGGATAAGATACTTGCTGTCGAGCTGCTGATGGCAGCACAGGGTATGGATCTTGCCAAGGACAGGCTTGTAGATTTTGAATTCGGAGCCGGGTCAAAAGCAGCCCTCACAGAATTCAGAAAGCATATAAAGGTAACCAGGTCCAACAGGTTTGCCGTACCGGATATGGTCGAGTCAGACAGGCTTGTAAGAGAGAGTATTGTCCTGAACGCAGTTGAAGAGGCTGTAGGAAAGTTAATGTAAGGAAGGGATGTGATGGATATGCAAAAATACTATATAGACGGCTACAATCTGACAATAGAAGATATTATATCGGCGGTAAAGGGTGAGTTAGGCACCGTATGTATTTCACCGGAGGCAGTAAAAAGATGTGAAAGCAGCAGGAACCAGATAAGAAAGTGGCTTGAGAGGGATGCGCCGGTTGTATATGGGGTTAATACAGGACTCGGAAATCTTAAGGATACCGCCTTATCACCGGAGGACCATAGGGAATGGAACAAGACCATACCATATCCCCATGCAGTAGGTCTGGGAGCTGTTATAGACCCTGACATAACAAGAGCTTCCCTACTGATCAGGGCAAATGTCCTGTGCAGGGGATATTCAGCAGTCAGACCGGAGTTGATCCGGAGGATGCTGGATATATTCAATAAAGGCATTTCACCGGTTGTTCTGGAACTGGGATCAACGGGATTGAGTGATTTGGGGCCTCTGGCTCAAAATGCGATGGTTGTTGCAGGCCTGGAGGAGGCGGAAGCATTTTATCAGGGGGAGCGCAAAAAAGCGAAGGAATGCTTCAAGGAAGCAGGGCTCGTGCCGGTCTTTCCGCTGGAATGCAAGGAAGTCCTGGCACAGATGAACGGTTCCACTATGACTCAGGCAATAGCGGTATTTGCCTGCTATAATATGAGGCGGCTCATGAACCTTCAAAAGGAGATAGAAAAGTCTTTTGATGTTGATGAAAAATACCAGGTAGACTCAAAAAAGAAAGTATACTCAGCAATAGAGCGTTCCTTCGAATACATATCGGGAATTGTTGATTTTGAGAATAATGTATCCTGTGACAACCCGCTTCTTTTTGAAGTCAGTGATGGAAATTATGAGCCGGTAATGGGATGTAATTGCAGTAACACACAGGTAGGATTCGTCCTTGATCTCTTAAATGTTCTTATCTCAGAAAAAGCTGTATTCATCTATGAAATGATCTGCCGATCAGGTAGTGAAAAATACGCAGCAAGAAAGCAAAGAATGTTCGCGGCTTCCCTGGTCAGAGAAATAAAAGCCCTTTGTCTGCCGGCCAGTGCCGACTCGATCCCAACAAAGGGGAACCAGGAGGACCATGTAGAATTCAGCTATGGTGCTGCGAGGAAGGCTATGAAGGCTGTTAAGCAATACAAGTTACTTATAGCATGCCTTATAGACACACTTTCAGATGATGGGACAGGCAGGGGAAATGAATCTGAATCCGGTACCTTGCAGGATATAAGAAAACAGCTTGACAGCATGAAGATGGGTTTGGCATAAAATAAAAATTCCTGATAGGACCTGACCTATTAGGAATTTTTACTTTACAGCATTATATTTTTATCAGCACTATACCAATCAGGCACAGCAGCAGTCCTGCACAATTTACTGCCGTCAGCTTCTCATGGTAGATAGTGATGCCGGCCAGTATTAACACCAGGGTGACCGCAACTGCTGATATTATATTAGCCAGACTTATGTTCCAGCCGGCCCTGTATGCCAGCAGGAAGCCCAATTCGATGCCGAAGATCGCCAGGCCAAGCGCATAGCTGGTCCAGTTCAGTTTTTTGAAGGACAGGATAAAGCCGTCTTCAGACCGGAAAAATGGGTAAGCAAGAACACATAGAGAAATTGCCGCAGCATATGTAATGAAAATCGAAATGATGGGATTAACGTCTGCGGGCGTTGATTTCTGTATGATGTGATAGAATACCGATGATACTACCGTTAATGCCAGAGCTAAATAGTAAAGCCACATAAAAATTTTACTCCCTGAATATCATAGTCCTAATTATATTTGTCTATTATCCTGAGCATTAAAGCCAATGCTTCTCCGTTGGTTAAAGGCTGTTCAGGCCTGAAACTGCAATTTTCATATCCTTTAATCAGGCCTTCTGCAAATGCTATAGAGAATTTGCTCTGATCCCATACTTTAGCATAATCAGTGAAATATGAAGCAGCAGCAGCTTTTTCTTCTTCTGTCGCATCACGCCATTCTACAAGCTCTGCGGCATGCAGCAGCTTTACCATTCCTGCAGCCGCACTGGCGCGGGTAATGTATTTGTCCCTTGTAAGTCCATATGTATAAGCTTCAAGGAAGTCCTTCTCGTACTTGGTTTTTTCCAGCTCCAGAATATAAAGCAGAAGCTCGTTCCATTTATCAATTGTGATAGCTGAATCCAGAAGACTCACTGATCCATCGGCACCTGTTTTTCGGATTATCTGCTGGACACCTTTGATTCGTTCAGCTTTTTCGTTTACCTCATTAATGGCAGTCTCGAATTCTCTATCCGCCCAATGCTGCTGCGGGTTAAGAGCATCATTTTTATTAACGGTATCACTCAGGTCAATATCATACTTTTCCATTACCCTATACAGCATTGAAACTGCTTCTGCAACCATAAGAGGGTCTCCAGGCCTGAACATATCCTTCACTGTAGCATCCAGTATGCCTTCGCAGTATACTTTCCGGACCAGGACCCGTTGCCGTTCACTAATACTGTCAACATCCTTCAAGACATTGGCGGGTTCCAGCTCTGCTGCACTTATCTGTCCGCTCAGAAAATCAAAGGTCAGGAGCTTAAACAGTCCTCCCACGGCATCTTCTCTTTTTATCCCATCACCCGTAGAAAGGCCATAGGCATACATGGCCAACAATTGGTCCTTTTTTTCAATAGGAAGCTGTAGTACTTCTCCGAGCAGGAAAGCCCAGTGGTCTATAAGTATTGCCTCATCCAACTGTGCTTCATTAAATATATATTGCTTCAAGACATTTTTATTTTTCTCAGTAGTTGAATTACTGAGGATTACAGGAAGCATGAGCTGTTTAAAGGCTGCAAGCTCGTTATATACCCAATGCCTCTCAACGGTAGTGCTATTAAGCAGATTACTCTTTTCAGAAGCCGGTTCGGCTCCGGCAGGCTCATTTGCAGCATATAACGGTACAGAACCTCCGGGAAACAGCATTGCTGCTATTACAATTCCGGTAATAAATTTTGAAATATTCAAAGGCGTCCCTCCCAGTCAAATATCATTTTACTTTATTATACAATACAAAACCTGTGATATAAATGGAAAAGGTTTGCTGATAAAAGTGCCGGATACCTAAGAGAACTGTTTATTGTATATCGGATTATGGTGTATACTAACAGAGAACCACCACTAATGTAATTTACTGGAGAGGAGAAGTTCTATGAAAACGGACGGCCACAGGATTGAAAATCTTATGGAATATGTACAAGGTATTATGAACAGGGAAGATGGTAAGGAGCTTTACTTTAAATACAGGGAGGATATTGAGCAGGTCACTCCGCAGGAGGTTTTTGAGATTTTCTACCGCCTGTTCAAAAAAGGTGCAGAAGCCAAAGAAATACTTGTTTTTCTTGACAAGGTCATAAATGTGTTCTATAAGAGCCTGATCGGCTATTCCTGGAGAAAACCTGAAGAAAACAGCTTCATGGGCATTCTTATGCAGGAAAACCAGGGGCTGGTAAAAAAGCTTGAAAACATAAAAGAGATACTCAGGGAAAAGGATTTCCGGGCTAGAAAAAGGGAGTTGCTTCCCGGTATCCGTGAGCTAATGGAATTCAATCAGCACTATCTGAAGAAGGAAAACATCCTGTTTCCTTACATGGAAAAAAAGCTGGAGAGGTTTGACGGTCTGGCAATAATGTGGGCACTACATGATGAAGCGAGGTCGATTCTGAAAAAGACAATTGAAGGACTTGAAGCTGATAGTTATACTGAGGCGGAGCTTAATGCCCAACTGGGAAGCCTGTTTTTTGCCATGCACGGGCTGGTGAAAAAGGAAGAGCTGATCCTTTTCCCGGCCGCCAGTGAAGTAATTGATGAAAATGATTGGAAGGAAATGCAGAGGCAGAGCCTGGAATATGGATTCCCATTCATAAAAAAAACCGTACAGATAGCTGAGGAAAAGAATGAAGCGGAAAAAATGAATGAGTTCATTGCAGATCATAAGGATGGCTGTATGCTCACGACAGAGACCGGAGACCTTAGCCTTGAACAGATTCTTATGATATTCAATACCATGCCTGTGGATATGACCTTTGTTGATGAGAACGACAGGGTGAGGTTCTACACTAGGCCAAAGGACAGGATATTCCCAAGGTCCCCTGCAGTCATAGGAAGGGATGTGGCAAAATGCCATCCCCCTGAAAGTGTCCATAAGGTCCATGAGATAATTGAGG
>Ga0196971_1000291_pt1 | contig 44910 bp, 43 predicted proteins | sample S1v_1013CmetaG_FD_148660 | JGI IMG/M metagenome (GOLD analysis project Ga0196971, IMG submission 148660) | Soil microbial communities from Anza Borrego desert, Southern California, United States - S1+v_10-13C | ecosystem: Environmental > Terrestrial > Soil > Desert | place: USA: California... | reverse complement strand
CCAGACGATGGCCAGCCGCGGCCTCGGATTGGCGGATGCGCTGTTCCGGCAGCTGTCCACCAAGCTGGCCGATACCGCGGTGCCCGGCGAGGACGGCATATCCTCCATCCTGCCGCCGTCGGCGCCTGCGGTGCCCATGTCCATGCCGACGCTGCAGCCCGCCCCGGGGGCGGACAGCATCAAGCCGAACGCCGCGCAACCGGCGCATGTGCGCGGCTTTGTCGAACGCCTCGCGTCACATGCCGAGGAAGCCAGCCGGGCGACCGGCATTCCCGCCAAATTCATGCTCGGCCAGGCGGCATTGGAAAGCGGCTGGGGCAGGCGCGAGATCACCGCCAGGGACGGTACGCCCAGCCATAACCTGTTCGGCATCAAGGCCGGCGCCGGCTGGAAGGGGAAGGTGGTGGAAGCGGTGACCACGGAATACGTCAATGGCCAGCCGCAGACGAAGGTCGAGAAATTCCGCGCCTACGATTCCTATGCGGATGCGTTCAAGGATTACGCCAGGCTGCTGAGCAAGAATCCGCGTTATGAAAATGTCATCGCAAATGCGGCGAGCGCCGAAGGTTTTGCGCAGGGGCTGCAGCGCGCCGGCTACGCAACCGACCCGCACTACGCGGCAAAACTGACCCGGATTATCAAGCAGACAATGTCTGCGTGACGGTATCGGGTTTGCCATCTCCCTTCCTGCCTCAAGTTTTGCGGCCGCCTTGCCGTTGATACAGTTATCGAAAGATCGGTAAAGAAGAAAAGACCATGAGCTCAACTTCCATCCTCGGCATCGGGCAAAGCGCACTGGCTGCGGCGCAGGCGGGTCTGGTAACCACCGGACACAACATTGCGAACGTCAATACGCCAGGCTATACGCGTCAGTCAATCGTGCAGACAGCATCGGCCGGGCAGGATATCGGCACCGGTTTCCTCGGCAAGGGAACCGAAGTGGTCACGGTCAAGCGCTTGTTCAACGAGTTCCTGAACAACCAGGTGCTGACTGCCCAGACCTCGAAGAATTCGCTCGACAGCTATTACGCGCAGATGCGGCAGATCGACAACATGCTGGCCGATCCGGCCGCCGGCGTGGCGTCTGCGCTTCAGGAGTTCTTCTCAGGCGTGCAGCGGGTGGCGTCCAATCCGAATAATTCTCCGGCCCGCGATACCATGCTGTCATCCGCGCAAGCGATGGCGACACGGTTCCGCAATGTCGCTGGACGCCTCGACGAGATGCGGCAGGGGGTGAATGACGAGATTACCGCCGGCATCGGGGTGATCAACAGTTATGCGCAGCAAATTGCAAACCTGAACGATGCGATTGAAAAGGCACAGGGCACCGCCGGCGAAGGCAAGCCTGCGAACGACTTGCTGGACCAGCGCGACCACCTGATATCCGAGCTCAGCAAGGAAACCAAGGTCACCGTCGTCAAGCAGAACAACAGCTATAACGTCTTTATCGGCAACGGCCAGGCTTTGACGGTCGGAACGGAGGTGTTCAAGCTCGTCCCGGTCACTTCGACCTCGGATCCGAGCAAGATCCAGGTCGGCTATATGTCCAACGGCGGAACCACAGTCTTGCCGGATAATGGTCTGCCTGGAGGCAGGCTTGGCGGTCTTCTCGAGTTTCGTGCCAACTCCCTTGAACCGGCGCAGAACGCGGTGGGACGCATGGCGGTCGGCCTTGCCGTGACGTTCAACGCCCAGCACCAGCTTGGCCAGGACCAGACCGGCGCAATGGGCGGCGCATTCTTTTCGATCGGCGCACCCGAGGTGACCGCGATCAGGAAGACTGGCGGCGCAACCATGACCGCCACGATCAGCGACGTCAGCCAGCTCAACCCCAGCGACTATCGCGTGCAGCGGATTGACGGCTTCAGCCCGGGCAACAACTATGTCGTCACACGCATGTCCGACGGCAAGCAGACGGCGTTCGCATCGTTTCCCACCACGGTCGACGGGGTGACCTTCGGTATCGGCAACCCGCCGAGTGCGTTGAGCAACGGTGATGACTATATGATCCGGCCGACGCGCAACATCGCCGACACGTTCAAGGTGGCGATCACCGATACGGCGAAGATTGCCGCCGGGTCTCCGGCGCGTACCGCAGAGGCAACCACCAACACCGGCAGCGGCAAGATCGGACCGGCAACAGTAACGTCCACCGCGTTCATGCCGGCCGGCGTGACGCTGACCTACGACGCCGGCACGGACCGGATCACCGGGATTTCCCCGGCTGCCGGTCCGATCGTCGTCAAGAGCGGCGCGACAACCACGACATACGCGGCCGGCGCCACCAATATCCCGTTTGCGCCTGGCGACAGCGTTACCGTCGGCGGCATTCCGGTCACCTTTCCGACTGCAGGCGCCGCCGTCACTGCGCATGCGCTGAGCGCTCCGACGCCGACCACGCTGACTTACGCCGGCGGCGCCCTGACCGGGTTCCCGGCTTACCAGGATATTGAAATCGTCCACGCGGACGGGACAAAGCAGACCATTCCCGGTGCTTCACCCGCTCCATCTGTTACCTATAAGGACGGCGACACGATCAGTTTCGGGGGCGTGAGCTTCACTGTCTCCGGCGCGCCGGCCAACGGCGACAAATTCACGATTTCGACCAATAGCGGTGGCGTTGGCGACAACCGCAACGCCTTGGCGCTGGCCGCATTGCAGACCAAGAACACGCTTGCCAACGGCACCATGACCTATTCGGCCGCTTACAGCCTGATGGTGACGCAGGTCGGCAACAAGACGCGTGAGCTGGAAATCACCAGCAAGGCCGAAGCCCAGGTGCTGGAACAGGCAGTCCAGGCGCAGCAGTCAGAGTCCGGCGTCAACATCGATGAGGAAGCCGCGAACCTGTTGCGCTACCAGCAGGCCTACCAGGCAGCAGCCAAGGTCATGCAAACCGCCAGCCAACTGTTCGAGCTGCTGCTCAATCTGGGCAACTAGCCCGCCAGGAGTCGACGACCATGTCCATTCGTATCAGCACGAACACGATTTTCGAAAAAGGCGTCGCCCGCATGGGCGAACTGCAAACCAGCCTCGCAAGGACGCAGCAGCAGGTGTCGATGGGGCGGAAAATCCTTTCGCCGTCGGACGATCCCGTGGCCTCTGCCCGGGCGCTCGAGGTGACGAACTCCCAGGAAATCAATGCAAAGTATGCGACCAACCGCCGCACCGCAAAAGATGCACTGGAGGCATCCGAAGGCGCGCTGCAAGGCGTCACCTCCTTGCTGCAGGGCGTGAAGACGCTGATCGTGCAAGCCGGCAGCGGCGTGCTCGATGCCACCCAGCGCAAGTACATCGCAACCGAGCTGAAAGGCCGTTTCGACGAATTGATGGGCCTGGCGAACACGCGCGACGCGCTCGGCGAGTACATTTTTGCCGGTTACCAGACGACCACCATGCCGTTTACGGAAACGCCGACCGGCGCGAGTTACGCTGGCGACCAGGGTGTGCTCCAACTGCAGGTTTTCAGCGCACGCCAAATATCGGTCAGCCAGGATGGCAACAAGGTGTTCGAAAGCATCAAGAGCAACGGGCTGTTTACATCCTCCAGCGTCACCGGCGCGGCAACGATTTCCCGTCCCGTCGTAACGGACGCCACGCTCCTGACCGGCCATACCTACAACGTCGTGTTCGCCAATGGCGGCACCACCTACGATGTCATCGACACGTCGACGTCGCCGGCGACGACCGTGCTGGATGACCAGGCATACAATGCCGCCGGCACTCCAGTCAGTGTGGACGGCATGCAATTCGACCTCAGCGGCGCGGCGAATGACGGCGATACGTTTACGATCCGCCCGAGCGGCAACCAGAGCATCTTCACCACCTTCAAGGACCTGATCGGGGCACTCGAGGCGCCGGCGACGACGGATGTGCAGAAGCGCAACTTTGCGCATGCGCTGCGGACCGCGAACGCCAATGTCGACAGCGCGCTGGATAACGTCCTTACCACACGTGCCAATGTCGGCGCCAGCATGAAGGAAGTCGAGTCGCTCGACAGTCTTGGCGAGGATCTGCATGTCCAGTATGCGACCACCTTGTCCAATTTGCAGGATCTGGATTACGTGCAGGCCATCACCGACCTGACCAAGCAGCAAGTGTCCTTGCAGGCCGCGCAGCAGTCGTTCGTGAAGTTGTCCAACATGTCGCTGTTTAACTTCCTTTCCTGACGCATCAGGGGCAAGCGAACCATCCTTCGGGCCGGTCCGCCATTCCAGGCGGACCGGCCTTTTCTTTTTCTTCTAGCGCTTGAGCATATAGACCGGGTTGGCGACCTGGCCAACGGTATTCAGGCCGAGCTGGAACAGGCGCTCCAGCGGTTGTGCAAGGTAGGGAAGCATCAGCGCGATCACGAGGAATCCGGCTCCAAGGGTGATCGGGAAGCCGATGCCGAACAGGTTCAGTTGCGGCGCCGCGCGTGTCAGCACGCCGAGGGCGATGTTGGTCACCAGCAGCGCTGCAATGATAGGCAATGCAAGTTGTGTCCCCGAGCTGAACACGATGCCGCCGACGCTTGCGATGTGCCGGAATATCGACCCGCCAGGCGGCGTTGCCGAAATCGGCAGGGTGACAAAGCTTTCGGCCAGCGTGGCGAGCATCGAGAGATGGATGTTGAGCGCAAGGAACAGCATCAGCGTCAACAGCGCGAGAAATTGCGCGATCGCCGAACTGCGGGCGCGGGTTTGCGGATCGAAGAAGGTGGCAAAACCGAAGCCCATTGTCAGGCCCGCGATTTCACCCGCCATTTCCACCGCGGCGAATACGAGGCGCATCGCAAAACCCATTGCAAGCCCGATTACCAGCTGCTGTATCAGGATCAGAAGCCCGGCAAGCGACATCGGGTCGGCTCCGGCCGTGGCCGGGATCGTCGGCGCAATCACCAGGGTGAGCATGACGCCGAGGCCGACCTTGACCCGGATGGGAATGCTGAGGTTTCCGAAAAGCGGGGCGGTTGCAATCAGGCCGAGTATGCGGGTCAGCGGCCAGATGAAGGCCGCGATCCAGGTGTTCAGCTCGGCGCTGCTGAGGGTAATCATTCAATCAAGGTGCGACACGCCGGTTCTAGCCGACCATCCCCGGAATGCTCGAGAACATCTGGCGCATGTAGTCCAGCATGATGGTCAGCATCCACGGGCCGGCGATGATCAGGGCGGCAAAGATTCCGACCAGCTTGGGAATGAATGACAGGGTGGTTTCGTTGATCTGCGTGGCCGCCTGGAAGATGCTGACGATCAGGCCGACGACAAGCGCCACCAGCAGCATCGGCGCGGCAACCATCAGGGTGACTTCGATGGCCTGCCGGCCCATGGTCATAACGCTTTCCGGAGTCATGGGGCTTCCTCAGTAAAAACTCTGCGCAAGAGAGCCGATCAAGAGCTGCCACCCGTCGACCAGCACGAACAGCATCAGTTTGAAGGGCAGCGACACGATTGCCGGCGACATCATCATCATACCCATCGACATCAGGATGCTGGCCACCACCATGTCGATGATCAGGAACGGGATGAAGATCGCGAAGCTGATCTGGAATGCCGTCTTCAGTTCGGAGGTGATGAAGGCGGGAATCAGCACGCGCAGCGGCACGTCCTCGGGACCGTTCAGCGCCGGCGAGTTCGACAGTTTCACGTACAGCGCCAGGTCGGCCTGGCGGGTCTGCTTCATCATGAAGGTTTTCAGAGGCGCGGCGCCGCGCTCCATCGCCTGCGTCATCGTGATCTTGTTTTCAGACAGCGGCTGATAGGCGTCGGTATAGATCTTGTCGAATACCGGCCCCATCACGAACAGGGTCAGGAACAGCGCCAGCCCGATCAGAACCTGGTTCGGCGGCGCGGTCTGGGTGCCGAGCGCCTGGCGCAGCAGCGACAGCACGATGATGATGCGGGTAAACGCCGTCATCATCAGCAAGGCCGCCGGCAGAACGGACAGCGCCGTCAGCAGCAGCAGGGTCTGGATGCTGAGCGAGTAGGTCTGGCCGCCGCCCGGACCGGGAGAGCTCGTTACCGCCGGCAGCCCCGCCTGCGCGGACGCCAGCAGGGGCAGGCCGAGCAGGGCAAGCGGAAGCAGGCAGCGGAGGGTTTTGATTGCGGGGTGCGCGAAATTAATTGCCATTGCGCTTTTCGATCGTTTGCTTGAGCCAGGCGGAGAAGTTCTTGCCGCCGGCCGGGATATCCATCGCGGGCACGTTCTCTTGCCGCGGCATGGAAGACAGCGCATTGACGCGGCCGGGCGCGACGCCGACCACGATCCACTGATCGGCGACCTCGACCACAACCACGCGCTCGCGGCTGCCGACGCTGACGCCGCCGACCACCCGGGCCACGTTGTTGACACCGCCGCCGGCCACGCCCATGCGCTTGAGGATCCAGGCTGCGCCCGCCATCAGGCCGAGCACCACGACCAGGCCGAACAAGACCTGCAGCAGGTTGCTGGCGGAAGCGGGCGAGGGCGCGGTCGCAGCCTGTTCGGCTGCCCGCGCCGGCAGGCACAACAGGAGCGTCAGCGCCGGAATGGAAACGTGATGCATCATCGGTTCAGCTTGCGGATGCGCTCGGACGGCGTGATGATGTCCGTGAGGCGGATGCCGAACTTGTCGTTCACCACCACCACTTCGCCTTGCGCAATCAGGCAGCCGTTGACGAGCACATCCATCGGCTCACCGGCCAGGCCGTCGAGTTCCACCACCGAGCCCTGTGCCAGCTGCAGCAGGTTCTTGATCGCGATCTTGGTGCGGCCCAGTTCAACAGTAAGCTGGACCGGAATATCGAGGATGAAGTCGATGTCGTTGTGGGTGCCGGTCTTGATGCCGCCGGCGGCAAAGTCCTGGAACATCGCGGGCGCAGCGTCTGCCTGCTTGGCGGCTGCGGCAGCTTCGGCCTGGCTCTGTTCGGCCAGGGCTGCGCCCCAATCGTCATCCGCTATGCTTTGGCCATCGTTCTCGTCAGCCATGTTCTTCTCCTTGCAAGAAATCGTTATTGCCGTGTGTCAGCAGCTTTTCCACGCGCAGCGCGTACTGGCCGTTGAACTTGCCGTAGCTGCATTCCATCACCGGCACGCCATCAACCTTGGCTTGCACGATCTCCGGAACGGTGAGGGAAATGACATCGCCGGCCTTCATGTTCAGGACTTCGCCCAGCGTCATGCGGGCAGTGCCGAGATCGGCGACCAGTTCCACCTCGGCGGTCTGGATCTGCTGCGTCATCAGCCGTACCCAGCGCTTGTCCATCTCCAGTGTTTCGCCCTGCAGGCTGCTGGTGAGGATGTCGCGGATCGGCTCGATCATCGAATAGGGGGTGCAGAAATGCATTTCTCCGCTCACCGGGCCGAGTTCGACGGTAAACGTGGTCGCCACCACCACTTCGTTCGGCGTGGCGATGTTTGCAAACTGCGTGTTCATTTCCGAGCGCACGTATTCGAATTCCACCGGATACACCGGCTCCCATGACTTCGCATAGGTTTCGAACACGATGCCGAGGATGCGCTGGATGATGCGCTGCTCGGTCTGCGTGAAGTCGCGGCCTTCGACGCGGGTATGGAAGCGTCCATCGCCGCCAAACAGGTTGTCGACCAGCAGGAACACCAGGTTCGGGTCGAACACCATGAGCGCGGTGCCGCGCAGCGGTTTCATGTGGACCAGGTTCAGGTTGGTCGGCACCACCAGGTTGCGGATGAACTCGCTGTACTTGTGCACGCGCACCGGGCCGATCGACACTTCCGCGCTGCGGTGCAGGAAGTTGAACAGGCCGATGCGCAGCAGGCGGGCGAAACGCTCGTTGATGATTTCCAGCGTCGGCATCCGGCCACGGACAATGCGCTCCTGCGTGGCCAGGTTATACGGACGTATCCCCGAGTCGTCTTCCGGCGCGGCACTTTCGTCCTGGTCGCCGGTGACGCCCTTTAGCAGGGCATCGACTTCTTCCTGGGAGAGGAAATTATCAGCCATGGTGTTACTGGATGACGAACGACGTAAAGAACACGCCGTTGACGCTCAGGGCCGGGCTTTGCGGCGTGAACGGCGCCTTGATCGTGGCCAGGATTTCATCCTGCAGCTTCTTCTTGCCTTCAGGCGTAGAAATTTCCGAAGCCTTCTTGCTCGACAGCAGAAGCAGCACGCGGCTTCGCACCAGCGGCATGTACAGCTTGACCTGTTCGACCTGGGTCTGGTCGGCGACCTGCAGCGTAAACTGCACCTGCAGGTACTGGTCGCCGTTTTCCGGCTGCAGGTTGACGGTAAACGGTTCCATGTTCACGAAGACCGGCGGCTTCGGTGCCTCCTGCTTCGCCGGGGCGCCTTCACCGCCCTGGTTACCCATGAAATACCACGCACCGCCGCCACCGGCGGCGAGCAGCAGGGCGCCTGCGATGAGGAAGAGCTTCTTCTTCGACTTCTTGGGCGACGCCGCCCCTTCCATCGCTTCTTCGATGGGGACGACTTTCGGGTTTCCTTTCGGGGCTGTGGCCATCTTTCTTCCTCTGTCCTGCTATCGGCCGCGCCGCACTGGTCATAAGCCGTGGCGCTCGCCGAATCTTTTATTGGTTGTGATTATCAAGTACTTGTAACGGCAGGATGCGTTGAAAAGAGAGGGTAAGTCAATGCAAATTCGGGCTTCCAGCCAGACGTAAGCCGTGCGAAATGCGCCTCAAGCGAAGGTGTCCACCATCCCCAGCCCGGAGGAGGACGGCTGCACGCGCGATGTCCGCACCGCTGGTTCCGGCGTGCCGGCGTCGCGTCCGCCCACGCGGTCATGACCGCGCGCCTGCTGCGTTCCCTGCTGGTCGAAGCCGCCTTGCTGGTTCGGCGTGCCGCTGTTGACGCTCGCCTGGCCAAGCTGAATGCCCGCTTCGCCGAGCATGTCCCGCAGTTTCGGCATGGCCGCTTCGAGCGCCTGCCGGACTTCCGGCTGGGCCGCGATGAAGGTGGCATTTGCCTGCGAGTTCGTCACGTTCAAGACGACCTGCAGCGGGCCGAGATCCGGCGGGTTCAGGGTCAGGGAAGCGGTCTGCTGCTCGCCGGCGACCATCCAGACCACCTTCTGGCCGAGTGCCTGGTCCCACGCCGGCGTGCCGACGCGCGGCGTCAGCTTGTCGGTAGCGACGGCGCCGGTCTGCTGCTGCACCGCATGGACGGCGGCTTGCTGCACCGGCTGCATGCCGGAGGTTGCGGCCGACAGCGTTTCCTTCAGGTCGGCCGCGAAGTCGCGGGCGCCGGCCGGCGCCGCTTGCAGTGTCTGGGCGGCGAGATCTTCGCTCGTCACCGCTGCGGCAGCCTGGATCTGGCCCGCCGGCAGCTCCGGCTTGGCGCTGCCGGTCGCATCCGCCTTGACCGCCAGGTCCGACAGGGCTGCGGCGGACGCGCCGCCGCGGTGGGCCGGTCCCCTCGCAATGACGTCGGTGACGACCGGTTTCACGTCGGCCGGCGTCGCCTGCGCCGATATGGCGGCAGCCTGGGCCGCGAGCGCTGCATCCGGTGCCGCTGCAATCGCGGTCACATCGGCGGCCTTGTCGCCATCCTTGCCATCTGCCTTCAGTTCCGGCTTGTCGGCCGACTTGTCCGCCGGCGTGTTGAGCTGGACGAGATTGGCGACGAATGCCAGCATGTCTTCCGGCAGCGCCGCTGGCGTGTCGGCGGCGTCATCCTTGCTTTCGGTGGCGTCTGCGGCGGTGCTTTCCTTGCCAGATTTGCCTTCCGCCGGCTTGGCGGCAGGCTTCGCGGGTTGTGCCTGGCTGGCGGAGCGCGCGGATTCCTGCCGGCGCGGCGCCTCGTTGGCGGCACTGCGTTCGGACACTTCGCGCGACAGCACCTTGCCGAACGGCTCGGCGGCGGAATCGGCGTCGGACTGCCGGGTGCCGCCAGAGGGCGCGTTCACCGGATTCGCTGCGTTGGTTACCTGAGATGTCTGCATGCTCAATGTCCTAGCGTTTGTAGTTTGCCTGCCGTGTTGCGAATTCGTCCATCAGCTTCTGGTCGCGCTTGTTCGCCTTGCGCTCCTCGACCTTTTGCGCGCGGGTCGCGAGCGTGCCGTAAGACATGCGCTTGCGCTCGCATGCCTGCCACGCGCTGCGCTCGTCGACGATGCGCTGCTTGGCATCCTCGACGATGCGCTGCTGTCCCGCGATTGCCGTATCGAGCTTTTCCATGAAGAGCTGGAAATTGCGATAGCCGGCCATGCTGATGCCGGAGGAGAGGCCGGTGCGGAACCGGGCTTCGTATTCGTCCCGGTACTGCAGCAGCATCGCGAGCTTCTGTTCCGTGTCTTCGCAGGCGCGTATCGCCAGGCCGAGTCGCTTGGCGGCTTCGTCGGTCTGCGTGGTTGCCAGTTCGATAAGTGTCTCAAGCGCGGGATTTATTGCCATGATTCATTATAGATCCCGGTTTTGGCCACCTATCCCCCGAAAAGGGCGGCAAGTTCCCCCAAGCTCTCCGTAATGCCGGATCTTTCGTGGATTCCTTGCTGCAGGAAGGACTCAATCCTCGGATTGAGGGAGATCGCCTCGTCCAGCACCGGATCCGAGCCCGGGCTGTAGGCGCCGACGCTGATCAGGTCGCGGTTGCGCTGGTAGCGGGAATACAGCTGCTTCAGGCGCCTCGAGAGTTTCTGGTGGTCGGGGCTGGTGATGTTGTGCATCGCGCGGCTGATCGACTGTTCGATGTCGATCGCCGGATAATGGCCGGCCTCCGCCAGCGTGCGGTTGAGCACGAAGTGGCCGTCCAGGATCGCGCGCGCGGAGTCGGCGATCGGATCCTGCTGGTCGTCGCCTTCCGTCAGCACGGTGTAGAACGCGGTAATCGAGCCGCCCCCCGGACGGCCGTTGCCGGCGCGCTCCACGAGAGTTGGCAGCTTGGCAAACACCGAGGGCGGATAGCCCTTGGTCGCCGGCGGCTCGCCGATCGCCAGTGCGATCTCGCGCTGCGCCATTGCATAGCGGGTGAGCGAGTCCATGATGAGCAGCACGCTCTTGCCCTGGTCGCGGAAGTACTCGGCAATGGTGTGGGTGTAGGCGGCGCCCTGCAGGCGCATCAGCGGCGGCGTATCGGCCGGAGCGGCGACCACCACCGAACGCGCCAGGCCTTCCGGGCCGAGGATCTGCTCGATGAATTCCTTCACTTCGCGGCCCCGCTCGCCGATCAGGCCGACCACGATCACGTCGGCGGTCGTATAGCGCGCCATCATCCCGAGCAGCACGCTCTTGCCGACGCCGGAGCCGGCGAACAGGCCCAGGCGCTGGCCGCGGCCGACGGTGAGCATGCTGTTGATTGCGCGTACACCTACGTCGAGCACGTCGGTAATCGGCGCGCGCGTGAGCGGATTGGCGGCGCGCACCGAAAGCGGCGCCGAATGCGCGTTCTGCAGCGGACCGAGGCTGTCGAGCGGCCGGCCGGCGCCGTCGAGCACGCGCCCGAGCAGTTCGAAGCCGACCGGTAAATGGCGGCCGCGGTCGCTCGGCCGCCGCCGCGGGTGGGCAACCGTGCCCGGGCGGGGCAGGCTCTGCACAACTTCGACCGGGTACACGCGGGTGCCGGGCACCACGCCTTCGACGTCGCTTTGCGGCATCAGAAACAGCTTTTCATCTTCGAAACCGACGACTTCCGCCTCGATCTTCGCGCCGCTGGGCAGGGGGACGGTGCAGGCACTGCCGACAGCGAGCTTCAGGCCCACCGCTTCCATTACCAGGCCCGCGACGCGCGTAACGCGGCCCGAGACCAGCATCGGTTCGGGAATGGTGGTCAGCGATCCGCAGTCGCGCAGGAAGGCTTGCCAGCGTTCGGTATGCGCGCCGCTCATTCCAGCCAGTCGCTGTGCTTGCCGAGCGCGTCGGTGATGCGCTGCCAGCGGACCGGCATCGTCGCATCGATCTGGTTGCTCGCCGTCTCGATACGGCATCCGCCCTGTTCGACCTGCATGTCTTCGGTGATGCGCCAGCCGGTTTTTTCCAGCTCATCCTTCATGTAACTGCGCACCACCACGGCGTCCTGCGGATGGAGGACGAGCAGCGCCGGTTGCTGCACGGTCGGCAGGTAGCGGATTGCCTCGCTGACGATGGGCAGCACCAGTTCCGGGCGGGCCTTGAGCGCGGTCTTGAGCATGGCCTTGGCCAGGTCGAGCGCGAGTGCAAGCAGGTCGTCGGCCACCGCTTCGTCGGCGCGCGCGACTTCGGCGCTGAAGGTGTCGGCGACGGCGCGCAGGCGCGCCGCTTCCTGCATCGCTTCGGTGCGGCCCACTTCAAGGCCGGCGGCATGCCCCTGGTTGAATCCTTCGGCATAGCCTTGCTGGCGGGCCTCTTCGCGCTGGCGCGCGATCATTTCGGCCGCTGCGCGCGCTGCCGCAGCCGCGTCCTCCTGCGTTTGCTGCGGCTGGAGCGGCTTCCGGTCGTCTCCGAAGGAGGCCATTTCCCATCGCTGGTAGGCCGTCAGCTGCTCTTTCGGAATGACGTTGGAACTCATGTGCTAGGTCCTGGCAGGAGAGGGCAGCGTGCCGCCCCGTCGTTAAATAAACTGGTCGTCGCCCTTGGCGCCCAGGATGATCTGGCCTTCGTCCGCCAGGCGGCGCACGATCTGCAGGATTTCCTTCTGCTGCGCCTCCACCTCGGACAGACGCACCGGCCCCTTCGACTCCAGGTCTTCGCGCATCATTTCCGCCGCGCGCTGCGACATGTTCTTGAAGATCTTCTCGCGCAGGTCCTGGTTGGCGCCCTTGAGCGCGATGATGAGGGACTCCGACTGCACCTCGCGCAGCAATACCTGGATGCCGCGGTCGTCGATGTCGATGATGTTGTCGAACACGAACATCTCGTCCATGATTTTCTGGGCGAGGTCGCCGTCGTAGTTCTTCAGGTTGTCCATCACCGAAGTCTCGGTGTCGCCGCTCATGAAGTTCAGGATTTCCGCTGCGGTGCGCACGCCGCCGATCGGCTTCTTCTTCAGGTTTTCGTTGCCCGTCAGGAGCTTGGTCAGCACTTCGTTGAGCTCGCGCAGCGCGGTCGGCTGCACGCCGTCCAGCGTCGCGATGCGCAGCACCACGTCGTTGCGCAGGCGCTCGGTGAAATAGGTGAGCACTTCGCAGGCGTGATAGCGCTCCAGGTGGACCAGGATGGTCGCGATGATCTGCGGATGCTCGTTGCGGATCAGGTCGGCGACCGATTGCGCGTCCATCCACTTCAGGCTTTCGATGCCGCTGGCGTCGCGCGTGCCGAGTATGCGGGTGAGCAGCGAGGATGCCTTGTCCTCGCCCAGCGCCTTGGTCAGCACGGTGCGTATGTATTCGTCCGAATCCAGTCCGAACGAGGTGTTCTGCTCGGTCTCGTTGCGGAAATCGTCGAGCACCTGCTCGAGCTGTTCGCTGGCTACCGCCTTCATGGTGGACATGGCCGCGCCGAGCTTCTGCACCTCGCGCGGACCGAGGTACTTCATGACTTCGGCGGCCTCTTCCTCGCCGAGGGCGAGCATCAGGATCGCTCCTTTTGTAACGCCATCCTCATTCATTTGTGCCTACCCATGCTTTCACGACGTTTGCTACCATTTTCGGGTCATTGCGGGCCAGGGTCTTCGCGGCTTCCAGGTTGTCCTGGTAGGTCCGCGCCTTCTGCCCCATCGGCTCCACCTCATGCTTGATCTGCGCCGGCTGCTCTTCCTGCGGGGGAGGCGGCGGTGGTTCGAAGGTCTTTGCGATTCTCGCAAACAGCGGCTTCAGTACGGCAAAGAAGAGGTAGGCCAGGATCGCGCCGCCCAGTACGTATTTGCCGGCGCCCATCGCGGTTTCGACGACCTCCGGACGCTTCCAGAGCGGCGTTTCAGGGATCACTTCCTTCTCCGCGCCGGCGAACGGGCTGTTGACCACGTTCAGGCTGTCGCCGCGATCCTTGTTGAAGCCCATGGCTTCCTTGACAAGGTCGCTGATCTGGGCCTTCTCGGCGTCGGACAAAGGCTTCATCGTGACCTTGCCATCCTTGCCGACTTCCTTCTTGTAGTTGACCACCACGGCGACCGACAGCCGCTTGATGCCGCCCATCGGCTGCTGCACGTAGCGCACCGTCTTGTCGACCTCGTAGTTGACCGTCATGTCCTTCTGGCGGTTCCCGGTCGGCGTCTGAGCCCCTGTTCCTGCAGCGGGCGCGCCGGCGATCGGCGCAGTGGCATTCGGCTGCGGCTGGTTTGACAGTGCGCCCGGCACGCCGGACGCGCCCAGCGGCGCATTGCTCTGCGTCTCGCTGCTTTGCTGGCTGCGGATGGCGGCCGCCTCCTGCGTTCCGTTGGGCTTGTAGGTTTCGGCAGCCTGCTCGCTGTGCGAGAAGTCGACGTCGGCGGTCGCTTCCGCGCGCACGTTGTTGGGCCCGACGATCGGGGTGACGATCGATTCGATGCGCTTGACGATGCTTTGTTGCAGCTCCTGCACGTACTTCAGCTGCGTCGGGTCGAGGCCGTTCGCACCGGCGGGCTTGCCGCTCTCGGACAGCAGGTTGCCGTTCTGGTCGACCACGGTGACGTTCTTGGTCGGCAGTTCGGGCACGCTGGAGGCGACCAGGTGCACGATGGCGCTCACCTGCTGCGGATCCATGGTGCGGCCGGGGTGCAGGTTCAGCAGCACCGATGCGGTCGGCTTCTGCTGGTCGCGCACGAACACCGATGCTTTCGGCAGCGCCAGGTGCACGCGCGCGGCCTGGACCGCGCCGAGCGACTGGATGGAGCGAGCCAGCTCGCCTTCGAGGGCGCGCTGGAAGTTGACTTGTTCGAGGAATTGCGACACGCCGAGCTTCTGGTTTTCCATCAGCTCGAATCCGACATTGCCGCCCTTGGGCAGGCCTTGCGATGCCAGCTTCAGGCGTACGTCATGCACCTGGTTGGCGGGGATCAGGATGGCGCTGCCGCCATCGGCGAACTTGTACGGGACGTTCATCTGCTGCAGCGAGGCGACGATCGCGCCGCCGTCGCGGTCGGAAAAGTTCGCGAACAGCACCCGGTAGTCCGGCTGCTGTGTCCACAGCCAGACACCCGACATCACCGCGAGCACCGCGGCCACGCCCAGCATCAGGAAGAAATTCCGTCCACCCGGCGTCTGGGCAAAGCCGACAATGCCGCCGGGGCCTGCCGGAACAACGGCGCCTTCACCGGCTACCGCCATGGCGCGCCTCCGGCTTTTTTGTCGATCACGATGTTATTGGTCATGTTGGTCCTGCGAAATCGAGGTTTACGCCTTAGTGTAGGATTTTCGTCGGCTTCGATAAATTTGATCGTGGGAACAGAGCAATTATTTTGCCGTTTATTGCGCCCGGACGGGGCTTTTTTGCGTGTTACCTTAGCGCTGTGAAAAAAGATGGGCCGCCGTGTGCGGCAAACGACGGAATGGGGGCGCAATGAAGACCAGCATGATCGATACCAGCAAGATCGAGGCGATGATCGCGCAGCTCAGGACCGCCGCCACGCGTCCCGAGGGCGGGGTCGGGCCGGTGCAGGGCGAAAAGGCGGCTGCCAAGGTCGATTTCGCCAGCGCGTTCAAATCCGCGCTCGACCAGGTCAGCAACGCGCAGAACAAGTCCGAGGAGTTGTCCAAGCGCTTCGTCATTGGGGACGACAGCGTCAGCCTGTCCGATGTGATGATCAACTCGCAAAAGGCCAGCATCGCCTTCCAGGCCACGGTCCAGGTGCGCAACAAGCTGGTGTCGGCATATCACGACATCATGAACATGCAGGTATGAGGACGCGTCTCCCGGCAGGAGTGCCGGCTGCGTCGCTTCTCCGGGCCTGATCAGTTCAGGCCGGTCGCCTTCGCATTGCGCTCGCGTTCGAGTTTCGTGATGTAGCGCTGGATTGCGGCCAGCGTGGGCTTGGGCAGGTCGACGAACATGCATCCCAGCTTGCGGATGGATTTGCCGCTGGTCAGGGAGAGATCGATCGAATTGCGGATCTGAAGGCCGGTCGTGACTGGCGCACCGCCGGGAAGGTCGATCCGGCAGTCCTTGTAGACCCGGCCGATCGTGTTGTCCAGCTGCTTTTTCTCGTCGATGATGCCGATTCCGCCGGCGCTGATGTCCTTGAGGGTCACGACGACCGTTGTCGCTTCCACTCCCGCTTCCTCGTCCGCCGGCACGCGGATGGTGCAGCGCACCGGATTGGCGACCGGCGTCGGCACCCGGTACGACTCGCGTCGCTGCAGGCGGATCAGGCTGGACGGTATCGCGATGTAGAGGGCAGGGAGGTTGTCATAAAGGCACTCCTTGACCTTGTTCGAGAAGAACAGGATGCGGATGCTGTCGAGCACCGTCTCGAACGAGACGTTGTCGCTGTTGAGGATGCGGTGGTTGACGGTATTGCTCGGCGCCCGGTCGATTACCACGATGCCACTCTCTTCGTCCACCTCGAGGACGGACGTGACGACCGCTTCCGCGCCGCCGTTGGCCTGCATCGTGACCAGCTGGTTACGCTCTTGCATGGACTTCAGCAAGCCGATGATCTCCCGGCGCGAATGCACCTGGTAGGGGCTTACGTCCTCCACTCCGAACTTGTTTCTAAAAGGCATTGCTGTTTTCCGGTGCGTATAAGGGGCGGGTTCACGGCCCCTTGTCTCCTGCGTGCTTGATTGCGTCGATATGGTAAAGCCATGCGAGCAATTCCGCCACTACTCGATACAGTGTAGGCGGAATATGCTTGTCCAGATCAACCTGCATCAGCAGCGCAACCAACTCCTTCGATTCGTGCACGAAGACGCCGTGTTCGCGCGCCCTGGCGATGATTTCCTCGGCAATCAGGCCACGCCCCTTCGCCACGACCTTCGGCGCCAGGTCGCCGGTCTGGTAGGCGAGTGCAACGGCGCTCTGGCCCGGGTTAGGGCGGTCCATGACGTTTCACCGTCAAGGAATCGAGCGGCGCCCCCGCTCCCTCCAGCGCGTCGGAAAGCATGCCGCCGAAGTGGCGCAGCGTGGAAGCGGTATCTTCGGTCTCGGTATCGACCTGGACATGGACGCGATCTCCTACCAGGCGGATTGTCGCAGAAATGCCGCCCAGGTGCGGCAATTCGAACCGGACGGTGCTGGTCCATGCCTGCTGCTGCGGCTCTTCCCGCGCGCCGCCTTGCTGCTGCGTGTCCTCGTGGATTTCCCACTCCAGGGGCATGCCGGGATGGAGTTCGCCGCGCCACTGCACCGACTGGTGTTCCAAGGCGTTTAACTGCAGGTTTATCAGGCGCGCTGCCTCCGGGTCGACCGCGGGCAACCTTGCTTCGGGCTGCGCAACGAGAAGGGCGTCGGCGGCCGCGTGCGTCATCACTGGCAAGCGGCCGTCGCGGATCAATTCCGTCAGTTTCTGCGCGCCTTCTCCGCCCGTTCCCACGGTGGCCGCCAGGCGGGCAAAATCGGCGCGCAGCGCGTCTTGCCCGGCTGTCCCGGCCGCCGGCGCCTGCCAGGTGCGTGACAGCTGCGCTTGCGGTTCCCGCGCCAGTTCGGCCGGGGAACGCGTGCCGCTGATCCATTCGTGCAGATGCGACTCGTAGAACAGGCCGCTGCGGCCCACGGCATTCTGCAGCGAAGCGGCCAGCTGCCTGGGCTGGAGTTCGGCGGGGGTGCTGGCAAGCGGTGTTTTCCCGGGCACGGCGGCCGGCATGCCTTCCTGCTCGGCGGTATGTACGATGTGGTCGATCAGGCGGGCGGTGGTGCTCAGCGACGCCTGCGCGCTGCCTTGCTGCTGGGTGAGCAGGAAGGTCGGCCGCGGTTCCTTCGCGATGAACACCATGGAGAGCGTGTCGCCCACCTTGGTGCCGACGGGCAGCGCCATGCGCGCGGCGGTATCGGCCACTTTCACGAGGTAGGTGCCGTCGTCCAGCATTTTATCGACGGTTGCCTGCAGCTCGCGCCCGATGGCGATCTGGTTGAGCCGGCTGAAGATCTCCACCCGGGTATCGGTGGAGGAGACAACAGTAGTGGCGGCCTCAAGAGAGGCCGGGGGCCGGGTAGGGGTGAGGTCGGCCCGCGGCAGCATGATGGTTATCCGCTCTGGGTGGCGCCGTAGGCTTTCGAGAGCTTACGCTCGGTGCCGGCGCTGTTGAGCATCGCCGATAGCTGCGCCATCCAGGGTTCGGTAAGGTCGCGGATCTGTCGGTCGTCATCGAGGATCTTCTTGATGATCCTTGTTTTCTTTTCACGTGCGATCGGCGTCAGCGGCTGGCGCGGCTGATCGTTTTGCTTGATGATTTCGACCTGGCTGGAGCAGCGCGACTCCAACGCTGCCAACTGTTCCCAGTCACCCGTGCGCGCTGCTGCCAGCATCTTGTCGGTAATGTCGGCGACGGATTCGTAGAGAGCAAGGATTTCTTGGTTGTCCATTTGATCAGGCTTTCACTAAGCGGGACGTCTGGGGAGAGAGTGCATCATAGGCTTGAGCCTTTGGAGCAATTTGAGCTTGCGCCTGCTGGCCCGGGTTTTCTGCAGAAGGCGTAATAGCCTCCCACGCGTCTTTCAAACCCTTGAGCAATTGGTACACCTCATCCAGAACCTGCGGCTGATTTTTCAGATTGGCGATGACGAGTCGACGGCTCATGTACTCATAGAGCGCATCCAGGTTCAGTGCGATTTCCCCGCCGACCTTTTTGTCGAGGCTTGCGCGCAGTCCGTTGTCAATAATGGAGATGGCTTTGGAGATTGCTTCGCCTTTCTTCGCAACCTCGCCGGCTTGCATGTGCTGAACCGCGGACGCAACGGCAACCATTGCCCCTTCGAACAGCATCACGATCAATTTGTGCGGACTGGCTGCTACCACGCCAGTTTCGACGCCGACCTTGGCGTAGGCGTTTGCGCCACTAGGAGTTGATCCAAACACTTATATTCTCCGCTAATTTGAGTCGGAACTGGACAACCTGGAAAGCTGCTGAGTCAAGAAGTCGCTGGTTTTCTTCATGCTGCTGATTGCGGTGTCGAGCGCGGTGAATTGCGCCCGAAGCCGCTTTTCGGTATCGGCCAGACGCAGATTCAGGCGCTCCTTGGAGCTGGCAAGGCTTTTCAGGGATGCGTTGATGCCGTCGGTACGCGCGGCAATCGGCCCGTCCGTGCCAAGCAGCGTCGAAGCGAGCTTTTCAAGCTGATATGCGTAGCCCTGGGAAAAATTGATGGTCCCGCGTGCTCCGATGCTGCCGCCTGTAATCTTGATGCCAAGGCCTTCCGCGTTACCGCTACTGGCCGTCAGGACCTGGCCCGACCCCGTGGCGGAAGCACCGTTGATGGTCCCGGCGACGTCCTGGCCGGTGACGATGCCCGGACTGTTGCCAAATAGGTCAGTCTTGCCGGTTCCGCCAGTGACCTGCGCAGTCGACGCAGAGCCGTAGCGGTTGGAGGTAATCGTCAGTACGCCGGAAGATTGCGTCACTGCTACAGTAGACCCTGCCGACGAAAAGGTCGAGTTGCCGTTGATTTTCGACTGGATCTCGGCCGCCAGCGAGGCGAAGCTGTAGTTGCCGGCCCCCAGGGTAATTGTCGCAGTCGCGCCATCCAGCTGGACCTGCAGCGTGTCGTTGACGCCCTGCGTGATCGAGGTCTGCGAGCCGGCGATAACTTGTGGCGCATTGCCCAGCAGGTTCGCCTTGCCGTTGCCGCCGGTGATATTGGCAACCGAAGAGGTCCCAGCCGTCGTCGAGGTAATTTTCAGCACGCCGTCCGTCTGGCTGACTGTCGCCTTGCCGGCACCGAAGGCAGTATCAATCTGCGACTGCACTTCGTTGACCAGTTCGGTGGCGTCGCCATAGAGCTTCTGCGTGAGTGAGATCGACTGCGTGACGCCGTCCAGCTGGACCGTCAAGGTGTCGTTGGACGCTCCGATGTTCAACCCGGCTGCCGTCGATCCGGTCACGCTTCCTTTTCCAGGGTTGCCAGGGGCCGACGCGCCGGTTGTGCTGGCCTGGCGCGCGAGCTGGGTGATTGTCACCGGATATGCACCGGGCTTGGTCTTCGACGTCGAGCCGGAATAGGCGACCAGGCTGTCGCTGGCTTTGCCCACAGTGGCGAACAGCCCGGCAATGTCGTTGAAGTTGGTGTCAAGCGCTTTCTGCAGCTTGGCTGAGTCCATTGCCAGCGTGCCATCCTTCTGGAACGTCACGCCGACCTGGGACAGAACCGTGAACGCGGAGGCGCCGCCTTCGATCGGTGCCGAAAGCACGCTGCGAATCTGGGACTGGATCGACCGGATGCCGGCCTCGCCGTTCAGGATTGCTCCCTGCTTGGTCGTGGAGTTGTAGGCCATCGCATCACGCAGCGTCGAGCTGATATCGTTGTAGGCCTTGACGAATGCGGTGATGCTGTTGATGATGCTGCTCGAATTGCGGGCAACGGTGATGGTGGAGGTGCCGCTGTCCTTGGACAGCGTGAGTGTCATGCCTTTGATCACGTCTGTGACGGTGTTCGACGGCTTTGACACCGAAACGCCGTCTATCTTGAATTCCGCATTTTGCGCGGCCGCGGTCTCCGAAAAACCCTGGCCGCCGTTGACCGCGGGATTATGCCCGAGCAGACCGGCGACCGTAGCGTCGCCGCTGGCGGAAATCTTGATGCTGTTGGTCTTGCCCGTCGAATTCGACGTCAGCGCCAGGCGATAAGGCGACGCGCTGCCGTCATTGATGATGGTTGCCGTGACCCCGATGTTGGCATTGTTGATCGCGTCACGAATGCCTGCCAGGGAATTGTTGCTGGAATTGATCGTGATCGTCTTGACGCCGGCGCCATTGCTCGTGAAATTGGAGTCGGCATAGCGGCCGGTGGTGCTGTTGAAGCTGCCGCCTTCGATCGTGCCGAAATCGAAGGTCAGGGTGGTGGTGGCAGCGGGAGCGCCGATCGCGGCAACTTCACTGGCGACGCCAGCGGAGATCAGCTTCTGCGCCTGGGCCCGCTGGGTCACGTTCAGATTGTAGGTGCCGGGTGTCGCTTCGGAGGATGCGGCTACCGAAACGAGAGCCGAATCGGACGACGTGGCCTGCACGCCCTGGAATTTGGCAATGCTGGAGAGACCCTGGGCGGCGGTCTGGAACTGGGAAAGGGCGCTTTTGACCGCGCCGAATGCAGTCAGTTTGGCCTGATAGCTTGCCTCTTTGGTCGCCAGCGCCCTCAACGGCTGCTGTTCGACCGCCATCAACTGGCTGACGATGCTGTTGACATCCAGGTTCGAGCCGATGCCAGGCGATGATAGAGCCACGTGCGCCTCCTGCGGAAAACGTCAATGTACTTTATTATCGGCAGTACTAAACGCGACTTTAAGGGCTGATTTCCCTGTCTGTTTCGCAGCGATTTCAGGCTTTTTGCTGGATTAGCAAGCCGTTCGGCGGCAGCACGCCGCCGCTTTTTCCGCGTTCCGCCTGCTGTTCGATGACTTTTGCGATATGCAGCACGTCTTCTGCGGGAATCTGGCGCAGCACTTCCTTGGTGCTCTGGTCGACGACCTTGACGATCGTCCGATCGCTGTCCGGGTCGACTGAAAATTCGACATTCTGGGGCTTCAGCACATTATTAATGGACTTCAGCGCCTGGGCAAGCTGGCCGAGGTTGGGGACTTGCGCCGGCTGTTGCACGGCGTCGGGCGCGGCGGTCTGAACCGGGTCTGCAGCAGCCTTTGGTGCTGGCGCCATCGGCGTATCATGTATCTTTTCAGTTGGTGCAGCCGCCGTTTGCACGGCACTGCCAATTTCTCTGATGCCCATGATGACCTCCCTCTAAGGGAAAAACCCGGCCGATTTTCAGCGGCCGGGTTGGTAAGGCTAACTAACTTCTTATTAGCCGCGGAGCAGGGCCAGCACGCCGTTCGGCAGCGAGTTGGCCTGTGCCAGCATTGCGGTACCAGCTTGTTGCAGGATCTGGCCGCGGGTCAGTGTAGCGGTTTCGGAAGCGAAGTCCGCGTCCTGGATCCGGCTGCGCGATGCCGAGAGGTTTTCCGCCGTCGTTTGCAGCGAGGTCACCACCGAGGCGAAGCGGTTCTGGAAGGCACCGAGCGAAGCGCGGGAGGAGTTGATCTTGTCCATCGCGCCGTCGATGATTGCCAGTGCTTCGGTTGCGCCTGCTGCGCTGGAGATGTCTGCGCTGGACAGGGCCTTGACCGAGGCAACCGTCGTCGGAGGCGTATTGCCCGCAGATAAGCCTGCCGTTGCCACCGAGCCGCCGCCGACGTAAATGCCGCTGCTGTTCGTGCTGGTCAGGGTTACCTTGCCATGGTTTTCCACCGCTCCGGCGCCTGCAGCTGCAAGCTGTGTGGCGGTAGTGGTGTTGTTCTGGTTGGTCACGCCCGTGAAGCCGCCACCCAGCGGGCCGGTAGCCGCACCGCCGCCTGCCGCGGTGAAATTCACCAGCATGTTGACCGCGGTACCATCCTTCTTGAAGAGCTTCCAGCCGCCAGCCGTGATGTCAGCGGCATTGAGCGTGCCCGAGGAACCGTCAGCCTTGATTACGCCGTATGCGGTGTTGTTGTTAGTGATGAAGGTGTTGATGTCGGTCGCAATCTGGCCCGCGGTCGCGCCATCCTTGTCGGCGGCCGCGAACACCGTGAGGCCATCGATGGTGATGTTAACCCGGTCATCCGTAGCGCCGGACGTCGTCGTGGCGTAGGCGCCCATCGTGACGGTCGTGCCCGCGGCGCTGACCTTGTCGAGCGACAGACCGGTCTTGTTCAGGAAGGTGGTCATGTTGCCGGCGGTCGGGTCGTTGACCGTGACGTTGATATCACGCCCATCGGCTGCCTTCAGGGTCAGTGCGCCAGTTGCGGCATCGGCGGAAGCCGTCACGCCGGTCTGGGCCGAGACCAGGTTGATCGCAGCGGCGACGTTCGCACCTTGGCCGCGAGCATCACCGCCGGCGGCGACGGCGCCAACGGATACGCCGTTGATGGAGAAGGTGCCGGCTGTCATAGCGGTGTGCACCGTTGCTGCCGCACCCGTCACGGTATTGACTTCAGCGGTCGCCTTCACGCCGGACTGCGAGGAGACAGCGTTGATCGCAGCAGCAACCTGTGTTGCGCTGGCTGCGGTCAGACCGCCGCCGGTGCCGGCGGTGCTGGCGCCGACCTGGATGCCATTCAGGGTCAGGTTACCCGCAGACAGTGCACCGGTAATCGTGTTGCCCTTCACGGTCGTGATCTGCGTGGTGCCGGTCGCGCCCAGGTTGCTGGTGCGTGCGCTGGCGATCGCATCGATGGTGATCTGGTCGTTCGAGGTGGCGTTCGCGCCGACCTGGAAGGCTTGCGAGGTGAAGGAGCCGTCGAGCAGCTTGACGCCGTTGAACGAAGAGGTCTGCGCGACGCGGTCGATTTCCTGTGCCAGCGCCATGAATTCGTTGTTCAGGAACGCGCGGTCGGATGCGGAGTTCGAGGCGTTGGCGGACTGCACAGCCAGATCGCGCATGCGCTGCAGGTTGGTGCCGATCTGGGTAAGATCGCCTTCGGCGGTTTGCGCCAGGGAGATGCCGTCGTTTGCGTTACGGGCAGCCTGGTTCGCGCCGTTGATCTGGGAAGTCATGCGCTGGCTGATCGCCAGGCCTGCGGCATCGTCCTTGGCGCTGTTGATGCGCAGACCGGAGGACAGGCGCTGCAGCGCGGAGTTCAGGGAGGATTGCGAGGTGGTCAGGTTACGCTGAGCATTCAACGACGCAATATTAGTATTGATGAAAGAGGCCATTTTGGTTCTCCTAAAAAGTCAGTTTGTCGTGGCTGCGACCGACTTTCCGATCGTTTGCCATGTTCGGCGAAGCATCCACATCGCTGTTGGTAGGGTTATCGGACAGGGCTGAAAAAAGTTTAGGCTTGTTTTCCTTCTTTTTTCTGTCTTGCCGAACCGAAGCCGACACTTGCATTGTCGGAGGCGAAGCTGAAACCTTTAGTGACGAAAAAAGTTCTGGTGCGCCGCATGACAGGCTGTAGGGTGCAGCTCCTTGAATCGGAAGGCTTTTTTTCTTGTGGAGTCGCGGACGACACAGGGTTCCTGGTGGAGGGGGCGGCGTGTGGCCTAAAGTTTGCGAATAAACCGCCGTAATAGCGGGCCCGGCACTCTCCGGTAATCTTTATGCACAATCCGGCGCTGGCGCTGAACCGGGGCTGGTTTGGTTGAGCCTCTGCGGTTTTTGCCGTACAGTTTGCACAGTTCCGGCCCGGTACTTATATATATTGTTTGATACCGCCAGCCGGACCGTTTCCATTTTCTACACTGCCGGCGTCCAATAATGAATGTTCCCGTAACAGCGCAAGATCGTGCCCCTAGCCCCGAGGAGGCGATCGAGAACGCATTGCGGTTGGCGGTGCAACAGCACCAGGTCGGTCAGTTCAAGGATGCCGAAGACCTTTACCGGGCGGTCCTGCGTGCATGCCCCGGCCACCCCGATGCGAATCACAACCTGGCCGTACTGGCTGTACAGCTGAGGCAGCCGGTCGCAGCATTGCCGTTTTTCGAAGCGGCGCTGAAGGCGAACCCGGCACACGCGCAGTATTGGGTAAATTATATTGACGCGCTCATCGAGGCCGATTGCGTGGAAAGGGCGCGGGAGGCGCTGGAGCTTGCACGGCAGAGGGCAGGACTGTCGGGGGCAACGGCAAATGCGCTGGTCACGCGACTCGGTGTCAGCCCGGCGGCAATTCAGGACGGCGGGGGCAGGTCCGTTTCCTCTCCAGCTGTCGCGCCGACACCTCAAGGGAAGGCGGCGCGGTCCCGGCAAGTCCGGGAGCCGGGCGTGAAAGAATTGAACAAATTGTTCATGCTGTTCAAGCGAGGGCGCCTCGAACAGGCTGAGACGGCTGCACGGTCGTTGATCAGGCGTTTTCCCGACCATGGGGTGGCATGGAGCGTTCTCGGCGCTATTTTGACAAGCCGCGGAAAGCCCGCGGATGCCGTGACCAGCCTGCGGAAGGCAGTGGAATTGCGCCCCGACGACGCCATCGCACACAACTATTATGGCAACGCGCTGCTCAGCCTCGGACGTTCGGCCGAAGCCGCCGAATGTTATCGCCTAGCCACCGTATTCGATCCTGAATCTGTTGAAGCACACAGCAACCTAGGTATTGCGCTGCACGCTCTTGGAAGACTTCCCGAAGCAGAGCGCGCACAGCGGCGCGCACTGGAGCTCGCTCCCGCTGCCGCCAGCTTGCACAACAATCTGGCAATCATCCTCAAGGATCTCGGCAACCTCGACGCGGCCCTGGCCAGTTGCCAACGGGCCCTGGAGCTCAAGCCTGATCTGGCGGAGGCGCATAACAGTCTGGGAAATATATTGAAGGAACTGGGGCGCTTCGAGGAAGCGGAGTCGTGTTTTCACTGCGCGATTGAACTGTCGCCAAGGTGGGAGGCCGCGTACAGCAATCTCGGCACGGTACAGCAGCAGCTCGGGCGCTTTGACGAAGCCGCTGCGAGCTTTCGCCGCGCGCTGGCGCTCAAGCCCGACCTGGCAGAGGCCCACAGCAACCTGGCCGACGTGCTGCAGGATCTGCGGCAGTACGACGAGGCGCATGCCTGCTACCTGCGCGCCCTCGAGCTGAAGCCGGACTTCACGATGGCGCGCTACGGCCTGGGGCTGCTGCAGCTACAAATGGGAGATTTGGCAAACGGCTGGGCAGGATATGAATATCGCTGGACCAAGAAAATCAAGCCGGTTCCGGCGAGACGTTTCCCGCAACCGTGGTGGGAAGGCCAGCCGCTCGCAGGCAAGCGCATCCTTATCTGGGGGGAGCAGGGGATCGGTGACCAGCTGCTGTGGGCAAGCATGTTCCGGGAAATCATCGAAAGCGCCGACCATTGCGTTATCGAGTGCACGGCGAAGCTCGTGCCGTTGTTAAGCCGTTCCTTCCCCGGTGCCGAGGTGGTCGCCGCGACTGATCCGCCGCAACCTGCTGCAGCAGGGCAGTTCGACTATCAATGCCCGATGGGCTCGCTTGCGCGGTTCCTGCGGCCGACGCTTGCCAGCTTTCCGCGCGAAAACCGCTATCTTGTCGCCGATCCCGCGCGCGTGGCGTACTGGAAGGAGCGCCTCGCGTCGCTCGGTCCGGGACCGAAGGTCGGGTTTGCATGGCGCAGTGGCCTTGGCACCGGCTCGCGGAGCATGAACTACACGACCCTGGAGGAGTGGGGGCCGATATTCGCCGTACCCGGCGTGCATTTCGTAAACCTTCAATATGACGAATGCACCTCCGAACTCGATGCCGCAAGACAGCGCTTCGGCGTGCCGCTGCACGTATTCCCCGAAGTTGACTTGTACAACGACCTGGCCGAGACAGCGGCTTTCACTCGTGCGCTCGATTTCGTCATTGCCTCGTTTACGTCCGTGTATCCGATGGCAGCGGGCGTTGGCGTCCCGACCTGCACGATGTACTCCTGGAGCATTGGGTGGGCCACCATAGGCGGTGAGCAGATCCCGTGGTGCCCGACGCTGGAATGCTACACACGAAGGTGGGAGGAGCCGTGGGATGGGCCTGTTACACAAGTGACGCAACGGATCCGCCTGCTGGCGCAAGCGCATCCGGAATTGCAATAACAGCCTGGCAAGGCATTGCGGGCTGAAGCAGGAAGAGACCGAGGAATGTCAAAGAACAAAATCCTGGTAACCGGTGCGGATGGATTCATCGGGTCGCATCTCGTGGAGACGCTGGTGCGGCGCGGCTACCCCGTGCGCGCATTCGTTTTCTACAACTCCTTCAATTCCTGGGGCTGGCTCGATCATTCCCCGGCCGATGTGAGGGGCAGCTTCGAAGTCTTTGCGGGTGATATCCGCGATCCGCACGGAGTTAGGCGGGCAATGGAGGGCTGCGATGTGGTGATGCACCTTGCCGCGCTGATCGCCATTCCCTATTCCTACCACTCGCCGGATACCTACATCGACACTAACGTCAAGGGAACGCTAAACGTCGTGCAGGCCGCGCGTGAACTTGGCATCAGCAAAGTCGTGCACACTTCGACCAGTGAAGTGTATGGGACTGCTCGGTTTGTCCCGATTACCGAAGACCACCCGTTGCAGGGACAGTCTCCGTATTCGGCGACAAAGATCGGCGCGGACCAGATTGCAATGTCGTTCCATGCTGCATTCGGCACCCCTGTCGCCATCATCCGTCCGTTCAATACCTATGGTCCGCGCCAGTCGGCACGGGCTGTGATCCCGACGGTCATTACGCAGATTGCAAGCGGCAAGACGAGGCTGAAGCTGGGGGCGCTGTCGCCGACGCGGGATTTCAACTACGTCCAGGACACGGTCGACGGCTTCATCGCGGTGGCAGAGGCGGAACGGACGATCGGCGAAGTGGTCAATTGCGGCAGCAATTTCGAGATTTCGATCGGCGACACCGTGCAGTTGATTGCCGAGATCATGGGGAGGCAGATAGAGATCGACACCGACAACGCGCGGCTGCGCCCCGAAAAAAGCGAAGTGGAGCGTTTATGGGCCGACAATACGAAGATGCGTGACCTGACCGGATTCGTTCCTTCCATGCCACTGCGGCAGGGCTTGGAAAAAACCATTGAATGGTTTGTCGAGCCTGCCAACCTGAAGCAATACAAACCGGATATGTACAATGTCTAAGCGCGCAGTGGTCCTCGCCGGCGGCCGCGGAACGCGGCTTCGCCCCTACACCGTGGTGCTTCCCAAGCCGCTCATGCCGATAGGCGAAAGCCCGATTCTCGAGATCATTGTCAAGCAGCTTGCGCGTCATGGCTTCGATCACATCACCATGGCGGTGAATCACCAGGCCGAGATCATCCGTGCCTTCTTTCAGGACGGCGAGAAGTGGGGCATCAGGATCGACTATTCGCTCGAACACAAGCCGCTTGGCACAATGGCCCCGCTGCGCCTGATCCATGACCTGCCGGACGATTTCCTCGTCATGAATGGCGACATCCTGACGGATCTGGATTTCGCCGGATTCTTTGAGGACCATGTCAGATCCAGGGCGTTGTTTACGATTTCGTCAAAGGTGAGGAAGCAGAACATCGACTACGGCGTGCTGGAAACGAATGGCACGGGGAAGCTGGTCGGATTCCGCGAGAAGCCGAGCATCGATTATGAAGTCAGCATGGGCGTCTATATGGTGGGAAGGGAAGCGGTCCAGGCCATTCCCCATGATGCGCCGTACGGCTTCGACACGCTGATGCTGGACCTGCTGGCAAAGGGGAAGCGGGTCAATGTTAGGAAATTCGATGGATACTGGCTCGACATCGGCCGCCCGGACGATTACATGCAGGCGATCGATGAGTTCGAGTTGATGCGCAAGAGATTCCTGCATGAGTGACGTTCTGGTTACCGGTGCGGACGGATTCATCGGCCATGCGCTGGTCGCCCGGCTGCGTGCGGACGGGTACCGCGTCGTCTCCATGGGACGCGATCAGGGCGATGTCGCGCTGGCAGAAACATGGAGCTTCCTGCCGGCGGCGGTGCATGTCTTCCATCTCGCCGCGCGCAGCTATGTGCCGGACAGCTGGCAGGACGGCGCTGGATTCATGCGCACCAATGTCATGGGCACCCAGCACGCGCTGGACTATTGTCGCAGGCACGGAGCCCGGCTGACATTCGCCAGCGCCTACCTGTACGGCGTGCCGGCACGTCTTCCCGTCAGCGAAGATGCCAGGGTTATGCCGAACAATCCGTACGCGCTGTCGAAGCATTTGGCCGAGCAGTTGTGCGCTTTTCATGCAGGGCACCACGGCCAGGTGGTCACTGTCGTTCGCCCGTTCAACGTGTACGGCGCCGGGCAGCGCAGGGAATTCCTGATTCCGCACATACTTGCGCAGCTTCAGGCGGGCAAGGAAATCCGGCTGCAAGACCTTGCGCCGAAACGCGACTATGTGTACCTCGACGATGTCGTCGACGCACTCGTGAAGACGATGCAGCTCGAACAAGGGCACCATGTCCTGAATGTCGGTTCCGGCATCTCGTACAGCGTGCGCGAGCTGGTGCAGATGGTCCAGCAGGCCGCAGGTACCGATCTGCCGGTCATATCGGCTGCGATGCCCCGCGCGCAGGAAATACCTGACGTGCGCGCAGATATTTCACGGGCGGCAACACTGATCGGATGGACGCCGCGTCATTCCTTCATGGAAGGCATGACGAAATTACTCAGGGAGCAAGCGCGGTGAGCGATCGATATATTCCCATCAACAAGGGAAACTATTCCATGGACACGGCCGAGCGCGAGGCAGCCTTCGAGGCTGCACGCGGTGCCGGCTGGGAGGCCGAATACGCTGAATACCGGCGCAACTGGTCCGAGTACCCGGCGCGACAGCATGTCTCCGAGTATCCGCTCCTGGTCGATATAGAACTGTCATCAGTGTGCAACCTGCATTGCCCGATGTGCTACACGATTACGGATGAGTTCAAGGAACGGGTCAATACCAAGCGCATGGACTGGGACTTGTACTGCAGGATCATCGACGAGATCGGCGGCAAGGTGCCGGCGATACGCTTGAGCTTGCGCGGGGAGGCGACGCTGCATACCCGCTTTGTGGATTGCATCCGGTATGCGAAGGAAAAAGGCATCAAGGAGGTGTCCATGCTCACGCATGGTGGGAAACTGACGCCGGAGTATTTCGGGAAGATTGCCGAGGCCGGAATCGACTGGATCACGATCTCCGTCGACGGTGTCGGAGAAACCTACGAACGCATTCGCAAGCCGATCAAGTTCGACGTGCTGCTTTCAAACATCCGCGCCATTCATCAGTACAAGAGCGAGCGCGGGTTGCGGCGCCCGGTGATCAAGGTGCAGGGTATTTGGCCGGCAATCAGGGAAAACCCGCAGGCGTATTACGATACGTTTGTTTCATGCACCGATCTTGTCGCGTTCAATCCGCTGATCGATTACCTCAGCAAGGATACCGATATCGAGTACGTGCAGGATTTCACCTGTCCGCAGCAGTATCAGCGCCTGGTGGTCGGCGCGGACGGCCTTGTGATGAAGTGCTCGAACGACGAAGAGAACCGTGAAGTGATCGGCGACCTCAAGCTTGAAACGGTGCATCAGGTCTGGCACGGGGACAAGATGCGCGCTGTTCGGGAGATGCATTTGCAGAGGGATGGTTTCAGGAACAGCGCCGTATGCCGCAAGTGCTACCTGCCGCGCCAGACGAAGGATGAACAAGCGAGTGTTCACGGGCGGATCTTCATCGTCAGGAATTACGTGAACCGAAGCCAGAAGATCGGAACATGAGTACCGCCGGGGACAGAAAGCCCGGACCCTCCATGCCGGCAGGAGGAAAGGAATAATGATCACATCAACAACATTCGACGCATTGCTGAACGTATTCTGGTTGCGTCCGGAAACCGCCCTGTGGCGAGAGCTCGATATCCGGGCCATGCGCTCCTTCGTCTTTCGCGGACCGTCGCTCGATATCGGTTGCGGGGACGGCATTTTTTCGTTCATCCGTGCCGGCGGCCGGTTCAGCCCCGACTTTGATGCGTTTCGCTCGCTGTCGGGTCTCGACAGGTATTTCGACAATGTCGACGTTTTCGACGCGTATGATGCCGAGTTGCTTCCGGCCGTGGTCGCGCCGCCTTCCTACCGGATCGATTTTGCTTTCGACCACAAGGCCAATTTATTGAGCAAGGCGGCACAGCTTGGGTTATACGGCACCCTGAAGCAGGGAGATGCAAACAGGGCATTACCGTTCGAAGACGAGAGCCTCGAATCCGTCTTTTCGAATATCCTGTATTGGCTGGATGAGCCGCAGGAGGCACTCAACGAAATCCGGCGCATCCTGCGCCCCGGCGGGCAGGCATGCCTGATGCTGCCCAACGAAACGTTTCCCGAATTCAGTTTCTACAACCAGTTGTGCGTGAAGCCCGGCGACAGCAAATGGGCATTTCTGGAAAGACTCGACCGTGGCCGGCTGGAAGTCAACCAGCGCCAGGCAATACCGCGCCGCGTGTGGGAAGCAATGTTCGGAAGGGCGGGGCTTGCCGTGGTCTCGCACAAGGCGCATCTGTCCAAAACCGTGGTGCTTGGCTGGGATATCGGCTTGCGGCCGCTTTTCCCGGTATTGCACCGGATGGCGCAAGCGGTGGGGCCGGACAAACTGCCGGATATCAAGCGGGAATGGGTCGCGACGCTTCGCCAATTCCTCGAGCCGATTGCGGACATGGACGACACCCTGTCACAGGGAGCAGAGCCGGCGTTCAATTGCTACATACTGGAGAAACGCTGATGTTCAGGAATTTCAAGGCGGACAGGTGCTACATCATCGCCGAGATCGGTGGCAACTTTACCACCTTTGAGGAGGCCAAGCGCCTGATCGATGAGGCAGCCGCATGCGGCGTCGATGCGGTGAAGTTGCAGACCTATCGCGCCGACCATGTCGCCAGCCGCAATGCGGTCTTCGACATGGAAAATACCGGCGTCGTGTCGCAGCATGAACTGTTCAGGAAATACGAAATCGGGGAGTCACTGCACGGTGAAGTGTTCACCTATGCGCAAGCCAAAGGACTGGACTGGTTTTCCACGCCGTCGCACGAATCCGATGTCGACCTGCTCGACAGGCTGGGCGTCGGTGCGCACAAGATCGGGTCGGACGACGCTGTCAACCTTCCTTTTCTGCGCTACGTTGCACGCACCGGAAAGCCGATCATCTTGTCCACCGGCATGTGCACGCTGCAGGAAGTGCGCGAATCGGTAAGCGTGATCCTTGGAGAGGGCAATGACAATTTGATCCTGCTGCATGCCGTGACCAGCTATCCGACCCACCCCGAAAACGTCAACCTGGGCGCAATGCAGGAATTGATGCGCGAGTTTCCCCAACTGGACGTAGGCTACTCGGATCACACATTGGGGCCGGTCGCGTGCCTGTGCGCTGCCGCCATGGGAGCTCGCGTCCTGGAAAGACACTTTACTTACGACAAGAAGGCCGAAGGCCCCGATCACAGACTGTCCGCCGACCCGGCGGAGATGAAGTGGCTGGTTGATTCGGTCCGGGCATTCGAGGTCATGCACGGTAACGGCGTCAAGCGGCCGGCCGACAGTGAAAAAACGACACGCATCAATAACCGCAAGAGCGTTGTCCTGAATGTCGCAGTGCAGGCCGGCGAGCGTTTGACAAAGAACCACATCGCTATCAAGCGGCCCGGCTACGGCATTGCGCCGAAAGACTTCGAGCGGGTGCTTGGCCGTCCCGCGGCAAGGGCGATGGAGGCTGATACCGTCCTGACCTGGGAGGACCTGAACTGAGCATCGGGATCATCATCCAGGCCCGGATGGGCTCGACACGGCTGCCGGGCAAGGTATTGCGGCCGATCGGCCACTTGCCGCTGCTCGGCCATGTGCTCGGCCGGCTGTCGCTGCTGCGGCATGCGGCAACGGCGGTAGTCGCGACCAGCACCCTGGGGCAGGACGATCTCATTGCCAGCTATTGCCGCGCTGCGGGCGTCCCTTGTTTCCGCGGCAGCGAAGGAAACGTGCTCGAGCGCTACTTCGCATGTGCGAGCGCATTCGGCTTTCGACATATCGTCCGCCTGACCGCGGACAACCCCTTTACGGACACGGAAGAACTGGATCGCCTGATCGACATGCATCTGCGCGAACGGAATGCGTTCACCCATTCCTTCGGGCAGATGCCGCTCGGCGTCGGCGCCGAGATTTTTACGCTTGAAGCATTGGAGCGCAGCCACCGGGAAGGGCACGCCGCGCATCATCGCGAGCATGTGGACGAGTACATGATCGAGAATCCGGAACTCTTCCAGACCGGCATCCTGCAAGCTCCGCCCGCGAAGATCATGCCGGACCTCAGGCTGACGGTGGACACTGAAGACGACTGGAGCGTGGCCGACCGCCTCGTACGGGCGGCGGGAACGGAATGGCTGACGACGGAACATCTGATCGCATTATGTTCGCCCTCTGCATAGAAGCGTCGCATCAGCGCGGAATGGGGCATCTGTTCAGGATGCTCGGTTTCAGCAGCCTCCTGAAAGCCCGGGGAACGCCTTTCCTGTTTCTCATCAATGCGGACCCGGTAGCGGAGAAAATGCTTGCGGCACGCCATTGCCCGTTCCGACTGGTTGACCTTGGAGCAAGCAATGGCTGGCAGGGAGAGCTCATCCGAAGACTGGGAATCACGCTGTGGGTAGATGACCGGCTTGACACGGATGCGTTTCACGCCCGGGAAATCAAGGCATCCGGTATTCCGCGGGTCACCTTCGACGACCGTGGTCCCGGCGCCGCCCTTGCAAACGTCAATGTGGCCGGATTGGCGTTCGACGCCCGCGAAGCGCTCGGCGGAGCAAAGGTGTTGCGGGGGCCGCGCTACCTCGTCCTCAACCCGGAGATTGCACGCTACCGTCGCCGTCGCACCGGCCCGGGCTCCATTCTTGTAACGATGGGGGGGAGCGATACGCACGGCGCGACCGTGCGGGTATTGGAAATCCTGAAGTCGGCGGGACGGGGGGCAACCGTGGTGGTCGGTCCGGCCTTCGCCCACGAAGCGGAACTGCAATCGATACTGACGGAGGCTTTCACCGTCAAACGCGCGGTTCCCTCGTTGTTCGAGGAATTCAGCCGGCACAGCCTTGCGATCACCGGCGGCGGGGTAACGCCTTTCGAAGCAAACGCATCCGGCTTGCCCTGCGTGGTCGTCGCGAATGAGGACTTCGAGATCCCGGTTGCTCGGGGCCTTGCGGCCATGGGCGGAGCCGTGTTCGCGGGACATTACTGTGAAATCGACGCGAGCCTGCTGACGCGCGAATTGCCGGTCGCGCAGATGAGCGACGCGGCGCTTTCCCACATCGATCTGCATGGCGCGGAACGCGTGCTGGACGAAATCAGGAGGCTGCTGTGACAACGGCCGTCATTCACCAGCCTGACTTCCTCCCGCACATCGGTTTCTTCCACCGGTTGCTGCACGCCGACGTTTTCATTCTGCTGGACCACGCGCAGTTCGTCACGCACAGCAGCCGCAGCTGGATGAACAGGGACAAGATCAAGACGAGGAACGGCGAAGCGTGGCTGACCGTGAGCGTCCTAAAGGCGGCAAGGGATACGCCGATAAACCGGATAGAACTTGCCGAAAACGGCTGGAGAGAGGGTAACCTCAACCTCATCCGTGAGAATTACCGCAACGCGCCGTATTTCAGCCATCTTTATCCGCAGGTGGAGGCGCTTTACGCGTTGCCGTGCTCGCGATTGGTCGAGTTCAACCTCGCGTCCATTAAAATGCTGATGGACTGGTATGGGATTGCAATACCGTCAATGTTTTCCAGTGAAATGCAGCCCGCCGGAAAAAAGAACGAATTGCTCGTCGACTTGCTTGGCAAGGCCGGCGCAACGCGCTACCTTTCGGGGCCCGGCGCGCGAGCCTATCATCAGGACGAGCCGTTCGAGAAAGCTGGAATTGAAGTGAGCTGGCAGCAGTTCGCGCATCCGGTCTATGCGCAGCAGTTCGGGGATTTCATTCCCTACCTGAGCAGCATCGACCTGTTTTTCAATTGCGGGATCGAGCAATCGCGTGCGATCTTGAGGAGTATCTGAATGAATGTGTTGGCCATTGGCGCGCATTTCGACGACGTGGAACTGGGATGCGGTGGCACGCTGGCGAAGCATGCGAAGCAGGGCGACAACGTGTATGTGTATGTGGCCACGGTGTCGGGCTTCACGAACCAGTACGACCAGACCGTAAGGTCGAGCGAAATTGCGCGCGAGGAGGCAAGCGCTGCGATGAAGATACTCGGAGTCAGGGAACTGATTTGCGGCGCTTTCAAGACCTTGCAGATCGAATTTGTCGATCCGCTCAACATCGAGATCCTGAAGATCGTCAAGGAGAAGCAGATCGATACGGTGTATGCGCACTGGGTAGGCGATATCCATCACGACCACCAGGCAGTCGCGAAGGCCTCGCTCCACAGCTGCCGGCATGTACCGCGCATGCTGATGTACCGCAGCAACTGGTATCACTCTACGATGGAGTTCCGCGGGAATTACTACGTGGATATTTCCAAATATTGGAGCGTCAAGGAAAACGCGATTCGCGCGCATGCTTCGGAGAACGATCGCACCAGTGGTCGCTGGATCACTTTCTTCAAGAACGAAGCCCTGAATGCGGGGCAAAGGATCGGTGTGGAGTACGCCGAAGTGTTTGAAGTCGTCAAGTGGCTGGAAAGCTGATTCGGAGGATGCGTTTGTGAGAACAATCGGCACCATCGAGGCGCGCATGGGCTCGAGCCGCCTGCCGGGCAAGACGCTGATGTCCGTGCACGAAGGCATGCCATTGTTGGAGTGCGTGGTTCGCCGGTTCCGCGCCTGCCGCAGTGTCGATGACGTGGTTGTGGCAACGACGATTGAAGAGGGCGATGATTCGATCGCGGAGTGGTGTGAACGGAACGGTGTAAGTGTCTTTCGTGGCCCCGAAGAGGATGTGCTCAAGCGGGTTGTGGGGGCCATCCAGGAGTACCGTGCCGACACCGTCGTGCAAATGGGGGCCGACTCCGCTTACCTCGACTATGAGCTGATCGATATGCTCGTCGATCACTACTGCAGCGGGCCGCTCGACTACGTCTGTAACGACCTGCAGCTGACCTATCCGCTCGGCATCTACGGCCACGTCGTGCGCGCGGAGAAGCTGATCGATCTGGATGCAAGGACGGACCTGTCGGCGCGCGACCGTTGCGATGTGGTGAGGTACATTTGGGAGCATCCTGAGGCGTACCGGATTTCCAATATCGAAGCACCGGCCGACCGGAGGTGTCCAGAGCTTCGTCTCACGATCGACTACCCGGAAGACATGGCGCAGGCGAGGGAGGTCTACGCGCACTTTGGCGATGTCCTCTTCACGACCGGGCAGATCCTCGCGTTATACCAAAAAAAGCCCGAAATCTTCGAAATGACAAAAAGCCTGATGCAGCAGTCGGCGCCTTTCCTGAAAAAATGACCCAGTTATCGGTCGCCATCATCGGCGCAGGCAATATCGCGGGCGGCTTCGACAAAAAGAAGCAGCCAGGCGACGCGGGTGTCTATACTCATGCGGGCGCATTTGCTGCCCATGGCGGTTTTAGCATAAAGACGGTGGTTGATGCGGATTCAAGCCGGGCCGAAAATTTCAGGCGCTCCTGGAACGCGGAAGCAAGCACGGGCGACCTGCGACGGATTTGCGCTGCCAGGCACGATGTCGTAAGCGTGTGTACGCCGGACGAGACCCATTTCGAGATTGCCTGCTCGCTTTTGCAAAGCAAGTGCTGCAAGACGATATTCATTGAAAAACCGGCAGCCATGGAGCTTGGCCACCTCGAGGAGCTTGAAAGGATTTCCGAAAGCGCTGGCATCCATCTGGTGGTGAACTTTCAGCGACGCCATGAGGCGGCACATGCCGAATTGTGTGGACTGATCGCTTCGCGTCCCGGCGAACTGCTTTCCGTCAGCGGGCACTACATGAAGGGGCTCCGGCATATAGGCGTGACAATGGTCGACACGCTGACCTACCTTTGCGGGTATCCCGAGGCGGTATTAGCCTTTCGCCGTAGCTGGAACCAGGAGTCGAATGATTTCAGCTATGAATTCATACTTTTCTATCCCGGCTTCTCCGCGGTGGTCAAGACAACCGATTCGGAACGTTTTCGTTATAACTATCACATTTTCGAATCGGATTTCCTGTTTACGGACCGCCGCATTACGCTCGTCGACATTTCTCAGGCTGTCCGGGAAACGCCGGTCACGGATTACGCTTATTCCGGTGTCAAGGTAATGAACGAGCGCGCATCGCTTCTGCGCGAAACGGAATACAAGCGCTCGATGCTTGATGTCGTGCAATACGTGCATGACATTACCATCGGCAAGGTTCCGCACGAAACCAATACCGTGCGTGCTTCCTACAACAACCAGTTGATCGTCAACACCATCATCGAGTCGTTTGAACGCGGCCCGATGAAGCTGAATTTCGACCCAGGATCATGGAAAAGATAAGAACCACCCCTTTCCCGCCCTATAACCCGATCGGGGAAGAGGAAGCAGAGGCTGCTGCAAGCGTCGTCAGGACCGGCATGCTCTCCGATTACATTGGCCGCCACGGCGACAAGTTCGGCGGCGGACGGCATGTGCGGGAATTCGAGCGGCAATGGGCCGAGTATCACCAGGTCAAGCATGCGGTCTCCTTCAACAGCGCTACCTCCGCGCTCATCGCAGGCATCGGCGCTCTCGGTATTCTTCCCGGCGACGAGGTGCTGGTGGTCGGCTACAGCATGTGCATCTCGGCGACGGCGCCGCTGTTCTACGACGCGATCCCGGTGTTCGTGGATCTCGAGGACGATTATTTCTGCATGGACCCAAAGAGTATCGTCGCGCGTATTACGCCGCGTACCCGGGCCATCCTGCCGGTCGACCTGTTCGGCCAATCAACCGACATGCGGGCCCTGCGTGAAATCGCCGACCGGCACAACCTGAAGATTCTTTGCGATTCCTCGCATGTGCCCGGGTGTCCTTACAATGGCGGCTTCGCGGGAACGTTTGGCGACATCGGCGTCTACAGCCTCAACCAGCACAAGATCATTCATTGCGGCGAAGGCGGCGTTGCCGTCACCAATGACGACGAGCTCGCAGTACGTCTGCAACTGCTGCGCAATCATGGCGAGGCGGTCGTCGGCGAGATGGGGTACACGAATCTCAGGAATATGGTCGGCGGGAATTACCGGATGCCGGAAGTCGAGGCGGCGATCGCGACCGAACAGCTCAAGAAGCTGCCGGCGCTGCTGACTCAGCGCATCGCTCTCGCGGACTACCTGACGGAACAGTTTTCACGTTTCGATTTCCTGACGCCGCCTGCGGTGCGGCCAGACAGCGGGCATGTCTATTACCTCTATCCGCTGAAATATCACGAGGACGCCACCTCCATCTCGCGCGAAAAATTCATCGAAAATGTCCGCGAACTGGGCATTCCCCTGTACCGGTTCGCAGGCGGATATATCCGGCCGCTTTACCTGGAGCAGGTGTTCGCGCGGCGGGATGAATTCAAGGACGGCTTCCCGTATTCGCTGCATGCCGAAACCGACAGGCCGGACTATGGACATGGTGCATGCCCCGTGACCGAGCGCCTGTACGACAGGGAAATGATTGTCACCGCCTACAACTACCCGCCGCTCACGAAAGCCGACATGGACGACATCGTTAAGGCCTTCGAAAAGGCTGCCAGGACGAAATGAGCATCAACCATGTGAGGGAATACAACCAGCAGATCCGGGAATGGTTGCTCAGGACGTTTGCGGTCGCCGCTGCCATTCCCAAGAACAGGCTGGTTTCGCGTGCATGCCCGGTATGCGGCTCCCATGACCATGCCTTCTACGCGAACAACGATCATCTCGATTATGTTCGCTGTAATGCTTGCACGTTGATCTTCATGAACCCTGCACCGGATCCCGGAGCGGTGGACAAGGGTTTCGAGGGCGAGGATGCGCTGCTCATGGAGTATTTTTCGATCATCCGGAAGTACCGGTCCGCTCCGCCACCACAGCCCGACCCTGTCACTGACGGCAAGCTCAGGGATATTTACGCCATCAAGCGAAGCGGCAAGCTGCTGGACGTGGGCTGCTCAACCGGCGAGTTCCTGCACAAGGCCCGTCATTTCTACGATGTGGAGGGCGTGGAGGTTAATCCACATACCGCGGCGGTGGCGGCGCAGCATTTCACGGTGCACAAGGGATTTCTACACGAACTGCGCCTGCCGCCGGCGTACGACATCGTCACCCTGCATCAGATTCTTTACGGTGTGCCGGATCCGGTCGGCCTGCTCGGCGACATCCATCGCGTTCTCATGGACGACGGCATCCTGTACATCAATTCCCCCAATGCCGATTCCTACGCCATGGCCTTGTTCGGGGGAAAAGCGAACCATCTGTATGGTTACACCAGCCTGAACGTGTTCAACCGGCAATCCCTGGCAGCACTTGCAGCACAAACCGGGTTCGAAATCATGACGTTCCGCACGGAGTGGCTGGACATTTACATGACGGATATCGCAGAGTTCTACGACCATCGCGAGCGCTTCATACACAAGCGGAATTGCCACCTGCCTGATTACGAGTCCAGGATCCGGGATGAAGACAAGCTTCATCAGGCGTTGAACCTCGATCTCGGAATGAAGGGAAATTATTTCGTTGCGGTCCTGCGCAAATCCCGCGCGTCGGTCGGGGGCGCGACGGATAACAAGTGATGCGAAAAACCGTTTTCTTCTTCAGTTGCGAGCCCGGCGGCGCGGAAGTGCTGATCCCGGTCATCGAACTGCTGCAGCGCAGTTTGGGCTACGACGTCGTGGTGTGCGGCTACGGACATGCGGCTCGCCGCTTCGCCGACAAAGGCATCCGGCACGTGATTGTGGAACCGGTGACGACACCCGGGGGCCTCGAACGCTGGAAGCCGGACCTGGTCATTACTTCTGCGGCAAGCCTTCCCGAACGCGACATGTCGGAAAAGAACCTGTGGCACCTGGCCCGGCGCAACGGCATTCCGTCCATCGCGTTTCTCGACCAGTGGCAGAACTACGAGGCGCGTTTCAGCGGTGCCTCGGAAGCCGAACGCCTTGCCTTTCTGCCCGATTTCATCAATTGCATCAATGCGGTCGGGCGCCGCGAGATGACAAAAGCCGGCTTCGATGAACGCCGGTTGGTCGAGTTCGGCCATCCTTATCTTTCGGCCCTGCCCATGCGCGCGGCAAAAGTGGACAGGGCGGCCTTGCTCCGCCGTCTCAAGGTGGACGAAGACAGACCGCTGATCCTGTTTGCCTCGGAAGCGATCAGTGAGCATTACGGGCGTCGCAGAGGGTACGATCAGTTTGATGCGCTTCGTTTGTTCATGGAGATGGTTGAACGAACGCCGGAGAAGCTGCGGCCACTGATCAAACTTCACCCGAAGGATGCGCTTCCGGGTTACGAGGAGGTGCTGAAAGAGTACTCACCTCTCGGTCCGATCGTGGTCCGCGATGAGCTTAGTCCGGTCGAGTGCCTTGCGGCTGCGGAGATGGTCTTCGGCATGACTTCCGTGATGCTGATTGAGGCCTTCATCCTGGGCAAACCGGTAGCGAGTCTGCAGCCGGGCCTGACAGGCGAGGACCCTATGGTGCTATCGCGGATCGGCTGCATTCCACGAGTCGTCCGTCGGGAGCCGGTATTATCCATTCGCGCATTCTCGTGTCCTCCGGATCCGGATGCAGGCTTCGAGTACGCCTTCAGGGAGCAGGCATTCCTTGCATTCATCGCGGGACTGCTCGGCGTTTGACGGCGGATCACCTCACTCCGCCGCCACCACCCGATTCTTCCCCGCCTTCTTCGCCTTGTACAGCGCCTCGTCCGCCCGTTTGATCATGTCTTCCTGGCTTTCGCCAGGCACATGCAGCGCAACCCCGGCACTGAAAGTGATCAGCAGCCGCTGATTGTTGTACATGAAGATCTGCTTGGTCAGCTCGCGCTGCACCCGGGTCACCGTCTGCATTGCTTCCTCGAGCGGCGTCTCGGGCAGCACCACCATGAATTCCTCGCCGCCGAAGCGGGCGATGATGTCCATCGCGCGCAGCGTGTCCTTCACCACCTTCACCAGGTGGATCAGCGCATGGTCGCCGGCGGTGTGGCCGTGGGTGTCGTTGAGTTTCTTGAAATCGTCCAGGTCGAGCAGAGCGACGCATAGCGGCGCCTTGCGGCGGGCCGCGCGCGAGGTTTCGCGTTCGAGCACTTCGTCCAGGCCGCGCCGGTTCAGGCTGCCGGTCAGCTGGTCTTCGCGCACCAGTTCGCTCAGGTGCTCGAGCTGCTTTTCGAGCTCGTGGATGCGCACTTCGGCATCCTGCACTTCCTGCCGCGCGGTCACCATCGCGTCGCGCGAGCGCTCCGCTTCGGCCTGCGCGATCCGGGTGTCGTGCATCACGTCCTGCAGAATCTTGTTCAGTTCGCCGATGCCCTTGGCCTGCGAAATCTTGCTGGCGTACTGGTCCATCTTTTGATGGTAGGCGTCGGTGCTGGCTACCACGGTGCCGAGGCGGTCGATGAAGGTGATCATCATGTTCTTCACCGTCGCCTTGGCTTCCGTCAGGCTGTGCTTGAGCAGGCTCTGCTTGTAGATCACTTCCTTCAAACTGCGGGTAGCGTCGAGCAGGGCGCTGTAGCTGATCGGACCGGACAGCAGGTCCATGACGCTGGCGATCTGGCCGCTCAGCCAGGAATCATCTTCCAGCAGCTCGCCGACATTTTCCAGCAGCAGCTTGAACAGGCGCAGCAGCAGCTCATGCTCTTCCGCCATGTCTTCCGCCTTCAGCTCGATCTTGAAGCAGAGCTGCTTCAGGCGGTGACTGACCTCGTTGAGGTCCTGTTCGGTGGCCGACACGCGGATCGATTCGGCCAGGTCCTCGGCCTCGGTGGCGAGCACCGGCGCGTTGCGCAGCAGCGAGCCGACCGCGAGTGTCAGGGTGCGCACCAGCAGGTCACGCAGCATCTGCATCTGGCGCGTCTCGCCAACCACCGGGGGAAGGGTTTTGTCGGCTTTGCCGGCCTTGGCAACGGCCGGCAGGAGCTGGTCGTCGTCGATCAGGGCGATGCCGCGGCTTTTCATGGCGGGCGGTTCGATGTCGTCGACCAGGGAGATCGGCAGCGGACGGGCCGGCGCGGGCTCGATCGGATCGACCAGCGGAATCGGATTCGGCTTTTGCGCGGTGGCGGGCGCTGCCGCTTGCACCTGAGTTTTTTGTGTCGCACCGTCGGCCAGCGCATTCATCTGCTTCAGGTGCTTGTCGACCAGCTCGCCCAGCTCCCTGCTGTACGCCTGCCAGTCGCGGTTTTCCAGCGCCTTGCGGAAATGCGCGGAGAAGTGGGACACCTCACTCGAGGCGTTCGCGAGTGACGATGCAAAATCGGCAAGCACCTTTTCCGCGCTGGGTTGGCTGGCGGTGCCGGCGATCTCCTCATAGATTTCGCGATAGGCGTCCGGAGTCGGGACGATCCGGCGAACCGCGAGGCGCTTGAACGCTTCGCGCGCGATTTCGGCGGGACTATGCTCCGGTTTTTTTTCTTGCATAGGAGGCTCGCGGGCTGCGGCAAAACGGCACGCCGGGAAGGCGCACGCTACCGGCCGAACTCAAAATTGGCAATCCTATTACTTTATGGAAAAAGACACGAAAAAGAAATAGGGAAAACGGCGCATGCCGCGTTTTTCCGATGCGGCATGCGATAGTGGTCATAGTGATAATGCGCGGACAGGGCGGGAAAGCTGCCGGCCGCGCTTATTCCACAAGGTGGTTCTTGATCGCGTAGTGCGTCAGCTCCGCGTTGTGCCGCATCTTCATCTTCTGCAGCAGGCGGGAGCGGTACATGCTGATCGTCTTGACCGACAGCGTCAGCTCGGCGGCGATGTCGCTGACCGTTTTGCCCGACGCGATCATGATCAGCGTCTGGTATTCCCGGTCCGACAGGGTTTCGTGCGGCGGCGTCTCGCGATTCTCGTCGCCGACCTGGTTGGCGAGTTCCTGCGCCAGCGCCGGGCTGATGTACTTGCGCCCGGAAGCGACCTGGCGGATCGCGTCGACCAGCTCGGCCGGCGCGCTCTGCTTGTTGAGGTAGCCGGCGGCGCCCGCCTTGAGCGAGCGGATCGCGTACTGGTCCTCCCGATGCATCGACAGCATCAGCACGGCAATCCTGGGGCTTTCCTTCTTGACCTGCTTGAGCACTTCGATCCCGCTGCGGTCAGGCATGGAGATATCGAGCAGGAGCACATCGGAGTCGCCGCGGCGGGCGAGCTTGATGGCGTCGTTGCCGTTTTCCGCATCGCCGGCCACCACCATGTCCTTGGTGTCGGCCAGGATCTGCTTCAGGCCTTCGCGCACGATGGCGTGGTCGTCTGCAATCAGGATTCGTATCGTCTCGGTAGCTGTCATGACAAAAAATCTTCAGGTTGATCGAGTTGTTATTCCGTTAGGGGTATTCTCAGTGCAACTTCCGTGCCTCCACCTTCCAGCGCAGTCACGGAAAGCTGGCCGCCCAGCGCATTCACCCTTTCCAGCATGCCGCGCAGGCCGAAGGATTGCGGCTTCAGGCGGTCTGTCGCCTCTATGCCGCAGCCGTTATCGGTGATCACCAGCCGAACATGCCGGTTGGTGCGGGACAGGCGCACGTTGACGCGCGACGCGTTCGCATGTTTCCCAATATTGGTAAGCGCTTCCTGAAAAATGCGAAAAAGCGCGGTCGCCTGGTCTGGGTGCAGGGCGATGTCCTTCTTGTTACATGTGAATTCGCAGGGGATGCCGAGCTGCTTTTCGAACTCTTTCGCCTGCCAGTCGATCGCGGCAACGATGCCGAAGTCGAGCACGCTCGGGCGCAGGTCGGCGGAAATGCGGTGGATCGCCTCGATGGTGCGGTCGACCAGGGCGTCGACGTAGTTCGCTTTTTCTTCCAGTCCCGGGTCGTCGCCCGGCAGGCGCTTTTTCATCAGCGCCAGCGCCATCTTGATCGCGGTAAGGTTGCCGCCGACGTCGTCGTGGAGTTCGCGCGCCAGACGGGTGCGTTCCTTTTCCTTCACCTTTTCAATGTGCGCAGACAGCTCGACCAGCTGCGCGCGCGAGCGCTTGATTTCCTCTTCCTCGAGCTTGCTCTGGGTGATGTTGGTCATTACGCCTTCCCACTGCACGCCCTCGCCGGGAACCGCGCGCGGGGTGGAGCGGATGTTGATCCATTTGACATCGTTCCATTTCTCGATCCAGATGCGGCCTTCCCAGTTCCAGGCCTTCATCGCCGCGGCCGATTCCGCCATCGACTTCAGGTAGGAGGGGCGGTCGTCCGGCAGGATCAGGTCCAGCAGCAGTTCGGGGTTGGTGCGCAGCCGCTCGGCGCCCACGCCAAGCAGCGCATGGCAGCCGTCGCTCAGGTAGGGGAAGGCGACCGTGCCGTCCGGATGCTGGACGAACTGGTACACCAGGCCGGGCGTATTGGTGACGATCGCGCGAAAGCGCGCTTCGCTCATGCGCAGCGCCTTTGCCGACGCATGGCGCGCGCTGATGTCGTTGCCGATCAGGATGTAGACCGGCTGCCTGGCCGGGCAATGGAACAGGCGGAATTCGATCGGATAGGTGCTGCCGTCCTTGCGGGTGTGGACGGTTTCCATCAGCGCGCGGCTGGAGCGGCCGCAGCGCAGCGGATTGACGATATTGAGCAGGACCTCGCGTGAGATGGTCGGCGCCAGGTCGAGCGGCGTCAGCGTCGCCAGTTCGGCAATGGTGTACTGCAGGTTCTTGCGCGCCGCGTGATTGGTCTGCAAAAAGCGCAGCGTGTCGCAATCCACCACGTAGATTTCGCTGAACGAGCCCTGCATCACGATGGGCAGCCATTCCGCTTGCATGTCGATCTTCTTTCCCTGTTACGGTTACCCCCGCGGCCTTGCCGCGCGGCTCAATTCATCTGTGTCTCGGCCTTGTGCGCCGCCTGCGATTGCGGCGCCTCCCAGCCCGCCAGCCATCCGGCGAACTGTTCCGCCGGCATCGGCCGGCTGATGAAGTAGCCCTGGCCCTGGTCGCAGCCCATTTTCGCCAGCAAGTCCCATACCGCGAGGTTTTCCACGCCTTCGGCCACGACCTTCAATCCCATATTGTGACCGAGGTCTATCGTCGAGCGTACGATTTTTGCATCGTCCGCGTCCATTTCCATCTTCAGCACGAAGGATTTGTCGATCTTCAGCTCCTGTACCGGCAGCCGCTTGAGGTAGGCCAGCGAGGAGTAACCGGTGCCGAAATCGTCGATCGACAGGTCCACGCCCATCGCATGCAGGGCTTCCAGCGTTTGCTGGGCGCGTACCGGATCGTCCATGATTGCGCTTTCGGTGATTTCAAGGCAGAACGCCGAAGGCTGCAGCCGATAGCGGCGCAGCAGCTCGGCGAAACGGGCGGGCAGGTCCTGGTCGAGCAGGTCGCGCGTGGACAGGTTGACCGAAATGCGCAAGGGCGTGCCTGCCGCCGCGAGGCGTCCGGCGAGTTCGGCCGCGCGTTCCAGCACCCACGCGGTGAGCTTGCGGATGAA
>Ga0196971_1000290_pt1 | contig 44939 bp, 68 predicted proteins | sample S1v_1013CmetaG_FD_148660 | JGI IMG/M metagenome (GOLD analysis project Ga0196971, IMG submission 148660) | Soil microbial communities from Anza Borrego desert, Southern California, United States - S1+v_10-13C | ecosystem: Environmental > Terrestrial > Soil > Desert | place: USA: California... | reverse complement strand
TCGCTCGAACTGGCTGTGGCGCTGGAGCGCCGCACCGGCATTCCGGCCCGGGAGTTCGTGAAGAAGCCCGCCCGCGAGGACGCGGCATGATCTACGCCTGCTCCATCCGCGCGCACGCTTCGGCCTGGGCCAGCACGGCGATGGCGGCCTCGATGGTCCGCTCGTCCGCCGAGTTGATAGATGGTGAGGCCTGCAGGATCAGCAGCCGGCTCTTGAGCGCGTTGCGCGCGTTCCTGATGCGCTTCGGTTCGGCCGTCACGACGAACGCCGTGACGATGACCTGCAAGACTGGGGCGCTGACCGGCAACATGCTCATTCCCTCCGTAGGGGAAATGAGGCGCGCGTTCACCTATGTTGTCCAGACCGCCAAGTGTCTGAACGTGCTTAACGATTTGCGGCGGGATTGCGGCGTAACCGCCGTTTCCATTGTTGCGGTTCACGAATGTGGCTCGCCGGTCGCACGTAAACACTTCGTTACAGCCAAGCTTGTGCGTCGCCGTGTCGCGGCGCTGCCCTATCGGTCGGCTGCCTAGCCATGATCCGGGGGCTGAACACTTCGAATGCGCGGGCCATCGACCCTCCCCCCCTCACGGTGGGCCGCGACGGGCCGGCCGGGTTGCGTGATGCGCCCGGCCGGGTTCCCGATCTCTGCGAGCAGCTCGCGCGCCAACGCGGACCGCTTGTCTCCCAACCGCCTGTACTGGGCGGCCGTCTCTCCACTCTCAAACCGTGCGGCTACGCGCCAACGATTGGCCGCCACGGCGTTGTCGATCGCCTCGATGATCCTCGGGTCAGCCTCCATGCTCCTCGCCCCTCCGTGGGCCGGTGCGTCTCATGAGTCAGATCATGGGGCACACGATGACGCATTACCTCGGCAGCGATGCCGGACTTTTGCACCTCGGCGAACGGGTCGCCGCGTGGCTGAGACACCAGCGGCTAACGGCGAAGGAGGTCGCTGTCGCCGCGGCCCTGGACGTGAGGACGGCCCGGACCGTTCTCGAAGGGTCCTGCGGCGTGCGCGCTCTGGACGCGTTGGCGAAAGTCTACGGATGGGAGTTCATCGAGGCGGTGATGACGCCGGCAGTCGGCGCCGATCCCCTCACAGCCAGGGAGCGTGACCTTGCACGACGACAAGCCGAGGCCGCCGCCCTCCATGCGCGGATCGAACGGGAACGCGCGGTTCGCGCCGGCACGCTGGTGTCTGAAGATCATCGAGCGGTGCGCTCGCTGGACGGAGAGGCGCGCGTATTCGCTGCAGCGCCTGGCGGCGAGGGTTGAGCGGTGGGCCTGGGCGCAACTCGATCGTCGGAAGGATGGCAGGACCGGGTAGCCCGCCTCCGCGCCCGTTCAGACGTCCGTCTCTCCATCGCCCTGCACGCGGTGATCGGCGGAGATCCGACCATCGCCGATACCGTCGCCAAGCTGACGGGTCTGCGCACATCCAGCTTCAACCTCGCCGCCCGCATGCTGGAGACGCCGACGGCGATCCTGGAGCAGGAGCAGCGCGAGCTCGCCATCATCGTCAACGGCGTGATGTCCCCGGTCGTCGAGGCCGAGGAAGTCACCGCCGTCCGCCGCATCCGTGACCTGACCCATGCCGAGGCGCTGGAGCGTGTCTGGCGGGCTGGCTGGATGAGCGGCGTGCTGAACCGCCCGAACGATGGCGGCGGCCACCCCGCGGATTCCGAGGCGCGCGCGGTCTGGCGCGACGGACGCGCTGCGTTCGCCGCCGAGCTCGCCGCCTTCAACAAGAGCCGGGCCGCCGAAGCAGCGGCCTGAACGTGCCTACCCCGCCGACGGGGCGTCGGTGTGTTTCGAGTCGGGAGCGGCCCATGCTGCGTGCGATCATCGGCGGCTGCATCATCATCTTCGCGGGCCTCAGCGTCTACGCCGCGCTGCGTGACGGGAATGCCTTGCTCGCCCTCTGCGCCGGCGTACTGGTCGGGGTTCTGATCTGCGGCGCCATCGACGCTCTGAGTGCGCGCCGGCGGCCCTTCTGATGACCCGCCGCACCGTCTGCAGCTTCGTCTACGAGGGCGTCGCCGTCGCCAAGGGCCGGCCGAGGGTGACCACGCGCGGCGGGTTCGCGCGGGCCTACACGCCGGCCGCCACCCGCACGTTCGAGACCGCGCTGGGGCTCTACGCCCAGCAGGCCATGCGCCAGTCCGGCGAGCCGATGGCTGTCGACGGCGAGAGCGTGCACGTCGATATCCTGATCGAGCGGGCGCCGCTCAAGGCGTGGAGCCCCAAGCGCGCCGCTGCCCGGAAAGGCGGACCGGCGACCGGCGCCGTGGACCTCGACAACCAGGTGAAAGCCATTCTCGACGGCCTGAACAAGGTCGCCTTCCTCGACGACCGCCAGTGCTTCGGCATCACCGCCGTCCGCACCTGGGGCGAGCGCGACCTGATCCGCGTGACCGTCGAGGCCTACCCCGAGCACATGGAGAGAGCGTGATGCCTGCCAAACCCGTGCCTCGCGAACGCGATGAGCAGATGATCTCGCTCTGGAACCTCGGCCTCTCGGACGGCCAGATCGCCTTCCGCATCGGGGTGAAGGCACACGTCATCGCCCCTCGCATCCGACTCCTCCGCGCCGGCCCGCTGGGACCGACGATCACGCGCGAGTCCTCGGTCGGAAGGCCGACCACGAAGTGGACGAAGGAACGCACTGCAGAGGCGCACCGGCTCTACATCACGGAGGGCCTGTCAGCGACTCAGGTCGCCAAGCAGATGGGGAACGGCACCACGCGCTGCGGCGTCATCGGGATCGCTCACCGCGAGGGCTGGTCTCGTTCGCCCGAATTCGCACGGATCAACAACGCCCGGAGTGGCGGCAGGCCGGCCAGTCCGAACCGCGCCCTCAGGGCCCCCGCCGTTCCCCGGGTCCAGAACCCTCTCGGCGCCGCATCGAAGAACCGCCTGCGCGTGCTCAAGGAGGCCGCCGAGCCGGTCGTGGCGTTCGTCCCTGCGCCCGAGGCCCTGACGCCCACGGCCACGTTCGCGGACCTGCGCACCGGTGTCTGCAAGTGGCCGATCGGCGACCCGCAGGAGGCGGCTTTCGGGTTCTGCGGGCGCGAGGCGAACGGGACCTACTGCCCGGTCCACCACCGGGCTGCCTATCAGCCGCTCACCGAGGAGAAGAAGCGCTCGCTCAACAAGCTGGCCGCGTGGGTTGATGGCCCGCAGCGCCGGCGGGACGTGGCGGCATGAACGGCGTGTGGACAACGCCGCGCCTGACCATGGCCGTCGATCGGATCGGTCGCGGGGTCTCGCTCGCGGACAGCGCGGAACTCGCGGGCGTCACCCCGCCCGAGCTCGACTATGCGCTCTGGGTGAAGCTCGGCCGGCGGACCTGCGACGCGGTTCAGCTGCTCAACCGCCGCGACCCGGCCCTCGATGGGAGGGCCCGCGCATGACCGCCCGCCTCCGTCACGAGATGCTGGACGACGGCCGCGTGCTGGTCACGTTCGGACCCGGCGCCAGCGTGCATGTGCCCGAGAGCGAGGCCAAGCGGTTCGCGTGGGGGCTGCTGGCGGACCTGGATGACGTGCACGCACCGGCCGACGTCAGCGCCGACGACCTGACGCAGATGGCGGCCCTGCGGAAGGCCACGAAGCTCGCCCCGCAAGCCCTGCGTCTGCTGATGCTCATGATGGAGCGTCGGGGGCAGATCATCCCCCGGGAGCGGGCATTCGAGGAGTGCGCGATCTCGGCCGACTGCGGGGTGAACCTGCCCGCGGTCTACATCTGCAAGATCAGGGCTGCGCTCAAGGCGGCCGGCGTCCCCGGCGCCATCGAAACCCTCTGGGGCCGGGGCTGGGCGATCAAGCCGGAAGCCGCCGAGAAGATCGACGCGCTGGTGGCGGCGGAGGCATGACCGAAGCCACCCTCACCCGCCTGGAGGCGGAACACGCGCTGCTGGGCGCGGCGATGTTCGATTCCGCCGTGATGGAGCGGTGCGAGGACGTCCGGCCGGAGCACTTCGCTGAGCCCTTCCACGGCCGCCTCTGGGCGCTGATGCAGGAACGGGCGCGCGACGGCCGGTCCAGCGATCCGACCCTGCTGGGCGGGGCCCTGGCGGGCGATCCGGCCTATGCCGAGCTCGGCATGCCGTTCCTGGCCGAGTTGATGGACCGGGCGCCGCCGACGTCGGTGATCGCGGACTTCGCCCGGGAGGTCCGCGACTCCGCCCTCGCCCGCACGCTGCGGGACTTCGGCGCCGAGGTGTCGGACCGTGCGAAGAAGGGCGAGGCCGTCGAGGCGCTGCTGGCGGACGCGGAGAAGCGGCTGCAGGAAATGGCGTCCGACGGCCCGACGCGGGATGCGTGGCGGCCGATCGCCGAGGTGATGGACCGGGCCTATGCCGCGGCGCGCACCCGCTCGGGCATGGCCGGCATCGCCACCGGCATCTACGACCTCGACAAGATCCTGCGCGGCTACAAGGCCAGCACCTTCAACCTGATCGCCGCTCGCCCGGGCATGGGTAAGACGGCCTGGCTGGTCCAGCTGGTGATCAACGTCGCGCGTCAGGGCCGCGGCGTCGGCGTCTTCTCGCTCGAGGAGCCGGAGGACACCCTGCCCTATCGCTTCCCGGCCTCCATCGCCTTCGACCGCATGGCCCCGTACTTCAACGGCGTCTCGTCCTGCCCGACCTACGAGGCGTTCCAGAGCAACGAGCTCGAGCCGGCGCAGTGGGACCGGCTGGAGCGGGCGAAAGGCGTGTTCGACACGCTGCCGGTGCACCTGGATTTCCGGTCGAAGCTGAAGCCGTCGCAGATCCTGGCGGCCGCGCGCAGGCTCAAGCGCCGCTGGCATCGTGCGGGCCTGCTCGACGGCCTGATCATCGTCGACCACCTGGGCCACGCCGCGCCCGAGCACTTCACTGGATCCCGCGTACAGGACACCGGCGCCATCTCGGGCGATATGATGCACATCGCCAAGGCCACGGGCCTGCCGGTGATCGGTCTCTGTCAGCTGTCGCGCGCCAACGAGGGCCGCGAGGACAAGCGCCCGACCCTGAGCGATCTGCGCTGGGCCGGTGAGCTCGAGCAGGACGCCAATTCCGTCACCTTCCTCTACCGCCCGGCCTACTACGCCCGGGAGCCCGAGGACGCCGAGGACGTGAAGGGCTGGGATCGCTTCAACCGGCTGAAGGATCAGCGGTTCGAGATCCACTTCTACGTCGAGAAGAACCGCGGCGGCCGCACCGGCATGGCAAAGGCGTTCTGCGACATCGGCTGCAACGCGATCCAGGATATGGACGCGGTCGAGGTGCGGCGATGAGCGTCCGCATCATGATAGGCGACTGCCGCGCCCGACTGGCCGAGATGCCGGATCAGAGCGCGCAGACCTGCGTCACGTCTCCGCCCTACTTCGGCCTGCGGGACTACGGTCACGATGGCCAGATCGGCCTTGAGCCCACCCCCGACGAGTTCGTTGCGGCCATGGTCGCCGTGTTCCGTGAAGTGCGGCGCGTGCTGCGCGACGACGGGACACTCTGGCTGAACCTGGGTGACAGTTACGCGGCGAACCGCCCCTATCAAGCGCCCTCGACCAAGGGCGGCTCAAAGCACAGCGACAGTCAGGCGGCGGGCGGGAAAGCCAGCAAGGTTCCTGTCGGCCTGAAGGCCAAGGACTTGATCGGGATCCCGTGGCGCGTCGCCTTCGCCCTGCAAGCGGAAGGCTGGTACCTCCGCCAAGACATCATCTGGGCCAAGCCCAATCCCATGCCTGAAAGCGTGCAGGACCGCTGCACCAAGGCGCATGAGTATATCTTCTTGCTGAGCAAGGGGCCGCGCTACCACTTCGACGCCGACGCAATCGCTGAGGGGATGGCAGACTCGTCGATCGCCCGGCTGGCGCAGAACGTCGAGCTCCAGGCCGGTTCGAACCGTGTTCCTGGCAAGACGAACGGCGCGATGAAGGCGGTTGGCCGGGCGCGCGGCATTCCGCCTGGGCACGCCGCCTACGCCAGCAGCGACCAAAGCGGACTTGACGATGTGGCCCGCGGCGGGCGCCGCAATAAGCGGTCAGTCTGGACCGTGGCGACCCAGCCGTTCAAGGAGGCGCACTTCGCCACTTACCCGCCGGAGCTGATTGAGCCCTGCATCCTCGCCGGGTGTCCGGTCGGCGGGACGGTGCTTGACCCCTTCGGCGGCGCTGGCACGACGGGCCTGGTCGCCGACCGCCTTGGCCGCGACGCCGTGCTGATCGAGCTGAACCCTGAATACGCCGCCATGGCGCTGCGCCGGATCGCAGGGGACGCCGGCATGTTCGCCGACGTGGTGGCCGCATGAGCCGCTTCGACTGGCACCCGCGCCATCACCGCGCCGCCCTCGACGGCATGCGCTGCCTCACCCTGGAGGAGAAGGGCGCTTACAACACCCTACTCGACCTGATGTACGAGCGCGGTGGTCCCGTGCCGGACGATCAGCGCTGGCTCGCCGGGTGGATGGGCTGCTCGCTGCGCAAGTGGACCAGCCTGCGCGCCGCCCTCATCGTGAAGGGCAAGATCGTCGCCGAGGACACCCCGCACGGACCCGTTCTGAGCAACCCGCGCGCCGCCGACGAACTCGCTTCGCAGCAGTTTCGATCAGATTTCGCGGCCGAAATCGGCGCGAAAGGTGGACGAAAGCGAGCCGAAAACGCACGCAGAGCCAAAGAAAACAGTGAGTTGGCTCAAGCAAAATCCAACCACAAGACAAAGACAAGAGAAGATACCCCTGTAGTCCCCCAAGGGGACGAACCGCGACAGCTTGAGCTCGTCCCCGATGAGCCCCCGGTCGAAGCGCCGTCGCTGAGGCAGCTGGTCACCGACATCTGGAACGAGACGCCGAAGCCCGGCCGTGAACGTTCCAGCATCGCCGAGCTCGAGGACGCACTGACAGCGGCGCGGAAGCGTGGGGCCGATCTCGCCGCGGTGCGCCGGGCGCTGGCGGCCTACTACCGCACGGACGCCGCGACCAAGGACGGCGGCCAGTACGCCAAGGGCGTGCACCGGATGGTCCAGCGCGACCGTTGGGCGAACTTCCAGCCCGCAGCCCCCGCCCCTGTCGACACGAGCACCTGGCGGCCGGAGCGCTGGACCGTGGCGGTGCGGAACTGGGTCGAGGAACGGCGGTGGCCCGATGGGGCCGGGCCGAAGCCGGGCGAGCCGGGATGCAAGGCGCCGGCGGAGGTGCTGGCGAGATTCGGATTTGGCAAGGGAGAAGCAGCATGAGCCCGAAGTACGAACCGCAATTCTGGTGCGTCTGGCGCGAGAACGGCGGGTCGCCGACCGTCAAGCACGCCACGTATCGGGCCGCTCGCGCCGAGGCCGGGCGTCTGGCACTGAAATGCCCCGGCAGCCGCTTCATCGTTCTGGCCGCCGCTGTCGCGGTGAATAAGCGCCCGGACGTCGAGGAGACCCGCTTTGCCGACGATCCGTTCGCCGACGACGGCATCCCGTTCTGAGATGCGTCGTCACCCCTACGACGAGGCGACGGAGCGGGAACTGGCGCGGTGGCCCGGCGTCACGGCCGAGCGCGAGTTCAGAGGCGTGCATCTCGCCCTGGTGATCAGCCTCGGCGCCCGGTCTCGGTCGGTGATCTACGCGGCCACACCGAGCGACGGCGCCCGGGGCCTGCAGAACCACCTGGCGGTGTTGAGGCGCATGCTCAAGGCGATCGGGGCCGAGAAGGTGCGCCAGACGCGCCGTGAGGGCCCTGGACGTGTGAAGCAGGCCCGCACCGAGCCGAAGCGCGTCCACTGGCCCGAGCGCCCACAGATCGACCCGTCGCGAGATCCATGGGCGGCGCTGAAGGCATGGCGGCCGAGAGGTCCGCGCCGGCTGACCAGGGCCGAGTTGATCGGCGACGCCTAGCCCAGCCGCGCCTCGTAGTGCGCGAGCAGGGCGGCGAGGCCGGACTGGCGGGCGTCCACCTCCTCCCGGCGCTGCGCCTCATCGGCCTGTTCCCGGGCGAGTTGGCGGGCGAGGAGGCCGACGATAGCCGCGGCCTGGGTTCCGCTGACCGGCGCCGACGCCAGCTTGTAGCCGGACTGACGTTCGAGCCCCAGCGCGGCGCCCAGCTGAGCCCGCCAGTTGTCGCCGAGGGCCGACTGGCAGATCGTCGCGATGTCGTCGGGAGATAGCAGCTTGGCGGTCATGGTGGCCTCATAGCTGAGCTTGGCGCTCGGGGGAAGGCGCGGGCGGATGGACCGCCCGGCCCTCACCGGAGAGTCAGGCGGCGAGGTGTCCGGCAACGCGGTAGACCTTGACGTCCGCGCGCCTGGCGTTGCGAATGGATGTCGTCTCCCCCGGGTCGAAGCCCTCGCCGATCCTGAGACCGCTCACGAAGGGCTGGAACAACTCGGTCGCTCTCTCGGCACTCTCGCGGCCGTAGAAGGTCACGAGGAGCGAGCCGGTGCGGCCGACGAAGACGCGCTTAGCCGGGATACGCTCGGCCTCTAGGAGGCTGTTGATAAGCGCTGCTGCGCGAGTGTGAGCGTCCATCCTCATACCCCTTTCGGCGACGCGCCAAGGCGTCCGTACATGCTGAAGGTCTGGACGTTCCGCAGCGGGATGCCGAGCACGTCCGCGAGTTCCTGGTGCAGCTCCGGGCGGTCAACCTCGCCGATGGCGTCGAGATAAGCGCGGCAGGCTTGAATCCAGTCGGTCAGTGTGCGGGCCTGATCCTTCGGCCGGTTCCAGCCGCGGCGCTCGCACGAAGCCTCAACGTGGGCCTGGTAGGCGTCCAAGGCCTCCCGCGAGGTGGGGTAGATCGGGCCGTTCCCGATGTTCCAGATGCTGGCCTCGCTGGTCGCCTCCCAGCCCCACTGAACCCGGCGGGTCGTGATCGTGAGCGGGAAAGCCTCGTGGTCGGCGTTGAACGCGTTGATGATGCGCTTGGCCATGTTCAGCCCTCCAGCGAGGCGACGTAGGCTTCCGCCTCGTCGCGCGTCTTGAACGGGGGGTAAGCCGGACGGACGGTCGAGCCATCAGGCCGGCGCACCCGGTAGCCGGTGATGCGGAGCTCATACCCAGCAGGCGGGATGCAGTGCGCAGCGTAGGAGTTGCAGCCCTCCTTCACCCAGGCGTTGACTTCGAAGATCGTCATTGTGTCCCTCCGGTTCGGCGGTGTTGCCGTAAGCCATAGATGACAGGATCGTGCCTCCGTGTCAACCCAAAGCGACGCAGCAGCCCGTAATCAGTCACGCACCGTTGACGGATAAGGGCCAGCCTGTCGCCTGGGGCGGGTGCATTCCACGGCTCCAGTCCCGACAGGTAGGCTGCAGGCCATGCACAAGGACGCGCTGAAGCGGAAACGGGCGATCAGGCGAGCCGCGGAACGGCGCCGGGAACAGGCGAGATCAGCGGTGAATCACCCCGAAAAGGGACACGACCCCGAAACGGCCCTGGATGAGGCCATGGCATATCTCGCAACGAGACCAAGCACTTAGCAAATCGGCCCGCGAGTGCATTGGAGGCCGCACCAGACCCGCCGAACCTCGCGCGCGGTCCTCCACCGAACATGAAGCCCGCCAGCAACCGCAGAGACACCCGCCCCGATGGCAGCCCAGGCAGCCCCCCGCCAGCACCCGAAGCCCCGCCCCGGCGGGCGCAAGCACAACCGGGCCTTGGAAGCTGCCCGCGAGGACGGCGGCGAACGCTGGCAGCCCGAGACCGAGCGCCGCACCGAACCCGAAACCTACAGGCCTGAGCTCTGCGATGAGGTCGTCGAGCTCGGAGCCCTCGGCATGACGCCGCAGGAGATCGCCCACCACTGGGCGCAGTCGGTCGAGGTGCTCAGGGAGTGGGGAGAGGCGCATAAGGCGTTCGACGCAGCCCTCGCACGCGCGCGCTCAGCAGCTCAGGCATGGTGGGAAACCCAAGCGCGCAAGGCCGTTGCGACCCGTGACAACAAGTTCCCGGCCGGCGCGTGGGCTCAGGTCATGCGAGCCCGGTTCGCCGAGTACAGGGAGCGGGTCGAGGTGAACCACAACATCGACATCACGAAGCGCCTGGTCATCGTGGATCTGACCGGACTGCCTAGCGAGCAGGTGGCCCGAGGCGCCAACGCACTGCAATCACAGCAAACCGTCAGACTGGCACAGGGTCACACGGTCGAGGGGAGCCATGAATCGACGCAGGTCCTGGACCTCGAGCCCCTTGCCCGCACCGAGCACGACAGGCCCCCGGCGGACGGAGGCCACCCCCGGGGGAAAAACCGGGCCGCCGAGCGGTCCTAGGGGCCTCCCTCCCAAGACTTCGCCCACCCACCCCTCCATTCACTGACCCGCCCATCAACCCGTTCCCGGATTTTCCTTCACCCCCACCCCTTGGAGCACTGACCATGGATCCACAGACCTGGGCGATCCGCACTGCCGAGGGGACTTGGCAGCGGTTTGAGAACTCGACGATCTCGAAGGAGCCGGACGGCACGCTGATCGTCCGGGCGTACGCACCGCAGGGCGGCCTTGGCGCGGTCGTCGCCAACTACACGCAGGGCTACTGGAAGGCCTACGTGATCGGGTCCGCGGCGCCGGAGCCTGGTGCATGATCGCCGCCGCGGTCATCGGGTTCGTCCTCGGCATGTTCGTCGGCCTCCTGCTCTGGGCGGCGGTCGAGGCCGGCAAGCTTCCGCTGGGTGCGCCGCCGCCGTCGGGTGCGTTCCGTGCCGGGGCCGTCGGGTCCAATCTCGACCGATGTCCCGGCACGCCCTCAGACGCGCGTGGTTCTGCTGCGGTCTGGCGGCCGGGTTTCTCAGCGCCTGGCTCTGGATGGTGAACGGCTAGGCTTCCCGTCTGGCGAGTAGCGGTGTTAGGCTCTCCCCACGGGGGAGCTTCCACAGTGATCGACGAGACCGATTTCGTCTGCCTGGCGACGATGCCGAAGGCGGGCACGCACTACACGCACCACTTCCTGGTCAACTATCTCCGGCGCCTGATCGGGATCGAGGGCCCGGTCCTGTTCGGCAAGAACGCGGACCGGGAGTATCCGAACCGGCGCTACGACTACATGCGCCGCGGCGTGGCCTACAAGCCGACCGGGCCGCTGCCCGAAGGCATCCGGGACATCGTGGTCCAGCATGCGTTCGGCCTGCTGCAGGAGTTCCCGGGCTGGATCATCACCCTGCGCCGCAACCCGCTCGACTACATCGTCAGCCAGTACCACTACCGCCACGCCGGCCGGGTCGACGAGGAGCACCACGTCGCCAACATCAGCGCCGTGGTCGACACCTACGCCCGCCGCTGGACCGTGGACGACCGCTCGCTGGACAAGCTGAAGCGCACCGACCGCAAGGCCCTGCATCTCCACTACGAGGATCTGGTGACGGATCCAGGAGCGACCTTCCGGCAGATGCTGGCGTTCATCGGCCAGCCGATCGACGACACCCTGGTGGACGAGACCATCGAGGCGATCTCGGCGGACAAGTACCGGGCGGCCGAGCAGGAGATGTTGCACCGCACGTTCACGGTCCCGCTGGCGAGGAACGGCTCCATCGGCCAGTGGAAGAACGAGCTCACCCGCGAGGACGTCGCCGTGGCGCGGGAGGCGTTCGGGGACCGGGGCAGGAACCTGAACGTCGTGATGGAGCAGTGGGGGATGCCGCTGGATTCGCAGTACCGGTAGGCGGAACATGCCAGAATGGGCTCACGACGTGCTGCGTGTTGCCGGCGCGCTCTTCTGGGGCGGTCTCGGCTTGGCGATCTTCCTCAGCGCGCTCGGCTCGGCGCTCAAGAGGTTGTTTCGTCCCTGATGCTCGCCGCCAACGTCACCCGCAGGAACGTCTCAGCCTTCTTCGCCTGCTTCCGGTCGTGCTCGACCGAGCCGACGACGTTCGGGACGTCGAGGCGCTCGCCGCAGCTAGGGCAGGGCTCCGTCGGCGCGACGGTGCGCGGCCGGCCGCAGTAGCAGGGGGTGGGCTGGGTCATGATCCGGGCGCAGCAGGGGCGCTGTTAGCGGGCCACCCCTGCACCGGCCGCGTCCGGTCCCGAAGGTGCGCGAGCAAGATACGGGAGGTCCGCCGGACGGGCAACCGTCCGAGTGCATTCCTGACCTGACCGCCCTGCCCGACCCTTGCAGCCTCTCTGGAGGCCGGCATGGCGGACATCGAACTCTCGACCGAGACCCCCTACCAGGGCGTCGTTCCGCGGCGCGAGGACGGGACGGTCATCGACCCGGCCGCTGACGGCCTGCCGGTCGCATCCGCCGGCTCGATCACGACCGTCGCCGCGTCGGCCAGCGCCGTGTCGCTGCTGGCGGCGAACACCGACCGCAAGTCGGCCCGGATCGTCAACGACTCGACCGCCGTCCTCTACGTCGCCCTGGGCGAGACCGCGAGCGCCACCAACTACACCGCCAAGCTCGCCGCCGACGAGGCGTTCAACTTCGACGGCTACACCGGCGCCGTGTCCGGCATCTGGGCCAGCGCCACCGGCAACGCCCGCATCACGGAACTCAGCTGATGATGGGCGTCGACAAGCCCGGCATGAAGCCGTTCGTCGGCCCCGGCACGGCCATCGCCACCCGCTACTTCTTCAACCAGATCGCCACGCCCGGGACCGGTACGGCCGCGGTCACGGCGGGCCGGCTCTACATGCAGCCGTTCCGCAACCCCGGCCTGGTCATCAACCGGCTGGCGGTCAACACGACCGTCGGCGCGGTCGGCTCCGTCCGCATGGGCCTCTACGCCAACAACGCCGACGGGATGCCGGGCGACCTGATCCAGGACGCCGGCACGACCGACCACAACGCCGCCGAGATCGATGAGGTCGCGCTGGCGGCCGACTTCACCCTGCCGGAATGGATCTGGGTCGGCATGATCTTCGAGGGCACGCCAACGGTGACGACGGGGGCGCTCGGCGCCGGCGGCTACACGGTCGGCCAGCCGTCGTTCGCCGGGACCGGCCGCGGCTACATCGGCACGCAGGCCTACGGCGCCCTGCCCGCAACCCCGCCGACGCTGGCCTTCACGACCGTCGTTCCCTGCATGGCAGTCCGGAAGGCGTAACCCGTGAGCGAACAGCGCCGGTACAGGCCGGACGGGGAGACGCTGCGGCGCTACCTGCTGTCGACGGCCTCGGTGATCTGCATCCAGGGCCCGGTCCGCAGCGGGAAGTCCGTCGCCTCCATCATGCGCATCTACGCCGCGATGATGGCGGTCCCGAAAACGCGGGGGAAGCGGCGTTCGCGCTGGCTGGTGATCCGGAACAGCTACCCCGACCTGCTGGCCTCGACGATCAAGACCTGGCTCGAGTGGTTCCCCGAGGACGTCTACGGCCGGTTCTACAACACTCCGCCCTACCGCCACGAGATGCGCTTCGGCGACGTCGAGGCCACGGTCGAGTTCGAGAGCTTCGCCGGCGAGGAGGATATCCCGAGCCTGAAGTCGCGGGAGTACACCGGCGCCTGGATCAACGAGGCGCAGTTCTACAGCCGGAAGTTCTGCGTCGCGGTCTACGAGCGCACCGGCTGGTACCCTCTGCCCGGCGGCCCGAAGTTCCTGCAGATGGACATGAACGCCCCGCCGCTCGGCCACTGGGTGCCGATCATGCGGGGCGACGCGCCGATCCCCGAGGAGATGACCGACCGCGAGCGCCGGTCGCTGGTCAAGCCGCCCGACTGGGAGTTCCTGACGCAGCCGGCCTGGTTCATCGAGGAGAAGGACCAGCACGGCGCAGTGCTGTCCTACAAGATCAACCCAGAGGCCGAGAACCTGAACATCGTCGGCGAGCGGTCCGTGTTCGAACTGCTCGACGGCCGGACCACGGACGAGATCGACGCCGATCTCATGAATCGGGTGACCCTGCTCCAGCCTGGCCGCGCGGTGTTCCCGATGTTCACCCGGGACACGCACATCTCCAAGGTCCCGCTCCAGCCGGTGAAGGGCTACCCGATCGACGTCGGGCTCGACTTCGGCCGCCAGCCCGCCGCGGTGTTCATGCAGCAGGTCAACGGCCGCTGGCTGGTGTTGGGCGAGGTCACCGGCTCCGGCATGGGCGCCGAGACCTTCGCGCCGATGGTGAAGCGCCGGCTCGCCGAGTGGTTTCCGGGGTTCGAGGTCCGGTTCTGGGGCGACCCGTCGGGCGACAATCCCCGCGGCGAGACCGACGACCAGACCGCGTTCGGGATCTTCGAGAAGTACGGCATGACGGTGCGCAAGGCCGACACCGCCGGCCGTCGCGGCATCCGTCTCGAAACGATGACGGCGATGCTGAACCGGATGGTCAACGGCCAGCCGGCCATCGTCTACGACCCCATCCGCTGCCCGACGCTCACGACCGGCATGGCCGGCGGCTACTGCTACAAGCGCAAGAAGGTCTCCGGCACGCCGACCTACGAGGACGTGCCGCTGAAGAACGTCTTCTCGCACCCGGTGGACGCCAGCATCGAGCCGCTGATGGGGTTGGGTGAAGGTCGGATCACCATCGGGCGCACCGAGAAGCCGCCGCCGATCAACACCCTGCGCGCCGTGAACCCGATGTTCCGGGGGCCCAAGCCCGCGGGCCGCATGGCGGTGTTCCGGCGGTGAGCATCACCTCCTGGAACGTGGCCTTCATCCCCGCCGAGCGGCCGACGCACTGCCTCGCCTTCAGCTTCGACCCGGCGACGAGCGTCTGGGTGGTGATCGACCCGGCCACGCGCCGGACGGCCGTTTCGACGATGACGACGCGGGTGTTCCACCGCTGGCTTCGTCGCCTGGCGAAGCGCGCCTTCATCGTCAGGGCCGAGGTTTCCGACCGGCGACCGCGCTTCACGACCGGCTGGCTGTGCGTCGCCGAGATCAAGCGGCTGCTGGGGTTCCGTTCGGGTGCATTGTTCCCCGGGGGGCTGAGGCGCGACCTTCTCCGCTCAGGCGCGAGACAGGTCTTCAAGCCGTGAACAACAAAGCCAGCAGCGAATCCAAGCAGGCCAAGAACGCCCGCAAGCGTGCCGAGGCCAGCGCCGAGGCCGCGATCGTCGAGAACACCGGCGAGCTCATGGACGAGGAGACCCGTCTGCGGTTCCGTCGCTTCGGTCGCCGCAGCGGCGGCGGAATGTACCGCCGCGCCGGCAAGCCGGTCGGCCAGAACGCCCTCTCGCGCTACATCGCCGCGCAGGGCGGCGGGTCGTCGGGCTCCTATGGCGCCTACGCCGGCGGCACGGGCACCGGCTCCACGGGCGGGTCGAACAATGGCGGGTCGACCGGCGCGAACGCGGTCTGATGAAGGTCCCCGCCGATCTCCAGGCCCGCATCGCGCGAGCGAAGACCGAACGCTCGAACGTCCAGGGCCTCATAAACGGCTACCTGAAGTACGCCGACCCGGTGCGCCCCCGCATCGGCGACAGCCTCACCTCGCCCTCGAACCGCAGCGAGGAGGTGGACGACCGCTTCGACACCCAGCTGGAGGAATCGGGCGAGGACTTCGCCTCCGACCTGCTGCAGCGGGCGATGCCGCGCGACAAGGACTGGCTGAAGTACGAGCCGATCGAGACCCTGTCGCAGGAAGAGGCGAAGGTCATCCAGGAGCCGTTGGAGACGCGCACGAAGTCGATCTTCGCCGCGATCCGGAGCTCCAACTTCTACCGCGAGGCGGCCGGCGAATGGGCCTGGGACCAGGGCCACGGCACCAGCGCCATCATCGGCTACGATCCCGGCAAGGGCCAGCCGCACTACTGGGAGGCCATCGCGCCGGGCCAGCTGCTGATCGGCCGCGGCGCCCGTGGCCTGAACTTCAAGGCCCGCGAATCCTGCCATGAGCTCGCGGAACTGATCGCCTACTGGCCCGACTACGCCTGGCCCGAGAAACTGAAGCGCGAGGCGCTGACCCCGCAGGGCAAGTGCAAGAAGGTCATCCTGACCGAGGCGGCGACGCTGGTCCCGGACCCCGGCGATGAGGTCTGGAAGTGGCAGGTCTGCGTCGATGGCTTCCTGATCCACGAGGAAGAACTGCGCGGTCGCGGCTGCTGCCCGATCATCGTCACGCGTTGGCGCACGTTCTCGACCACGCCCTGGGGCTACGGCCCGCTGCTGAAGGCGGTCCCGGATGCGCGGGTGCTCGATCAGCTCGAGTACCTGGTGCTGAAGAACCTCGGGAAGCAGGTCGACCCGCCGTTCTTCTACGACGACGACAACGTGATCAACCTGGAAGCCGGCCTCGACGCCGGCATGGCGATCGCGCGCCAGGCCGGTTCCAGCGTCGACTTCTGGGAGGGCGGCCGTCTGGAGCTCGCCTTCTTCGAGCAGGGGACCATCCGGGACAAGATTCGCCGCGCCGCGTTCCAGTCCGGCCCGCGCCAGAAGGGGCTCACCCCCCCGACCCTCGGCCAGTGGATGGACGAGAAGGGCGAGCAGGGCCGCCGACTCGAAATGCCGACCGGCCGCCTGTTCGAGGAGGGCGTGATCGCCGTCGTCGAGCGGACGGAATACATGCTGCAGAAGGCCGGGAAGCTGGCCGAGGTGCTGCAGATCAAGGACAAGCAGAAGTTCGTCCGCCTCCGCCCGCTGAACCCGCTCGCCCTGCAGCAGGATTTCGAGAAGGCGAACAACAGCCGCATCCTGCTGGAGACGATCAAGCAGGTGTTCGGGCCCGAGGTCACGGCCTCCATCGTCGACGCCGGCCCGACCATCGAGAACCTGAAGAAGCTCTTCAACGACGAGGCCGTGGCAATCCGCGATCCGGAGGCGGCCGACCAGTTGCTCCGCGGCGTCCTCGGACAGCCCGGCATGGCGCCCGGCCTTGAGACCGCGCCGCCCGGCGCACCGGAAGCCGCGCCGCAATGACGGGGCGATGGAGCGCAGTCGAGAGCGCGCGCCACGGCAAGGCGATGGCCCCGCTGACGCCGGAGCAGCGCCAGTTCTGGTCGGCGATGCTGCGCCTGTCGCAGAGCGAGGATTTCCAGGCCCTGCTCGACTACAGCCGCGACCGCATCGAGCAGATGTCGGTCGATCCGACGGCCCCGGACACGGGTGCATTGTTGCTTATCGAAGGTCAACGGACGCTGTGCCGCACATTCCGAAGCCTCCGGGCGACGGCTGAAGCGAAGCTGAAGGCGACCGATGAGCGAAGCGGCGGACAAGGTTGAAGGCTGGGGCGGCACCTCCGCACCGACGCGCCTGCTTGGCGCCATGTCGCCTGCCGAACGCCGCGCCGGCCGTTATCTTCGCGGTCCCGATGGCGATGGTGGCGCGGGCCACGCCCCGGCTCCGGCCGAACCGCCCGTCGTGGTCGCGGGAGCCGCGGACCCGGCCGATCCCCCCGCCGAACCCGCACCGGCCGCCGCGCCCGAGCCCGCCCCTGCCGGCGGACTCGTCCGCCCCGAAGGCCTCCCCGACGAGTTCTGGGACGACGCCGACGGCGTGAAGCTGGGCGATGTCGTCGCCAAGCTCCGCGAGTACGAAGAGCTCCGCGCCGATCTGCCGGAAGGCCCCGACGGCTACGAGCTCAAGGTCTCCGACGCCGTGAAGGTGCCGGAGGGCTTCGACGTCACGCTGAACCCCGACGACCCGCTGGTGAAGGCGGTCATGCCCGCGCTCCACGAAGCCGGCGTCGGCAAGGTCGCGGCGCAGAAGATCATCGACGCCTACGCCGCGGCGCAGATCGCCGACCAGGAAGCCTGGGTCGACAACTACGCCGCCGGGAAGAAGGCGCTGGGCGAGAAGGCGAACGAACGTCTCGCCGCCGTCGACTCCTGGGTCGCCGCCAACGTGAAGTCGGAGCAGGCCGCCGCGCTCAAGGAAGTGCTGTACGGCCGCGACTTCAGCCCGAAGGCCGTCGAGGCCATCGAGGCGATCATCGCACTTCGCCAGCTGAAGCCCGCCCAGCCGGGCGCGCAGGCCGGCGCCAACTTCGACAATCTTTTCGGGGCCGAACGCCTCGCGGCCATCCGCGAGCGAGAAGCCGCCAAGGCCGCCTAACAGGGGATTCTCACCATGGCGACTGCTCTGACTCTGCCCGAATACGCGAAGACCCTGCCGGCGGACTCGTCCGAGCGGGCCTACGTGGAAATGTACGCGAAGGAATCGGACCTGATCCGGGCCATTCCGTTCGAGACCGTCCCCGGCGGTCTCTACCGCTACGACCGCGAGAACACGCTTCCGGGCGTCGCCTTCCGCGGCATCAACGAGAGCTACACGGCCACGACCGGCGTCATCAACCCGCTGATCGAGCAGACCTTCATCTCGGGCGGCGAAATCAAGGTCGACAAGGCCCTGATCCGTCGCCACGGCGAGGCGAAGCGCACCCAGCAGGAGCAGATGCAGATCAAGGCGCTCGTGAAGGGCGTCTCCAGCACCATCCTGAACGGCAACAACGCCACGAACCCCAAGGAGTTCGACGGCCTGAAGCGCCGCATCACCGGCTCGTCCTCGCTGACGAACTCGGCGGCCTCGGGCGGCGCCGCGCTGTCGCTCTACAAGCTCGACCGCGCCATCTCGACCTGCTCGGAACCGACGCACATCCTGATGCCGAAGGCCATGCGCGACCGCCTGACCCAGGCCGGCCGCAACACCGGCGTCGGCGGCTACGTCGACCAGACCAAGGACGACTTCGGCAACACGATCACGTCCTACCGCCGCCTGCCGATCCTGGTCGGCTACGAGGAAGAGGCCGACACCCCTCTGCTCGCCTTCGATGAAGTCGGCTCCGGCGGCGGCTCGGCCGTCACCACGTCGATCTACGTCCTGTCGATCAAGGACGGCAAGTTCTCAGGCTTCCAGGCCGCGCCGATGGACGCCAAGGATCTCGGCGAGATGCAGTCCGAGCCGAAGCTGCTGACCCGCATCGAGTGGGACAGCGGCATCCGCATCGAGCACCCCTTCGCCGCCATCCGCCTGTCGTCGATCACCGACGCGGCGATCACCGCCTAATCCGGAGCACGCACCGATGGCTACGCAATACCCCTACGACGCTTCGGCCTCGCTCAACGGCACCACGGCGATCACCGCCGACGGCGCCGGCTCCGTCGCCTACTTCGACACCGAGTCGGCCACGGCCCGCTTCCCCGCGGTCGCGGTGTTCAACGTCACGGCGCTCGACACCACGTCGGGCAACGAGACCTACGACATCATCATCCAGGGCTGCACCGCGACGGACTTCTCGTCCGTCCAACAGCTGGGCTCGATGGTGGTCTCGGCCACCGGCCAGTACGTCATCCCGTTCGTGAACGAGCAGGCCGACACCGTGTACCGCTACGTCCGCGCCTACTTCGACGTCGCGGGCACCACGCCGTCGATCACGGCGCAGGCGTTCCTGGCGCCGGCGGTGCTGGTCTAGGCCATGTTCGTCTCCGTCTACGACCGCTGTTCCGACCGGGTGTTCATGACCGCGCAGCAGAACGCGCAGGACATCATCGCCCGGTCGGGTCTCCGCTACGGCCTCGGGACCGCCTGCCCGCCCGAGGAGCAGATGACCGAGGCCGAGTGGCTGGCGAAGGCCGGCCTGCCGCCGGAAGCGCCGAGCGGCGAGCCTGACCTGCGCGTCATGGCGGGCGAGGCCCTGCCGATGCCGAAGGCCGACTTCAACGGGGCGGACCCGGCGAAGTTCGACCACGACGGCGACGGCGCCCCCGGCGGCTCGCTGTCGGCCGGTGACGTGATCCGCGAGGCCGAGGTCGCCCTGGTCGCCAGGCAGGCGGCCGAAGCCGACCACCCGCCGCCGCCCGTCGTCCCGGCTCCGGTCCCGAAGCCGGTCGCCCGCGTGAAGAAGTAAGCCGCCGCTCCAAGGGCTGCGGCCTGAGAGGAGCCGGTAGATGACGTCGCGCATCGAGATCGTGAAGCGGGCGGCCTCGGCGACGGGGACGCTGATCTCGTCGCTGGACGACAACGCCGACATCGCGGACCTGGTGAACCAGCACTACGAAGCGGTCGCCGCAGATGCTCTCACGAAGCACGGCTGGCGGTTCGCGCGTCAGGCCTTCCCGATGACCGCGCTGGAGACCACGCCGGAACTGCCGTGGGCGCAGGCCTGGCAGATGCCGGTGCTGATGCTGGCGCTGCAGTACGTCTGCGACGAGAACGGCAGGCGGGTTCCCCACGAGGCCCGCGTCACCGACAACGGCGCTTCGGTCGTCGTCATGGACGAGTTCGACAGCCTGACCGCCGTCGGCACCGCCCGCGTCTCGGAATCGGTCTGGCCCGCGGACTTCGCCCGGGCCGTCCAATACTACATGGAGGCGGTGTTCCTGCGGGGCATCAGCTTCCAGACCACGGCGGCCGACCGGCGCGAGGCCGACGCCGAGGGGCTGCTGAAGCAGGCCAAGACCCGCGACAAGAACAGCTCCACCCCGACCGACCCGACCGAATGGGACCTGACGATGGCCCGTCGGCGTGACCGCGCTTGGAGCGTCACCCGGTGAGCCTGACGCAGTACGAACAGACCGGTTTCGACCTCGGCGAGCTCAGCCCCGACTACGTCTGGCGGGCCGACCTGAAGGTGCGCAACCGGTCGCTGAAGTCAGCTCTGAACTGCCGGCCCCGCTACAGCGGCGCGCTCGAGGCCCGGCCCGGAACCGAGCATCTGTTCTTCGCCGCCGGCGACGGCTGGCTGGCCTCGATGTCGATCGAGGGCATCGGCTACTTCATCGTCATCACCGCGACCGCCGCCGAGGTGCGCCTGCAGTCCGACCGCAGCCAGGTCGCGTCGCTGACCTCCTGCCCCTGGACGGCCGATATGCTGCCGGACCTCGTTATCGAGACCTACGGGAAGCGTGCCTACATCTGCCACCAGGAGATGAACCCGCAGATCCTCGAACAGCAGGACGACGGGACCTGGACGCGCACGGCTTGGGCCCCGGCCGACGGGACCGGCGGGACGAAGCGCCAGCCGTTCTATCGCTACGCCGACCGCGGCGTGACCCTGACGCCCTCGGCCCTCACCGGATCGATCACGGTCGAGGCCAGCGCCGCGGTGTTCGACGCCGACCACGTTGGTCTCCGCTTCCGGCTCCAGGGCCGCGAGATTGAGATCGACACCGTGACCGATGGCGACACGGCCACGGCGACGGTGATCCAGGACCTGCACAAGACGGTTCAGCTGACGGTCGAGAGCACCGACGGCTTCTCGCTCGGCGAATCCATCGCCGGCGCCGACACCGCGGCCCGTGCCGAGGTCGTCAGCATCGACAGCAGCACCGTCATGACCGTACTGAAGAAGGACTTCACGCAGTTCTTCTGGCTCAACAACACCGGCGTCGATGGCCGGGAGCTCGTCATCGGGCCGAACGCGAAGTCCCGCCTCACCGCGGCCGAGGCGGTCGTCACGCCCCAAGCCCCCGTGGTGGAGTGGACCGAGCAGGCGATGAGCGACTACCGCGGCTGGCCGGCGACGGTGACGGTGCACAGCGGCCGGCTCTGGTTCGCCCGCCTCCCCGATGTCCCGTTCGGCGTCATGGCGTCGGAGATCAACGATCCCGAGGGCTTCGAGGTCGGCGTCGGCGACAGCGATGCGATCTTCGAGGAGATGGGTAACGCGCGCATCGGCGCGATCCGCTGGCTGGTGCCGAGCGAGCAGCTGCTGATCCTGACCAGCGACAAGACCTTCTACATTCCCGAGTCGGAGACGAACCCGATCCGGCCGACGAGCATCGGCTTCATCGAGGTAGGCCCCGACGGCGCGAACCTGTGCAAGCCCGTGGTCCTGTCCGAGGGCGTCGTGTTCGTCGAGGAGGCCGGGGCCGAACTCATCGGCGCGTTCCCGACCGGTGACGTCCGCCGGTCCTGGCGCACGGCCTCGCTCAGCTACATGGCCCCGCATCTCATCGCGGAGCCCCGGGCCATGGCCTTCGTGTCGGCGTCGACCCAGACGCCCGAACGTCAGGTCTACATCGCCAATGCCGACGGCGGGGCCTCGGTCCTGACCTATTCCGAGACGGACGCCGAGGCCCTGCCCTCGCTGGTGCCGTGGACGACCACGGGGGACTACCGGAGCTTCGCCGCCAGCCAGGGCGAGTGCTGGGCCCTGGTCGCCCGCGAGATCGACGGAACCACGAAGTACAGCGTCGAGGCCTTCGACACCGCGCGCACGCTGGACTGCGCCTTCGACCTCGACGCCTCCGACCTGCAGGGCGACGCGACCACCGAGGTTATCGACAGCCCCTCCGGCGCGGTGGCCGCCGAGAAGGTCTATCGTTGCGCCTCGCTTGCCGACACGACGTGCAGCCTGGTCGTCGATGGCACCTATGTCGGCGAGGTCGATCTGGACGGCGACGGCGACTTCGGCGCCCCGGCCGGCGGCACGGCGCTGCAGCTCGGCTTCAAGTTCGGCCTTGAGTGCGTTCCGTGGCACCCGATGGACGCGCAGGATCAGACCGCCGTTCGTCGCAAGAAGCGGATCGGCCGGGTGCATGTGCGCTGGGCCGGCCGCTACCTCAGCGTCGACGACACCCTGCAGCCCGTCTACCGCGCGAACGAAGACATGAACCTGGCCCCTCCCCTCCGCGACGAGACGACCCGGGTCCCGACGTTCGGCGGCTGGGCCGACGAGCCGACGGTCACCATCGGCCACGCCTACCCCGGCCCGTTCACGCTCTACGGCGTCAGCATGGAGGTCGCGGGCTGATGGCCTTCTTCAGCGCACTCGGGGACCTGGTAGGCGGCTTCCTCGGCCGCGACTCCGCGAAGATCCAGGAAGAGCAGGCCAAGCTCGAGATGAAGATGGCGAAGCTGCGCGGAAAGCAGATCGTTGGCGAGTCCCGCCGCGGCCTGCTGTCCACGCAGGGGACCGTCAAGGCGATCCGCTCCGCCCGCGGCGTGTCCGGCGACAGCCAGACCGGCCAGCTGATCGAGAGCGCGACCCGCGACGACGCCTTCCGGGCGGAGGCGGTCGCGCGGCTGGCAGAACTGAACCGCGCATCGGCCGCGCGCATGGCCGCTGACGGCTATGCCCTGCAGGCCAAGTGGGCGATCCCCCTCGGGGTGATGCGGATGGTCGGCACGATGGAATCGGAGATCGCCAAGGGCATGGGTGGCGGAGGGGGCGGCTGATGGCTGCGCAGGGCACCGGCCTTCCGGGCATCAAGGGCGAGAGCGTCACCGGCCTTGTCGACTTCAGCGGGGCCGCCGCGCCGTATGTGGCCCTGGCCGACGATATGGCGCGCACGGCGAAGGTCGTCGGCCAGCAGACCGACCAGCTGGTGGACGCGGTCTCCACGCAGGCGGCTGAGGCCGATGCCGCCGAGCAGGACTTCAAGCGGCGGCCCCTGTGGCAGCCGGGCTCGAACGCCTACAACGCCGCGATCCGGCTGGCTCAGACCACGCAGAGCGAGACCGCCATGGAGGCGGACATCGAGCGGGCGCGGCTGTTGAACCCCTACGACACCGACGGCTTCGAGGAGCGGCTGGTTTCGATCCGGGAAGCCCACGTCGCTGCCGCGCCTGGCGACATCGTTCTCCGCCTCGCTCAGACCTTCGACCGAAAGGCCGGCGCCGCGCGGCTGAAGGTGCTCGGCGCCCGGTCCGAAAAGGAGTTCCAGGAAGCGCGCGGGGCCGTCGATGCACGCCTCAGCATGCTGGAGAACCGCGTCATCACGACCGTGAAGGCCGGCGGCGGGCTGGAGGGCCTGGAGACGAATGCGGAGGTACTGGAGGACATCGCCGAGTACGGCGCCGTGCTCCAGGAGGCCGCCGAGAACCCGGCCTTCGCGCTGAGCCCCGAGGAGGTGACGCTGCGCCTCCGGACCATGACGCTGAAGGCCAAGGCCGCCGCCGTGACCGGCGAGGCGCTGTTCGTGCTCCGCAACGAGGGCGACGATGCAGCGCTGGCCTATGTCCAGAACATCATGGCCGACGCCGAGTCGCCGATCGCCGACGACCTTGAGGCGAAGGAACTGGCGTTCGACCAGGCCCGCAACGCCGTCGCCGAGGAGATGAACGTCGGCATCCAGCGGGAGAGCCGTCAGCGCCAGGCCCGGGCCCAGGCCGAGCAGGATATGAGCCGCACGCTGGCCGATGGCGTCGCCACCCTCGCCTCGACGGGCGTCTGGCAGGCGCCGGATGAAGCCGAGATCAAGGCCGCCGTCGGCGAGCGGGGATACCGCCAGTATCTCAAGGAGCGGGCCGACGCGCTGGAGGAGTACCGCGAACTCGGCGACCTCTCGATGCTGACCGACGACGAGGCGGCGGCGAAGATCCAGGCCTACCGGGCCCGCCGGACCGCCGGCACCGGCCTTCCGCCCGGCATCGAGACCGACGAGCAGATGGACGCGCTGGCCGCGGCCGTGCGCATGGTCGAGACCGGGACCAACCCCGCTCGTATCAGCGCTGACCCCGATGGCGCCGGACCGGCCGGCGGCGGCGCTGTCGGGGCGATGCAGCTGCTGCCCGGCACGGCGAAGGCCATGGCCGCCCGTCTCGGCGTCAAGTACGACGAGCGCCGCCTGCTGACCGATGAGGCCTACAACGAGAGCCTGGGCCGGGAATACCTGCGCACCCTGCTGGACCGCTACGACGGCAACACCCTGCTGGCCGTGACCGCCTACCACGCCGGCGAGGGCAACGTGGACGGCTGGATCAAGCGCTACGGCGACCCCCGCACCGGAGAGGTCGGCATCGATCAATGGCTGGACCGCGTTGGCGCCGCCGGCAACCCGCGCTCGGCCGCCTACCCGAAGAAGGTCGCTGCGGCCATGGGCGGCGGTCGCGCCGACGCATCGTTCCGGAAGTTCGAGGAGTCGCGCCGCCTGCGCCGGGATGATCCGGCCGCCGCGGTGGCGCCGCAGTTCCCGGTCCAGGCTGCGGTGAAGGTCTGGAACGACGCCCGCGCCACCGGCAAGATCGCCGGGACCGAGGGCCACAATGTCGTTCAGGCCTATCTCGACGCGCAGGAGCGGGCGAACATCCCGCAGGGCCAGCGCCAGCCGCTCCCCAAGGCGGTGCTGAAGCCCTACGTCGACCAGGCGGTGAACATCATGAAGTCCGGCGACGCTGCCGCCTTCATGGACTACCAGCGCGAGATCATCCGCCGGTTCACCCCGCAGGACAGCCGCAGCGGCAACGGCGCCCTGGTCTGGCAGGCGGTGCTTGAAGCCACCGGGTCCGACGCCATGGGCGCGCGGATCGCGACGCAGATCGCGACGGGCGAGCGCCCCACGCAGGCGACGGTGCAGACCGCCCAGCGGAATCAGGCCCGCACCAGGGCCGCCAACGGCTCTCAAGCGCCGGCCAAGCCCGCCAGCCAGATGTCCGACGCTGAACTGAGGGCGAAGCTCGCCGGGCTCGGCGGCGGATGAACCCCCGCGACGAAATCTACGCCGAGGCCTACCGCCGCGGCCTGATGAACGATGAGCAGAAGGCGGCCTACGAGGAAGGGGTCCGCCGCGGGCTGTTCACAAAGCCGGAAGCGCCCGAGCGAAACCTCTGGGAACGCCTCACGCAGAACTTCGAAGATGGGTTCGAGCGCGGTCCCGTCCGTGCGGCAAGGCGGTGGGGAATTGGCGACGCCCTACCGATGACGCCGCTCGGCGTGCTCTCGGGGGAGGCACGGGAATTCGTCGCGAGCGGCGGGGCCCGCACCGTGCCCGGCGTCGAGCGCGACCGCCGGGTGGACTTCGAGGCCGTCAGCAAGGCCGACCCCTGGTACAGCCCCGATGCGGCGCCCCCGACGCCGATGGGGCGGGCAAACGTGGCCCTCCTGCGCGGCGCCGTCACGCTGATGGGACAACTCGGCGGCGCCGCCGCAGACCCGAGCAGCTGGCTCGGCGGCGGTCGCACGGTGGCGACGCGGATCGCTTCGGCCGCAGCGACGAACGCCGGCGCCGATGTCGCGACGCAGGGGCTCGACCTCGCGTCCGACACCCAGGATGAATTCAGCCTCACCCAAACGGCCATGGCGGCCGCTGTCGGCGCCGGCCTCGGCAGCCTCGCCGAAGCGGCCCGCCCGCTAGCGAAGTGGGCGGAGGACGCCTTCACGGCCCCGCGCGAGCCGAAACCCGAGCCCGAGAGCGCCGCCCCCACGGCCGCGACAAAAGAGGCCCCGAACGGCGTCGAGATTCCCGAAGGCGCGAAGGTCATCGAGAACACCGAGGCGGGCGCCGTCTGGGAGAACCCGGACGGCTCGCTGGAGGGCGAAGTCGTAACCGGCAACACGGACGGAGCCGGGGCCGTCAACGCGCAGCCCGCGCCCCCCGTGGACCCCGGCACGCAACCCCTCGCCTTCGTCCGCCCGGTCGAGCCCAAGGGCCTGATCCGGCAGGCGAAGCAGAAGATCGACGAGAAGGGCCTGCTCCCCGCCATCGGGGAGGCCATGGACCGGCTGTACACCGCCACGGTCGCCGAACAGCATCCGATCCCGATGGCGGTCGAGGGGCTACGCTCCAGGATCGAGAGCAAGACCGGGAAGCCGCTGGACATCCTGCCCGGCGACGATCCCCGCAAGCTCGCGCGAGGGTCCTATGATGTCCGCGCCATCGGGCACATGGACATCATGAACGGCGTCGTGCCGTACCGCGGGACCACGCCCGAGGGGCCGGCGCTGGGCGAGGTGTTCGCCGCCGTCACGGCGCGCGAGGTCCGCGACGGCATCTCGCCCGAGGACGCGCTGAAGGGCTTCAACGACTACCTGACCGCGCGCCGGGGCGTCGAGGAATGGGCGCGTCGGGCGCGCGGCGAATTGGACCGCGACCCGCTGCCCGCCGACAAGGGGGGCGACGCGGTTACGCTCCAGGCGCACATCACGGCAGCGGAGGCAGCGAACCCGCACTTCGTCGAGCTCGCCGACCAGGTGAACGAATACGGCCGCCTGCTCTGGAAGAAGTCGTTCGATGCGGGCCTGATCGACAAGGAGAGCTACGAGGCCGCCAACGCCGCCCGGACCTTCTACGTCCCGTTCCGCCGGGTCATGGACGAGTCCGCCTCGGCCGGCGGCGCGGGCTCGGCGAAGGGCTCGGTCGCGAAGAAGTTCAAGGGCTCCGACCGCGATGTTCTCGGCCCGCTGGAGACGCTGGCGCAGCAGACCTACGAGATCAATCGCCGCATCCGCCAGAACGAGATCAACGCCGGCATGGTCAAGCTGGCGACCACGCTCGACAAGCTGCTCGGCGAGACCGGCGCCAACGGCGTGATGCGCAAGGTCAAGGCCCCGTCGAAGCCCATCACCGTGACCGGCGAGGAAATCGCCCGGAACGGCTGGGACGCCATGATGAGCGAGGACAGCTTCACCATCTACCGCCCCGGCGAACTGAACGAGGGCGGGCGGGCGATCATCTACGCCTGGAAGGACGGCAAGCGCGAAGCCTGGGAAATCCTCGACCCGGATATGGGCCGCGATCTCTACAACGCCATGACCGGCATGAGTCGCGAGATGGCGGACGTGATGACGACCTTCCTCGCCGCACCGTCGGCGGTGCTGCGGGCGGGCGTGACCACGAACCCGGAGTTCCTGGTGACGAACTTCATCCGCGACCAACTGTCGGCGTGGGTGCTGACCGATGTCGGATTCAACCCGGGAATCGATGTCGTCGGCGGCCTCAAGGACCCAGGCCGCTTTCTGGCCTTCGACGGTATTCGCGGTGTGGGTTCTGAGCTCGGCGTCAGCGATGCAATCTCAGGCGCCGTCGGCAAGAGCTCGACGAGCGATGCGACAGCCCGCCAGATGTACAACTCCGCCGGCGGCCTTTCGGGCGGTCAGGCTGCGGCAGCGGTGCGCGAGGCGGCCGACAGGATGGAGATGCTGGCGCTGGCCCAGAAGGGCATTCGGGCCAAATATTTCAAAGACTTGCCGAGTTTCCTGTCGCTGGCCGAGATCACCGAGACCGGCACGCGCCTGCAGTTGTTCAAGCGGTCGTTCGAGCGGGCGAAGAAGGAAGGTTTCAACGACTACGACTCGCTGATCGAGGCTGCCTTCGCCGCGCGCGACTACATCGACTTCGGCCGCAATGGCTCGCGCATGATCGCGGCGCGCAAGATCATCACCTTCCTAAACGCCACGATGCAGGGCCTGGACAAGACCCTGCGCGCCAGTGTCGGCGATCCGCTGGCAGCCGCCGGCCGCTATGGCGTGAAGGAGGTTCTGCGCCCGCTGTTCCAGATGGAGCCCGGCGTGCCGATGCGCCGCGAGGACGTGAAGGCGCTGAAGCTGGCGAGCAAGGTCTGGACGAAGGTCTCGATCATGGCCGTGTTCGGCCTGGCGCTCACCGCCATCTATTCCGACGACGAGGAATACCAGGAGATCAGCGAGTACACGCGCACCAACAACTGGCTCGTCCGCATCGGCGGCGGTCAGTGGGCGAAGATCCCGAAGCCGTTCGAACTCGGCTTGCCGTCTACCGTCCTGGAGCGCGCATATGAGGCGATGCACTTCGGCGACCCTGGCGCGCTGGAGAAGCTGGTCAAGGGCGTGTTCCAGACCCTCGCCATGCCCGACAGCAACCCGCTGCTGAAGACCGCCGTCGAACTGAAGACCAACAAGAACATGACGACGGGCGGCAACATCGTGCCGCAGTCGAAGGAAGACGAGCTGCCGCAGGACCAGTTCAACGGCTGGACGTCGACGTTCTCGCGCCGGCTGGGTGATGCGCTCGGCGTCTCGCCGGCCAAGATCGACCACGCCATCACCGGATTTGGCGGCAGCTGGGGCGCATGGTTCCAGAAGGCGTCGAACCTCACGGACCCGGACCGGCCGGCCGGGCAACTGGCGGACGCTCCGCTCGCCCGCCGGTTCGTCACCGAATGGCAGCGCGGGGCCCAGGACAAGACGACCTTCTTCGAACGCGTCGGCGGGCGCACGAGCGCCCTGAACCAGCGCCTGAACAGCATCAAGGCGCGCGTGGAACAGGGTCGGCCGGGCGAGGCGGCGCTGCTGCTGAACGACGCCGACGAACCCGGTCGGCTCTGGCTGATGACGCAGCTGGCAGGCGGCGACGAGACTGGCGCGGCGGCGATCAAGCGCCTGCACCCGCTGGAGCGGGCGAAGGTGGTCAACCTCGAGGTCAGCCGCATGATCGACGAGATCCACGGCGGCATGCCGAAGGACGACGGCGAGGCGCTACCGAAGCTGTCGCCGCAGGAGAAGGCGGTCGTTCAGGACGCGCTCGAGCGGCTGGCCGTGGCCGAGATCAGGAACGCGCTGATCGCCACCCGCCAGCCCGGCTACGAGAACCGGCAGCCGATGGTGCGCGAGGCCTACATGGAAGAGCTCAAGGCCGCGGCGCCGGGGCTCTACGATGAACTGGAGCGCCGAGTCCGCGACGGGCGCGACAAGGCCTACAGCTACGACGCGGTGATGAAGCTCTGGCCCGAGGTCGAGGGCCGACTGAAGCAGGACGGCCCGACCGCCGATCTGGGCGACCTGGCCGCCGAGGCAAAGGGAAGGTCCGCCGAATGAAGACGCGCCCCTGGATTCGCGCCGCCGACGCGGAGGCCGCCGCCCGTGAGGCTGAAGTCGCCGCGCTGGAGACGGCCGTGGCGGAGGTCGAGACCACTGTGGCCGAGATCGAGACGACCGTCAGCGCGATCGACGGCCGGGTGACAGACCTGGAGACGCCGTAGACCCAGCACCTCCCGGCGGGTGCATTCTTCCCCTGTGCATAAGGCCTGAACCTCCGGTTCATGACCGAGCACGTCAAAATCACGGGCGATCCCCCCTGCCCGGTCACGTTCAGCGTCGGCGGAAGCTCGACGGTGAACTTCGATTTCGCGTTCCCGTTCTGGGAGTCGGGCGACATCATCGTCTACGTCGACGGCGTTCTCCGCGACCCGTCGACCTACACCGTCACCGGCTACAACCTCCAGGGCGCCACGACCGTTGTCGGCGGCTACGGCTCCGGCCGGGTCACCCTCAACGCCGGCGTCACCAACAAGACCGTCATCGTCGACCGGATGGTGGTGCTGGACCGGGATACCGACTTCAGCGCGACCGGCGCCCTTTCGTCGAACACGCTGAACAGCGACCTCGACCGCCTGACGGCGCGGGAACAGGACCTCAAGCGCCAGGCCGACCGCACGCTGCTGGTCCCCTATGGCGAGGACGGGTTCGTTCTCCCGACGGCCGCCGCCCGTGCAGGCACTGTGGCGATCTGGGGCGACGACGGCCTGTCGTTCGACACCGACCGGACCTTGACGGCCTTCGACGCGGCCGTGGCCTCGGCGAGCACGAACGCCGCGACCGCCGTCACCCAGGCGGGTGTCGCCACGGCCGCCGCTGCAACGGCCACGTCCGAGGCTGCCGACGCTGCGGATTCGGCCGACTCCGCCAGCACCAGCGCCGGGACCGCCACCACGCAGGCGGGCATCGCGACGGACAAGGCCGATGAAGCGGCCACCAGCGCGACTGCAGCCGCCACGGCCGAGACGAACGCTGAAACCGCTCAAGCCGCTGCAGAGACGGCTCAGGCCGCAGCCGAGGCCGCGCAGGCGGGTGCGGAGACGGCCGAGGCCAACGCTACCGCCACGGTCGCCAACCGGGCCGACCTGACGTTCAGCAACGTCGTCGACACCGCCACGGCTCGCCAGAACCTCGGCGTCGAGATCGGGGCCGACGTTCTGGCCTATGACGCCACCGTGCAGGCATGGGCTGGCGTAACCGTCGCCGCCGACAAGGGCCTCTACGCCACCGGCGCGGACGCCTTCGCCACCTTCGACCTGACCGCGTTCTCGCGGTCGATCCAGGCCGAGACCGACGCGGCCGGCTGGCGGGAAACGCTGGGCGCCGCACCGACCACGGCCGGCTATGCCCGCAACGAGTTCTACAACTCGCTCGACCCCGAGCACCCCGACATCATCCTGTTCAGCGGGAACGTCTCGGACAGCTTCACCGCGACCGAGCTGACCGATCTCGGCTTCACGACCGGCGTGGAGCGCGGGTCCAACAGCGCGGCCATCTACGCCATCAATCTCGCCGACGAGCTCACCGGGACGGAATACATCTTCGCCCGCGTCTACGTGCAGGCGGCCAGCGCCGGCGCGTTCGGCACGCCGCGCATCTTCTTCTACACCGAGGCCGGGGCGACCCACGGCAACAACAACCTGACGCTGGAGACCGAGTTCTCCTCGACGGTCCGCAGCTACATCTTCAATGCCCAGGTGGACCCGGCGCGGGTGACGGCCAAGCGCATCGGCCTCGGCGTCAGTGCGGCGCCGGCCGGGCTGATCATGGGTGCGGGGCAGTTCGCCATCCGCCCGTTCCCCATCGAAGGGATCGACCTCGAGGACTATGGCGGCGTGCCGACGCTCTCGGCCGCCAGCCTGGCCGCCAAGCCCGATGTCGAGGACACCGCCGCCGAGAACATGTTCCGGGCGGGCAACTACCCGGACCAGGCGTCGAAGTCGTCCCTGAACGCCTACGCGGACGTGACCGACAGCGACCTGACCGCGCTGGGCCTAACGCGCGGCGTCACCCAGGGCGGCGTGGAAACGTCCATCCTCTACGGCGAAAGCATCAGCCGCACCCTGATCGGCAACGAGTACTACTTCGCGCGCGTCTACGTCGAGACCGGCACGGCCGACGACTTCGGCACGCCGCGGCTGTACTTCTACAAGGGCCGCGGCGCGCAGCTGGCCGACAGCGTGAACATGACGCTGGAGGAGAAGTTCAGTTCGACCGCAGCCGTCTATACCTGCGAAGGTCAGGTCGACAGCGACGTGATCGGCGCGAACTGGATGGGTGTGGGCTGCGCCTCCGCCTTCTCCGGCCTGATCGTGTGCGGCGGCCAGTTCGCGGTGTCGCCGCGGCGCATCCGGGCGCTGAACGTCGGCGACTATCCCGTCATCGGCGACGCCAACGAGCCGATCTACCCGACGCACCTGTTCCTGCGCGAGGGCCGCCGCCTGCCCTTCTACCCGCAGAACGTCATGCAGCGGCGCGCGGACGAGCATGATCCGGTCGTCGCGGGCTTCTGCTCCCTGCGGACGACCCCAGACCGCTACGCTGCCTCCTACGAGCCCGCGGGGCAGATCGTCATCGACGCGGACGAGTGCGGCGCGGCCGGCACGTTCGACTTCCGCCAGGCCGACCGGGGTTACAGCAACCGCCGGCGCGTCGATGTCACGATCCTGACCGCCCCGGCGACGGACACCGGCTCGCCGAACCTGCTGTTCATCGGCGACTCGCTGACGAACCGCGGCACGGCCGACCTGGTGCGCCAGAAGATGGAGGCGGCGGGCCTGACGCCGAGCTTCATCGGCACTCTGGTCGGCCGCGACGAGTCCGGCACGAACCAGGACGGCACGGACGGCGAGGGTCGCGAGGGCAAGAAGGCGACCGAGTACGTCTACATCGACACGACCCTGCCGCCGGTAGCGCCGGGCGACGAGGCGACCTATCAGGCGGACAGCCACGCCAACAAGGTCAATCAGAACCCGTTCCTGAAGGCGGACGACGCCAGCTACGACCCCGGCGTCGTCCAGAACGGCTACGCCTTCGACATGGCGTTCTACCTGTCGCGGTTCAGCTACGCCGACCCGGACGCGGTGATCATCTGTCTCGGCACGAACGACATCACCGACGACTTCGAATCCGCCCCGGCGCTGATCGAGCAGTCGCTGGAGATCATGATCGACCAGACGCGGGCTGCGCTGGCGACGGCGAAGATCCTGGTCTGGTTCCCGTGCCAGCCCCGCTCCTCGAACGGCGACGCCCGCTGGGAGCGCGGCCACCGCGAGACCATCGAACTGCTGAACACCCTGATCCGCAACAAGCGGGCCGGCGGCGACAGCAACGTCTACTTCGTGCCGGTCTACGCGCACATGAGCGCCGAGGTCGGCTGGGAGATCACCGGCACGGCCGACGCCGACACCGGCGTCCTGCACGCCGCGATCAGCGACACCATCCACTTCGGCGAGGGCGCCCTGCGCGAGCAGATGGTCGAAGTCCTCACGAACGCGATCATGGCGGTGACCTGATGCGGGTCCCGACCGTCCTGCACCTCTGCACGTTCGCCGGCGGGATCGCGAACTTCCTGCTGCTCTCCTACTGCGCTCATCGCGCGTCGGCCGAAACGGTCTGGATGATCGCGCCGTTCCCGGCCGTGGCGATCCTGACGCTCGTGTTCCTGTCGGTCGGCCGCGACCAGAAGCTGGCCCTGCTCGAGTTGGCCGGAGAGCTCGGCAAGGTCGGCGTCGCCGTGACCCAGGCCCGCGGCGGCCTGTTCGGCGGCGGCTTTGGATTCGGCACGGCGCCCATGCCGCCGATGAACCCCGACCAGCCCCCCGTCGAAGTGGACCCCAGCAAATGACCTTCGCCCTTGGAGCCAAGTCGATGCGCGAACTGGCCGGCGTAGAGCCGCGCATGGTGCGGGTGGTGCAGCGCGCCATCGTCCTGTCGACGCAGGACTTCACCGTGTTCGACGGCCTGCGCACCACCCAGGACCAGCAGCGAATGGTCGCGAGCGGCGCCAGCGAGACCATGGACAGCAAGCACCTGCCGCAGCCGGACGGCTACGGCCACGCGGTGGACCTCGTGCCCTGGATCAACGGCAAGCCGCGCTGGGAGTGGGGCCCGATCTTCCACATCGCCTCGGCCATGCATACCGCCGCCCGCGAGATGGGCCTGCCGCTTCGTTGGGGCGGCGTATGGGATCGGCCGTTCCTGGCGCTGGACGGCACGCCGCAGGGCCTGGCGGCAGCCGTCGAGGCCTATGTCGCCCGCAGGCGCAAGCTCGGGAAGAAGCGCGTCTTCATCGACGGGCCGCACTACGAGATCGCGAGGGCGCCTTGATCTTCCCCGCCATCGCCGCCCTCCGCGCCCGAGCGATCTTCGCGAAGTGGTGGCCGGCTCTCGTCGGCGCCGCGGTCGTCTTCGCCCCGGCCTTCATGCTGGGCCAGTGCGACGGCGCCCGCCGGCAGAAGGTGGCCGATGCCGCCGAACTCGCCGCAGCGCGCTCGGCCGCGCTGGAACGGGACGCCGGCGCCAAGGAGACGGCCGGCGCCGAGCGCGTGAACGACACCGCCGCCGTCACCACCCTGGAAAAGGACCTGTCCGATGCGGTTGCGCCCCTGCCCGACGCTAAGCCTAGCGATCGTCGTGTTGCTCTTGGCTGCGCAAGGCTGCGCGCACAAGGCACCGACGTCTCTCGTATTCCCGCCTGCCGAGGACCTGCGGCCGGAGCCGAAGCCGCGCCTGGACCCGGCGGCGCTCGAAAGTGAGGCGGCTCTGGACGCGCACGAGATCGCCATCGAGGGCTGGGGCGAGCGCCGTGACCGCGCCGTCGGCCGCATCTGCCGCTGGGCGGTGACCAACGGGGCGATCCTGCCCTTCGAATGCCCGCCGGCTGAACCCGGCGGCGACTAGACCGAACCGGCCGCCGTGTCGGGGAATTGAGGAGAGACCGACGTGGCAGAGAGGAAGACGGTGGAGGGCGCCTACGCCAAGATCGAGAGCCACGAGCGGGAGTGCACGCTGCGCTACGAGGCGCTGGGCGTGTCCATCTCAGAGCTCAAGGACACCGTCAAGGGCGCCCGGCGCGGAGCCTGGACCATCGCGGCCGGCGTGATCGGCTGGCTCGCGCTGCAGGTCTACGAGAAGCTGGAGACGCCGCACGTTCCGGAGCCGGTCCCGGCTGTGGTCAGCGTTCCGCTGAAGTGAGGGCCTTCAGAAGGAAGGGGCCTTCGACAACCGTGGCGGTCGTCATCTCCACATACTGCTGAACCACAAACGGCTCGCCGTGGGGCAGTCGGCCTTCAAGCTCCTCAACGGTGAACTCCCAAACCTCGACGGGTCGGGCTCTCGGTCCAGCCTGCCCTCTATCCACGGTGACGGGGCGGCGCTTTTCCACCCGAACGTACTGCCGATCCTTGAGGTACTCGCGGCCAAGCTCCAGTCGCGCCCACGCAGCCTGCGGCGTATCGATGTCGCTCATAAACTCACCCTCCGACCGTCAAACTCTACCCGTAAGTGGTTGAATTCCCGTGCGCGGTTTTGCAGGGGTTTCTCTGACGATCCCGTGCGAAAACAAGGGCGTCTGTCTGCTCCCAAAGCAGATGCGCTACCAGGCTGCGCTACGCCCCGTCCAGAACTGCGGACGTTGGCGTGTAAGGGCTTCGCGGGGTTCGGGCAAGAGAACATCTAGCGACCGTGTGACTCGGTGTCAGACCGACCGTCAGACTGTTTGTTCACGGGCGGTTCCGTCGCGTGCGTGCGGAGCAAGACGTAGTAGGTCTCGCCCGTCTCCGGGCTGGTCCACTCCGCGCGGCCATGCTCGTCGGTCTCCAGCACTTCCGTGCCGGCCTGTGTCCAGACGTACAACTTCGGGCGGTCGCTCATGCGCTCTCCTTGATCAGCCCGCGCTTCCGCTGGGCGTTCCAGGCCACGACGTTATCACGCGGCAGGTAGGTCGACAGGATGCTCTCGACGGTCTGGATGCTGTGGCCGGTGATGCTGGCGATTTCGGGGACCGTGCAGCCGTAGCGGGCCAGCTGGACGACGCAGCTGTGGCGCAGGGCCCGCAGGACGCGATGCCGCTCGTGCACCGGGTGGTCCTCCTGCTCCTCAGACGTGCGGGTGTCCGGCAACGAGGGCAGCACCAGACGGTCGCGCACCTCTTCAAAGACGTGGCCGAGGCGGTTGACGTCGCGGAAGGGCCGGCCGGTTCCGCCGTCGTGGAACAGGTACGGCGAGCCGTCGCGCTTCAGATGGGCCAGAATCGCCCGTAGGCGGTCGCTGACGGGGATGGTGACGTAGCTGTTGGTCTTGGACTGCCAGAACCGGAACACGCCCTCAGCGGCCTCGTATTCGGCCCCACGCCGGAAGAGGATCGCGTCGGTGAGCCGCTGGCCGATCTCCCATTCCATCATGATCACGCCCGCGAGGTCCGGCTGACCGGCGCCGATGGCCGCCCAGGCATAGGCCTCGACGTCCTCCGGCTCCCAGATCGCGACGGTGGACTTCGGCATCTTGACCCGGATGCCCTCGACGGGATTGTCCGCCCTCCAGCCGACGGCGACGGCATGGTTCATCAGGATGCGCAGCACCTTGCGGACGTGCCACTTCACCCACGGCCGATCATCGAACTCGGCGAAGAAGGCGCGCACGCCCTGTTGCGTCAGCCGGGCCGGGTCCGGGTGGCCGCATGCCTCCGACCAGGCTTCGATCCGGCGCACGTTCTCCTCGTAGCCGGTCTGCGTCCTCGGCTTGAGATCGCGGTATTCGTCGGTGCGGCGCCAGGATGCGGCCAGCGTCTCGAAGGTGCGGCCCTGCTTCACCGGCTCGCCGCGACGGGCGGCCTCGAGTTCGGCATACAGCGCCTTCGCGTCAGCCTGGATCCGCGCCACCTCGGCGGCGTTCGTCAGGTCGCCCGTGCGCTCACCCGTCCGAGGCAGCGGAATTGTCGGCGACCACCCGGAGGGCCGGAGCCGTGGCGGAACCTGGAACAGCACGCGGCGGGTCCCGTCGGCCCGGGGGGCGAGGGCGACCACGAACTTGCCGAGAGAGAGCTTCACGGTAGGCATCTGGATCGAAGGCCCACGGGTCTGATTGTTGGTCGGCATCTGGTTTCACCATGCCTAGCGCGAGGAGAACAGCGTCTCGGTCGAAGATGGCTTCACGGCCCCGGTCGATCGGCCGCGGCATCCGCCCGTCGGCCACGCGCTCAGCCAGGCTGCGCTTGCTGAAGCGGCCGAGTGCGCAGACCTCCGAGGCGAGGAGCCGGGGCGGAAGGTCGGTCACGGCTCTCCACCTCCAGAGGTAGGAGGAGACCCAACAGGAGCGGGGGAGAGGGCTTGGCGGGCGGCGTGCATCTCGTTGCAGAAGACCTCGGCGCGATTGTTGGCGATCTGGCACGAGAAGATCAGGCCCACGATCACGTCGGCTACGTCCGTGCCCTTCACGCGCTCGAAGACGTCCTTCACTGTCGTCGGGTGCATGTGCTTGACGTTCCGCAGCACGGCGGGCGTGTACGAGTCATCCCCGAAGACAGCGCGCCAGTAGTCCGGCACGCTCATTAGCGCGGCGTTCTCCTCCCTCGCCTTCTGGAGTTCTGAGATGAGGAGGGGGATGTCGCGGTCGCCGATGTCGAGCAGGCGGTCGCGGTCCTCGCGGCTCTGGAACGAGGTTTCGGCGAAAGCAGCGAGCCAGCCAGCCCTATCTGCTATCTCTTGTAGGTTGAGGTTATTCATTGGGTTCGGTCTTCCATGTGCGGCCGGCAAGGATGTCGCTGATCGTGACCTTCGAGACGCCGTACTGGCGGGCGAGGGCCGCGCCGTAGCCGGGCCGCGCCGCGCTGCGGATGGCCTGGACCTGTTCAGCCGTAAGGACGCTCCGGCCGTTCATCTCGCCCTTAAGGGACGCCGGCCCGCGCTTCACCCGCGAGCGTGGCGGCCGGGGCGGGCGCGGCGGATGCACCTTCCGATCTGGGAAGGCCAGGCGCATGTTCTCGGCGTGCGTGACGTACCGCAGGTTCTCAACGCGGTTGTTGGCCTTGTCGCGGTCGATGTGGTCCACGTCGTAACCCGCGGGCCTCGGGCCGATGAAGGCTGCGGCCACGAGGCTGTGCACGCTCTTGCCGACGCGCTCGCCGTTGAGGAATAGGAAGGATCGCGGGTAGCCATAGCGATCCGGTGTCGTCGTCTTCAGGCCGCGAGGACCGCGCACCCTTCCGTGGTCCGACACCTCGAACTTGCCGTCCGTACCAGCAATCGGAAGCCAGCGCTCCATCACGGATCCAACCTCTCGCGTCCGACCGCACTAAAATCCCCTCCACAGGGTAGAGCCTTGAGGGCGGCGAGAGCGCCTTGGACCCGCGTGATCGTGTCTTCACGGAACGGGTTCGTCGTGCCGGACCGCTTCAGGATGAACGCCTTCGCGCTCTCCAAGGCGAACAGCGCGTCTTCCAACGCCCCCACCAACTCAGAAGCGGCAGAGAGGGGCGGGAGGGCGAGGATGGCGTCGGCTTTGGCGAGGGACGGCTTGATCAGGAACGACTTGTCCGGGTGCTGTTCTTGCCCGGCCGCAACGCAAGCATCGTAGGCGTCCCATGGGTTCGGCGCGATGATCCGCGCAATTTCCTCGCGTCGCGTATATCCAGAACCGCTCACAGGGAGGTTTCCTTGGGGTTGGGGCGCTTGCTGCGCGGGTGGATGTGGCGCGCCGCGATCTCTTCGTTGACGGCCGCGGCTCGGTAGGTGTCTCGCGTGGGCGACTGTGCCCGGCGCTTCTTCCAGCCGGCGCGCTTAGGGGAGATCGGCTCGGGTGCAGGCGTGTGTCCCGTGCCCATCGACGCCAAGGCGGCGGCGGCGAGCGCGCTGATCATCAAGCGGCTCATGCCCCTTCCTCCTTCCCAGGATTAGCTGGGGCTTTGTGTTCGCTCCGCCCTTCGGGCTGCGCACCCGTGGATTGGGCTTGGCTGGTGGCGGCGGGCGCTGGATATGCGAAGTAGAACTCGGCGTATGTGCTGTCGTAGTCGTTATCCAAGTCGTATAGGTAGCCGGGAACACTACGCAGGTCGTTGTTCCACGGGCCGGTTGGCGGGTTGTCGCCCTCGAAATACTCCGGGTAACTCGCCCTCGCCCGGCCCTCGCTCTCGTACATGTCGCGGTTGCCCCCGCCGGTGCGAGTTTCGATCAGGATGCGCGCCGTGTTGGGGTCGAACGTCGCGCCACGGAAGCGCGGCACGTCGTCCTCGGACAGCCCAAGCGCGGCAAGCACTTCGGCCGCAGGGCTAGAACTGGTCAGCTCGACGGGTGTGGAAGGAGCCGCAGGCGACTGGAACGAACCAAGCTCTTGATCCGCTTGCCCTTCCCCCTCTGAGGGAGGGGAGGCGAGGGCGGCCCGCTCCGCCTTCCAGAGGTCGAACACGGCGCGCTTGTGGTGCAAGTCGCCCATAATGCGCATGAGGTCGATGCGGTGGACGAGAGCCATCTGATCGGGCGCGCGAGGGTCCGCCAGATCGCAAGCGAAGTTCAGCCTGCGCTCTGAGATCGCCAAGGCCCCGCCTGTCGGGTCGTTTCGGTAATCCCAGCCCTCGGCCGCCTTCGGGTGCCGGTCGTATTTGTCGTCCGGCGTCCAGTGCGGCGGGGGCGCTCCGGTGTAGGCCCCTCCCCCTACCGGAGCGGGGGGAGCGGAGAGGGCCGACTTTGCCGCCGCCCATGAGCAACAGTCATCGCTCGGGAAAGTGCAGGTGCATCCTTGGTGATCGAATTGTCCGACCACGCCGAGACACAGCGCCCGCCAGTCAGCGACCTTCTTGCTCATGACTTCACCTTGGGTTCGTGGCCGGGTTCCTCATGGCGGAACACGTCGGCCAGATCGCGCATGTCCACGGCGTCGCCGCACGCTTCGCAGACGTAGAAGTGGTCGGCTTCGTTCGTCGGTTGCTTACCGACGAGACGGCCCAGCGGCACTCGCGTGAGTGCGTCTCGCAGCACTTCCCCCCTCATTCCCCGCCTCCATCAGCCAGGGTGGGAGAGGCTTGGGAGAGGGCGGCGGCTTTCGCCTGAGCGCGGCTTAGCGGCTTACCGGCGGCGATCTTGGATTTGGCAGTGCAGAGGATGCACCGGACCAGCCAGCCACCGGGAGACCGCTCGAAGTAGCCCTCGCCCGCTTCGACACGACCGGAACATTCGCGGCACGGGCCGGGGTATTTGTTCCTCATTGGCCCGCTCGCTTGGTGACGGTGAAGTCGGAGACGAGGCAGTGGTAGAAGCCGCTCGACTTGCTCCAGATCGCAACCTCGTTGCCGTACCCCGGACGCTCGCGGGGGCCAGCAACGACTTCGTACTCGTTGTCGCACCACGTCCCCACGTCCCCGACCTGCGGCTCGCGCTGATGGCGGGTGATGGTGGCGGCGGCGAGGGCTTCGCGAGTGAACCAGCGCACCGTGCGGTCCCCGAAGCTGACATGAATGGTGGCGTCGTCCCCGATCTCCACGACTTCGGCTTCCAGCGTCAGCCGGTCCCCCTCAACGATCTCTTCCGGCTTGATGGTCATTGGGTGGACTCCACGATCCGGTAGGCGATGACATCGGAGCGCCTGTTGCGGTGATCCCAGCGGTAAGCGTCCGCCTTGAGGCCGGACCGGCGCTTCGCAGCCGTCACGCACTCGGTGCGGAGCTGAGCCTGCACCAGAACGTCGCGGGCTACGGGACACTCCCCGCCCGACCACTCAGTCCACCTCTCTTCCGGCTTGATGGTATGGTCGGTCATGGCGGCGCTCATCCGAACAGGAGCGAAAGGCCGGCGAGGGCCAGGATCAGGAACGCGCCGGCGCCGATGAGCGAGGGCACGATGGCCTCCCCTCCCCGCAGCATCAGCACGCAGGCGAACTCGGTGGCGTTCAGGGCGCTGACCCAGAGCGCGAGAGCAGCGCGACGGCAGCGCTCGAGCGCTCCGGCGAGTCCGCGGCGGCGGGTGGCGGGCAGGTACTCCATGGCGAACGAGCGCATGGTCATCCTCCTCAGTAGGTCGGCTCACCGGCAGGGACGCCGGCTTCCAGGTCGCGGAGCAGCTGGTCGAGTTCGGCCAGGCGCTCGGGGTCGGATCGGTCGAGGTCGGCACGGACGGCGGCGCCACGGGTCCACACCCGCGCCAGGTCGTCGGGCTTGGCGTCACGCAGGGCCTTCTCGAAGGCGTCGGCGCGTTCGGTGAGGGTCGGGCCGGTCTGTTCGTCGGCGGGCTTGCTGGCGGGCTTGGCGGCCGAGGCGCTGACCCCTCCCCTCGCCCACTCGGCCAGCTTGGCGCCGACGCGGCGGTCCAGCGGTCCGCGCACGTCGCGGAGCCATTCGAACTGCTTCGGCAGCTTGACGGCGATGCGCTCGCCCGGGAGCTCCGGGTTCCACGTCGGGACGCCGCCGCTGTTCGGGTGGAACAGCATCGACAGCGCCGCCTCGAACACGAACTCCTCGCCGGCGATCGGCACGAAGCCCATCGGGATGACGACGTTCTTGCCCTGGTCGTTCTTCCCGGGCTTGGAGGTGTTCTTCGCCCGGAAGCACAGGATCAGGTGGGCGTCGATCTGCGTCAGGCCCTGCAGCAGCTTGCGCCGCGCGGCCTTCGGCTTCGCCCACGCCAGCATTTGCATCCGCTCGCGCTTGGCGTAGTCGGCCCCGGCCATGCGGGTGAGCTCGGCGTCCTGGTAGTCGAGCATGCCGCCGGCCGACTCGTGCTCGTGGCTCATGCTGTCCACGACGATCACCTTGGCGCCGCGCTTGGCCGACTGCTGGATGGCCTCGAGGTAGTCGAGCGAGGCGAACGGCGCGTCGAACGGGACGTGGTTGAACTTGAACGTGTCGGCGTAGAACAGCGCCCGGCCGTGCTCCGTGTCGATCACGTCGATGTCGCCGCCGACGACGGACTGGATGCCCGTCGCCAGTTCGAGCGCGGTGTAGGTCTTGCCGCTGGACGACGGGCCGACCAACCCCATGATGAGGTTGACGGCCTGCCGTGCGGCGGGGCTGGCGGTGAACTGGCGGGGCATCAGGCCTGGACCGCAGCGAGGGCGTCAGCCGCCGTCTGCTGGCCGGCTTCGGTGTTGTCGAACACGACGCCGTCTTCGTCGTGCAGGAGCTCGGCCTGGTCGGGCGTCGGCTTGATCTTGCCGCGCTCGCCGCGCACGTCGTCCAGATTGGTGAACACGACGTGCGCGAACTTGCCGCCGTGCATCAGGGCGGTGACGTTGTCCTCGGAGTCGATGGCCGTCATGACGACCTTCAGCCCCTTGCCGACTTCCCACTTCTCGATCTCGACCGGCACGTTCGGGCAGTCGCGCACGGCCAGCTTGCGCACGAGGTCCGTGACCAGCCGCTCAGCGAACCGCTCGGCGCGGTCGATCATGTCGTACTGGTCGTTCTCCGAGCGCTCGGTCCAGGGCTTGTGGTCCTTGGCGTCGCGCATCTCCTGGAGGATCAGGTCGCGGACGTCGCCGGTCATGGTGGTGGTGTCGATGTCTTCGACATCGGTCACGGCGCCGAGGCCGGCGGGCTGCTTCTTGCTGGTCATCAGTCTTCAAGCTCCTGTTCGAGGAAGGTTCTGAGGTGCCAGTCCGGGATCTTCACGGACCGGGGGGTGGGCGCGACGCCGGGCCAGACGCCCGTCGCGGTGCACTCGGCGAAGCGGTCGATGGCGGCCTGAACCATGCGGTCGCAGGTCGCGAGGTCGCCTTCGGTGAGCGGGTTGATGAAGGTGTCGTAGGGCTCGTTCATCTCGACGAACGAGAGCCGGGTCTTGATGCGGCCCGACAGTTCCGGGAGCAGCTTCCCCATGCCCCGCCGGTAGAAGGCGGAACTGAAGTCGTAGCCCATCGAGCCGATCTGCTTCCCGACGTAGGCGTCCGAGAGGAAGCCCCAGGTCGTCTTCGCGTCGTCGATGGTGATCGCGTCCGGACACCAGGCGTCGATCATCGACCGGCACCACACCGGCGTGCCGTCGGACGCGGCGTCCGGCCAGACCAGCACGAGCTCGGTCGGCGTGTTCTTCGGCAGGTTCATGGCGGCGCGGAGTTCGCGGGCGGCGGCCCTGACCTGCGGCATCTTCGCCTTGAGAACGGCGAGGCGGCCGTGGGCGTGGATTTCCGCCCTCTCCTGCTTCGCCGCCTTGGTCGTCCAGGCGTCGGCGTCGACTTCGACGATCTCGCGCCCGCGGCCGAGGACCAGCTTGTGCACGGCCTGGCCGATGACTTTCTTGTCGTCCAGCTTCTCCGGCTTCGGGTCGCCGAGGTGGGCGGGGCGCAGGCGCGGGTGCTGGGCGGCGAACGCCTTGGGCGACCGGTTGAGCAGCACCTTCGCGCCCGAGGCGTTCAGCGACGGCTCCGGGCACGGGTCGGCCCTGTAGTCGGCGTCGGCGACATCCTCGTAGATGCCCGCCTCCAGCCGCAGGGGCGCGTCAGCCTGTCCTTCGACAAGCGGCACCGTTGCTGGTATCGTCTGTGCGTCGGGACACATCATCTTGGGGCGCTCTCATGCGTATTCGGCCGATGGTCATCCTCTGCGAGGACCAGCTGATTGCGGTCCTGCGAGGCGTCCGAGAGGCCACGCCGGGCCTGACCCAGCCCGAGGCCGACTTCCGCGCCGGGTTCCCCGACGGCTACATCGCCAAGCTGGAGGCGCCGCATCGGCGCTACGGCCGCAAAGCCGCACAGTTCCTGTGGGCGAGCCTCACGCCCTGGCTCGAGGTGCTGGGCCTGCGTCTGGTCCTGATGGACGCCGAACAGGCCCGCGCGCTCGTTGCGGAGGCGGAAGGCGATGCGGTGGCAGAGTCCGCGCACCGGCCATACCCCGACCGGGGCCGTGCCGGGGCCGTCGAGAGCCGCCGCGTCGTGCGGTTCGGGCTGAGCGTCGCGGCCTGACATCAGGCGCTCGCTTTCGCTGGGGCCTTCGCGCCCGCCCTGATCCCAGCCGCCTTCTCGCGGCGCTCAGCGGCAGCGGCCTCGGCCCGCACGGACGCCCGGCGGTCGACCTCGGCCTGGCGCAGGTATTCGGCCGCGGTGTCGTGCCAGCCCCTGCCCTCGTGTTCGACCGCGCGCTTGGCTGCGACATCGGCGCGGATGCGGGTCTCGGAAGCCGCGATATCGAGGCGCTGCGCCTCCAGGATCAGGCGCTGGGCCCAGCGTTCCGGTTGCTCGACCTCCTGAAGCGCGCACCGGTATTCCACCAGCGCGAGGAATAGGCTGTCGTCGGCGTCCGTCCGCGCGAACGAGGTCGGCAGCGCGTCCAAGGCCGCATCGACCGACCCGCGCAGGGTGATCTCGCGGGCCAGCGCGGCGAGGATCGCGTCGTTGGGGACCGGCCGCTCGACGGCGGTGAAGGTGGCGGCGATGGCGCTGGGGAGCATCAGCGCACCGCCTTCCACGCCTTCCAGCCCAGATAGAACGGCATCCAGAGCGGCCAGGCGAAGCAGCAGATCAGGCCTGCCATGTTGGCGTGGCCGCCGCTGCGGTAGATCGAGCCGAGGACGATGTAGATGGCGCCGAGGAAGCCGAGGACGTAGGCGGTCGGCAGCAGCAGGTCGGTGACGATGGCGGGCATTGGCGTGCCTCCCCTGTTCTGGAGGACACCTTACATGGCGTGTATGGATTTACAACCTAGAAATTACGCCCGGTGAAGGGGGCGGCTTTCACCAGAGCGCATCGGCAGCCTCCGCATCCCGCTCGCGCAAGGCTTCCGGGGTGTTGTCGGCGAGCCAGGCCATGCAGCCCTCGCGGAAGGATCGGCTTGCGTTCTCGCACGCTGCTTCGTCGGCAGGCTCGCGCGACTCAGCCCACTCGTAACCGGCCTCGTGACCGCTGCAGTCGTCGGTGCAGGGATAGCCGCCGAAGGTCCGTGGTTGGACGGCTGCGGCCGGAGCCTGGGCCGTCGTCGGCCGGTCGATGAGTCGGAAGATCCCGCCAAGGATCAGGTCGGACAGCAGGAACAGGATCAGCCCGGCGAGCAGGAGCCAGAAACCCCAGCGCTCGCGGGTGATGTTCACGCCGCGCTGTTACGCCGCGCCAGGACGGCCAGCACCTCGGCGGCTTCCTCGCGGCCGGCGTCGCCGAGCTTTTCCCAGAGCTGATTGATGTCCGGATCGTCGGGTCGACGGGTCAGCAGGTCGCCCGGCGTGCATTCCAGCACCTCGGCCGCCTTCAGAAGGAACTCCTGGTCCCAGTTCTGGTCGCCGCCTTCGATCCTGGAGATGCTGGCGCCGGTCATGCCGACGAGTTCGGCGAACCGCTCCTGCGACAGGCCGCGGTGCTTCCGCCACGCCTTGAAGTAGGTCCGCACCGCCGCGCGCTTCTGCTTGTCGCCCTTCGCCATGCGTAGATTGTGCGGGGGCTGCGGCGAGGTGTCTTTACGCTCGCACGTAGGAATGCGGTTGCAATCCCCTACATGGGGTGTATGGTCCTGCACATGCTCAAGGACTGGCGTGAAAAATTCGGCATCTCTCAAGAGGCCCTCGGCGCCGAACTCGGCACGACTGGCGCGAGCATCTCGCGCATCGAGGCCGGGCTGCAGCAGCCCTCGCTCGAACTGGCTGTGGCGCTGGAGCGCCGCACCGGCATTCCGGCCCGGGAGTTCGTGAAGAAGCCCGCCCGCGAGGACGCGGCATGATCTACGCCTGCTCCATCCGCGCGCACGCTTCGGCCTG
>Ga0196971_1000289_pt1 | contig 45013 bp, 45 predicted proteins | sample S1v_1013CmetaG_FD_148660 | JGI IMG/M metagenome (GOLD analysis project Ga0196971, IMG submission 148660) | Soil microbial communities from Anza Borrego desert, Southern California, United States - S1+v_10-13C | ecosystem: Environmental > Terrestrial > Soil > Desert | place: USA: California... | reverse complement strand
GCCCCAGGCGATCGCGCCGGGCCATTCCATCATCCGGCCGGTGCCGAGTTCTTTGGCGATGGCGTCATAAAACGCCGCTCCCCGCTGCAAATCGTTGGTGCCGAGCGTGACGTAGCCGATCATCTGTAAGCCTCCGAAGTGGACGCCGCTCTCCTCCCATGACGAGGAGAACAAAACAAGATCATTTCGACGAAACGCGCCGTTTTCTGCGGCGCTGGCCCTCCCCCCGCCGCTCGCCGCAGATGGAACGATCACGCCGAGCGGCGGGTTGGCCGAGACCACGCAAAATTCTGGAGGCGACAATGGCTCAACGCTGGAGCGCGCACGACTACGATCGCGATTGGCGCGGCAATCCTGGTTTCGATCATCGCCGTGCGCAGCGCGAAAATTTCGCGGACCACAGCGGCGTCGATGAGTACGGGCCGTACGGCTACGCCAGTTCGCCGGTCTATGATTACGGCGCGGACTATGACGGTTCGCGCTATTCTTCTTCGGATCAAGTTCGGCGCGGCGTCGGCTGGCGCGAAGAGATGGGACGTGAGGTTGGCGAATTCTTCGATGACGATATCGACGAGCGGCGCAGCGACCGGAATGAACGGCGCATGCGCGAAATCCGCCGCAGCATGCGCGGGCGCGGCCCGCGTCCGGTGTTCAGCGACGACGAACATCTGCGCGACCGCATTTGCTGGCGCATGCATGATGACGACGATCTGGATGCTTCGGAGATTCACATCAGCGTGCGCGATGGCGAAGCGACGCTGTCTGGCGTTGTCGATGACAACGCAGAGCAGAGACGCGCCGAACGCTGCGCTGAAAGCACTTCTGGCATCCGCCATGTCCACAATCGTCTGCGCACGCGCGAAGATGAGCGCCGCCGCGGCGAATACGGCCGCCGCAGCTTCGGGAACTTGTTCGAGCAGGATGCGGGGGCGGTGCATGGGTATGATCTGGAGGGCCGGCAGCGGAGGCGGGAGCGGGAGCGGAGCTAGAGCAAGAAATGCCATAAACTGGCGCGGCTTAGTGGGGACGCACATTCGGCACTCACGCCGACTCATCTGGCGCTCCGTCATCCAGACTTTCGACGATCGCTTCCAAATCCTGCGCGCCGTGAACGATCCGAGCGATCCTGATAGCGTCGGCTTCGATCGAGAAAATAATCACATGCTTCTTGGCCGCAGCGCGCTTGCATTGTGACGACGGGGCCGTCTCGACCCCGCGCACACGGCCGGCGGCCAACGCGGCCGTTCGCAACCTCAGCGTCTTTGCGACCTTCAGAGCGCTTTTCGCTCCCAAGTTCTGTCGATACCATTCGAGAATCGCGGCCACGTCGCGCCGCGCCTGCGGCGTGACCTCAAGCCGACGCCTCACTCAGCGGCTCTTCCGGCGGCGTCTTCGCGCTCGGCTTCGAGCGTCAAATCCGCGATCCATTGATCGAGTTCTTGGAGGAACTGATCGCAGGGAATCCAACCTTCGCGATCAGCTTCCGCCCTCGCCTGGTCCAAGGATCTGCGGAAAGTCTCCGTTGCGAGCTGGTAGCCGCGAACCCCTTTGGTGATCGCCGACTCGACGCTCTCGGCGCGACCGGCTGCGACTTCGGCGCGGGCCCAGGCTTCGAGATCGGGGGGGAGCGTGATGGGGGGCATGGGTGAACAATTATAGCGAGTTTGGTTCGCCCGAGGAGCATTAATTCCACAGGGCGCGAATCCCGATATCCAGATGTCATGAACCAACGCAAACCGGTTTGGCTGTGGGCTATCGCGGCAGTCTTCTGGCTCCTCTTCGGAGCGCTATGGGGCTATAATTTTGGCTTTCTCGCAGGAAAGAACTACGCACAAAGACCGCCGGCTCGATTCGAGCCTGAAAGGTGGGCCGAAGAAGGTCGTCACGCTCGCGCCCTGTGCGACCGCGGATATCGAGTGGTCGACTCCGCTGGCCGCAGAAGCTGCTGAGTCGCGCCTCACCCCTTCACAGCCTTCACGATCTTCCGCGCTGCGTCTTCCAGATCATCAGCGCTGATTACGTTCAGGCCGCTTTCGTTGATGATCTTCTTGCCGAGTTCGACGTTGGTGCCTTCCAGGCGCACCACCAGCGGCACGGCGAGGCCGACTTCCTTCACCGCAGAGATCACGCCTTCGGCGATGACATCGCACTTCATGATGCCGCCGAAGATGTTGACGAGGATGCCCTTCACCTTCGGGTCGGCGGTGATGATCTTGAACGCGGCCGTCACTTTCTCTTTGCTGGCGCCGCCGCCGACATCGAGGAAGTTCGCCGGCTCGGCGCCGAACAATTTGATGATGTCCATCGTCGCCATGGCGAGGCCGGCGCCGTTGACCATGCAGCCGATATCGCCATCGAGCGCGATGTAGGCGAGATCGTATTTGGAGGCTTCGATCTCTTTTTCGTCCTCTTCGCCGAGGTCGCGCAGGTCGGCCCATTCCGGGTGGCGGAAGCCGGCGTTGGAATCGAAGCTCACTTTCGCGTCGGCGCAGACGAGCTTGTTGTCTTCGGTGACGATCAGCGGATTGATCTCGAGCATCGACATGTCGCTCTTCACGAACGCGTCGTAGAGCTTGGTGCAAATGTCGGCGCACTGTTTGGCAAGATCGCCCGAGAGGCCGAGCGCGCCGGAAATCTTCGCGGCGTCCGCGGCGGTCGGGCCGGTGGCGGGATCGATTGCGACTGTGGTGATCTTCTCGGGCGTGTCGTGCGCGACTTCTTCGATGTTCATGCCGCCGGCTTCGCTGGCGACGAAGGCGACGCGGCCGGTCTCACGATCGACCAGAGCGGAGAGATAAAACTCCTTGGCGATCTTCATGCCTTCTTCGATGTAGATGCGCTTGACGACGCGGCCGGCTTCGCCGGTTTGCAGCGTCACCAAAGTGTTGTTCAGCATCTGCGAGGCGAAGAGACCCACGTCTTCCGGCTTGAAGGCGATGCGCACGCCGCCCTTCTCACCCGCTTCGGCTTCCTTGAACTTGCCCTTGCCGCGGCCGCCGGCGTGGATCTGGCTCTTCACTGCCCAGACCGTGCCGCCGAGCTTCGCCGCCGCATCCACCGCTTCCTCGGCCGTGAACGCCGGATAGCCGCGCGGCACCGGAACGCCGAAATTCTTGAGGACAGCTTTGCCTTGGTATTCGTGGATGTTCATCGGGGCCCCTCGGAGGATTCGGGCCGACTTATAAGCCTGCAAGCCCCGCCGCCAACCCCGCCAGTGCGCAAACGGCGAGAACCAGGAGCAGATTCGCCTTGAAGCGGATCAGCGCCACGCCTGCGGCCAGCGCCAGCGCGACCATCCATAGGTGCGCGGAGGCGAGATCGGGCAGCGCGGTAGGCCCTAGCGTCAGCTGGCGCGCGAACAGCGCGTGGGCGGCGAAGAAGAGCGCAAGCTTGGCGATGACGCCGAGCACGGCGGCGGTAATCGCGGCGAGTGCACCGGCGGCGCGTGGGTTGCGCTCGAGCCGCTCGGCGTACGGCGCGCCGGCGAAGATCCAGACGAACGAAGGCGCAAAGGTGCACCAGAGCGCGATGGCGGCGCCGGCGAGCGCGAGCCCGAGGCCGCCGCTCGACCAGCCGGCGAGGAAGCCAACGAACTCGTTGACGAGAATGAGTGGGCCAGGCGTGGTTTCAGCGAGGCCGAGGCCATCGATCATCTGCTCGGGCGTCAGCCAGCCGCGCGATGCGGCTTCAGCGGTGAGATAAGCCAGCAGCGCGTACGCGCCGCCGAAGGTGACGCAAGCGAGGATCGAGAACACGAGCGCGATCTGGAAGAGCACATGCTCCGTGCCGAGCGTAAGCGCGATGATGGCTGGCGGAGCGAGCCAGAGAGCGAGCCAGATTAACGCGTGCTTCCATGCTCCCCCGCGCGCGGGGGAGCTGTCGAGCGCAGCGAGACTGAGGGGGGCGTTGTCGCCCCCAACATCCCCCTCCCCTCGCTTCGCTCGGACCTCCCCCGCACGCGGGGGAGGAGTAAGCGCGCCAATCAGTGCCGCAACCATGATCACCAGCGGGAACGGCGCGCCGAGCATCAGCGCGGCGAACGCAGCGACGGCGATCCACAACGCGGCGCTCGTCTTCAGCGCGCGCTTGCCGATCTTCACCAAAGCTTCGGCGACCAGCGCGACGACAGCGCACTTGATCCCGTCGAACGCGGCGGCGACGACCGGGACTTCGCCGTAGTTGACGTAGAGCCATGACAGCGCGAGCACCACGAGTGCGCCGGGCAACACGAACATCCAGCCTGCGATCAGCGCGCCGGCCCAGCCGCGCAGCTTCCAGCCGACATAGGTCGCGAGCTGCTGCGCTTCGGGGCCGGGCAACAGCATGCAAAACGCCAGCATGTGCTGGAAGCGGGGCTCGTCGATCCATTTGCGCTCATCGACGAAGATGCGATGCATCAACGCGATCTGCCCAGCCGGGCCGCCAAATCCCAGGCAGCCGATCTTCAGAGATTCAGCGAAAAGCGTGGTCAGCGGAACGCGCACGCCCGCGCGCTAGCGCGGATTTGTGACGCCTGCAATCGCGTCATCCTCTTCGGCTTGCTTTTCGTCGCCATAGACGATTTCGCCGGCGGCGACACTGGTGCCGATCTGCGGTGCGAACTCTTCGCGCATGGGCGCCGCTTCGCGCGTCGTGCGGCGCCAGAACATGGCGGCGGCAACGGCAACGGCGGCAATGCCCGCGAACCAGAACATGCCGGCGACGTCGTAAAAATCGACCAGCGGTCCGAGGACGAGCGGCCCGATGATCGAGCCACCGGCCCAAACGAACAGCAACCCGGCCGCAGATTGCGCGAGCTTGCCGGGCTCGGCGCGATCGGCCATGTGCGCGACGGCGATGCCGTAGAAGCTGAGCGCGCCTGCGCCCCAGAGGAAAAACAGCAGCACCGCCGACCAACTTTGAAGCTGGCCACTCCAGACCGCCAACGCGAACGCCGCCAGCGCCGCAAGGCCTGCAAGGCCGGCGATGACGAGGCGCCGATCGACGCGGTCTGACAAGCGGCCCGCCGGCCATTGCAGCAGCAGCGAGCCGATGAACGCGGCGGCATAGAATTCGGCGGCGGCGCCGGCGCCGTAATTGTCGGCCGCATAGAGCGGCGCGAGCGCCAGGACGCCGCCATTCACCAGTCCCGCGCCGAAGCTACCGATCACGGCCGCGGGCGCGGTGGCGAATTGTTCGACCAGCGCCAATGGCTGCGCTTTCGGCGGCGCCGGCTGTTCGGCGGCGGTGAAGCAGATCGGCACCATCGAGAGTGCGGCGATCGCGGCGGCGATCATCCAGGGTTCGGCTTCGATCGGCGCGTAGCCGAAGGCGAAGAACGGCCCGAGCGCCAGCGCGCCTTTGGTGAGCACCATATAGACGCTCATCACTTCGCCGCGCACGCGCGAACTGATCGAGAAGCTGAGCCAGCTTTCGATCGCCGCGAACATCAGTGCGACCGCCATGCCGGCGATCATGCGGGCCAAGCCCCAAGCCCAAATCTGGTCGCTGAAATGCAGCGCGAGCGTGGCGACAGAGAAGATCGCGGCGCAGGCGGCGTAGACGCGGATGTGGCCGACGCGCGCGAGCAATTGCGTCGCGATCATCGCGCCCATCATGAAGCCGGCGGAGTACGAGGCGGCGATGAGGCCGAGCGCCGTGCGCGAATGGCCCTCTTCCGTGAAGGCGAGCGGAATGCGCACGCCGAGCAGGCCGCTCGCAAGCTGCAGGATCGTGACAGCGATGATGAGCGCAGCAACGTTGCGCAGCAGGCTGGTCATGGCGCGCCCGCTACATAGGCGCAAACACCGCGGCTGAGAACTCGCTAAAGCGGGCTCTTTGTCACGTTGTCCTCAGCAAAGTCCCGTCAGCCGAAGAACATTGCGAACATGACGCGGCCCGGAATGAAGCTGAGCGCGCCGGCCACCAGGAGGCCGCCGACGAACATGCCGGTCATGGCGCGGCGGTGGGCGTCGATCTTGCGGCTGCGGATGGCGTAGATGGCCATCGGCAGGCCGATAATGGTCCAGCCGCTCAGCAAATGCACGAACGACCAGAAGCCGCCATTGAGGCCGGTGATGAAGAGGCTGGACACCGCGGTGGCACCCATGGCGGCGACCCAGGTCCAGCCGAGCGTCTTGTGCAGGCCCCTGCCCTTTGGCCGCAATAGGATCAGTGTGCCGATCAGCAACGCCGTCAGCGCCGCGTAAACGTGGAACTGCACCATGGCCGGCACGCGCTGCCACAGCTCCCAGCGCGGCGGGCGAATGCTGATCTCGCCGAGACCGGCGACGATCTGCGGCAGCAACGGCCACAAGGCCGCAACAATAATGGCGGTGGCGAACGCGCCGCCAGCCCAACCGATCGAACTCATCTTGCTGCGCTTTGCGGGCATGTGGCCTCCCATCGAACTCTGCTAGGAGAGTGGCGAACGGGAGCCGGGCGTGCAGCCGCAGATGCGTCAAAGACCTGATCCAGCACGTGAATCGCCCGCTGCGGCGACTGACGCTTCGCGAAATGCGGACGATGCGCGCTCGGGGCTGCGCGTATGGCTGCGCAATATCGGCATTACGGTGGCGGCGGGCGTGTTCTTAGCGGCCATCGGCGCGATGGGCAGCGGCCAGAACCCGTTCCCGACCCGCCTGCTCTATTGGGTGCCGATGATGGTCGGCGGCGCGCTGGTCGCCGACTTGATGGTGAAGCTGGTGCTGCGCATCCCGCGGGTCGGGACGAATTTGTGGATCTTCGGACTCGTGCTGGCGCTCGCGATCACGCTTCCGATTGCCGCGCTCGTGTGGGCCTACACCAGCCTCGTCTTCGGCCGGCCGCTCGATCTTGCTTATTTGCCTGGCTACATCGGCCCGGTGTTCACCGTCGCCGCTGCGATGACGGCGATCATGATCCTCGCGAACCAGCCCGGACGCGTCACGCACGCGCCGGCGGACGGCGCCGCGCCGCACGCCATCCGGTTCATGGAGCGGCTGCCGCCCAAGCTGAGAGGCGCCCAGATTTACGCGATCTCGGCCGAGGACCATTATTTGCGGCTGCATACATCGAAGGGCTCGGACCTGATCCTGATGCGGCTGGCCGATGCGATCGCGGAGCTTGAAGGGTTCGAAGGCGCGCAGACACACCGATCCTGGTGGGTGGCGCGCGATGCGGTGGAAAGTGCGCGCCGTGAGGGCGACCGCGGGGTGCTGGTGCTGAAGGGCGGCGCCGAAGCGCCGGTCAGCCGGCCGAACGTGAAGCCGCTCAAGGACGCGGGCTGGTTCTAGCTCTTTCGCGCAAACAGCAGGAAGGCCGTGAACAGCACGACCATGACGCTGTCGACTATGACAGCCGCCCCAAGGCCTTGCATATATCGGTCACCCTGCCCCAGCACGAGCGCGATGAATGCGACTTTGCTCGCGCCGGCGACGACGAGCGCCAAATCGCGCGATGGCCGATGCAGCGCCCCGTAGATCAGAAGCGCGCCCATGAAAGCGATCAGCACGCCCCAGTTCGGCGCAACGATCGTGAGCGCTGCGCCTTCGGCCCCTTCGCCGAAGAAACGCTGCAGCGCCGCTTCCGGCGCGAAGGCGGCGTAGAGCATCGTCATGGTCAGCGCCCCGCCGACGATCATGACGCCGCTGATAATCCTGTTGAGCATTGCCCGTCCTTCACCGCTAACGCACTGATCGCCAATCCGCCCGTGCAATCGTCCAAACGTCGTGCGGCATGCCGGCGTGGATTGTGCTATGGCTCGCATGCAGGCCGAGCCGCTGCGCCAGTTTTTGCGAGCGGGTGTTGTCGGCATTGATCAGGCTGACGATGCTGTCGAGCGGAAAGGCTTCGAAGATCCAGTCGCCGGCGGCGCGGGCAGCCTCGAAAGCGTAGCCCTTGCCCCAATGTTCGCGCGCAAGGGCCCAGCCCAGTTCGAAGCCGACCCAACATTCCGGCTGCCAGGCGCCGACACGGCCTACGAATGCGCCGGTTGCTTTCTCTTCGACTGCAAACAGCCCGTAGCCGCGCAGCGCCCAATGACCGACGAACAGCGCCAAGTCGCGCCAAGCTTCGGCGCGCGATTTGGCGCGCTGATCGCTGGTCAAGAAGCGCACGACGTCGGGCTCGGCCATCATCGCAGCGAAGCCATCGAGATCGTCCTCGCGCCAGCCGCGCAGGACGAGACGATCCGTCTCGATGCGCGGCACGTCGCGGAGATCAAACAGGCTCATTCGGCCTGAGTGAACACCCAATCGCTGTCCGCGGCCAGATAGGCGAACACGGCCCACGCCGCGACGTTCTGGCGAAGCGCATCGGGATCAATCTTGTCGAGCGTGTCGTCCGGGGTGTGGTGGTAGTCGAAATAGTCGAGCCCATCTTGCGAAAGATCGGCCACCGGCATACCGGCTTGACGCATCGCGCCCGTATCGGCGCCGCCGCTGGCCGCATTGTCGCCGGCGATGATGCCGAGCGGCGCGAGCTGGCGTTGAATGGCGCGCCCGTACGGCAGCGCATGATCGGCAAAGCGGGTGCGGAAGCGATAGATGCGGCCGGCGCCGAAATCGCTCTCAGCGCCGACGATATGCGGCTCGCTCGCGTGCGCCGCCGCGTAGGCGGCGCCGCCATGGACGCCGTTTTCCTCGGCGCCGGCAAGCAGGATACGGATGGTGCGGCGCGGACGGCGCGGTAGATCGCGGATCAATTGCGCTGCGGCGGTGATAATTGCGACGCCGGCGCCGTCATCGATGGCGCCCTGCCCCATGTCCCAGGAATCCAAGTGTGCGGCGAGCAGTACGATTTCTTCGGGCCGCTCGCGGCCGCGAATCTCGGCGATGACATTGCCGGACGGCGCGTTCTCGCGGATGTCGGCTTCGATGTTGAGATGGACGCGCGTGGCGCCGCGGGCGACACGGCGGGCGAGCTGATCGGCGTCGGCCGGCGAGATCGCAGCGGCGGGCAGCGATGCGCCCTGCGACTGGCGCGACGAACCGCCCTGGTGCGCGAAGCGGTGCGGATCGGTGCCGACGGATCGGATCAGGCACGCTAGCGCGCCCTTCGCTTGCGCCACCGGCGCGCAGCGGCCGCGCTTGGCGACGGCGGCGCCGTAGCCCGAGCCATCCTGCGTGCGCTGCATGCGCTCGTCGATGAAGACGATGCGGCCGCGCACGGAATCATCAGGCGCGGCTTCGAGCGCAGCCATGTCGGCGAAGCGCACGATCTCCGCTTCGAGGCCGCCTTGCGGCGTCGACGGTGAGCCGCCGAGCGCTGCAATCACCATCGGCTGCGGCGTTGCACCGACGATGTGCGCCTCTTCGCGGGTCGCGTCCCAATACGGTATCGTGAACGGTTCGGTGCGCACGTTGGTGAAGCGCTGCTCGCGCAGCATGGCGACGGCCCAATCACGCGCCTGCGCTTCGGCTTCCGAGCCCGCGAGACGCGGGCCGACTTCGGTGACGAGATCCTCGACAATATCCCAAGCGAGATCGCTTTCGAGCGCCGCGGCGCGCAGGCGATCGACGTTGCGCTGCTGTTCGGCGCTGAGCGGCGCGGCCGCGGGCGGCGCTTGCGGATTGACCGCGACTGAGGTCGCAGGCGGTTGCTGCTGCTGCGCGCTCGCGCCTGAGGCGAAAGCAAGCACAGCTAATCCGAGCGCCAAGTTCCGCATGAGATGTCCCCCCGTTTCGTGCGCACAAAGTGGCGGCGTGCGCGCGCGATGCAACCCTGTTGCGACGATCAGGTGCGCTGGCGCGCTTTCCAGGCGGCTTTCGACTGGCCGTAAATATCGACCATGTGTGCTTCGAACGGCGGCGCGAGCTGCACATCTGCGCGCTCGCGCTTGGAGCCAAGCCGCTCGGCCAGCGCGATCGACGGCGCGTTTTGCTTGTCGATGCAGTGGATGACGTGCTCCCAGCCAAGATGATCGAAGGCCCAGTCGATCGCCGCGGTCGCGCCTTCGGCGGCGAAGCCCTGCCCCATGGCGCTGGCTTTGAGACCCCAGCCGACTTCATCGCCCGGCCACGACCCTTCCTTGCCGCCCGGACGCCACGGCCCCATGCGGCCAATCCATTCGCCGGTGTCGCGCCGCAGCACCGAGAACATGCCGTAGCCCAGCAGCGCCCACGATCCCGACAGCGACGCCATCCCGCGCCACGCCGCATCGCGCGGCGCAACGCCGCCAATGAAGCGCATGGTTTCTTCCTCGGACGCCATGGCTGCGAAGCCGTCGAAGTCTTCGTGCTGCGGCGGACGCAGGATGAGACGTGCGGTGGTGAGGGTTGGGCCGAGGGTCATGCGCGCAGCTTAAACAGCGCGCGCGAGGTCTGTCTTGGAAAAGTCGTCGCCGACGAACAGAAGCGGCGCATCGAGCGCCTTCGCCAAGGCATAGGCGAAGCAATCACCGAAATTCAACGCCGCAGGATGCCTGCCCTTACCAAACTGAAGGTAGGCGGAGCGCGCCAAGCGCAAGTGCGCGGCGTCCGCGGGCGTCGAACGAATTTCATAAAGGGCGAGGAAAGCGTCGAGCTTGTCGCTTTCGTCCAAGTTCGGGCGTGGTGCGAGGCGCATGGCGCACTCCAAAACGTTGACCACAGAGATGGATGCGGCGGGCGCCGTCTCTAGCGCCTCGATCAGGCGTTCTGCCTCAGGCTCACCGAACAGGATGGACAACACAGCGGAGCTATCGACGACAATCACTTGGGTAGGCCGAACTCGTCATAGAGATCGTCATGTTTGGAGCCGCGTAGCTCGACCGGGAGCTTGACCGCCGCGACAATCTTGGCGAGCGCAGCGCGCCGATTTCGACGCGCTCCGCCCTTGCCAAGCCGCGCGCGGCGCTCCGCGACCGCATTGGCGACGGCCTCGGTCAGCCCTTCGCCCGTCTCTGCTGCCAAGGCGCGGATTTCGGCCTCAAGCGCCGCGTTCTTGATATTTAAACCCATCCGGTTATTCTACCACGGTAGAACAGCCTGGTCCAGCGACTCAGCCCACGGACGGATCGATGCCTTTGCACGCGTCGACTAGGCCCTTCACGGCGCCGACGCTCTTGTCGAACATGGCGCGTTCTTCGGCGGTGAGTTCGATCTCGATCACTTTTTCGACGCCGCCAGCGCCGATGATGCACGGCACGCCGACAAACATGTCGTTCAGGCCGTATTGGCCCGAGAGATTTGCGGCGCACGGCAACACGCGCTTCTTGTCGCGCAGATAGGACTTCGCCATTACCATCGCGCTTTCGGCTGGCGCGTAGAAGGCGGAGCCGGTCTTCAAGAGATTTACGATCTCGGCGCCGCCGTCGCGGGTGCGCTGGACGATTTGGTCGAGCTTTTCTTGGCTGGTCCAGCCCATCTTCACCAGGTCCGGGAGCGGAATGCCGGCGACGGTGGAATAGCGCACCAGCGGCACCATGGTGTCGCCGTGGCCGCCGAGCACGAAGGCAGTGATGTCCTCAACGCTGACGTTGAATTCTTCGGCGAGGAAGTAGCGGAAGCGCGCCGAGTCGAGCACGCCGGCCATGCCGACCACTTTGTTATGCGGCAGCTTCGAGAATTGGCGCAGCGCCCACACCATCGCGTCGAGCGGATTGGTGACGACGATGACGAACGCGTTCGGCGCATGTCGAGCAATCCCCTCGCCCACCGCCTTCATGACTTTGAGATTGATGCCGAGCAGATCGTCGCGGCTCATACCGGGCTTGCGCGGCACGCCGGCGGTGACGATGCAAACATCCGCGCCGGCGATGCCGGCATAGTCATTGGCGCCCTTCAGCGCGCTGTCCTTGCCGAACACCGGCGAGGCTTCGGCGATATCCAGGCCCTTGCCCTGCGGGACGCCCTCGACGACGTCGAACAGAATGACGTCGCCCAGCTCCTCGCGCGCGGCGATGTGGGCGAGCGTGCCGCCGATCATGCCAGAACCGATAAGGGCGATTTTCGCGCGGGCCATGGGTGTTGCTCCGAACCTGTGGATTTGAAGGCGCCGGGTCTAGACCCGCTCGCGCGGTGGCGCAACGCGACGAAAGTCCCCTCCCTCGCGGGGAGGGGGTTTGCGCTAGCGCTTGACGCAGATCAACAGCCCGTCGCCGATGCTGGTCATCACGGCGTGGACGCGCCCATCACCTTTCGCCTTCTGCGCCAGGGCGCGGAGCGCGGTGGTGTCGGCGCTGGTGTCGGCTGGATCGGTGACGCGGCCGGACCAGAGCACGTTGTCGAACAGCATCACGCCGCCGGGGCGGAGCAGCTTCAGACCGCGCTCGTAATAAGCGTCGTAGCCAGTCTTGTCGGCGTCGACAAAACCGAGGTCGTAGCTCCCCTCTTCGCCGGCGGTTAGACGCTGATCCAGCGTTTCCGTCGCCGGCGCGAGGACGAGATCTATGACATCATCGACGCCGGCTTCGCGCCAATAATCGCGCGCCTTGGTTGTCCATTCTTCGGACACGTCGCACGCGAGCAAGCGCGCGCCGATCGGATTGATCTCTTTCAGCGCGAGCGCCGTCGCCAGCGCCGAATAGCCGGTGAAGACGCCGATCTCGAACGTGCGCTTGGCCGCAATCATGCGCACCAACGTTTGCATGAACGCGCCCTGCTCGGCGCTGATCTGCATCCGCGCGTTCGGCATGCGCGCCGTTTCTTCGCGGCAACGCACCAGCGCCGGGTGCTCCGGCGGATTGACGTCGGCGAGGTAGCGTACGAGGTCTGGCGTAAGGCCGAGCGAGGAGGACATGCTTCAGCTCTAATCAGGCGGATCTTCGATGTCGTCTAAACCAGTTTCGACCTCGATCGAGAGAGCCCAAACGCGCGCTTCATCGCCGACTATCTCCCACAAGACACGAAGATATTCGCCATTGCCAACAACAGGTGTGGTCAAAAGCGATTGCACGCGACCAAAGGCGGGACCGGTCGAGGCGTCTGCATCACCGTCGATGGAGAGCTTGTGAATGACAATCCGACGCAGGCGTTCGGCGCGGCTGGCGTCGTCGCGCGCCCAGCGATCGAGTTGAGCTTGAGCGGGCGCTTCAAAGACGATGCGTTTAGCCCGCATGGCCGCTGGCCAGAACTTCCTTTGCTTTCAGCTCGGCCCATTCTCTGTCCGCCGCATTCGGCGCCCGTGGCGGCAACAGCAAAAATGCAGTTGCGTACGGGATGCGCTCGCCGAAGCGGACCGACTCCCAGGGCTTGGCGTGGCTGATCTCGCTGATCTCCTTCGCGCTGAAGCCGCACACGAAATCGATGACATCGTTCAGAAGTTCGCGCTCGCCAGCGTCAAGACGGTTCGTCGCGCATGGCTTTTGCAGCACAAAGTCTTGCTTGGAGAGGCCGTGAAAGGCGCGGCTTCGCACCTGTATCGCGCCGGACGCGCTGAGTTCACGTAGCGCCCATCCCAAGTAGCGCGCGGTCGGACCGAATGGCTGCTTGACATAGTCCACGCCGGTCAAACTCTCGCCGCGCGCGACGTACGAGAGCATGTCCGCGTAATACAAAACCTTGTGAAGCTTGGTCTGGCCTAACTTATCGAGATCGCCGCTGCATGCCTCGATTATCCAGTGCACGACCGCAAGAAACTTCTCGCGGTCGAACGTAACACCGGGTTCCGGCATGTGATCCGTCATGGAATCATTATAGCACGGGAGAACAAAACGACAACCTAAGCCAGCCGCTTCAGTTCGCCCACCAGATCGTCGCGTTCCCAGGTGAAGCCGCCTTCATTGTCGGGCTGACGGCCGAAATGGCCGTAGGCCGCCGTGCGCGCGTAGATCGGGCGATTGAGCTTTAGGTGCGTGCGGATGGCGCGCGGGGTGCAGCCGTCCATCAGCTCCGGCAGCTTGGCTTCGAGGATCGCCGGATCGATGGTGTCGGCGCCGTGCAGGTCGACGTAGAAGCTGGTCGGCTTGGCGACGCCGATCGCATAGCTGATCTGGATCGTGCAGCGTTCGGCGAGACCGGCCGCGACGACGTTCTTTGCCAGATAGCGGCACGCATAAGCGGCCGAGCGATCGACTTTCGTGGGATCTTTGCCGGAGAACGCGCCGCCGCCGTGTGGGCTCGCGCCGCCATACGTGTCGACGATGATCTTGCGGCCGGTGAGACCGCTATCGCCGTCCGGACCGCCGATCTCGAACTTGCCGGTCGGGTTGATGTGCCATTTGGTTTTCTTCGTCAGCAGGCCATCAGGAAATACCGACGCAGCGATCGGCTTCACGAGATCGGCGAAGCGCGACTGGCTGTAGCTCTTGTCGCCAAGCTTTTTCGTATGCTGGTGGCTGACGACGACAGCGAGCACTTCGACTGGCTTGCCGTTTTCGTAGCGCAGCGTGACTTGGCTCTTCGCGTCCGGCTCGAGCTCGGCGCGTTCGCCGCTGTGGCGCGCATCCGCGAGGCGCTTCAGGATGTTGTGCGAGTATTGCAGCGTCGCCGGCATCATTTCCGGCGTTTCACTGCAAGCGTAGCCGAACATGATGCCCTGATCGCCGGCGCCCTCGTCCTTCTTCGCGGTGGCGTCGACGCCTTGAGCGATGTGCGCGGACTGGCCGTGGAGATAGCAAGCGAACTTCGCCTTCTCCCAGTGGAAGCCCTTCTGCGCGTAGCCGATGTCCTTCACCGCGGCGCGCACCTTCGGCTGCAGCGAAGCGATGATGTCCTTGGTGAAGGCCTTGTTGGCGGCCTTGTCGGCGCCCGGCTTACCGGCGCGGACTTCGCCGGCGAGGATGATGCGGTTGGTCGTCACCATGGTTTCGCAGGCGACGCGCGCTTCGGGGTCGGCTTCGATAAAGGCGTCGACGACCGTGTCGGAGATGCGGTCGGCGACCTTGTCCGGATGGCCTTCGGAAACGCTCTCGCTGGTGAAGACGTAATTGGCTCTAGACACGCGGATTCTCCGGCCCCTCAAGAAAAGCAGCGGCCCTCATAGGGAGAACCGGGATTTTCCGCAAATAGCCGAGGCGCCGCGGACGAATGGCCTAGCGCTTGGCGTCGGCGCCCTCTTCGGCCAGCGCCTTGACCAGCTCGATCACCCGGCGGCGGACCTTGACGCTCTTGATCGAGGCGAAAAGCTGCATCAGCTGGGCCCCTTCAGGGGTGGCCAGGACGTCGTCCACATAGTCCTTTTGGGTCTCGGCGACCCCCGCGGCCCGTCCGGCGGTCAGGCCCTCGAAGAACCTGGCGACGGGCATGTCGAGCGAGGCGGCGATGTCATGCAGCCGGCTGGCGGCGATCCGGTTGACGCCTTTTTCGTATTTCTGGACCTGTTGGAAGGTTACGCCAAGTAATTCCGCTAGGCGTTCCTGGCTCATGCCGATTTCGAGCCGACGAGTTCTGACGCGCTGACCGATTTTTCTATCGATTGCATTCGCCGAGCGTTCGTCATTCATGATTTACGGCCCCTCGCCAGTAGTGCGGCAGGCAAAAACCGCAATCCTGCAATGAATACAAGGAGGGCGGCGAGCAAAATATTTCCCCACCGGGCGAGTGTAGTTTCAACCAGAGCGGGAGGCAGCTGCGCCTCCACAGCCAGATCGCCAGTGCGCGTCGAGCGCACCTCACGTCCAAACGAGTCGATGATCGCCGAGACGCCGCCCGAAGCCGCCCGCGCCATGGGCAGGCCTTCTTCGATCGAGCGGTAGCGGGCCATAGCGTAATGCTGCCACGGACCGGTGAACCAGCGCAGATCGCCGAACCAGGCGTCGTTGGTGACATTGACGATCCAGCCCGGACGTCCCTCCCCGCGCGGCATGAGGCCGGGGAAGATCGCCTCATAGCAGATCAGCACCGCCGCCGGCGGCGCATCGGGAACCACCATGCGCGTCGGCAAGACGCCGCGTTCGAAGCCGGCGCCGATGCGCTGTAGCGGCGTGATGTTCAGCGCGCTGATCACCGACCAGAACGGGATGTACTCACCGCCCGGCACCAGTTTGTGCTTGTCGTAAATCTGCTCACTGACGCGCGCCTGGCCGCTGACGCCATCGATGATCGCGGCGGAATTGAACAGCTGCAGCTCCGAGACATCGGCCCGGCCCTGCCAGAAGGCGTCGCATACCGGCTCCGGCTCACAGCGCGTCAGGCCAGCGATCAACACACGATCGCCCATCGCGCGGCCAACGGCGCTTAGATAGCGGGCATCGTCGAGCTGAAAGAAATTCACTGTCGGAATGGCGCCTTCGGGCCAGATGACGATCGCGGCATCGCTCTCGTTGGGATCGCCGCTGGCGCGCACATAGCGCGCAAGCACGCGCCATTCCTGATCGGGGCGGCCTTCCCATTTTTGCGCCTGGCTCAGGCCAGAGTCGGCGACGCGGACGATCGGCAGCGCGCCCGGCACTTCGATCGGCGCACGCGAGAGACGCTGCACGCCCCAGCCCCAGCTCATGCCGACAAGAAGCGCAGCGATGACGGTTGGCGCGAAGCGGCGGCCGGCGCTGGCGCTTCCATCGGCGATCGCTGCGGGCGCAGCGGCGATGAGCAGCGTCAGCAACGACAATCCATAGACGCCAACCACGGACGCAAGCTGCGAAACCGGTTCGCCCGGCGTCCAGATGTAACCCGGCAGCAGCCATGGAAAGCCGCCGAACAGCAAATTTCCGCGCAACCATTCGGACGCGAACAAGCACGCGGCGAACCAAGGCAGACGCCGCACGTCGCGCGTCCATAACGACATCGCCAGCGCGCAGCCGAGCCCATAGAAAACGCCAAGCAGCGCCGCCAGAGCGAGCGTCGCCGGAATGCCCCAGAGCGGGCCCCATGCGGCGGAATCGACGTTGAACGCGGAGGTGATCCAGTAGAGCCCGGTCGTCATGTGCCCGAGCCCGAACCACCAGCCGAGCGCAAAACCGCGGCCGATCCGGTTGGGCTTCTCCGCGGCGCCATCGAGCAGCCAGATCAGAACGACAATCGCCGCGACGAAGAACGGCGGCAGCTGAAACGGCGCATGCCCCAGCGTCGCCAATGCGCCGGCGACGACGGCCAAGCCGCGGCGCTGCCACGGCGTGCGGGCGGCGAGCCAAGCATGGATGCGCGATGCCTCGGTCGACGATGACGTCAACTGCCCTACTCCTCGGCTAGCCCGCTAGGTGATGCGTGGTTGGAGCGCACGTGCGGACTCGTCAACTATTATGCGTTTCGCGCCGAAGGTTTGGCGGACTCTATCGCCGACTGAGGCAATGCCGCATCTGCGGCCGTTCTTTTGATGCGAATCCGTTTCACCCGCCGCGGATCGGCGTCGATGATCTCGACATCGAACCCGGCCGGATGGTGCAAGATTTCGCCGCGCTGCGGCAATCTGCCCGCCAGCGCGACGGCGAGGCCTGCCGCCGTATCGAACTCATCTTCGTGATCGGGCAGCGCTAAGCTGGCGGCGAACTTCGACTCCAGCTGATCGATCGGCGCGCGGCCGTCCGCCTCGAAGGCGCCGGCCGGGCGCTCCAAGACGAACGCGGTATCGACATCGTGCTCGTCCTCGATGGCGCCGACGATCTGCTCGACCAGGTCCTCCATCGAGACGAGCCCATCCGTGCCGCCATATTCGTCGACGACCAGCGCCAGGTGAATACGGCTCGACTGCATCTTCAGGAACAAGGTCGCCAGCGTCATCGATTGCGGCACGAACAGAATGTCGCGCCGGATGCGTGACAGCGAGCGTTCGGAGAATTGCGCCTGAGCGACGCCGCCCGCACTCGGCGTCAGCAGCGCCAGCACATCGCGCACGTGGACGAAGCCGAGCGGGTCATCCAGCGTTTCGCCGTAGATCGGCAGCCGCGAATGCTGGCTCTCGGAAAAGACGGCGGCGGCTTCCGCGAGAGTGGCGGACGCCTCAATGGCGACGATCTCGGCGCGGGCGCGCATCACGTCGGCTACGCGCAAGCGATCGAAACGCGCCGCGCGCAGGATCATGTCCTTGTGCGCGCCTTCGAGCGTCACGCCGCTCTCCTCACCGGCGCGGAGCGCCTCCTCCACGGCGGCGGCGGACCCCAATCTTTCGCGCGCGAACACCCGCGACAAACGTTGGATCAGGCCCGCGCGTCTTCGCGAAGGTTCGGCTTCGTCAGCAGTATCAACCATCTTTAGTGCGTCGCACTCCTCAAACGGCCTCACGCATAGGGATCGGCGATCCCCAGCGACGCCAAGATCGTGCGCTCACGCGCTTCCATCTTTTCGGCGTCGGCCTCGTTCATGTGATCATAGCCCAGAAGATGCAGAAAACCGTGCACGACGATGTGGGCGGCGTGGTTATCGAGCGATTTTCCTTGAAATTCCGCTTCCGCGGCAATGGTTTCCGCCGCCAGCGCGATGTCGCCGAGGAAACCCGCTTCGCCGCCGGCGGGCGGGAACGAGAGCACGTTCGTTGGGCCGTCCTTGGCGCGGAATTCCTTGTTGAGCGCGGCGATGGAAGCGTCGTCACCCAGCAGCAACGACACAGTGCCGCCTACGCCTTCAGACGTGGCCGCCGCGGCGAGCGCTTTGGCGAGAGCTTCCTCCCTGCCCTTCCACAAAGGCGAGCCGGCGAGGATGTCCACCTCGAACGGAATTTCATCCGGCACGGCCGCTCTCATCGCGATGATAAGCTTCGACGATATGCGCAACGAGCCTGTGACGCACGACATCCTGCGTCGCAAAGCGGATCACTTCGACCGCGGGGATGTGTTCGAGAATGGTGATGGCGTGCGCGAGACCAGATTGATCCGGCCGCACGAGATCGATCTGCGAGGGATCGCCGGTGACGACCATGCGTGAACCTTCGCCGAGACGGGTCAGCACCATCTTCATTTGCAGCACGGTCGAGTTCTGCGCTTCATCGACGATGACGAAAGCGTTCGAGAGCGTGCGGCCGCGCATGAAAGCAAGCGGCGCTACTTCGATCTGGCGGCGTTCGCGCCGCGCCTTCAAATCGTTCTCGTTCATCTGGCTGCGGAACGCGTCCCAGATCGGCTGCAAATAGGGATCGACCTTTTCGGCGAGATCGCCGGGCAGGTAGCCGAGCTTTTCGCCTGCTTCGACCGCGGGACGCGTGACGATGATCTTGTCCACACGTTCTTGCTTCAGCGCTTCGACCGCGGCGGCGACAGCCAAGAAGGTCTTGCCTGTGCCGGCCGGGCCGACGCCGAAAATGAGATCGATGTTCTCGTCGCGCAGCGCTTCGACATAATGGACCTGGCGCGGCGTGCGCAGCGTCAGACCGCCGAGCTGCGGCAGCGAAATCGGCGCGGCGCTATCGGTTGCGCCTTCAGAGAACGAGATCGCCGCCAGCACTTCGCCTTCGCGAATCTTGCCTTTGCGGCGCGCCAGATCGGCGAGCGCATCGACGATGCGCTGCACCCGCTCCAGATCGGCTTCCGTGCGCGCGCGCACGGTGAGCCGATCGCCCTGTGCGTCGAGCGTGACGCTATAAGCCGGCGCGCCGCGCGGCGCGTTCGGATCACGGAAAGCTTCCTGGATGTGGGCAAGGTGGCGGTGCAACGGGCCAAACACCGCCTGCGCCACGCCCGCTTCGGAAAGCGTAATGACGCGCGCGAGCTCGCCGCTGGATGAAGTTGTCGTCACGCGGCCTCCGGCGCCAGCGCGAGGCGCGCGCCGGTCAGCGAGTTTTGCGCGGCGGCGACGATGCGCACCGGGACGATGTCGCCGTTCTGAACTTGGGTGTCTTCGAAATGCACGGACTGGAGATATGGGGTGCGGCCGTGCTTCTGGCCAGCGTTGCGGCCATTGCCGGTTACCAGCACCGGCAAGACACGATCGATCTGGGCGGCATTGAAGACGCGCTGCTGATCGGCCAAGAGCGCTTGAAGCTGGGCCAGGCGCTCGGCCTTTGCCGCCTCGCTCACCTGCCCCAGCATGGCGGCGGCGGGTGTGCCCGGGCGCGGCGAATACTTGAACGAGTACGCCGACGCGAAGCCAACATCGCGCACGAGCCGCATCGTCTCTTCGAACTCCCGCTCTTTTTCGCCCGGAAAACCGACGATGAAATCGGTCGAGAGGGCGATGTCCGGCCGCACCGCGCGCAAGCGCGAGACGATGTCGCGATAAAAGGCGCCGTCGTGCTTGCGGTTCATCGCCTTGAGGATGCGGTCGGAGCCTGATTGCACCGGCAGATGCAAATACGGCATCAGCTTGGGCTCAGCGCCATGCAGCGCGATTAGCTCATCCGTCATCTCGATCGGATGCGAGGTGGTGTAGCGCAGCCGTTCGATGCCGTTGATCTGCGCCAGCGCGGCGAGCAGCTCCGAGAAGCTTGCGCCGCCATGATAGGCGTTGACGTTCTGGCCAAGCAAAGTGATCTCGCGCACGCCGCGATCAGCCAATGCGCGGGCTTCAGCGACGACATCGGCAAGCGGACGCGAGTATTCTGCGCCGCGCGTGTACGGAACGACGCAGAAGGTGCAGAACTTGTCGCAGCCTTCCTGGATCGAAAGAAACGCGGTGACGCCGTCTGGTGCGCGCGCGGGCAGCGCATCGAACTTTTCTTGCGCGGTGAAATCGGCGGCGAGCCGCTCGCCGGTCTTGCGTGCCGCGCGGGCGATTAGCTCCGGCAGCTTGTGGTAGGCTTGCGGGCCGACAACGAGATCGACTTCCGGCGCGCGGCGGATAATCTCCTCGCCCTCCGCCTGCGCGACGCAGCCGGCGATGGCGATCGTCATCCCCTTCCCTTCGCCGGCGCGGCGCTCCTTGTGCGCGCGCAAGCGGCCGATCTCGGAATAGACCTTCTCGGTCGCCTTCTCGCGGATGTGGCAGGTGTTGAGGATGACGAGGTCGGCGTCGTCCGGCTTTTCCGTGATCGCATAACCCAGCGGCGTCAGCACGTCGCGCATGCGCTCGCTGTCATAGACGTTCATCTGGCAGCCATAGGTCTCCATGAAGAGACGCTTCGGGTCGGGCCGCTTCTGCTCGGACATCAATCTTCTCAATTGGCCTTCTTGGCGGCCTTCGCTTTGTCGTCGAGCGGAACGCCATACAATTCCAGCCGGTGATCGACCAGCTTGTACCCCAGCCGGCGCGCGATCTCGTTCTGCAGCCGCTCGATCTCGGGATCGACGAACTCGATCACCTGCCCGGTTTTCATATCGATCAGGTGATCGTGGTGCGTCTCCGGAACTTCCTCGTAGCGCGAACGGCCGTCACGGAAATCGTGCCGCTCGAGGATGCCGCTCTCTTCGAACAGACGGACGGTGCGATAGACCGTCGCGATAGAGATGCCGGGATCGATTGCCGCGGCGCGGCGGTGAAGTTCTTCGACGTCCGGATGGTCATGACTGCCGGAGACAACGCGCGCGATCACGCGGCGCTGCTCGGTCATACGCATACCCTTCTCGACGCAGAGTTTTTCGATGCGGTCCATGGCGGGAGGCTTACCTCTTTGGCGGCCATTGTGTCCACGTCAAACCGGCGGGCGCGGCAAGTCGCGGCGCATGACGATGGCGTCCACGGCGCCGCCCTCGCCCGCATAATAGCCCGCGCGGCGGCCCGCCTCTTCGTAGCCAAGCTTGGCGTAGAGCGCACGGGCGGCGACGTTGGTCTCGGCTACTTCGAGGTGGAGGGAAGCGGCGCCGCGCAACAGCGCCGCAGCGCCCGCGGCAGAAACCAGCGCCGCGCCAATTCCAGTGCGGCGCGCTTCGGGAATGACCGCGACGGTGAGGATTTCGCCGTCGCCCGCGGCCGTCCAGGCCATGATGCACCCGCGCGGCTCTTGCGCGCGTTCGATCAAGGCAAACACGGCGCTGTTGTCCATCAGCTTGGCGAACTCCGCCGCCGACCAAGGCTTGTCGAACGCGCGGGCGTGCAGATTTGCGAGCAATTCGCAGGCTTCGGGGCCAGCCGCCTCGATCATGCGCCGCGCGGCAGCGTGACGTGCGGCGCACGGAGGTACGCAGGCTCCGGCGGATAGCGCGCAGGATCGAGCGTCGCCGCGCGGCGCGCCAGCGCGGCGGCGTCGGCTGTGACGTTCGGGCCGGTGACGGCGAACGCGCGCCCGCCCACCGCGTCGTCGAATAGCTGCGCGTGCGCGCCGCGTTCGACGCCGGTCGGCGCGACGAGGACTGCGCCATTGTCGTAGAGGGCAGCGTACGCAGCTCCGGGTGTTTCGATCAGCGCGCCGCGCAAACCGCCCTCTCCTGCCTGCAGCGCAAGCGTTTCCAATGTCGATACGCCGATACAAGGCTTGCCGAGCGCCAGCGCCAGAGCGCGCGCGAAGGAAAGGCCTACGCGGACGCCGGTGAAGGATCCCGGCCCGGTCGTGACGGCAATGCGATCGATATCGGCGAGGCCGACGCCAGCTTGCCCTGCCGCTTCACGCACCATGGGTGCGAGGCGCTCGGCTTGGCCCTTGTTCATGCGTTCTGTGAGTGAGGCGAGAACGTTGCCCTCGCGCACGAGCGCGACAGAGCACGCATCAAGTGCGGTATCGATGCCGACTACGAGCACGTTTCCGCTCGTTTCAAACCACCTGCTCCACCCGGTTCACTTCGGGCACGTAGTGGCGGAGCATGTTCTCGATGCCTTGCTTCAGCGTCAGCGTCGAGGACGGACAGCCGGCGCAGGAGCCGCGCATATTGAGGCGCACGACGCCTTCGTCATGATCCCAGGAATGGAAGGTGATGTCGCCGCCGTCGCGCGCAACAGCGGGGCGCACGCGCGCTTCGATGATCTCCTTCAGCTCCTTTACGATATCGGCCGCTTCGCCTTCGTAAGCGATATCGGCTTCATCGGTCTCATCCGCCGGCGCGCCGGCGTCGCCCAACACCGGGCGCCCGGCCGTGAAGTGATCCATGATCGCCGCCAGAATGTGCGGCTTCAGATGTGGCCACTCGACGCCTTCGCTCTTGGTGACGGTGATGAAGTCGCCGCCCAGATAGACGCGCTCGACTCCGTCGACATCGAACAGCGCGGTCGCCAGCGGCGATGCAAGCGCGGCGTCCGCATCGGCGAATTCGCGGCTGCCCTGCCCCAGCACGTCGCGACCAGGCAAGAACTTCAGCGTGCGCGGATTCGGCGTCGATTCCGTTTGAATGAACATGGCCGTCAGGTGGCCCTTCGGGCGGAACGGGTCAAGCTGGCGCCGGCGCCTCGGGCGGCGGCGGCGCAGCGCCGATGATCGCAAGCTTGCGGATTTCGTCGCGCGAAAGCGCCCCCGGCACCACCAGCACCGGCACCGGACGCGGCCCGAGCCCACCCGCTTTGCCCAGCTGCGCCACCAGCGGGCCGGGACCACCCGCGCCAGCTGCGGCCGCGAGCACGACCAGCTTAATCGAGGCGTCTTCGTCCAGCAGCTTACGCAATTCCGGCTTCAAATCCCCTTCGCGCAGGATGGGCTCGACCGTCACACCGCATTCGGCCCAGACCTCGGCGGCGAAACGCTGCGTGAGCGATTCCGCCGCGTCCTGCGCTTGGCGGCGCATTTCGTCGGTAATCGACGCCCATGGCGCGGGGTCCGAAGGCTCGATCACCCGCAGCATGATGAGCCGCCAGCCGGTATTCCGGCACAAGAGCCCGGCATAGATCAGCGCGTCCGGAAACTCCTCACTCTCGTCGGCGACGACGAGACAGGCGTAGGTCTTGGCCTCACTCATGCGGGGGATGGTCGCTCAAAACACTCACGCTTTCCAGAGGCCGACCACGTCGCGAACTTCGGCCATGATCGGCGCGGCGACCGCGCGCGCCTTTTCGGCGCCGTCCTTCAGAATGGCGTCGAGCGTTGCGGTGTCGGCCTGGAGCCGGCGCATTTCGGCGGCGATCGGCGCGAGCTTGGCGGCGAGCGCTTCGGCCAGCGCCGGCTTGAACACGCCAAAGCCCTTGCCGCCATATTCTGCCAGCACGTCCTCGACGCTGCGCTCGGTAACGGCGGCGAAGATGCCGACGAGATTCTCCACTTCCGCCCTGCCGGCGAGGCCTTCCTTCGACTCCGGCACCGGCAGCGGATCGGTGGTCGCCTTCTTGATCTTGCTGAGGATCGTGTCGGCGTCGTCGGTCATGTTGATGCGCGTCATGTCCGAGGGATCGGACTTCGACATTTTCTTCGTACCCTCGCGCAAGCTCATGATCCGCGCGCCGGGGCCTTGGATCAGAGGCTCCGGCAGCGGAAAGAAGCCAGGCGCGTTATGGTCGTTGTTGAACTTCTGCGCGATGTCGCGCGACAGCTCCAAGTGCTGCTTCTGGTCTTCGCCGACCGGCACGTGCGTCGCCTTGTAAAGCAGAATGTCCGCTGCTTGCAGCACCGGGTAATCGAACAGACCGACGCTGACGCGTTCGCTGTGTTTGCCGGCCTTGTCCTTGAACTGCGTCATGCGCTCGACCCAGCCCATGCGGGCGACGCAATTGAAGAGCCACGCAAGCTCGGTGTGTTCGCGCACGGCGGACTGAATGAAAATGGTCGAGCGCTTCGGATCGACGCCGGCGGCGACGTAGGCGGCGGCGACTTCGCGGCAGCGATTGGCGAGATTTTCCGGGTCGGGCCCGGTGGTGATCGCGTGCAGGTCGACGATGCAGTAAATGCACTCGTACTGATCCTGCAGCGCGACGAATTTCTGCAACGCGCCGAGATAATTGCCGAGATGCAGACCGTTGGTCGGCTGCATGCCTGAGAATACGCGTTTGGGGCCCTTGTACGCGGGCGGGGCGGCGTCGGTCATGGAAAGCTCCGGAACATGAGAACGGGCGCGCCTTGCTCGGCGCGGGAAAGCGGCGTCAGGTCAGGCCCGCCATCGCCGGAGGTGCGTTCTCGTGTTCATGGGGCGCGCTTCTATCAGCCGTCCAAGCCCGGCGGCAAGCCGCCTCCCCCGTTCGCGGGCCCACGCTCGCGCCGGAAAGCGCTGCGCACTTCGGCAAACGTTACCGCGCGGACGATGAAGGCCAGCGCAAAATAGAACGTGCCGCCGGCGAGAATGACGAGTCCGACCGCCGCTTCTTTGGACCCGAGCCGCGCTTCCAATACATCGCGGTTCGCGTTTGCGAGCCAAAGCACGGCAAACAGGATCGCTGATGCGAGCAGGATACTCAGCAGGCGTCCGAACGCAGCGCCGGTCGGCTTGTAGGCGCCGCGGGCGATGAGCGAGCGGATCATCAGCAGCACATTGACCCAGGCCGCAGCGGAGGTGGCGATGGCCAAGCCTTGGAAGCCCGGCAGGCCCGCCTCGCGCAAGCTGAAGAAGAGCCCTGCGCCCAGCGCGACATTGATCACCATCGAGGTGATAGCGTAGCGCATCGGCGCCTTGGTGTCCTCGCGCGCGAAGAATGCCGGCGCGTAGATTTTAGCGAGTACGAACGCGGGCACGCCCCAGCCATAATGGATGAGCGCAAGCGCTGCATTGTACGCGTCCGCTTCGCTGAAGGCGCCCCGCGCATAGAGCCCGTCGATCAGATAGAAGGGCGCCGCCAGCATGGCGGCGGCGGCGGGCAAGGTGAACGCCATTGAAAGCGCCACCGCTTCATCGAGCGCGCCGCGGGCGCCCGCCTCATCGCCTTCCTGCACCAGACGTGACAGTCGCGGCAACATGGCGACGCCGACGGCGATGCCGATCAGACCGAGCGGCAATTGATACAAGCGATCGGCGACATTGAGGTAGGTGATCGCACCTTGCTCGAACGAGGCGAGCGCTTGACTGACCATCACATTGATCTGCAGGGCGCCGCCCGCAATCGCCGCCGGCGCGGCGAGCACGAAGAGACGCTTCACACCCGCGGTCAAACGCGGCAGCGGCGTACGCGTCTTCATGCCAGAGCGCCGCGCACCGGCCCAAACCCACAGGGCTTGCAGCAAGCCGGAGATCGACACGGCGATGATCGCGGCCAGTGCGGCTTGCTCTGGGGTTTCGTGGAACAGCGCCACAGCAGCGAGTTGGCAAAGATTGAACAAGATCGGCGCCGCGGCGGCGGCGAAGAAGCGGCCGTGGGCGTTGAGCACGCCGGAGAACAGCGTCGCGGCCGACATCGCTACGAGATACGGCATCGCCAGCTGCGTCAGCAGATTGGCGAGCGCAAACGTCTCCGGATCATCGACGTAACCGCCGAACAGCACGCGGTTGATCCACGGCATCGCCGCGACCGCGATCGCGCTCAGCACGCCCGTCATCAACAACAGCACCGAGAGCGCTTCGGCGGCGAGTTGATCGGCGGCTTCCTCACCTTCGGCGGCGAGTGTCTTGGAATAGACCGGCACGAACGCCTGGCTGAATGCGCCCTCGGCAAACAAGCGGCGGAAGAGATTAGGAAAACGCAGCGCGGCGAAGAACGCGTCGGCCACCGGCCCGGCCCCGAGCGCGGCCGCAAGCACCAAATCCCGCGCAAAGCCGAACAAGCGCGAAACGAGCGTCAGGCCGCCGATCACGGCCGTATTGCGTGCGAGACTCATTGATTCCCCGATTGCGCGGCGCGCGTGTCTAGCGCGGCCTCAGCGCCCCGTCGAGGCGCGGGCGACGGCGAGCGGCGCTTTGGCGGGATCCGCGGGTGCGGCCGGCTCGGCGGCGCGCAGGACTTGCTCGAGCTGCGAACGGACCGCGGCGATGCGTTTGGGCTCGGCCATTTGTCCACCGCCCTCCTCCTGCACGTAGAAGACGTCCGCCGCACGCTCGCCATACGTATCGATATGCGCGCTGACGATGGAGACCTTCGCCGTCGCGCAAACATGCGCAAGCTCAGCCAACAGGCCAAGCCGGTCACGGCCAGACGCTTCGATCACCGTGGCCTCAGGCGTGATGGTGTTGTCGATACGCACCCAGGGTTCGATCGCGAACGCGGCGGTGCGGCGTGAAACCGGCCCGCGCGGCGGCAACTCATGATCCCTTTGCGCGGCGCGAGCTACGCGCGCGATGAGATTGGTCAATGCACTGTGATCGCGCGAGCCGAACGGCCTGTAATCGGCGGTCTGTAGCGTAAAAACGTCGAACGCGGCGCCGTCGCGCGTCGTATGCACCCGGGCGCCGGCAATATCGGCGCCCGCCGCGGAAATCGCCGCCGCCAGACTAGCGAACAGGCCGGGACGGTCGTTAGCGTAGACGAGCAATTCAGCGACGCCATGTTCTTCGCGGACGCGCGCGGCGATATGCGGCCCTCCCTTCGCGGCAGTGACTTCATGAGCGTGCCACGCCAGCGCTTCGGCGTCGTGGTTCAGCCAATAGCCGTCCTCGTGCGAATTGATCCACTCGATCAACACTTCCGGCGCACCTGTGAAATCGTCGGCGAGCTGGCGCTTTGCATTCCCCGCCACGTCGGCGAGATGCGCGCGCACGGCCTCCTCGTCCGACCGGCCGCCATGGAGCGTCGCTTCGGTCAGGCGATAGAGATCACGCAGCAATTGGCCTTTCCAATCGTTCCAGAGCGCCGGCCCGACGGCGCGGATGTCCGCAACGGTCAAGACCAACAGCAATCGCAGCCGTTCGACATTGCCGACGAGAGCGGCGAACTGCGCGATTGTGCGGGGGTCGGAGATGTCGCGCTTTTGCGCCACATCGCTCATCACAAGATGATGGCGCACCAGCCAGCCGACGAGATCGATTTCTTCCTGCGGCAGGCCCAGCCGCTCGCATGCAGCGCGCGCAGATTTCTCGCCTTCGATTTGCTGATCGCCTTCGCCTTTGCCGGTGTCGTGCAGCAGCATGGCGAGATAGAGCGCACGGCGGTTGATGATCTTGGAGAAAATCTCGGTCGAGAGCGGATGCTGGCTCTTGTGCCGGCCGTGCTCGATCTCCGACATTGCGTCGATCGCCTGCAGCGTGTGCTCATCCACCGTGTAATGATGGTACATATTGAACTGCATCTGCGCGACGATGCGGCCGAACTCCGGCACGAATTTGCCGAGTACGCCGGCCTCGTTCATCAGCCGCAGCACTGCGCCGGGATGACGCGGCGACGTTACGGTTTCGAGAAACGCCGCGCGCGCCGCCTCATCGTTGCGCCAAGACGGCGGCAAGCGGCGGGCGCGGCGCGACGCCTCGCCCAGCGCTTCTGGGTGGACGTCGAGGTCGCGCTGATCGGCGATGGTAAACAGCCGCACCACGTTGGCGGCGTCATCGAGAACAGCCGGCGAGGTGATGTTGAGCCGGCCGGCTTCGATGTGGAAGCCCTCCTCCACATGGGTGGTGCGCTTGCGCCGCGCCGGCAGCAGGCGCTGCAGACCGCGCGGCGATTGCTTGGCGTTGTCCGCCTCGAGCCGCGCGCAGAGAATACGCGTCAGCATGCCGACTTCCTTGGCGATCAGGAAGTAGCGCTTCATGAACCGCTCGACGGCGCTGGTGTTGGCGCGCGTCCCGTAGCCCAGACGCTTGGCCAATTCCGGCTGCAGATCGAATGTCAGCCGCTCTTCGGCGCGGCCGGTGATAAAATGAAGATGGCAGCGCACTGTCCAGAGAAATTCGAGCGCGCGGCGAAAGGCGAAGCGCTCCTCCTCGGTGAACACGCCGGCTTCGACATAATCGCGCGGCCGCAGGAAGCCGTAGCGATGGCGCGCCATCCAAAACAGCGTGTGCAGATCGCGCAGTCCGCCCTTCCCTTCCTTGATATGCGGCTCGACCATGTAGCGCGACGCGCCGATGCGGGCATGGCGCGCGTCGCGCTCCTTCAACTTGGCGGCGATGAAACCGGCATGATCGCGCTCGGCAACTTCCTTGCGGAAACGCGTCTGCAGCTCTTCCGCCAACGAGACATCGCCGGCGACGCGGCGCGATTCCAGCAGCGCGGTCTGGATCGTGTGGTCCTCACGCGCGAGCTTCAGACATTCATCGACGTTACGCGACGAGTGGCCGACCTTCAGCCCCATGTCCCAGAGCATATAGAGCATGTACTCGGTCACGCTCTCGGTGAAGGGCGTGGGCTTGTAAGCGCGCAAAAATAGGAGATCGAGATCGGACGAAGGCGCGAGTTCGCCGCGGCCATAGCCGCCGACAGCGACAACGGCGAAACGCTCCCCCTGGGTCGGATTGCGCGCCCGGAAAACGTGCGTGGTCGTGTAATCGTAGAGCGCGCTGACCACCTCGTCGGCGACGGCGCTCAAAAGACGCGCCACGGCGAGCCCGTCCTCGCCGGCCTCCAGCCGCTCCTTGGCGATCATCCGGCCCCGAAACAATGCGCCATGCAGCAGCTTTTGGACCGTCGCCCGGGCCCCCTCGCCCTCAGACTGAAAGGCGGCGCTAAGCTGCGTGCGCAGATGCAGCCCGTCGACGACGTGCTCGATACGGGCGGGCTTCAGCCGGGCTGCCATGTCGGGTTATTTCGTCATTCTGGGGAGAAGGCGCCACAGCGGGAGGCACATGAGGTGACTTCTTCGTAAAACAGCACACGCAAACTTGCCTCAATTCGCGGGCACAGCCAAAGCTAGTCGTGACGGACTTGGGCGGGAGACCCTCTAGATGCGCAAAAGCGGCGGCAAGACCATCAGGCTGAACCCGGTGGACGAAGATCATCAAGTGCATGATCACCCGGCGCGCGCCAATCTCGAAGCGCTGATGGACCAAAAATTGTTCGCCCAGCGCATCAAGAGCGAACGTTCGTCGGCCTATTGGTTCGCCGCCTCGCTCTGGGGCGTCACCGGCCTGGTGCTGGGCGCTATCCTGGGCGCTTACATGATGTATGTGGCCATCGATTCCTCGCTGCCGCTCGCTTCCGAGGCAGTTACGCGCGGCATCGCCGTCGAAAACGCGCGTAACAGTGTCGATAACCGCGCGCCGCTGATGGCCGATCCGGCCCCGCAGCAGCCGCAGCAGGAACCTCAGCAACGCTAGTCGTCTGCGCCTTTGGCCAGTGACTTCAGCTCATAAAGCGCGGCCAGCGCGTCTTTTGGGCTGAGATTATCGGGGTTTAGCCGCTCCAGCGCCGCCTCTAGCGGCGACGGCGCCGTTTCCGCCATCACCTGCGCAAAGAGCGGCAGTTCATCGACGATCTCCATCCGGGTCGATCCGCCCGTCGCTTCCAGCCGCGCCAACACGGTGCGCGCCCGCTCGACCGCGCTGCGCGGCAGCCCGGCGAGCTTGGCGACCTGAATGCCGTAGGAGCGGTCGGCGGGACCCGGCGCGACTTCGTGCAAGAAGACGAGATCGCCCTTCCACTCCTTGGCCCGCAGGTGCGCATTGGCGCCCGCTTCGAGCTTTTCGGCCAGCCGCGTGAGCTCGTGATAATGGGTGGCGAAGACGGCGCGGCAGCGATTGGCCTCGTGCAGGTGTTCGGCCACGGCCCAGGCGATGGCGAGGCCGTCGAACGTCGCGGTGCCGCGGCCGATCTCATCCAGCACCACCAGCGCCCGCGACCCTGCCTGATTGAGGATCGCCGCGGTCTCGACCATTTCCGTCATGAAGGTGGAGCGGCCGCGTGACAGATCGTCCGAGGCGCCGACGCGGGCAAACACGCGGTCGACGATGCCGAGCCGCAGCTTGCGCGCAGGAACATAAGCGCCAGACTGGGCGAGCACCGCGAGCAGGGCGATCTGGCGCAGATAGGTGCTTTTGCCGGCCATGTTCGGGCCGGTGACCATCATCAGCCGCGGGCCGGACTTCCCCTCGGCGTCGAGCCGGGCGTCGTTCGGGGTAAAGCCCTGCCCCTCGCGGCGCACGCCATGCTCGACGACCGGATGACGCGCGGCTTCGGCGAGCAGCGCTGTGGTTTCATCGATCTCTGGACGCGTCGCCTGCGCTTCTTCGGCCCACTCCGCCAAGGCGGCGGCGACATCGAGCGCGGCGAGCGCTTCGGCCGCGGAGCGGATAGCGGTTTCGTGCGCGGCCGCGCGCGCGGCGAACTCCTTAAACAGCGCTAACTCGCGCGCCAGCGCCGCTTCGCCCGCGCGCGAAATCTTGGCGTCTAGTTCGGCCAGCTCGGTCGTCGTGAACCGGATCGAGCCGGCATTGGTTTGGCGATGGATGAAGCGCGCATTGAGCGGCGGCGCCATCAAGGCTTCGGCCTGCTTCGGCGTTGCATCGATATGATAGCCGAGCACGTTGTTGTGCTTGAGCTTGAGGCCGGCAACGCCCGCCTCCTCGGCGTAGCTCGCTTGCAACGCGGCAATCACTTTGCGGCTATCGTCGCGCAAAGCGCGCGATTCATCGAGCACCGCGTCGTAGCCGGCGGCGATAAAACCGCCGTCACGCGCGAGCAACGACAGTTCTGGCGCAAGCGCGCGCTCCAGCGTTTGCGCCAGCGCCGCGCTTTCGGCATGCGCAGACAACGTCAGCGCTTCGCACGCGTGCGCAATTGCAGCCGGCGCAACGTTATCCAGCCCCATGCACCGCGCGGCGGCGCGGTCGCCCGCATAAAGTCCGTCGCGCAAACTGGCCAAGTCGCGCGGCCCGCCGCGGCCCAGCGCCAGCCGGGTCAACGCGCGCGCAAGATCACCGGCCGCGCGCAATTCCTCGCGCACGCCGTGGCGGCGATCACGCGCCTCCAAGAAAAACTGCACCGCATCATGCCGCGCGCTGATCGCCGCGACCTCGGTGAGCGGCCGCGCGAGGCGTTCCGCCAACATGCGGCCGCCCGCGGCGGTGACCGTGCGGTCAATGCAGGCGAGCAGCGAGCCGTCGCGGCCGCCGCGCACGGAACGGTCGATCTCCAGCGCCGCGCGCGTCGCCGCATCGATCGCCATGAAGGCGCGTTCGGCATTGCGGCGCGGCGGCGTCAGCCGCGGCGCAGCGCCGGCTTGAGTAAGTTCGATATAGTCGAGCAGCAACCCCATCGCCGACAGCTCAGCGTCGCTAAACTCGCCGAACGCATCGAGCGCCGCCACCTCGAACGCCGCTTTGATTCGACGCGCCGCGGCTTTCGCATCGGCCTTCACCGCTGGCCGCATCGTCAAAGTCGCGCCAGTAATGCGCGCGGCTTCGGAGACCTGCGCGCTCGCACTTTCGGTCACTAGCAACTCGGCCGGCGATAACGCTGCAATCTCGCCTTCCATCTCGGCCGGCCTCACCGCGCGCGTTTCAAACGCGCCCGTGGACACATCCGCCCAAGCGATCGCGGCGGCGTCACCATCGAACGCGACCGCAGCCAAGCGGTTGGCCGCACGCGCGTCGAGCAGTCCCTCCTCCGTCAGCGTGCCAGGCGTTACGACGCGCACCACGCCGCGGTTGACGATCGATTTGGAGCCGCGCTTCTTGGCTTCGGCGGGATCTTCAAGCTGCTCGCAGATCGCGACCTTGAAGCCGGCGCGGATCAGCTTGGAGAGATAATTCTCCGCTTGATGCCACGGCACGCCGGCCATCGGGATCGGCTCGCCGCCATGCTGGCCGCGCTTGGTCAGCGTGATACCCACGGCGCCCGCCGCTTTCTCGGCGTCCTCAAAGAAGAGCTCGTAGAAATCGCCCATGCGGAAGAAGACGAGCGCGTCCGCATGCTCGGCCTTGGCGGCGAGATACTGCGCCATGAACGGGCTCGCCTTCACCGGCGCCGGATGTGAGGAATCAGCCACCGGAGAGCTTTAGCGGCACCGGTCCGTGGCGGCGAGGGCCAGTTCATGCTATGTCTTGGGGATGGACGACGGATGCACGATTACCATCACGGTGGATCCTGCAACCGCGGAGGCGCTCGAAGCCGCCGTGGCGGCAGGCGAACATCCCAGCGTCGAGGCTGCAGTCACCGCCGCCATCGATGAATGGTGGGGCGACCGCGTGATCGAAGCGATGGGTGTCGAAAGGCTCCGGACCATGCTGCAAGAAGGCCTGGATTCCCCCACCGTTGACGGAGAAGCGGTGTTCGCGCGTCTGCGGGCCAAGTACAAAGCCATGGCGAAGGCAAGCGGTGGGTGACACGGCTCCCGCTTTCTAAAGCCGCGGAAGCCGATCTCGATGAGATCCGGAATACGTTGCCACGGACAAACCTAAGGCGGCTTTAGATTTGCTCGATCGATTGCTCGAACAGTGCCGCTTGGTCTGCGAACGACCTCTCGCCTATCCAGCCTGCGAAGAGCTAAAGTCAGGGCTTCGCCGCGCAATCTGCCGCCCGTACATCATCTTCTTTCGGCTCGACACGGCCGGCGTCCGCATCGAGCGCATCGTACACGGCGCCCGCGACTTGCCGTCACTGTTCCAAGACTAAAGACTAGCGCCGCTTGCGGCGCACGCCTGCCCCGCTAGGGTGCGCCCCATTCTTCCGCTGAGCTTTTGATGCCCGACTCAAAAAAGACCTTCACCGACGCTGAAGCGCTGGATTTCCACCGCTTGCCGACGCCCGGCAAGATTTCCATCACGCCGACCAAGCCGATGGCGACGCAGCGCGATCTTTCGCTCGCCTATTCCCCCGGCGTCGCCGCGCCGGTGAAGGCGATCGCCGAGGATGCCGATCGCGCATATGATTATACTTCGAAGGGCAATCTGGTTGCCGTCATCTCCAACGGCACAGCGATCCTCGGCCTCGGCAATCTGGGCGCGATGGCGTCGAAGCCGGTGATGGAGGGCAAGAGCGTCCTCTTCAAACGCTTCGCCGACGTGGATTCGATCGACATCGAGGTGACCACACAGGACGTCGAGGAATTCATCACCACCGTCCGCAATATCGGGCCGACCTTCGGCGGCATCAATCTCGAAGACATCAAGAGCCCGGAATGCTTCATCATCGAAAGCCGGCTGCGCGATGACCTCGACATCCCCGTGTTTCACGACGACCAGCACGGCACCGCGATCATCGCCGCCGCCGGCCTGCTCAATGCCTGCGAGCTGACCGGCCGCAATCTGAAGGACATCAAAGTCGTCGTCAGCGGCGCCGGCGCCGCCGGGCTTTCCTGCATCAGCCTGATCAAGCAGCTCGGCGTGCCGAACGACAATGTCATCGTCTGCGACCGCGAAGGCGTCGTCTATCGCGGCCGCCCGACCGGCATGGATCAGTTCAAGTCGGTGCACGCGATCGACACCAAGGCGCGCACGCTCGCCGATGCGATGGCCGGCGCGGACGTATTCATGGGGCTTTCGGCAGCGCGGGCCGTTTCGAAAGACATGGTCAAGTCGATGGCGAAGAAGCCGATCATCTTCGCCATGGCCAATCCCGATCCGGAGATCACGCCGGAAGAAGTGCACGAAGTGCGCAAGGACGCGATCGTCGCCACCGGCCGCTCGGACTATCCGAACCAGGTCAATAACGTCCTCGGCTTTCCCTACATTTTCCGCGGCGCGCTCGACGTGCGCGCGCGCACGATCAACGAAGAGATGAAAGTCGCCGCCGCGCGCGCGCTGGCGCAGCTGGCAAAGCAGGACGTGCCGGATGAAGTCGCCGCCGCTTATCATGGCCGGCGGCCGAAGTTCGGCCCGGACTACATCATCCCTGCCCCGTTCGATCCGCGCCTGATCTCGGAAATTCCGCCCTACGTCGCGCAAGCGGCGATGGACAGCGGCGTCGCGCGCAAACCGATCGAGGACATGCAAGCCTACAAGCACGCGCTGGCGCAGCGGCTCGATCCGACCGCGGCGATGATGCAGCGTGTGCAAACCGTGGTGCGGCGCAAGCCCAAATGCATCGTCTTCGCCGAAGGCGAAGAGCCGGCCGTTATCCGCGCCGCCTATGCCTTCAAGGAGCTTGGCCTGGGCGACGCTGTGCTGGTCGGCCGCGAGGAAACCGTGCGCTCCAACATGGCCCAGCTCGGCGTGCCTGAGGACGGCGCTCTGCGCATCGAGAACGCACGGCTCTCGGCGCACAACGCGCTCTATACCGATTATCTCTACGCCCGCCTGCAGCGCTTCGGCTTCCTGCACCGCGACGCGCAGCGCCTGGTCAATCAGGACCGCAACGTGTTCGCCGCCTGCATGGTCGCGCTCGGCCACGCCGACGGCATGGTCAGCGGCGTCACCCGCAACTACGCCACCGTGCTCGACGATGTGCTGAAAGCGATCGATCCGGCGCGCGGCGAGCGCGTGATGGGCATGTCGATCGTGCTGGCCAAGGGCCGCACCCTCTTCATCAGCGACACTGCCGTCGCCGAGTTTCCCGGTCCGGCGGAATTGGCGCAGATCACCATTCAATCGGCGGCGATGGCGCGTCAGTTCGGCGTCCCGCCGCGCGTCGCACTCATTTCGCACTCAACCTTCGGCAATCCCAAGATGGAGCGCTCGGAAAAAATTCGCGACGCCGTCTCCGAACTCGACCGGCGCGAAGAGATCGACTTCGAATACGAAGGCGAGATGAACGTCGATGTCGCGCTCAACCCGGACATGCGCGAGCTTTACCCGTTTTCGCGTCTTTCCGAAGCGGCCAACGTGTTGGTAATGCCGGCGCTGCATTCCTCGTCGATCGCGACCAGCCTGCTCGCCACCGCCGGCGGCGCCACCGTGATTGGCCCGGTGCTGACGGGCTTGTCGAAGCCGATCCAGATCGCCCCGCTCGGGGGCGCTGTTTCCGATATCGTGACGTTCGCGACTTTAGCAGCGTTTCAGGCGGCGGAAACGAAGAGCGAGCCCAAGCCGGACTAAGCCGGCGCGGGCGCTTCGTCCGTCTCGGGTTCAGCCGGCGGCGGTGAGCGCCGCATCACCGCGAGCGCAAAGACGAGCGCGGCGATGCCGATCACACCCGAATAGATGAAGAACGTCATATAGCCCGCGGCGAACGCCGTCGCGGGGATACTGCGCTCCGCCACTAGATGCGCGAACGCTGTCGGCGACATGCCGTCGAACCAGCCGCGCAGCCAATTGCTCTCCCCTGCCGCCGCAGCAGCGGTGGCGCCTTCGACGATGCGGCCGGAAATGGCGGCGAGAATCTTGCCCGGCAATGCATAAAGCGACGAGAACAACGCATATTGCGTCGCGGTGAAGCCGAGGCTGGTGAGGCTCGACATGTAGGCGATCAGCGCAGTGCCGGCGATGCCGGCGGAGATGTTGTCGATGGCGATGCAGGCGTACAAGCCAGGCAGCCATGGACCGGTGAACACCAGCGCGCCAAAGGCGACATTCGATAACGGCTGCAAAATTGCGCCAACGATCAATGAGCGCATCAAGCCGAACCGCGCCACCATCCATCCGCCTAGACCAATGCCGATCATCGACATGATCACGCCGAACAATTTGCGCGCGCCTGCGATCTCATCGAGCGAGAAGCCGACATCGACGTAGAACGCGGTCATCAGATTGAGCACGAAGTCGGCGATGCGATAGACGCAGATCATCGCCAAGATCAGCGCGCCCGTGCCGCCATAGCGCTTGAAGAAATCTTCCAGCGGTTCCTTCAAGGTGCCCGCGAAGTATGCGCTCGGGCGCGACTTGAACAGCGGGTAAGTAGCGAAGGCGACGATAACGAGACCGACGGCGACGCCGAGGACTTGCCACACCGCGCCCCAAGGTTTGCCCACCCACACTTCAGCGAACGCCGGCGCCGCATCCGCGATCCCGGCCCACGGGAACATGAAACTGATCGGCTCCGGCTTGCCTGATAAGCCTGCGCCGATGAAGCACGCGCCAAAGATCATCAGCGCGATACGCGCGATCCACTCCAGCGTTTCCATCCAAAGCGGCGTCGTCGCCGGAGGGAACGGCTTCGGTTCGACGCTTTTTTCGCGCGGCGCAAACAACACACCTAGAATGCCGATGCCCATGACGATGGCCATCGCCGAATACGATGCGGTCCAGCCAATGCGCGACGCGAGAAAGAGCGGCGCCGCGCCGGAGACGACGACAGCGAGGCGATAGCCCCATTGATACGCGGCGGCCATGACACCCTGGCGCTCAACGGCAGCGACTTCGATCCGCCACGCGTCGATGGCGATATCCTGGGTGGCGCCGAAAATCGCGGTCATCACCGCGAACAGGGCGACAACGCCGAGCACATTGATATCCGGATCGGGCTGCACCGCGCCTTCAACGCCGCCGGCAACCGCCGCGGAGACCGTCGGCATGTTCACCGCGATCGCCCAGATGCCGAACACGATGCCGATCTGCGCCAGCAGCATCCAAGCGCGACGTTTGCCGAACAATTGATGCAGCACCGGGATCTTCACGCGGTCGACGATCGGCGCCCAGAGAAACTTGATCGCGTACGTGATCGTCACCAGACTGAACAGCGTGATGACGTCGAGCGGCAGCTTCGCCTGTCGCATCCAGGCGGAGATCGTATCGTAGAGCAGCAAGTTCGGCAGACCGGCGGAGAAGCCGAGCGTCAGCATCACCAAAGTGCGCCGGTCGATGAAGGCGGCAATAGCGGCCCAAGTCGAGCGCTTCGGCGCCGCGGCTGCGTCAGACATGATCGAGTTCCTCCGCCCCGTTTACTCGCGCGCGAACGTGGCGGGGTTCGGGCGGTCGGTAAAGCGGGCAGCGACCGCCAGCAGGCGGCTGGCGTCGATCGGCTTGGTGACGAAATCGTCCATGCCGGCCTTGCGGGCGCGGGCGCGTTCCTCGTCACCGGCGTCGGCGGTCAGCGCAACGATCGGCGCGGCGGCCGAGGGGCCCTGCCCCGCGCGGATATGCTGCGCCGCCGCGAGGCCATCGAGCCGCGGCATGCGGATGTCGAGCAGGATGAGATCGAACGCAGCGGCGGCGGCGGCGGCGACCGCCTCCTCACCATCGCGCACATCGGTGACGACACAGCCGGCGCGGGTCAGCAAGGTGCGGGCGAGCAGCGCATTGATCGGATTGTCCTCCGCGAGCAGCACGCGCAGCCCGGTGAGCGCGATGGGCGCGGCGTCGGCTTGCTGTACGTGTTCGACCAGTTTGCGGTCCGCTTCGCCGAGCGCGACCTTGATCCGCTCCGCCAGCGAGCGGCGGCGCACCGGCTTCAGCGTGTAATGTTCGAGCCCTGCGGCGCGGCAGGCATCGATCGCATCGCGCCGCTCCTGCGGCACGAGCGCGATCACGGCGCGGGCGCTGCGCTTCAGCGCGCCGATCTCTTCGCCGTCCACATCGTCGCGCCAGTCGAACAGGATGACCTCAGGCTTCTCGTCGCGCTCCACGCTCCTGGCGCCCAGCGAGACGACGCTGCTGCGCAAAGCTTGCGACAAAACTTGCGAACGGCTCAGAACGCAGATGCGGGCGTCCTTCAAAGACAGCAGCGCCGTCTGCGAGCCGTCCGCCTGCGGCAGCGGCAGCTCGACCCAAAAGCTCGCGCCGAAACCCGGCCGCGAGACGAGGCCAACTTCGCCGCCCATTGCTAGCGCGAGCTTCTTGACGATAGCGAGGCCGAGACCGGTGCCGCCATGTCTGCGCGCGACCCCGGCATCGGCCTGCGCAAATTCTTCGAAGATCAGCGATTGCTTTTCCGGCGGCACGCCCGGCCCGGTGTCGCGCACGTTGAAGCGCAGGCGTCCGTTTGGGCGCTGCGCGAGTTCGATGGTGACGCCGCCTTGTTCGGTGAATTTCACCGCGTTGCCGGCGAGGTTGAACAGGATTTGCCGCAGACGCCCGTCATCGCCCATCACCCGCGCCGGCGGATCGCCGCGCAGGGTGACGGCGATCTCGAGCCCCTTATCGTGCGCTTTCGGCGACAACAGTTCGGCGACGTCCTGCATCGTCGCCTCGGGCTCGAACGGCGCAGATTCGAGGACGACACGGCCAGCCTCGAGCCGTGAATAATCGAGAATCTCGGTGATGATATCGAGCAAGAGTTCGCCCGATTGCTTGATGGCGCCGACATAGGTGCGGGCATTCGGCTGCAGCTCGCCGAGGTCCAAGAGATTGGCCATGCCGAGAATGCCGTTGAGCGGCGTGCGTAATTCGTGCGTCAGCGTCGCGAACAAAGTCGTCTTGGCGCGCAGCGCGTCGTCGGCCGCTTCGACGTGGCGGGTGATGTCACGGGCGATTGCGAGACGCGCGCCATCCGGCAGAATGCGCTCCGCCCATTCGAAGCGACGGCCATCCGGCGCCGGCGCCTCGAAGCGGCGCTCGCCTTTGACGAATTCCGGCGGCTGCGCCCTGCCCCATGGCGGCCGCAGCGGGCCGATCCAGTGGCGGAAAGTCTCGCGGAACGGCGCATTGGCGCGCAAAAGCGCGCCGTCCGCCGCCAGCAGCGCCACCGGATCGGGCATCGCTTCAAACGCGTCGAACGCGTACGCGGCGGCGGGCTGAGCCATGCCTCCGATAAGCGGCCCGCGAGGTTAAGAAACCTTAGCGAATGAGGCTTGATCGGCCCCCGCCCACTGCCGTTTCAGGCTGATCGCCTCGGCGACATGGATGCGGCGCACGGCGTCCGAGCCGTCGAGATCGGCAATCGTGCGTGCGACTTTCAGTGTGCGGTGATAGGCGCGCGCTGAGAGCGAAAGCGATTCTGCCGCTTTCGCCAACAATGCGGCGCCCGGCGCATCAGGCGCGGCAACGCGCTCCAAATCTTCCAGCGCAAGCGTCGCGTTCAAACCTGCCGCACGCGCACTCTGCGCGTCGCGCGCACCGCCAACCCGCGCTGCGGCCTCAGCCGTACCTTCGATCGGCGGCGGTAAAGCGAGATCGGCAGCGGTCACCGGTGGGACATCGAGCTGGATATCGATGCGGTCGAGCAGCGGACCGGAGAGACGCGTCTGGTAATCGATCGCGCAACGCGGGCCGCGCCGGCAGATGCCCGCGCCTGAACCGCCGCCGCAGCGGCACGGATTCATCGCCGCAGCTAGCAGAATGCGCGCCGGATATGTGACGTGATGATTGGCGCGCGCGATCAGCACCTGGCCGCTCTCCAGGGGCTGGCGCAGCGCATCGAGCGCTTGCTGCGAAAACTCCGGCAGCTCATCCAAGAACAGCACGCCTTGATGCGCCAAGCTGATTTCGCCGGGCTTTGCGCGCAAACCGCCGCCCACCAAAGCCGCCATCGAGGCGGAATGATGGGGCGCACGGAACGGCCGCGTGCGCGTCAGACGCCCGCGCTCCAACAAGCCCGCCACCGAATGCAGCATCGAGACTTCGAGCAATTCTTCGGACGATAGCGGCGGCAACAAACCCGGCAGACGCTGCGCCAGCATCGATTTGCCCGCGCCTGGCGGACCGACGAACAGAATGTTATGCGCGCCCGCCGCCGCGATCTCGAGCGCGCGCTTGGCTTGCTCCTGACCGCGCACGTCGCGCAGATCGGGCACGCTTGCGCCGGAGATGAGATCGCCGCGTTCAGGCGGTTTCAGTTGCGCGCCGTTGCGGAAATGATTGACCAGAGAGAGTAGTGAAGGCGCAGCGATCACCTCGCCGCCGGCCCAAGCCGCTTCCGATCCACACGCTTCCGGACAGATGAACGCCGCGCCCATCCCGTGCGCCGCCATCGCCGCCGGTAATGCGCCGGGCGCGGGCGCGAGCGCGCCATCGAGCCCGACCTCACCGAAGCAAACGACGCCTTCGAGCGCATCGTGCGGCAGCGCGCCGATCGCCGCCATCATGGCGAGCGCGATCGGCAGATCATAATGCGTCCCCTCTTTCGGCATGTCGGCGGGGGCAAGATTGACGATGAGCCGGCCCGCCGGGATCGCCAGCCCAATCGAAGCAAACGCCGCTCGCACGCGCTCGCGCGCTTCGGAAACGGCCTTATCCCCAAGCCCAACGACGACGATCGCTGGCGTCCCGCCGGTCAGCTGAACCTGGACTTCCACCCGGCGCGCTTCGAGCCCCGCAAAGGCCACCGTGGCGACATTGGCGCATGTCTGCATAACGACCGCCCTTATCCACAAGCGGAAGCCGAGATCGTACAGAATTAGAACAAATGCGCAACGGAAAAAGAACGTCGTCGCCCGCCGCGACACGTTACTCGCAAACTTACCCCCAGCCGCGCGGACGCGCCAAGGAAAACAGCTCGGTTACCTGGAATTTAGTACGGGCTGGCGGCGGCCGTTTGGTCCGCGTCTTCGTAGCTTTCGCCGCGATATTCCGGCGACGGCGGACCGGCCGGGTTCTGCGCGTAATAGAGCGTGTCCGGCGCGCGCACCTGCATGAACGAAACCACCCGTCGCACGCCGCCGACGACGCTGGCGATCTCAGCGGCGCGGCGCAGCTCCTCGTCCGTGCGGGCGGTGCCCATCAGGTATACGTTGCCGTGGAAGGTCTCGATATTGATGTTGATGGCGCGCACGGCGCGGCTCGCAGTCAGACGCGCGCGGATCTGCGCCGTGATCAATTCGTCCTGAGCGCTACGCATGATTGTCGAGGGCTCACCGACGACGACCTCGTTATAAACATTGTCGACGATGCGGACGCTGCGCGCGATCGTCTCCGCCATCTGCCGATGCTCGGCGGTCGGCGCCGTGCCCGAGAGCAAAAGATTGCGGTTGGCGACTTCGACATCGACTTCTTGAAAGGCGACACGGTCAGCCGCCAGCAAGCGCATCTTCACTTGCTGCGAGGCCGCGGCGTCATCGATGCCTTCGCCGATGGTGCGGTCTTGCGCCGCGTAAACGCCGACGCTGGCCGCAGTGCCCAGCGCCGCGGTCATGCAGCCGCTCACGCCCGCGCTGGCGGCGATCAGGGTAAGGATGGCGACGAGGACACGCATTGCGCGGGCATTGTCGCGCTGGATCGTTTCGGCACACTTAAGATCAGGCGCCGATCCTCTCGTAGAACCAGGCGGCGCGTTCATGTTTCGGCAACCATCCGGCGCCGACCACGACAAGATCGAACCGGATCGGCGCGTGCATCAATCGCCAGCGGCCAGCGAGCGCCTGCGCCGCCCGGGCGATACGCTGCTGCGCCCTCGGCGTCACCGCATAGGCGCCGGAATCATAAGTGTTGCGCGCCTTCACTTCGACGATGACGAGGACGTTGTCCTTCCACGCCGCGACATCGACTTCGCCGTGTGGGGTGCGCAAGCGGTGGCCGAGAATACGATAGCCCTTGCACATCAAGAAAAGCATCGTCTGCCATTCGGCGATGCGGCCGCGCCGCTCGGCGCGCTGGCGGCTCACGCGCGGTCTTTCAGCTCGAGCGCACGCGCATAAGCGCGCTTGCGCGGGACGCCGAGTTCGCGCGCGGCGTCTGCGGCCGCATCCTTCACACCGCGCGGCAAAGCGGCGAGCAAAAAGGCGTCGAGCACCTCGTCACTCACCTCCCCTTTCGGCAAAGGCGGGCCGATCAGAACAACGATCTCGCCTTTCGGCCCGCCCGCTTCGGCATAGTGCGCAGCCAACACGTCCAGCGTAGCGCGCCGCGTTTCTTCGAACATCTTGGTGAGTTCGCGCGCCACCGCCGCCGGGCGCGGACCAAGCGCCTCGGCCATGTCGGCGAGCGAATCCGCCAAGCGCGGGCCGCTCTCGTAGAACACCAATGTCGCGTCGGTTTCGCCAAGCTCGCTGAGCGCAGCACGGCGTTGACCCTGCTTGGCCGGCAGAAAGCCCGCGAACAGAAACCGGTCGCTCGGCAGACCTGACACGACCAATCCCGCAAGCAGCGCCGACGCGCCGGGGATCGGATAGACGCGATGGCCCGCCTCGATCACCGTCCGCGCCAGCTTGAAGCCCGGATCGGAAACCAGCGGCGTGCCCGCATCCGAGATCAGCGCCACACTCTCCCCGCGCCCAAGCGCCGCCAGGATCTCCTCTCGCGCCGCTTCATTGCTGTGATCGTGGTAGGCGGCGAGGCGCGGCTTCAGCCCGTACGCATCCAGGAGCTTGCGCGCCACGCGCGTATCCTCGGCGTACAAACGATCCACGGCCCCCAACACATCCAGCGCCCGGAGCGTGATGTCGCGCAGGTTCCCGATTGGCGTCGCCACCACATAAAGGCCCGCTTCCAGCGGTGGACTGGGTTGGCGGGCGCCGATACGGTCCCGCCCATTCTCGTTGGGGTCTGACGAAGGGTTGTTCATGGCGTCCGCCAAATCATCGCCGCGCGGCTCGCGCGCGCCAAGCGTGAAGACGGCAGCGGCCATCAGTTTGGCTGCGTTCATGGCCGCTTGCGCCTCTTCCCCCTCCAGCACGCCCCCGCCGGTCGGTCCCGTCGGCCCCGCCGCGCCCACCGAAGCGCAAGTTCAGACCCGAGACGGGGTCACCCCGCCCTTCATGCGCGGCCGCGAAGTCGTCCGCGTCGGCCTATTGCTGCCCTTCTCGCTGCGCCCGCAGGAAGCCAACGCGCTCTACAACGCCGCCGAGCTGGCGCTGTTCGACCACGGCGACCAGAACACGCTGCTGATCCCCCGCGACGCCGGCGCGGACGAAGCCTCCGCCAACGCCGCGGCGCGCGCGCTGGTGGCGGACGGCGCCGACATCATTATCGGCCCGGTGCTGCGTGAAGGCGTCGTCGGCGCCGCCAACGCCGCACGCGGCGAAAACATTCCGGTGATCGGCTTCTCGTCCGACCGCACCATCGGCGGCAACGGCACTTATCTGTTGAGCTTCCAGCTCGAAGACGAAATCTCGCGCATCGTCTCCTACGCGGCGCAGCACAACATCCGCACCATCGCACTGCTTGCGCCGTCGAACGAGTACGGCCGCCGCGTCGAGCAATCGCTGCGCGAAGAAGCGCGGCTGCACGGCGTCACTATCGTCCATAGCCGGCTCTACAACCGCACCGACGCGGAAGCTTCGGCCGCGGCGACAGCAGTCGCCAACGCGCTGCGCACGCAGCCGGCGCAAGGCATCCTGATCGCCGAGAGCGGCACGGCGCTGCGCGCCATCGGCACGGCTTTAGTGCAAGCCGGCGTCGATCGAAGCCAAGTGCGCTTCATGGGCACCAGCGTCTGGGCCGGCGACGCCCAGCGCGAGCCGACGCTTGCGGGCGGCTGGTACGTCTCGCCCGATCCGGCCGCGCGCACGAGCTTCGAAGGCCGCTACCAAAGCTCTTACGGGACCGCGCCGACGCGGCTTGCGAGTTTGGGCTATGACGCCGTCGCGCTCGCCGCCCTGCTCTCGCGCAATGGCGGGCCGAACGGTTTCACCCGTAATCAGTTGGAGAACGGCGAAGGCTTCTCCGGCTCGGACGGCCTCTTTCGCTTCCGCTCTAATGGCGCCATCGAACGCGGCCTCGCCATTATCGAAGTGCGCCAGAACGAAGTGGCGACGCTCGACGCCGCGCCGCAACAATTTCCGCGCTCAGGCACCTAGACCGCGAGTTCAGCCGCAACCGTGTTCGCGACCAGGCGCCCGCGCGGCGTCAGCCGAACGCGGCCCTCATCGTGCGTGACGAAGCCTTCTTCGACCAGCCAGGCCAGCGCTTCCGGCTTGATCGGCCGCCCGCGCAGCACCGCCACGCGCGCGGCGTCCGCGCCTTCATCGGTGCGCAAGCCCATCAGCAGCGTCTCGTCGGCCGCTTCCTCGCCAGTCAGCGTCGCTTCGCTGATCCAGCCAATGCCGTTTTCGCGCATCGCGTCGATGTAATCGCTCGGACGCCGCTGCGCTTCGCTGGCGATGCGCGCGCCGTCGTGCGTCATGCGCCCATGCGCGCCAGGGCCGACACCCACCCAATCGCCGCCGCGCCAATAGACCAGATTGTGCCGTGACCGCGCCGCTTGGGAGCGCGCGTGGTTGGAAATCTCGTACGCCTCGAAGCCGGCCTGCGCGCAGAGCTCCTGCGTCGCTTCGTAAAGCGAAGCGGCCAGCTCATTGTCCGGCGGCGTGAGCTGGCCGCGCGACACCCGGCGTGCGAACGCGGTCTCCGGTTCGATCGTCAGCTGATAAAGCGAAAGATGCTCCACAGGCAGCGTCAGCGCCGCGCTGAGTTCATCGCGCCACGCCTCTATGCTCTGCCCTTCGCGCGCATAGATGAGATCGAGCGATACGCGTTGACCGGTCGACGCCGCCATATCGATCGCGCGCAAGCTCGAAGCAGAATTGTGACGGCGCCCGAGCGCTTTCAGCGCCACGTCATCGAACGCCTGCGCGCCGATCGAGAAGCGGTTGACGCCCGCCGCGGCCTGCTCCGCAAACAAGGACGCGTCTTCGGGATTAGCCTCCAGCGTGATTTCGCAATCGCGGCTTAGGACAAACGCTTGCGACGCCGCATCGATAAGCCGCGCCACTTCATCGCCGCGCAACAGCGACGGCGTGCCGCCGCCGAGAAACAGGCTGCCCGCTTCACGCCGCCCGAAGCGGCGCGCATGCGCGTGCAGGTCGGCGATGATCGCATCGAGCAAAGGCGCGTTGTCGGCGCCGCGGGCGCGATAGACGTTGAAGTCGCAATAGGGGCAGATTCTGGCGCAGTACGGCCAATGCACGTAGATGCCGAGTTCGCTCATCGAAGCGCCGCGAGCAATTTCTCGAACGCGCGGGCGCGGTGCGTCAGCGGCAGCTTCTCTTCGTGCGTCATCTC